>Ga0070737_10001834_pt1 | contig 28140 bp, 15 predicted proteins | sample Coa_R1_10_FD_66438 | JGI IMG/M metagenome (GOLD analysis project Ga0070737, IMG submission 66438) | Surface soil microbial communities from Centralia Pennsylvania, which are recovering from an underground coalmine fire - Coalmine... | ecosystem: Environmental > Terrestrial > Soil > Unclassified... | reverse complement strand
GCGTGTCCACGGCCTTGCAGGTCAGCGGGTGGCCGAGCACGCCCCCGTTCTGGTTGATCGCGTTGGTGGCCGCGTCGCAGGAGACCAGGTAGGTCGGGCCAAGCGCGGCGTCAGGGCCAGTGAACGGCGCGACGTCTGCGATCGTCAGCGGCGAGCCCTTCGGCGCGGAGCTGGCCGCCGCCGAGCCGGAGGACGCGGGCGTGCTGGTGGCGCCCGCGCCCGACGAGCCCGCGCTCGACGAGCTCGATGAGCTCGATGAGCTCGACGAGCTCGAGCCGCACCCGGCCACGGCCAGCGCCGCGACCGCGGCGATCAGTGCGAGGGTGCGCCCTCGCGGTGGGTGTGATGCCGATCCAATCTCGATCATCTCTCTCCTCCTCCGGTCCTCGGGTCGCGGCGGCGCTCAGAGCGTCGCCCTGTCGGGCGTGGGGGGTGCCCACGGCCAGTCCTGCAACGCCTCCGTCTCCTCCTCGGCGACCACTCGATTGGCGATCCGACCGATCCCCTCGATCGACACCTCCAGGAGGTCGCCCGGCTTCAGCCACACCGGCGGCTTGCGCGCAAACCCCACTCCTCCCGGGGTCCCGGTCGCGATCACGTCCCCCGGGTGAAGGGTCGTAAACGACGACAGGAACTCGACCGTCTGCGCGATCGAGAAGATCATCTGCGACGTGGAGGCCGACTGCATCACCTCGCCGTTGAGCGTGGTCGTCAGCCTCAGATCGGAGGCGTCCAGCTCGTCGGTGGTCACGATCTCCGGGCCGATCGGCATCGTGGCGTCGAAGTTCTTGCCGGCCGTCCACTGTGACGCCGCGCGCTGCCACTCGCGGGCGCTGCCGTCCATCAGGATCGTGTACCCGAGCAGGGCGTCGACGGCGTCCTGCGCGCGGATGTAGCGTCCGCCGCGACCCACCACGAGCCCGAGCTCGCCCTCGAAGTCGAACCGCTCGCACAGAGCCGGCTTGACCAGGTCGCCGAACGGCGATGCGACCGACTCGGCGCCGCGCACGAATGTCTCCGGCCAGGTGGCCGGCGGGCGCCCGCCCTCGAGCGCATGCTCCACGTAGTTGATGCCCAGGCACAGGATCCTCCGCGGGCTGGGCACCGCGGGCCCCAGCTGCGCCTCCTCGATCTCGCGGCCCTCCATCAGGGCGGCGCGCGCGACCAGCTCAAGCACCTCGGCGCCGCCGGCCAGCACGGCCTCAAGCGCCGACAGGCGCTGGTCGCCAGTGGCCTGGGCGACGTCGACGTAGCCGCCGTTTGAGCCGCGCACGTGCAGACGCGGACCCCGGTCGGTGATCACCGTGGCAAGTCTCACGACCTATGCTTCTCCTCTCTATTGCCGACGGCTTAGCGGACTGATTTGGTCCGATCAGTCGGATTGGTTGCATCGTACACCATGGCTTGGTGCGTATCAACGTCTGTCATCGTCCTGACACCTGGATATGGTGTCATGGAGGCTCCGGGACGGACCGCCGATAAAGGTACGATTGGTTGCAATGGCCTCTGAGTCGGCCGCCCGCAGCGCCGGGCCTCCCTCCTACGGGCGCGAGCTCGCGCGCCTGATCATCGAGCGCTGCGCGGATCCGGCGCTGGCCCCGGGCGGGCGACTGCCGACCGAGCGGGCCCTGGCCAGCGAGCTCGGCGTCACGCGCACGATGATCCGCCACGCGCTCAGCCTGCTGGAGGCGGACGGCCGGATCTCACGTGAGGTTGGGCGCGGCACCTTTCTGCGCTCCGCGCAGGCCGGCCGCGCGCCGACGCCGGCGTCGGGGCTCGCTCCCGCATCCGGCGATGGGCTCTCCCAGGTCGGGCCCGCCGATGTGATGGCCGTGCGGCGGCTGATCGAGCCGCAGGTGCTGCCGCTGGCCGTCGCATGGGCCACCCAGCGCGACTTCGACGAGCTCCAGCGGTGCCTGGAGGGTGGAGCCGCGGCCCAGAACGCGACCGAGTTCGAGGTCTGGGACCTGGCGCTTCACCACGCGCTGGTGGTCGCCGGCCGAAACCCCCTGCTGCTGGCGATGTACGCGGCCGTGGAGGAGGCGCGACGCGGCGAGATCTGGGGCAACCTCAAGCGGCGCAACGACTCGCGAGAGCGCCGAGCCGCCTACCAGGCCGACCACGAGCGGATCGTCGCCGCGCTGCGTGCGCGCGAGGCCGGGGAGGCGGTCCGCGCGATGGAGCGCCACCTGGAGCGGGTGCAGTCCAACCTGCTGGCGCCCGAGTAGGCGCAGCGGGCCGCCTCCGCGCCGCGCAGGCGCGGCGTCTGTAGTGTGAGAGCGCGATGTGCCGCCTGTTCGGCCTCAGCGCAGGGCGCGAGCCGGTGTCGGCCACCTTCTGGCTGCTTGACGCGCCGGACTCGCTGGCGGTGCAGAGCCATCGGGAGCCGGATGGCACCGGGCTTGGGACCTTCGACGAGCGGGGCAGGCCAGTGGTCTTCAAGCAGCCGGTGGCCGCCTACTCGGACCGGGCGTTTGCGGCGCGCGCCAGGGAGGTGCGCTCCCGCACGTTCATCGCCCACATCCGCTTCGCGTCGACCGGCGCCGTCTCAGCGGCCAACACGCACCCGTTCGAGCAGCGCGGCCGCCTGTTCGCGCACAACGGGGTGATCGGCGAGCCCGAGCGGATCGATGCCGAGCTCGGCGCCGAGCGCGCGCTCGTCCACGGCGAGACCGACTCGGAGCGCTTCTTTGCGCTGATCACGCGGGAGATCGAGCGCGGGCGCCCGGTTGGCGAGGCGATCGCTGCCGCGGCGCACTGGGTCGCCAGCCGCCTGCCGGTGCTGTCGCTCAACTGCATCCTGACGACGGCGACGGAGCTGTGGGCGCTTCGCTACCCGGAGGCTCACGAGCTGCACTACCTGCGCCGCCAGGCGGGCGCGGGCGCCGGCGAGCCGCTTGAGCACCGAAGCCGCTCCGCCGCGAGGATCGCCGTCCGCTCCGAGCACCTGCGCCGTCACCCGTCGGTGGTGGTCGCAAGCGAGCCGATGGACGGCGATCCCGGCTGGCGCGCGCTTGACGCCGGCCAGCTTCTGCACGTCGCAGAGGATCTCGCCGTGCGGATCCAGACCGTGATCGACCGCCCGCCGGCGCATCGCCTGACGCTCGCCGAGCTCGAGGGGCGCGCGGCCGAGTCGCAGGCCTAGCCGCGCCCGCTCACTCGAACATTCGTTTACAGACGCCATCGTGGCCGGAAGCTGCCGATCAATCCGGTCGTGAGCGACCTCTCCGACCCCGGAGCGCACGGGCCGTCGCACGACGCCCTCCGGCTCGCGCGCGAGCTCGACGAGTCGCAGGCGGTCGCGGGGATCGGAAGCTGGACGTGGGTGCCCGCAACCGGCGAGGCCTGGTGGTCACCCCAGCAGCTGCGCCTGCACGGCCTGCCGGCGGACGGCCCGCCGCCCAGCTTCGAGCAGCTTTTGGAGATCATCCACCCCGACGACCGCGCGCGCATGGCCGAGGCGATGCCGCGCCACCTGGCCGGCCGCGAAGCGTTCTTTGAGGAGTACCGCGTCGTCCTAGAGCAGCTTGGCTGCCGCACGCTCTGGGTCAGGGGCGCCGGGCAACCGGCCGACCCCGCCACCGGCGCTCCACAGCGCGTGGCGGGGACCACCCAGGATGTGACCGCCGAGCGCGCGGTGGCGCGCGCGCGCGACGAGCTGGCCCACCGGGAGCGGATCCTGCTCGCGAGCCTTCCCGACACCATGGTGGTGCTCTACGACCGGAGGCTGCGCTGCACGCTCGCGCGCGGACGGCTGCTGCACGAGCTTGGCGCCGAGGCCGAGCAGTTCGAGGGACGCACGCTCGCAGAGCTCGTACCGCCCGAGCGCAGGGAGGGCCTGGAAGGGCTCGTGCGCCGCGCGCTGGCCGGCGAGCACGGCTGCATCGAGCACCGGGACGCGCGCGGGCGCAGCTACCGGATCGACGGCGTCCCGTACCGCTCGCAGGCGGGAGAGGTCGAGGGCGCGTTCTGCGTGTGGCGCGACATCACCGCCCAGCGCGAGCTCGAGGACGAGCTGCGCGCAAGCCGGGAGCGGGCGCTTGAGGCCTCGCGCCTGAAGTCGGAGTTCGTCGCCAACATGAGCCACGAGATCCGCACGCCGCTCAACGGGATCGTCAGCATGGCGGAGCTGCTGCTGGACACCGAGCTGACCGCCGAGCAGCGCGAGTACGCACAGGTGGCGCTGACCTCGGCCGAGGCGCTGATGCGCGTGATCTCCGACATCCTTGACTTCTCCAAGATCGAGGCGGGCAAGCTGGAGGTCGTCGCAGAGGACCTCTCGCTGCGCGAGGCGATCGACGACGTGTGCGAGATCATCGGCCCGCGCGTCGCCGAGCGGGGGCTTGAGCTGCGCGTTTCGATCGACCCGCGGATCGCCGACATCGTGCGAACCGACGGCGCCCGGGTGCGCCAGGTGCTGCTGAACCTGCTCTCAAACGCGGTCAAGTTCACCTCCGAGGGCGAGGTCGGACTCGAGGTGCTGCTTGACCCCGCGGCGCGGGACGGCGAGCCGCGGATCCGCTTTGAGGTGGCCGACACGGGGATCGGGATCGAGCCCGCGCGCCTGTCCGGCCTGTTTCGCCCCTTCGCGCAGGCCGACGCCACCACCACGCGCCGCTACGGCGGCACCGGCCTTGGGCTGTGCATCTCAAAGCAGCTCGTCGAGCTGATGGGCGGCGAGATCGGCTGCGAGTCCGCGCCGGGCGCGGGCAGCGTGTTCCACTTCACGCTGCCCTACCGCGTTGGCTTTGGGCCGCCCGCCGCGCCTGCCGAGGTGGACCTCACCGGCACGCGCGTGCTGCTGGTGGACGGGGAGCCGGCGGCCGGGGGCTGCAGCGGCGCACCGGCGGGCGCAGGCGCCGCCAGCGAGGCGGCGGCTGGAGGCTGCAGCGGCGCACCGGCGGGCGCAGGCGCTACCAGCGAAGCGGCGGCTGGGGGCTGCAGCGGCGCACCGGCGGCCGGGGGCGGAGGCGCGACCGGGCGCACGCTGCAGAACTGCCTGGCGAGCTGGGGCATCAGCCCCGATCGGGCGATCGACACCGGCCGGGCGCTGCGCCTGCTTCGCCGCGCGGCGCGCGCGGGGCGCCCATACGAGACGGCGCTGATCCGTGTCGGCTTGCCGGCCGCGCCCGCCGACCAGCTCGCGCGTCTGATCCGCGCCGAGCCGGCCCTGCGGGCGACGCGGCTGGTCGCAGTGGGAGGACGGCAGTCGGATGGGGACACCCTGCGGCTGGCCGGGTTTCACTCGCATCTCAGCGAGCCGCTGCGCTCCTCGCGGCTGTACAACGAGCTGCTGCGCTCGGGGCGCCACGCCGCGGGCTCGCCGCCGGCGGTCCGCGACAGCCGGCAGGGCCTGCGCGACGGCCGGCCGCTGGTGCTCGTGGCCGAGGACAACGACGTCAGCCAGTTCGCCGCGGTCCGGCTGCTCTCGACGCTCGGGTTCAACGTCGACGTGGCGCGCACCGGGCGAGAGGCCGTGGCGCTGTCGGCCCGGATCGCCTACGCCGCCGTGTTCATGGACTGCCAGATGCCCGAGCTCGACGGCTACGCGGCCGCGCGGGAGATCCGCGCGCGCGAGCAGCGGACCGGCGGGCGGGTGCCGATCATCGCGCTGACCGCGCACGCCCTGGAGGGCGACCGCCAACGGTGCCTGCAGGCCGGCATGGACGACTACCTCGCAAAGCCGCTTCGCCTGCACACGCTGCAGGCGCTGATCGAACGCCGGCCGCAGCTGCGCGCGTGCCGCACGGCGCCAAGGCCGGCCGATCTCCTGGACCCCGCGGCGCTGAGCCAGATCGGCGACGCGCAGACCGAGGCGGCGCTCGCCGTGATGTTTTTGGACCAGGCGGCCGAGCGCGTCCCCGCGCTGCGCGGGGCCATCGAGCAAGGCGATGCCGAGCTCGTGCACGAGCTCGCCCACGGCCTGGCCGGGTCGGCGGCAACCGTCGGCGCCACACGCCTGACGAAGCTCAGCCGGAGGCTGTGCGAGCTCGCCAGCCGCGGCGAGCTGTCGCGCGCGGCCGGGGTGCAGGCGGAGCTGGCCGACGCGCTCGGGGCAACCAGCGCGGTGCTGGGCGCCTATGCGCGCGCCGCCGGCGACTGAGGCGCCGGCGCCCGGGCGGCGGTCCGGTGGATCATCTCCACCAGCCGCTCGCGCGCGGCGCCCTTGAGCAGCAGGCCGTCGGCGCCCGCGCGCAGCATCTCCAGGTAGGCGGCCGGGCCATCGCATGCCGTCAGCGCGATCACGCGGGTCGTTGGGCTCGCCTGCCTGATCCGCCTGGCGGCCTCCGGTCCGCCCCCGCCGGGCATCAGGTGGTCGACGACCACGACGTCCGGCCGCTGGGCGGCGACCAGCCCGACGACCTCCTGCACCCCGCAGGCGCTGCCCACCAGCGCAAGCGTCTCGCTGCGCTGGATCATCGCCTCGATCGCGTGCAGCGCCAGCGGATCGTCATCAACCACCGCGACCCGGATCGGCAAGCGCCGCGACTCCGGGCCGGGCTCGGGCCCAGGGCCGGCGGCTGGAGCGGCAGGCGTGGTGGCCGGGACCCGGGCGGGCGCGGGGGCCGCAGCCTCGGCGGAGGGCGCAGCCGCAGCCTCGGTGGATGGCGCAGCCGCAGCCTCGGCGCATGGCGCGGCCGCAGCGCGGGCAGGCGCGGCCGCAGCGCGAGCGGGCGGGGTCGCAGCGCGGGCAGGCGGGGCCGCAGCGCGGGCGGGCGCGTCCGGGCTCGGCGGCTCCTCCAGCGCGTCGGCGGTCTGCGAGATCACATCGCGCAGCGCGGCCACCAGTGCCGCGCAGTCCCCCGGAGATGCGCGGCGTGGCGGGACCTCGATGCACTGGCACAGCGCGGCCAGCCGGGGCGCCCCCACGGCCTGCGCCCGCTGCGAAAGCTCGCGCCCCATCTGCGAAAGCGCGCCCGCATCCCCGCGGTTTGCGGCCCTCCAGAGGGCGGGCAGGTGACGGACCGCCCTCCACAGCAGCTCCTCGCGCAGCCGCGCAACCCGCTCGGCGCCCAGGGCGGGCCCCGGGCCGAGGAGCGGCTCTGCGAGCGCGGGCAGGTCCACGGCGGCCGGCACCATGCGGCCGGGCGCCGTGAGCTGGGGCGCAACGAGGCCAAGCGAGGCCGCGTCGGCCTGAACGCTCTCCAGGCGCATCGGCTTTGCGATGTGGTGGTCCATGCCGGCCGCCAGGCACACGTGCCGTGACTGGCTCGTGACCGCGATCAGCAGCGGCGGCGGTCCACCGGAGGCGCGGGCCCTGATCTGGCGCGCGGCCGCGTAGCCGTCGATGCCCGGCATGAAGCAGTCGATGAAGATCGCCACGTAGGGCCAGGCGCCCGCGAGCTCCAGCGCGTGGCGGCCGCCGGACGCAGCGTCGACCGCCAGCCCAAGCCGCTCGAGCACGGCCTGCTCGGCCACCAGGCAGACCGGCTCGTCGTCGACCACGAGCACTCGCGGCTCCCACCGGAAGCGGTGCATCGCCGAGCCCACGGGGGCGCCCGGAACGTTCTCGGGGGCTGTGCTCATCGCCTGCTCGGCACGGTAATCGGCGCTCGTCGCCGCTTTCTTGACGGCGCGGCGGTCAGCGCCGGGCGCGAGCGAGGGCCGCTGGCGCCACGACCACGACCCGCACGCGCCCGGTCATCGCGGCCGGCAGGCGGATGGCGATCGAGCCGGCGCGCATCCGACGCTGGGGCGTGCAGGCCGGCGGCGCCTCGCCGCGCCCGGCGCCTGAGACCGGGCACACCCAGACGCGCAGCGCGCCGCGCGTACCGCCCGCGCGGCGGACGGTGACGGTGCGCGCGCCGGCTCGCGAGGCCACGCCCGCGGTGGCTTGCGAGGCGACGAGCGCGCCGGCTCGCGAGGCCACGCCCGCACGCGCGCCGCCGGCGCGCTCAGCCCCGCCGCGAGCCGACGCGATCGCGTCGGCGCCGACCACGGCGCCCGCGGACACCTGCGCGACGGCAAGCTCGGCGCCCGTGTCCCCGCGCACCACCGCACGCCCCGACAGCACGACGGCCGAGCCAGCGCCGGGCGCTGCCACCGGGCCGACATAGGAGGCCGACCAGACGACCGTGGCGCCGCCCGCGTTTGACGCCGTCTCGCGGACGCGCAGCACCGCGCCCACGTCCGAGCCCTGGATCGTGTAGGCGCTGCCGGCCGCGACCGCGACGCAGGAGCTCGTGCAGCGCATCACCTGAATCGCGTCTGAGCTGACCGGCGGTCCCGACCAGGTGCCGGGCGTGATCGACAGGGTGTCGCCGACGGCGGCGCCCGAGGCGCTGAGCAGCGGAAGATCGGTCCACCGAGGCGCCGCCGGCAGCACCTCGTCGGAGGTCTCAGACAGGGCGCTGGTCGAGCCGTCCACGTCCGTGGCTGTCACGACCGCGCGAAGCGTGGAGCCGACGTCCGCCGCCACGGGCGTGTATGACGGCTCGGTCGCCCCCGTGATCGCGGCGCACGAACCGCCGCTTGAGTCGCAGCGCTGCCACTGGATGGCGTAGGTGGTGCCCGACGTGGTCTGCCAGGAGCCCTGCGAGACCGACAGCGGCACGTCCTGGCGGACGCCGAGCGCGCTAAGCTGCGGCGGCGTGGTGGAGACCGGCAGCAGACCGCTGACGATCGCGGTCGGCGACGCCTGCGCCGTGGTCGTGCCGGCGGAGTTGCCGGCGGTGACGGCGACGGTGATCTCAAATCCCTCGTCGGCGGCCGTTAGCTGGTAGGCGACCGCGGTGGCGCCGGGGATCGCCGCGCAGGCTGCGCCGGCGTCGTTGCAGCGCTCCCACTGGTAGCTCAGCGAGGTGGGCTCGTTTGTCCAGCTTCCCCCCGAGGCCACGAGCGTGTGCGTGCGCTGCGGGATGCCGCTCACGGTCGGCAGCACCGCCGGCTGGGGCAGCGGCTGGGTCTCGATCGTCAACGGCGCGCTCTGCGCGCTCCCCGAGCGCCCCGGGGAGGTGACGTCCGCGATCAGCACCAGGGTGTGGCCGGCGTCGGCTCCGCTGAGCGTGTAGTGGGAGGTGTCGGCGGCCACCACCGTGCACCCGCTGACACCGTCGGCGTCGCAGCGCTGCCACTCGTAGCTGGCCGTCGACAGCGGCACGCTCCAGGTGCCCGGGTTGGCGTACAGCGTGTTGGGCGGCTGCGGATCGCCGCTGATGCTCGGCGGGGTCGAGTCGGTGAGCGGCTGCCCGCTGACGACGCCCGTCAGGGCGCTGTCGGCCGAGCTTGAGCCGCCCAGCGAGGTTGCCGTGACGGTGACCCCGATCTCATAGCCGATGTCGGCGGTGGTGAGCGTGTAGGTGGAGGCGCTGGAGACGGGCGCGCAGCCGGCGGAGATCGCCGTCGCCGACCCGGGGCAGCGAACCCATGTGTAGGAGAAGGTCACCGGCTCGTTCCAGGTGCCGTTGTCCGGCGTGAGCGTGTGGCCGTCCTCGAGGGTGCCCGAGGGGGCCGCCGGCGCGGTGATGCTCACGGGCGGCTGCGCGATCGCCTGCGTCGGCGCGCTGGTGGCAGTGGCGGTCCCGTCTGCGTTTGAGGCGGTGACCACCACGCGCAGGTTGTAACCGGCGTCGGCGGCGACCGCGGTGTAGCTGGAGGAGGTCGCACCCGCGATGTCGCTGTAGCCGTCGGCCGCGTCGCCCCGCTGCCACTGATACGAGAGCGCCGGGCCCGACGGCTGCCAGGCGCCCCCATCCGTGGACAGGGTTCTGCCCACGGCCGGAACGCCGGTCACCCCCGGGGCCCCGGTCAAGACCGGCGGCGCCGGGGCGACCGCGGTCGTCGGCGCGCTGGAGGCGGTGGCGCTCCCGTCCGGGTTGGTCGCGGTGACCAGCGACCTCACCTCGGCGCCCTCGTCGGCGAGCTGGAGCGTGTAGGCGGCGCCGGTGGCGCCGGCGATGTCAGTCCAGGTCGACCCGCCGTCGGTGGAGCGCTGCCAGCTGTATGAGAGCGTGTCACCGGCGCCGTCCCATGATCCGGAGCTGGTGGTCAGGGTCGCGGTTCGCTGCGCTGTGCCCGAGATCACCGGCGCCGCCGTCGGTGCCGGCGGCGCGGGCGCGACGGTCACGGTCGGCGGGCTGGCGGCGCTCACGCTCCCGTCGGGGTTTGCCGCGGTGACGAGCAGCCGGACGAGATCGCCCTCGTCGGCCGTCTGAAGCGTGTACAGGGGCCCGGTGGCACCGGCGACGTTGGTCCAGCTCGAGCCGTCCGCCGAGCGCTGCCACTGCAGCGTGAGCGTGTCGCCCGTCCCGCTCCAGGTGCCCGACGTCGAGGACAGGGTCTGGCCCCGCCGGGCGATGCCCGCGATCGACGGCAGGGCGGTGTTTGCGGGAGGCGAGGCGGCCACCGGCGCACTGGCGGCGCTGGCGGCGGTGGCGGTCCCGTCGGGGTTCGCCGCTGTCACCTGAACGCGGATCTCGGTGCCCTCGTCGCCGACCGACAGCGTGTAGACGCTGGCGTTTGCGCCGTCGATGTCCGTCCAGGTCGAGCCCCCATCCACGGAGCGCTGCCACTGGTAGGCGAGCGAGTTGCCGATCCCCGCCCAGCTGCCCGGCGTGGCGGTCAGCAGGCTGCCGCGCACCGCGGTGCCCGACACGGCGGGCGGGCTGAGGTCGACCGGCGGCGCGCTGGGGACCACGGCGCTCGGCGCGCTCGCGGCGCTGGCGGTCCCGTCCGCGTTGGACGCGGTGACGAGCACGCGCAGCTGGCTGCCCTCGTCGGCGACGCCGAGCGGATAGGAGCCGCCGATGGCGCCCGGGACGTCCGTCCAGGTGAGGCCGCCGTCGGCCGATCGCTGCCACTGCAGCGAATAGGTGTTGGCGATCCCCAGCCAGGTGCCGTCGTCGGCAAGCAGCGTGGCGCCGCGCGCGGCGGTGCCGCTGATGGTCGGCGCGACCGTGTTCGACGGCGGGCTTGAGGCCACCGCCGCCGTGGGGGCGCTGACGGCGGTCGCGCTGCCGTCGGGGTTTGAGGCGGTGACCTCCAGTCGAAGCTCGTCGCCCTCGTCTGCGACCGCCGGCTCGTAGGTGGGGGCGGTGGCCCCGGAGATCGCCGTCCAGGTGGAGCCGCCGTCGGCCGAGCGCTGCCACTGGTAGGAGTAGTCGTTGCCGATCCCGTCCCAGGCGCCGGTCGCCGAGGTCAGCAGCAGGCCTCGCTGCGGCGCACCCAGAACGGCCGGCGGCGCGGTGTCGGCCGGCGGCGCCGCGGCGACCGGCCCGAGCGCCGCGGTCGCCGCGGTCGCGCTGCCATCCGGATTGGAGACGGTGACCAGCATGCGCACCAGGTCGCCCTCGTCGGCCGTGGTCAGCGTGTAGGCGGGGGCGGTCGCGCCGGAGATCGCCGTCCAGGTGGAGCCGCCGTCGGCCGAGCGCTGCCACTGGCAGGCGTAGGAGTTGCCCAGGCCGCCCCAGCCGCCCTCGGTGGCGCTCAGCGTGTCGCCCCGCAGCGCCGCGCCGGAGATCTGCGGCGCGGCGGTCTCGATCGGCGCGGCCGCGCTCACCGCGGCGGTCGCGGGCGAGGCGGCGGAGACGGTGGCATCGGGGTTTGAGGCGGTGACCAGCGCGCGCAGCTCGTCGCCCTCGTCGGCGACCTGAACCTGATATGTCCAGCTGGCCGCGCCGGCGATCGGCGACCAGGTGGAACCGCCGTCGGTCGAGCGCTGCCACTGGACCGAGTAGACGTTGCCGTTGCCGCTCCATGCGCCGTCCGTGGCGGTCAGGGTGCTGGAGCGCACCGGGGAGCCGCTGATCTGCGGCGCGGCCGTGGCGAGGGGGGGCGTGGCGCTGACCGCAGCGGTCGGGCCGCTGTAGGCGGTTGTCACCCCGTCGGGGTTTGAGGCGGTCACGGCCAGCCTCAGCTCGTCGCCCTCGTCGGCGACCGCGGGGTCATATGTTGGACCGGTCGCCCCGGAGATCGCCGTCCAGGTGGAGCCGCCGTCGGCCGAGCGCTGCCACTGGTAGGAGTAGCTGTTGCCCGGTCCGCTCCAGCCCCCCAGGGTGCCCGACAGCTCAGCGCCGCGCTGGGGCGCTCCGGCCAGCTGCGGCGCGGCGGTCGACACCGGCGGCGAGCTTGGGACCGTCGCGGTCGCTGAGCTGGGCGCCGTGGCGACCCCATCGGGGTTGGACGCCGTCACGAGCACCCGCAGCTCGTCGCCCTCATCGGCCTGCTGAACCTGGTAGGTGGGCCCGGTGGCGGCGCCGATCGCCGTCCAGGATGAGCCGCCGTCGGCCGAGCGCTGCCACTGGTAGGAGTACTCGTTGCCGGCACCGCTCCAGGAGCCGACGCTCGCGGCCAGCGTGTAGGAGCGCTCGAGCGTCCCGGTGACCGAGGGCGCGCCCGTGTTCACGGGCGCAGACGCGGCGATCGCCGCGGTCGGCGCGCTCGCCGCCACGATCGTGCCGTCCGGGTTGGTCGCGCTGACGAGCACGCGGACGGTCGCCCCCTCGTCGGCCAGGCCCAGCGTGTAGCTTGCGGACGTGGCCCCGGCGATGTCCGCGTAGCCCTCCCCGGAGTTGCGCTGCCACTGGTAGGCGTAGAGGTTGTCCGGCCCGGTCCAGGCTCCCTGGGTGGCGGTCAGGGTCGCGCCGCGCTGGGCGCTTCCGCTGATCTGCGGCGGCGCGGTGCTCGCCGGCGGATATGGGGCGACGGGCTGGGTGGGCGCGCTGTCGGCGATCGTCGCGCCGTAGCTGTTGGTGGCCGTCACCTGCACGCGCACCTGGTCGCCCTCGTCTGCCTGCGCGAGGTTGTAGGTCGTGTAGGTGGCGCCAGGGATGTCCTGGAAGCTGACGCCGTCGGGCGAGCGCTGCCACTGAAAGGCGAGCGTCACCCCGGCCCCGCTCCACGAGCCGCCGGTGGCGGTGAGCGTGGCGCTGCGCTGGTCCGATCCGCTGACCGTCGGCGGCGCGCTGCTCAGCGGGGCGTTGTCGGCGACCGGGCCCACGGGCGCGCTCGTGGCCGACGCCGAGCCGTAGGCGTTGGCCGCGTCCACCACCACGCGCACATCGTCGCCGAGGTCGCCGGCCACGGGCGTGTAGGTGGGTGCGTTCGCGCCTGCGATGCTCGACCACGTCGACCCGCCGTCGGTGGACCTCTGCCACTGGTAGGAGTAGGAGGTGCCGGCCGGATTCCAGGTGGAGATCGCGCTCAGGACCTGTCCCTCGTCCGGGTTGCCTGAGATCGTCGGTGCCTGCGTGTCGGCCGGCGCGCCGGAGGCGATCGGGCCCACGGCCGCCGACGCCTGAGCGGCCGAGCCGTAGGCGTCGGTGGCAGTCACGACCACGCGCAGCTCGTCCCCCAGCTCGCCGCTTTGAACCGTGTAGCTGGACGCGGTCGCCCCCGCGATGCTAAACCAAGTCGACCCGCCGTCGGTGGACTGCTGCCACTGGTAGGCGTAGGAGGTCGGCGTCGGGCTCCAGGCGCCGGTCGATGCGCTCAGGGTCTGCCCCTGGTCGGCGATTCCGGAGATCGACGGCGCGACGCCGTTCACCGGCGCGACGTCGGTGACGGCGCTGGTGGTGAACGTGTAGTCGTAGCCGTAGTCGGTTCCGTCGGCGTTGGTGGCGACCAGCCGGTAGTGGTAGGTGGTCCCGGGCGTCAGGCCGCTCAGCGATGCGCTCGCGCCGACGGGACCGGCGGTCGAGCCCGCGTCCACCGGAGCGGTCTGCTGGCCGTAGGCGGTGCTGGTGCCGTACTGCCAGACATACTGGGTGTCCAGCCCGTTGGGGTAGATCCCGCCCACAAGCTGGGCGGTCGTCGTCCCGACGGCCTGCGTGTAGGTGTTGTCGGACCCGCCGCCGACCGGCGGTCCGCCGACGCCCGGCGCCCCGCTCACCAGGTCGCCGGAGATCGAGCCCGCTCCGGTCGGGCCGTCGTAACCCGCCCCGGCGTTGCAGATGTAAGCGATCTGCGCGGCGCAGGTTCCGCTGGAGCCGCTGGTGGGGTCGTTGAGCAGCGAGCTGTCGGAGTAGGCCCACTGCGCGGTCGGTCCTGGGACGCCGGTCAGCGCCTCGAAGGCCGCGACCAGCGGCGCTGCCAGGCTTGTGCCGCCCATCACCAGCCAGCCGCCGTCGCCGGAGTCGTAGACCTGAAGCCCCGTGTCAGGGTCGGCGTCGGCGGAAACGTCGGCGTATGAGCGGCCGCTGCAGCCGGTGTCGCTCTGATAGGCGGGCTTGGGCTCGGAGAGGTCGCATCCCGAGCCTCCTCCCCAGCCGGTCGCGGAGCTGTTCAAAGACCACGCCGACTCGCTGTAGCCCCGCAGGTCCGTCGCGGCGGACGCCTCGCTGAGCATCGTGCCCCCGGCCGCGGTTACGCCCGGCAGGGCCGCCGGGTAGTCGTCGATGCCCGCGCCGGGGTAGCCGTGGTCGCCGGTGGCCGCGATCAGCGCAGCGCCGAACGGCACCGTGAACGGCACCGGGGTGGAGCTGGTCTCGGTCCAGCTTGCGGAGATCTGGTTGGCGCCCAGCGCGGCCGCCGTCTGCACCCCCGCCTGCAGGTCCTGAATCGACGAGCTGTCGGTCTCGACCAGCAGGATGTGGCAGTTGGGGCAAAGCGCCGACACGGCATCGAGATCGAGCGACTCCTCCTGCTCCCAGTCCGAGCCGGCGCTGGGGGGCAGCGGGGAGGCCGCGCCGCTCTGGTTGACCTTCGTGAAGCAGCCGCCCGCGGCGGTGCACGGCGGCAGGCCGAAGTTCGACCTGTACAGGGCCAGGTCCGATGCCGCGTTGGGGTCATCCCCGGCATCGACGATCGCGATCGTGTCGCCCGAGCCGGCCGTCTGCGACAGGTACGAGAGGTCGTAGGCCTGCTGGAGGTAGGCGGGCGAGCCGGCCGTCGGCGGCGAGGCGGGCGCCGATGACATCGAGCCGGCCGGTGAGAGGGAGGCCGGCGAGGCAGAGGCCCGCGACAGGGAGGCCGGCGAGGCAGAGGCCCGCGACAGGGAGGCCGGCGAGACCGAGGCCCGCGACAGGGAGGCCGGCGTGGCGGAGGCCCGCGAGAGGGAGGCCCGCGAGGCTGAGGCCGGAGGTGCGAACAGCTGCCCGAAAGTACGGTGGCGCGCCACCGGCGGGTGGATCGGGAGGCGGTCCGTTCGGCGCACGAGCACCTGCGCGGCGCAGGCGGCGTCGCCGGGCGCGGGCGCGGCGCAGACGTCCGCGGCCGCCACCTCCCAGGCGGCGAGGCCGGTGGCCTGCTGGACGGCGGCCGCCAGCGAGCGCGCGCTGGGCGCCGGGCCGGCAAGCCCGGCCGGGCCGGCGTGCGGGGAGGGGACCGGGCCCATGCGCAGGTCCGGCGGCGCCCCGGCCACCGGGACCTGGCGCAGGTCCAGCTGGGCTCCGGCCGCTGGGCGCCCGGGCAGGCCCAGCTGGGCTCCGGCCGCTGGGCGCCCGGGCAGGCCCAGCTGGGCTCCGGTCGCTGGGCGCCCGGGCAGGCCCAGCTGGGCTCCGGTCGCTGGGCGCTCACGCAGGCCCTGAGGCTCGCCGGTGGCCTGCGATACACCCAGCGCGAGCATCGCCGCCGCGGCGGCGGCCGCTGCGGGCAGCGCAAGGCGTGAGCGCGGTCGCCTCATGGACCGGTAGTCGGCACCCCGGACTGGCGCGTCCCATCGCGCCTAGACGCATGTACGAACGGGCCGGGCCGGCCGGCGATCAGCGCGCGTCAGGCGGGCGCGAGCACGAGGTCCGCGCGGACCGACACCCAGTCGCCTTCGACGCCGGGGGGAGTCCCGGGCTCGCCGGCGGCATGCTCGACGAACTCGCGCACCAGCGAGGGCTTGACCGCGAACACGGCGTCGGAGTCCAGGTAGGGACTCGAGGCGTCGAAGATGTGCGTGGTCAGCGTCTGAAAGCCCTCGGCGCGAACGATCATGTGGATGTGCGCCGGCCGCCAGGGGTGGCGCCCGGTGAGCTTGAGCATCCGTCCGACCGGCCCGTCGTGGGGGATCTGATAGGGCACCGGTCGCACCGCCACGAACGCGTAGGAGCCGTCCGAGCGCGTCCGGAAGCGGCCCCGGAGGTGGTCCTCGGGCGCCTCCGGCCTCTGCACCGCGTACAGCCGGTCGGCGCCGTTCTGCCACACGTCCAGCTCGGCGCCCGCAATCGGCTCACCGGCGATCGAGGCCACGCGGCCGTGGACGAGGGCGGGAACGCCGGCGCCGGGCTCGCCGGCGATCGACTCGCCGTAGGCGCGCAGCGGCGCGCCGGGCACATAGAACGGGCCCAGCACCGTCGACTCGGTCGCGCCGGCGGGGAGCTCGTGCGCGAGCGCGTCGACGAGCATCGAGACGCCCAGGGCGTCTGACCACAGGATGAACTCCTGGCGGCGCTCGTCGGTGATCTCCCCGGTGGCGCGCAGGATCTCGATCGCGCGCTCCCACTCCCGCGGGGTGAGGCGCGTTTCGGTCACGAACCGGTGCAGGTGCCCGACCAGCGCGCGCATCAGCTCCGCCAGGCGAGCGTCCGGGCAGCGGTCGAAGCTCGCCAGCACCTCGTCGGTCAACTGCCCGGGCGTCTTGGGTGCGGTGGGCGTCCTGGACTCGGCCGGCGTCCTGGAGTCAGCCGGCGTCCTGGAGTCAGCCGGCGTCCTGGAGTCGGCCGGCGTCGTGGACACGGACGGCGTCCTGGAGTCAGCCGGCGTCCTGGAGTCAGCCGGCGTCCTGGAGTCGGCCGGCGTCCTGGAGTCGGCCGGCGGCGTTGGCGCCGGGCCAGGCGCCGGGGGGTCGCTCGGCTGCTTGATCGGCTTTGGCATATCCGTGGGCCTTCAGGGCGCGCCTGCCCAGGCGCCGGACGGGATCCTACGCGCGCCGGCCTGGCAGCGCGGCGGGGTGTGGCAGGCTTCGGTCCCGGCCGGCTCGCTTGGCCAGGTAAAGCGCCTCGTCGGCCCTGCCGTAGAGCTCGGTCGCGCCGGCGGCGTGCTCCAGATCGCAGACCCCGACCGAGATCGTCAGCGTCCCGGCCGGCTGCACGGGCGTCGAGCGCACCGCGAGCCGGGCGCGCTCTGCCGCGGCCAGCGCACCCTGCGCATCGCAGTCGGGCAGCAGCCAGGCGAACTCCTCCCCGCCCACGCGCGCCACCAGCTCGCCCTCGCGCGCGACCCCGGCCAGCCTGCGCGCGACCTCGCGCAGCGCGCCGTCGCCGCTCTGGTGGCCGTGGCGGTCATTGACGTCCTTGAAGTGGTCGAGATCGAGCAGCGCCAGGCTCAGGCGCCGGTTGTGACGGCGCGCCCTCGCGACCTCTGCGCGCAGCCGCTCATGGAAGGTGCGGTGGTTGGCCAGGCCGGTCAGCGGATCGGTCGTCGCCAGGCGCTCAAGCTCTCGCTCGTAACGCCGCCTCGCGGACACGTCGCGGAAGGTGCTCACCAAGCCCAGTACGGTGCCGTCGGCGTTGCGCGCCGGACGGGTGGTGATCTCGGCCTCAAAGCGCGTCCCGTCGGCCCGCGCGAGCACCAGCTCCAGGGTGCCGCCCCCGCGATCGATCAGCGACCGCCGCTCGTGGGCGGCGCGGTCGCCCTCGTCGGCGGGCAGGAAGGGGAACGGCGCGCGCGAGCCGATCAGCTGGTCGCGCGTGAAGCCCGTGAGCTCGCAGAGCGAGTCGTTGACGGCGGTGATTGACCCGTCGATGGTCAGGCAGTAGCCCTCGCCCATCGCGGCGACGATCGTCTGATGGTAGGCGCGGGAGCGCTGCAGGTCGCGCTCGCGCGCGACCCGCCCGGTCACGTCGAGCACGTGCGCGCCGATCGCCGCGGTCGCGCCAGCCGGACCCGGCACCGGGTAGACGATCAGCTCGTAGGTCCGGCCGTCCCGGCCGGGCTCGATCTCGACGCTTGCCTGCCGCCCGGTCTGCAGCACGCGCCTGTCGGCTTGATCGATCGCGCGCGCGGCCCGCTCGGGGCACAGCTCGGCGATCGTGCGGCCGATCAGGGCGTCCGGCGTGCGCAGCAGAGCCGCCGCCGCGGCCGCGTTCGCCTCCCGGATGCGGCCGTCCAGGTCTCGCACCAGGACCCCGATCGGGGCGCTTTCGACGATCGCGCGCAGCCGCACCTCGGTCTCGGCCAGACGTCGCTCGGCCAGGCGCTCGCGCGTCACGTCCTGCAGCGTGCCCACGTAGCGGTCTGGCCGCTCGTGATCCCGGCATCCGAGAGCATGGAGGACCCGCTCGCCGCCCGCCGACGAGAGCACTCGGAAGTCCATCTCAAGCGGCTGTCCGTGGCGCACGGCCTGCTCGTAGGCGGCCGCCACGGCGCCGCGGTCGTCGGGGTGCACCAGCGACAGGAAGCGAGCGTCGGCCACCGGGCCACCGGCCGGCGCGACGCCGAGCAGTGCGTACATCTCAGGCGACCAGACCGCGCTCCCGCACGAGGGCTCCCAGGTCCAGGAGGCAAGCCGCGCGGGCCGCTGGGAGAGCGTGCGGTCGCCCGCCGACGGACCCGCGCCCCGGGCGGCCGGCGGCGGCCCCTCCGAAGCCGCCCCGAAGCTCGTCTGCCGTGCCACGCGCCCCTCTCCGTTTCCTGTGCCTTCGGGCCTGCCGCCCGCGCGGCCAAGCGTACGCCAAAGCTCATAAAAACTTGCAAAATCTCGATCCTGTGTCATCCGCCCCGGACCCCCTACCGATCCTGTGCCCATCCGCCCCGGACCCCCTACGCTTCTCGCGTGGCACCGCTGGCCGATCCCTACCGTGTTCTGGGCCTCCGGGCCTCCGCCAGCGACACCGAGGTCCAGGCGGCGTTTCGGCGCCTCGCGCGCCGTCACCACCCGGACCTGAACCGGGGCTCGATCGACGCGGCGCGGCGGTTTGAGCTCGTCCATCAGGCCTACGAGGAGATCCGCAGGGCGCGGTCGGCCGCCGGCGCCCCCGCAGCCGGTGCGCCGGCCTCCAGCGCCCCTGCGGCCGGCGCCTCCGTGGCCGGCGCCCCCGCGGCCGCAGAGGCCACGTCGACCGGCCCGGGCGCGGCAGATGCCGATGCGCGCTTGGACCTTGACGCCCGGCTGGCCGCACTAGAGCGGGAGGTTCGCAAGGCGGCGGCGCGCAGGGACGCGGCGGCGCGCGACGGCGCCGGGGGCCGGGCCGGCTCAACCCCCGGTCGTCTTGGCTGCGGGCGCAGCCATCCCGCGGAGGCCCGCCGCCCCTCCGACGAGGAGCTGGGCTACTACCACACCGACGACAGCCTCCTGCGGATCCTGGACGATGCCGCCGAGCTGCTCGCCAAGCGCCTGGCCGGACAGGATGAGCCGGCCGGCGCTGACGAGATCGCTTGACGGCCGGCGCCTGCCCACCGTGACTGCCGCCGCGGCCGTGGTTAACATCCCGGCATGCTGGGCACAGCGGTGGCGGGGACGCCATGACCCGGCCGGGCGCTCACTGGCTCTGCGCGAGGCGTGTCTGAGCTCGCGCCGCTCCTGGACCTCGTCCCCCATCCGCTGATCGAGGTGGTGGTGCGCGGGTCGCGCCACGAGGTCTTGCACCTCAACCCGGCTGCCTGCGAGCTTTACGGATACGCAAGCGACGAGCTCGCCGGCCGCGACTTCTCGACGCTGACCGCGACCCCGCCGGCCGAGCTCGACGAGCGCTACGCGGAGCTGCGGCGGTACGGACGCTGGCGCGGCCCCACTGTGCACCTGGCCCGCGACGGGAGCCGACTGGATGTGGACATCGCCGTCAGCCCCTCCCCGCAGGGACTCGACCGCTACGTGATAGCGGTGACCGATCTCACCCGCCAGCGCGCTCTCCAGCGACGGCTCCAGGAGCAGTCGATGCTGCTCGACCTGGCGCCGGTGGCGATCGTGGTGCGCGACGTGCGTCGCAGGATCACCTACTGGAGCCGCGGCGCAGAGCAGATGTACGGCTTCACGGCGGCGGAGGTCCTGGGGCGGCAGATCCCGCGCGTGCTTGAAACCGAGTACCCGATCCCGCTCGAGCAGATCGAGCGCGCGGTCGAGCACGAGGGAGCCTGGGAGGGAGAGCTGGTCCAGCGCACGCGCGATGGGCGGCGAATCGTGGTGGACAGCCGCTGGGGAGCCGTGCGGGATGAGCGCGGCAGGCTGACGGCAATGCTCGAGGTCAACCACGACGCGAGCGCGCGCCTCGCTCTGCGCGACGCGCAGTCAGCGGCGGCGGCCGCCGCGGAGCGCGAGCGCCTGAGCGCGCGCCTAGTGCGCGCCCAGCGGCTTGAGAGCCTGGGCGAGCTGGCCGGCGGCATCGCGCACGACTTCAACAACCTGCTGGCCGTGGTCGCGGGCTACGCGACCACGCTCAGCGACACGCTGGACGACGTCGCGGCCATGCTGCCGGAGGCCGTGCGCTCGTCGCTGCGAGCGGACACGGAGGGGATCGCGGCCGCGACGCAGCGGGCCGCCGAGCTCACCAGACAGCTTCTGACGTTCGCGCGCCAGGACTCCGTCGCATCCGACCTGGTCTCACTCAACGACGTCATCGAGGACCTGGAGCCGCTGCTCTCGCGCACGATCGGGGAGCACATCCGGCTTGAGCTCCATCTCGACCGATCGCTTGCACCGATCAGGGCGGACGCCGGGCAGCTCGGCCAGGTGCTCGTCAACCTTGCGGTGAACGCCCGCGACGCGATGCCCGATGGTGGACGGCTGCTGATCGAGACCAGCAGCCTGTCGCTGGACCGCGACCCCGACAGGCCCGAGCAGCGCCCGGGCGACTACGCCCAGCTGACGGTGACCGACACCGGCTGCGGGATGGAGCCGGAGGTGCTCGAGCGTGCGTTTGACCCGTTCTTCACCACAAAGCCACCGGGCACGGGCACGGGGCTCGGGCTCTCCGGGGTGTATGGGATCGTGACGGCCTTCGGCGGGCACGCCGCCCTTTACTCAGAGCCCGGGCACGGCACGACCTTCAGGGCGAGGTTTCCGGCCGAGACCCGGGCCGCCGCTCCCGGCGCGCAACCGGACGCGGCGTCGACGGGCGCGAGCGTGGCAGGCGCGGCGGCTGCCGACGGCGCCACCGTGCTGGTCGTCGAGGACCAGGAGCCGCTGAGGGCGATCACCGCGAGGATCCTCGAGCGTGCCGGCTACCGGGTGCTGACCGCCTCGAGCGGCCCCGAGGCGTTGCGGCGTGCCGCCGAGGCACAGCGGATCGATCTGCTGCTCACCGACGTGGTGATGCCGGACATGCTTGGCCAGCGGCTTGCCGAGCTGATCCGGGAGCTGCGTCCGGGCCTGCGAGTGGTGTTCGTGTCCGGCTTCGCGCGGCCCGCGCTCGAGCAGGCGGGACGCGCGCTCGAGGGGCCGCTGCTGCACAAGCCGTTCACGTCGGCGGAGCTTTTGGGGGTTGTGGCCCGGGCGCTCGGCGTCGACTGAGCCGGGCCGCCCGTGCAGCTGCGCGGGATGCGCCGCCGGCCGGCTCAGCCGCCCCGCGCGCCGCGGGCCGCTCAGCCGCCCCGCGCGCCGCCGGCCGGCTCAGCCGCCCCGCGCGCCGCCGGCCGGTCAGCCGCCCCGCGCGCCGTCAGCCGGCTCAACCGCCCGCGCGCGCCGGCGCAGCGCCCTGGCGACGTACTCCTCGACGCTGTAGCGCTCCTCACGCCACGGGTCGCCGCGATGGTGGTAGCCGTTGCGCTCCCAGAAGCCGAGCTCGTCGTGCTCGAGCACCTCCAGGCGCCGGATCCACTTCGCCGACTTCCACAGGTAGAGGTGCGGGACCAGGAGCCGTGCCGGACCGCCGTGATCGGGCTCAAGCGGCGCGCCGTCGGCCTCATGCGCGATCAGCGCCGGGTGCTCCAGCACATCGCAAAGCGGCATGTTGGTCGTGTAGCCGCCGTGGCAGTGCGCCAGCAGGTGCGTGGCCGCCGGCAGCGGCGCGGCGCGCTCGAGCAGCTCGGCCACCGAGGCTCCGCGCCAGCGCATGTCGAACTTCGACCAGCGCGTCACGCAGTGCACATCTCCCACCCATGTCTGCACGGCCAGGGCCTGAAAGTCCGTCCAGCCAAGCGAGTAGGGCTTCCGGACGGCGCCGTCGATCGACAGCGTCCACTCAGCGGTGCTCACGCGCGGGGTCGCTCCCAGGCTCAGCACCGGCCACTTGAGCGTCGGCGACTGACCCGGGGGCACACGCTGGGGGTCGATCCCCAGCGACGCCGCGCGCCGTCGCCCGCGCTCGCCGAAGATCCGCGGGGTCATCGCCATGCTCAGAACGCCGGCGACTCCCTGTAGTCCCCCCAGACGCCCTGCAGGGCGCGCACGATCTCGCCCTCGGTGGCATGCGCGCGCGCCGCTTCGATCAGGGGCCCCATCAGGTTCTCGCTGCCGCGCGCCGCCTCAACGACGCGCTCAAGACAGGCGTCCACCGCCCCCTGGTCTCGCTGTGCGCGCACGGCTCGCACGCGTTGCACCTGCCGGCGCTCGAGCTCGGGGTCGATGCGCAGGATCGGGATCTCGGCGTCGTCGCCCTCGGTGTAGGCGTTGACGCCCACCACCTTGCGCGCACCCGAGTCGATCGCCTGCTGCAGCTCGAAGGCGGCATCCGCGATCTCGCGCTGGGGGAAACCCTGCTTGACCGCCTCGACCATGCCGCCGAGCGCGTCGATCTTGGCGAAGTACTCGTAGGCGCGCTGCTCGAGGCGGTCGGTGAGCGCCTCGACGAAGTAGGACCCGCCGAGCGGGTCGATCGTGTTGGCCACCCCGGTCTCCTCGGCGATGATCTGCTGCGTGCGCAGCGCCACGCGCGCGGCCTGCTCGGTCGGCAGCGCGAGCGCCTCGTCGTAGGAGTTGGTGTGCAGCGACTGGGTGCCGCCCAGCACCCCCGCGAGCGCCTCGATCGCCGTGCGCACGATGTTGTTGAGAGGCTGCTGGGCCGTCAGCGAGACGCCGGCGGTCTGGGTGTGGAAGCGCATCCGCCACGACTCAGGCCGCCGGGCGCCGAACGTCTCCCGCAGCTCCCGGGCCCAGATGCGCCGCGCCGCCCGGTACTTGGCGATCTCCTCAAAGAAGTCGATCTGGGCGTTGAAGAAGAACGACAGTCGGGGGGCGAAATCGTCGATGTCGAGCCCGCGCGCAACCGCCTGCTCCACGTAGGTGAGGCCGTCCTTGAGCGTGAACGCCAGCTCCTGGGCGGCGGTCGCTCCCGCCTCCCGGATGTGGTAGCCCGAGATCGAGATCGGGTGCCAGCGCGGCATCCGCGCCGAGCAGAACTCGATCATGTCCCCCACCAGGCGCATCGCTGGATCGACCGGGAAGCACCACTCCTTCTGGGCGATGTACTCCTTGAGGATGTCCGTCTGGATCGTCCCGCCCAGCTGCTCGGGCGCGATCCCCTGGCGCTCGGCGGCCACCACGTAGAAGGCGAGCATGATCGCCGCCGGCGCGTTGATGGTCATCGACACGGTGACCCGGTCAAGCGGTATGCCCTCGAAGAGCTCCTGCATGTCCAGCACCGTGTCGATCGCGACCCCCTCCCGGCCGACCTCGCCCAGCGCGCGCGGATGGTCGGAGTCGTGGCCCATCAGCGACGGCATGTCGAACGCCGTGGACAGGCCCGTCTGCCCGTGCTCCAGCAGATAGCGGAAGCGCTCGTTGGTCTCCCGTGCGGTCCCGAAGCCGGCGAACTGGCGCATCGTCCACAGCCGCCCCCGATACATCGACGGGTACACGCCGCGCGTGAACGGGTAGTGGCCCGGCATGCCGATGGCGCGCTGCGGATCGGCCGGCAGGTCGCGCTCGGTGTACAGAGCGGCGACCGGTTCCCCGGAGAGGGTGCGAAAGCTCTCCGAGCGCTCCGCCGAGAGCCCGTACGCCGCCAGCCACTGCTCGTAGGTGACCGGAGGGTCCTCAAGCACGGCCATCGCCACCCAGCTTACCGCCGCCCATGCGCCGAGATCGCAGCCGGCCGCCGCCGACCGGCAGCCAATCTCCCCACGATCGGGGGGTACCGCGGGCGCGGGGGGCGCGAGTAATCTGCCGCGCCGTGTCATCGACCGCTCGACGTGACCTTGACCTCCCTCGACGTGACCCAGGCGCTTGCGAGCTGGTGAGCGCGGCGAGGCTCCCCCGCCTGGCGCTCATCCTTCCGACGCCGTGGACGCCATGAGCGCCGGTCCGCCGACGCGGATCGCGCTGGTGACCGGCGGCGCGCGCGGGATCGGGGCGGCCATCGCCCGCAGGCTCGCCGGCGACGGGATGCCCACCGCCATCTGCGACATCCGCCATCAGCTGGCGCGTGATAACGCGCGGGCGATCAACGAGGCGGGTGGGCGCGCGATCGCCGTGGAGATGGACGTGCGCGTGACCGAGAGCGTCCTCGCCGGCGTCGAGCGGGTGCGCTCGGAGCTGGGCGAGGTCGACGTGCTGGTCAACGTCGCCGGGTGGGACGAGCTCAAGCCGTTCGTGGCCTCAGACGAGCCGTTCTGGCAGGAGGTGCTGGAGGTCAACTTCAAGGGCGGGCTGCGACTGACGCACGCGCTGCTGCCGTCGATGATCGATCGCGGGTGGGGCCGGATCGTCAACATCAGCTCCGACGCCGGCAGGGTCGGCTCGTCGCTGGAGTCGGTATACGCGGGCGCCAAGGGGGCGATCATCGCCTTCACCAAGACGATCGCACGGGAGACAGCCCGTCTGGGCGTGACCGCCAACGTTGTCTGCCCGGGCCCGACCGACACCGAGATGCTCCGCGACGTGGCCCAGGCGCACCCGGACGCCGAGAAGGTGCTCGAACGGCTTGCGCGCGCGGTGCCGATGAAGCGGCTCGGACGCCCCGAGGACGTCGCCGCCGCCGTGCGCTTCTTCGCCTCCGAGGAGACCGGCTACATCACGGGCCAGACGCTGTCGGTCAGCGGCGGCCTGACGATGGCCTGAGCGGGCACGGTGATAGAGCGGCACACGATCGAGCGGCGCATGATCGAGCGGGGCACCATCGAGCGGCGCATGATCGAGCGGCGCATGATCGAGCGGGGCACGGTGATCGAGCGGGCACGGTGATCGAGCGGGCACGGTGATCGACGATGCGTCGACCCCAGGGGCGCCTGTGACCGGCCCGGCGCGGCGCCTGCGGGCGCTCGTGACCGGGGCGGCGAATCCCGGCGGGATCGGTGCCGCCGTGGCCGCGCGGCTGCGCGACGACGGCCTGGACGTCATCACGCTCGACCTCGAGCCCGGCTGCACGCACCAGGTGGATCTGACGCGCGACGACCTGCCGCCGCTTGACGACATCGACGTCCTGGTCTCAAACGCCGGGCTGGCGACGACCGTGGGTGCCGCGCACACCCTCGCGCTCGAGCGCTGGGAGCGCGACCTCGCGGTCAACCTGACCGGCAGCTTTCGCGTGGCCCAGGCGTGCCTTGGCGGCATGCGGGAGCGGCGCTTCGGGCGCATCGTGGTGATCTCCAGCTTTGCGGCGCGCTTCGGCATGCCGGCACAGGTCGCCTACGCCGCCAGCAAGTCGGGCCTGCTCGGGATGGTCAAGACGATCGCGGCCGAGAATGCGGCGCTGGGGATCACCGCCAACGCGATCCTGCCCGGGCTGGTCGGCTCAGACGCCGTCCGCGCGATGCCGCCGGAGATCGTCTCGGCGTGGCTTGAGCGTGTGCCGACCGGCAGGCTGATCGACACGGGCGAGATCGCCGCAGCGGTGGCGTACCTCGCATCGCCGGCCGCCGCAAGCGTCACCGGGCAGGAGCTGGTGATCGACGGCGGCCTCACGCTCAACTCCCTGTCGGTCACGCGCAGCGTGGTGCGAGCTCCGGGCCCCGGGCGCTGCGCCGAAGGCGACCGGCGCGCGTGAGCGATGACCCGCTCGCCAGCGTGCGCGAGCGCGCCGAGACGGCGCTGCGGTCCCGCTGGCCGGCAGCTCGGCTCCAGGCGCTCGAACCGCTCGCCGGCGGCATCTCGAGCCTGACGTTCGCCGCGCGCTCGACGGGCACCGGCTGCGAGCGCGTCGTCATCAAGGTTGCGCCTCCCGGGCTTGAGCCGGTGCGCAACCGCGACGTGCTTCGCCAGGCGCGCGTGCTGCGCGCTCTGGAGCACGCGCCCGGGGTCCCGGTTGCAAGGGTCCTGGCGACCGACGCCGGCACCCCGCCGCTGTTCGTCATGGAGCACGTGGCCGGCGACGCATACGAGCCCAAGTGGGACACCGCGCCCGCACCGCCCGAGCCGCCCGTCGTTCGGGCTCGAGCGCTGGCCGCCGCCCGCGCGCTGGCGGCGCTGCATCGCGCTTCGGATCGCGAGCCTCCCGGGGTTCGCCAGCTTCGCGCGACGGGGGAGCCTGAGCTCACCCCGGCCGATGAGCTGGCGCGATGGACCGCGCTGTATGAGACCGTCGGGCCGGACCTGCGGGCCGGGGAGGCCGCGCTGCGGCGCGCACTTGCGGCGAACATCCCAGCAGCCGAGCGGGGCTTTCGCGCAGTGGTCGTCCACGGCGACCTGCGGCTGGGAAACATCCTGTTCTGCGGCGAGCAGCCGACGGCGATCATCGACTGGGAGATCTGGACGCTCGGGGACCGCCGCCACGACCTCGCCTGGATGATGGTGTTCGCCGACCCGGTGATGGAGCGCGCGCCGGTTCGCAGCCAGGCCGACCTCGCGGCCGACGGCGCCATGCCCTCGGCCGGCGAATTGCTGTCTGAGTACCTGGCCGCGGCCGGCGAGCCCCGGCCTCCGGCGCAGCTCGGCTGGTTCGTGGCCGCCAGCCGCTACAAGCTCGGTGCGGCGCTGGCCGCCTTAATCAAGCGCAGCCGCCGCAGCGGCCGGCCGGACCCGGGGCTGGAGCGGGCCGCGGCGACGACCCCCGCGATGCTGGAGCGCGGGTTGGCGGAGCTTGAGAGCGGCCTGGAGCAGCCGCGAAGCGGCGTGCGGTAGCCGAGGACCGGCTGGCGGGAGCGGGAGCCCGGCCCGCCGGGAGCGGGAGCCCGGCCCGCCGGGAGCGGGAGCCCTGCCCGCCGTGAGCGAGGGTCCGTCACCCCCGCCCGGGGCCAGGGTCAGTCGCCGCCCGTCGGCCGAGTCCGCCGCAACCCGAGCAGGCTGCCCGCGATGCGGCGCAGCTGAAGCTCATCCGAGCCCTCGGTGATCCGGTAGCGGCGGTGGTGGCGGTAGATGTGCTCAAACGGCAGCGCGCGCGTGTAGCCGAGGCCTCCATGCACCTGGATGGCCCGGTCCGCGGCCTCGCACGCCAGCCGGTTGGCGCGGTAGTTGACCATCGAGACGCGCTCGGTCACCGCCACCTTCGCGGCCGTGGTCGCGCCGCCCAGGCGATCCATCTCCCAGGCCGTCCGGTAGAGCGTGTTGCGCACCAGCTCGGCCTCGGTGTGAAGCTCCACCAGCTGCCACTGAACGCCCTGGTGCTCGGCCAGCGGCCGGCCGAACACGACCCGCTCGCGCGCGTAGGCGATGCTCCGATCGATGCAGAACTGCGCGGCTCCAAGCGAAGAGGCGGCCTGGCGGATGCGGTTCTCGTGCACGAACAGCTGGGCGCAGTCCAGGCCGCGGTCAAGCTCGCCGAGCACCGCGTCATCGCCGACCCTGACCCCCTCGAGCACGAGCTCGGCATGGTCGGTGGGCATATTGAAAGTCCAGTGGTAGTAGGGGACGCGCAGACCCGGCGCGTCACGCTCGACCAGGAAGGCCGTGATCCCCTGGGCGCTGCCCTGCCGGCCGGAGGTGCGGGCGAACACGAGCACGCCGTCGGCGATGTCGATCCCCGTGATGAAGCGCTTGACCCCGTCTAGCACCCAGCCGCCCTCCCCGTCCCCCGCGCGGCGGGCCGTCGTCTCAAGCCACGTCGCGTCCGAGCCGTGGCCGGGCTCGGTCAGGGCAAACGCGATCGACAGCTCGCCGTCGACCAGCGGGCGCAGCCAGCGGCGGCGCTGCTGCTCGGTCCCGTACTCGTGCAGAACCGCCACCAGGGGCTCGTTTGCCACCACCGAAGCCTCGTGCGAGAGCTCCGCGTGCAGCCCCGGTCCGCGCCGGGCGAGATGCTCGCGGACCATCGCCATCGCGAGGTTCGAGCCGTCCTCTCCCCCCAGCTCGCGCGGGAACGGATAGCGGTAAAGGCCCGCCTCGATCGCCATCCTGCGCACGCGCGCCAGCAGCTCGCGCCAGCGCCGGGTGGGGATCCCGCCGCGCTCGAGATCGGTGCGAGCGAACTCACGGCGGTGGTCGAACAGCTCAGGGCTTGACCGTTGCAGCGGCAAAAGCTCGGCGTCGAT
>Ga0070737_10001833_pt1 | contig 28164 bp, 20 predicted proteins | sample Coa_R1_10_FD_66438 | JGI IMG/M metagenome (GOLD analysis project Ga0070737, IMG submission 66438) | Surface soil microbial communities from Centralia Pennsylvania, which are recovering from an underground coalmine fire - Coalmine... | ecosystem: Environmental > Terrestrial > Soil > Unclassified... | reverse complement strand
TGCGCCACCTTCGCCACCATCGCGGGCGAGACCTCCGGCTACCGGACCTCGTGGGTGATCCTGCTCTACGTGATCGCCGTGATCGCGCTCGTCGGCTTCATCCACGTCGAGCAGCGTGCCGAGAACCCGATCCTCAACGTGCGCTACTTCCGCTACGGCCCCTTCGCGGGCTCCAGCTTCGTCGCCTTCGCCGCCTACTTCGGGGTGTTCTCCATCTTCTTCTTCGTCGCCCTCTACCTCGAGGAGGTCGGTTCGCAATCGGGGTACCAGGTGGCGCTCGACTTCGTCCCGATGGCGGCGGGCATGGTCATCGCGAGCGCCTTCACCGGCAAGTGGGTGGCCGAGATGGGACCGCGCATCCCTATGACCTTCGGCTGCCTCCTCGCCACGCTCGGGATCGTCCTCACCGCGATCGACCTCCACCCGACGAGCGGGCTGTCGACGATCGGCTGGACGATGCCGCTCGCGGGGATCGGCTTCGGCGTCGCCATCGTGCCCGTCACCTCGACGGCGCTCGCCGTCATACCCCCCGAGCACTCGGGGATGGCCGCCTCGGCGACGAACACGAGCAGGGAGCTCGGTGCGGTGGCCGGGGTGGCGATCCTCGGGTCGATCGTGAACGGGCAGCTCACCGTGGAGCTCGCCCGCCGCCTCGACCAGCTCTGCCTCCTCGGCACGAAGGCGCACTGCGTCGTGAGGGCCTCCTCGTACAAGAACGAGATCGAGACAGCAGTGGTGACGGGATCGCTCTCGAGCCAGGCGCGCTCAGCGTCGAAGAACCGGGCCCTCGCATCGATCGTCCACAAGGTCACCGAGGCCGCCTACGGAGCCTTCGAGCATGGGCTGCACCTCTCTCTCGCCATCGCCGCCGCTTTGATGCTCATCTCGGCGATCGTGGCAGTCCTGCTCATCCGCCGGCGGGCGAGGCCGCTCGCCGATGCCCCCTTCCCCGGCGGCGGGGCCACGGTGACCCTTGCCGGCGCCGGAGCTGGCGTCGACACCGCCGGAGGGGCCGGTGCGCTCGCTACTCGAGCACCAGGCGCTCCGGATGCGCGTAGACGACGGCGCCTCCCGCCCGGAGGAAGCCCACCAGAGTGATCCCAGCCTCGTCGGCGAGCCGGGCGGCGAGCGAGCTCGCCGCCGAGACCGAGGCCACGATGTCGATGCCGGCCGCCATCGCCTTCTGCACGATCTCGAACGAGGTGCGGCCGCTCACGACCAGCCCGCACCCCGACAGCGGCAGGCCCAGCCCTTGCTGGCGATCCGCCTGCTGGAGCGCCCAGCCGACGACCTTGTCGACGGCGTTGTGGCGCCCGACGTCTTCGCGCACGACGAGGAGCCGCCCCGACCGTCCGACGAGGCCGGCAGCGTGCAGGCCGCCGGTCGCCGAGAAGCCCGCCTGGGCGTCGCGCAGCCGCTCGGGCCACGTGAGCACCTCCCGGTAGGCGAACCTTGCCGACCCGGGGGCGGGAAGCGCTTCGTGCCGGCCGGCTCCTCGGTCGGGTCGGGAGCGTTCGAGGATCGAGGCGATCGAGGACGACCCGCACACGCCGCACGACGACGAGGTCGCCGTGAGCCGGGGCGTGATGGCGCCCCGGCGGCCGAGCGCGGCGCCAGCCGCCGGAGAGAGCTCCACGGTGACGACGTTGTAGCGCTGCTCGGCGTCGAGCACCGGGTCCTGGCAATAGCGCACCGACCTGATCTCGCCCGGGCCGGCCACGATGCCCTCGGCGAGCAGCCAACCCGCTGCGAGCTCGAAGTCGTGCCCCGGCGTGCGCATGGTGACCGTGAGCACCCGGGGTCGGTCGCTGGGCAGCCCGGCGATCCGGAGCTCGAGCGGCTCCTCGATCGCGAGCAGGTCCGGCCGGCGGGCGAAGCGGCCTTCCCGTTCCTCGAACACCAGCCACCTCTCGGTGGGCGTCGCCGGTGCCGCTGGATCCTCGCAAGGTCCCGTGGCGCCGCCTCCCGGTGAGGCAGCCGGATCGTCAGGGGTCCCGGCGAGAGCCATTGGTGCAGTTGTAGCCGAGTGGTGGGCCACGCTGCACCCGTGAAGCCCTGCGAGGCGCGGGCGGCGGCGACCCCCGAGCCCTCGAGGTTCCGCTCCTGTGCCCGCGCCCCTCGCGAACTGCTGGGTCGGCCCGCCGAGGTAACGACGGAAACGGCGAGCTGGGTTCGGTCACCTCGGCGCGACGGCGGGATCGAGCGGTCCGGCACCGGCCGGCTGCCAGCGCTCGGCTAGGTCGATCACGCCCGAGGGTCTCAGTCCCCTTCGGCCGCAAGCTCCAGGTCGACAGGATCGTGGTCGAGAACCTCGACGAGAGGACCGTCTGGCCGGGCCACGTCGGCTCCGGCCGCTCGGGCCTCGCCTGCCCGCCGAGGGAGCATCCCGAGGCGCGCCATCGCCGCGAGGCCGATCGCACCGGCGCCGAGCGCGGCCACGCCTCCGACGGCGAGCCCGACCCGGGCGCTCGCGGCCGCGACGATCCACCCGACGAGGGGCCCACCGACCGGCGTCGAGCCAAGGAACGCGACCGACCACAGCGCCATCACCCGACCCCGCATCGACGGATCCGCTTGGAGCTGGAGCGTGGAGTTGCCCGAGGCGAGGAAGGTGACGCTCGTCCATCCGACGGCGGCAAGCGCCACGATCTCCAGCCCGAGCACCGGTGAGACCGCAGCGAGCAGGATCATCACGCCGAACGCGCTCGCCGCGACGGTGAGGGTCCGCAGCCCCGTGCGACCCCGCGTCGCCGTCACGAGACCGCCGACGACGGCGCCGATGCCCATCGAGGCCGTGAGGAAGCCGAAGGTCGTCGCCCCTCCGTGGAAGGTCTGCTTCGCCACGACCGGAAGCGTGACCGTGAACTCGTACGAGAGAGTCCCGACGATCGCCATCATGAGGAGGGGCACCCCGAGGCGGGGCTCCCTCGCGACGTAGCGGAAGCCCTCGCGCAGCTGGCCCTTAGCTCGATGTGCAGGAGGGCTCGGCTGCAGCGCCGCAGTGTCCATCGACACGAGCGAGTAGACGACCGCCACGAAGCTGGCGGCGTTGACGAGGAAGCAGACCCCGACGCCGACCGAGGCAATGAGGACGCCGGCCACCGCGGGGCCGACGGCCCGTGCCGCGTTCACGGTGGTGGAGTTGAGGCTGACCGCGTTCCTCACCTTGTCCGGGCCGACCATCTCGAGCACGAAGGACTGCCGAGCCGGGTTCTCGAAGGTGTTGTTGAGGCCGAGCACGAGCGCGAGCAGGCACAGCTCCCAGAAGCGCACGACGTGGAAGACCGTGAGCAGCCCGAGCACGAGCGCCTGGACGCCCATGAGGGACTGCAGCACCACCATGAGGCGACGCTTGTCGACCCGGTCGGCGATCACCCCGCCGTACGGCCCGAGCACGAGCACGGGCAGGGTCTGGAGGGCGATGACGAAGCCGATGGCGGTGCTCGAACGCGTGAGGGTGTACACGAGCCAGCTCTGCGCGACGGACTGCATCCACGTGCCGACGAGAGAGGTCGACTGCCCGAAGAAGTACCGCTTGTAATTCGGCACCGAGAGGGCGTCGAAGGTACGCCGGCCGACCGACAGCACCCGGCTCATGGGACTGCTCCGGAGACCGCACGCTCGCCCGCATCCGGGGCCGCCGGAGCCTGCGTGCCGGCCAGGGTTGCGGGCGGACCGAGGAGGCGCTCGGCGAGCGCCTCGAGCACCGGGAGCGCGGCGGCGAGCGCGTGCCGCTGCTCGGGCGTGAGGTCGGCGAGTCGCCGCGAGAGCGCGTCGTTGCGCTCCGAACGGACCCGCTCGAGCAGACGCCGGCCCTTGGTGGTCGCCTGGACCCGTGAGACTCGCTTGTCGGCGGCGTCGGCGAACCGCCGGATGAGCCCCGCCTCCTCGAGCTTCGGCATCAGCCGGGAGAGCATCGTCGGGTTGAGACCGGCGAAGGCGGCGAGATCCGACATCCGGACCGGGCCCTCCCGCTCGGCGGCGACGAGGACGTCCACCTCGGTCGCCGTGAGGGAGCCGGCCGCTGTCGTCGGCCGGAGGCGCCGCGAGAGCCGGCCGACGGCGATGCGAAGCCGCGCCGGGCTGAGCTCGGCCTCCTCCGAGCGGCTCTGCCTCGCCGCCTCCATCACCCGCTCCACCCCTGGGTTCCCCAACGCTTGCGTCTCCAATACTTGCTTGCTGGCAAGCATTATAGCAACAGGGTCATCACGATGTGCGCTCCGCACGGTGGGGATCCGGCGCCGGGCCTCCGAGAACGTCGCTCCAAGGGTCATCGCGGCGAGAGGGCCGGGCCTCCTGCGACGAGCGGGAGGCGCTCGAGTCGGGTGAGTGCCCTTCAGATCGCGCCGCCGTGGCCCAGTGTGAGGGCGGGCAGAATGGCGACGTGGCTGGGACCAGTGACGAGTCGCTCGTCGGGCTCTACCTTCTGCTTCGCGACTTCGGTGAGTCCGAGGTCGTTCACCGTCACGTTCCCTCCGGCGCCGAGATCCTCGAGCTTGGATGCGGCACCGGCCGGATGACGAGGCGGTTGCTCGAGCTCGGACACCCCGTCACGGGCGTCGACAGCTCGGCCGCCATGCTCCAACACGTGCCGGCGCAGGCAGAAAGGGTGCTGGCGGAGATCGAGACCCTCGATCTCGGACGGACGTTCCCGGTGGTGTTGCTGGCCAGCAATCTCGTCAACCGGCCGGACCCGGCCAGCCGTCGGAGCCTTCTCGAGAGCTGCCGACGGCACCTCGCTGCCGAGGGTCAGGTGATCCTGCAACGCTGGAGCCCGAACCTCCAAGGGTGGGAGAGCCGGGAATGGGGTGCCGTCGGGGAGATCGAGCTTCGCGTCGCTCACTTCGAGCACGACGGCGACAGGATCACCGCGACGCTCCAGTACCGCTGCGGCGAGCGGCAGTGGGCACACTCGTTCTCGTCGGTGGTGCTCGACGACCATGCCCTCGGCGAGGCGGCGCGGACAGCCGGCCTTGCCTGGGCGCGCACGCTCACCATCGACGGACAGTGGGTCGAGCTCCGAGCGGCGGCGCGCTGAGGACCGAGGCAGTCGACGTCGGGGTGATCCGCTCCTTGTCGAGGCCTGAAGCCTCCTCGGCTCCCCGGCAAAGCGTCAGTTCGTTGGTGAGCCTCCACCCTCCGCCGCCGCAGGGGGCTCGGAGGCCTCCACCGGTGTCTCGCCTTCACGAAGCGCCTGCCCAACCGAAAGGTAGGCATCCAGGAAATCGGGCAGCCGCCGGCGTCTCGTCGGCCTCGACCGCCGCCACGGTCTGAAACGGCCGGCCCGAGAGCCCCTCCCCGGTTCGCTGTCATCCGGTTTCATCGCGCGCGCGCACGGTAGCAGCCTCACGGCCTCGCGCGGTGGATGAGGCCGCCTGGCTGGACCGAACGACGAACGGCCAGAGGTGGGGACCCGGCCCTCTCGTCCCGCCCCGTCGAGGTGAGACGATCCGGGGCCGCTCCCCATTCGGTTCGGGGAGGTGATCGAATAGATTGCCGCAGTGCGGTGCGAGCCGAACGAGTGAGCAGGAGACCTCGTGGCGGAGCCAACAGACCGGTACCCGCCCGGCCGTAGCACCCCTGATCACCCACCCGCGCCCCGTGGACCATCGCTGGTCTCCCTCACGGTGCGGGGGGCCTCCAACCTGGCGGTGCGCGAGGCCGTCGGAATGGGCATCCGCCTTCTCGGAGTGACGCTGGTCGTCCGGATCATCGGGCCGGCGAATTACGGGATCTACGCGGCGGCTGCGGCCTTCGTCCTCCTCATCACGACGCTGGCACAGGGCGGCACGGAGATCTTCCTCATCCGGCAAAAGGGGGAGCTCACGCAGGAGACGTACGGTGCCGCCCACGGCTTCCTGCTGCTCACGAGCTTGAGCCTCACGGCGGTGGGCCTGCTCCTTTCGATCCCGGTCGCCTCCTTTGTCCACTCCCCCGGCACCATCCTCACGTTCCGGATCCTCGTCCTGAGCGTTCCCGTCAACGTCTTATGGGCACCGGCCCAGGCGGCGATCGAGAGGCGGTTCGACTACCGGAAGATGGGCTACCTCGAGGTGGCAGGTGACATCGTCCTGTACGCGACCGCGGTCAGCCTGGCAGCCGCCGGCTTCCGCCAGTGGTCGCTCGTGCTCGGCTTCATCGCCTGGCAGGTGTGGCTCTTCGGCGCCAGCCTCGCCTGGTCCGGGCTCCGTTTCCGCCCCCGATGGTCGGCTCAGCTCGCGAAGCAGATGCTGCGGCACAGCAGCTCGTACGGACCCACCCAGTGGCTCGAGGCGCTCGGCCAGCTCTCGAACCCGATCATCGTGGGGTCGACGCTCGGGGTCACCGGCATCGGCTACGTCGCGTTCGCCTACCGGCTCGTGCAGACCGCTGCCTTCGCGCGGCGAGGCTCGTGGAGGCTCGGCGTCGTGTCCATGGCCCAGGTCGAGGAGAACCAGAGGATGAGACGGGCGGTGCAGGACGGGATGACGCTGCAGGTGCTCGCAGTCGGCGTGCCGGTCGGCCTCCTCGCCGCCTTCGCTCCCCTCGTGGTTCCCGCCGTGTTCGGCGTCAGGTGGTCGCCGGCCATCACGCTCGTCGCCTTCTTCTCAGTCGCGACCATCCTCCAGAGCATGGGTGGCTTCATCGCCACCACCATGTACGCGAAGGGCCGCAACATCCCTCCCCTCGTCGGGGGAGCGCTCCGGCAGGCGACCACGATCGCACTCGCTGCGGCGCTCGTTCCACATCTCCACCTTGCCGGCTACGGGCTCGCAGTGCTGTGCGGATCGGTCTCGCTCGTCTACCTCGCAGTGGTGCTCTTCCGCAGCTCCCTCGGAGTCTCGCTCTCCCGGCTCGCGCCCTTCGTCGCCAGCCTCGTCAGCCTTGCTCTCATGCCGCTCGTGGCATGGCCCTTCCGCTTGCTGCTGGTCGCTCCCGCGCTCGCGACGCTCGGCGCCCCGCGCTCACGCACCGAGTTGCAGACCCTCAGCCTCCTTGTCTGGAACGCCATGCGTCGGCGCCCTTCCGAACCGACAGTGATCGCGCAACAGTAAGGACGAGGAGCCGAGCGGGTCGGGCACTGGCCAGGCCCTCGGGCTGCGCCGTGCGCCGGCGTTTTCCCTTTCACCGCCACCGCCGGGGGCCGAGCCGGCGAGCGCAGGGAATATCCCGAGCCCGGCGTCAGAGCCGGGCGGTCACGCCCCGAGCCGCCCGGGCGGCACCTCCCTCCTCGGCCACGATCTCCCGTAGCCGGGCATGGAAGCTGCCCAAGGAGAACCGCTCGGCCTGTCCCACGAGGACGTCGGGGTCGACCGCCATGGCCTCGAGGCGGTCGAGTGCCTCCGCGATCTTGGCCCCCGTCGCCGCGTCGAACATGCAACCGGTCCTGCCGTCGACCACGGTGTCCAGGTACCCGCCGGCGCGCAGCGCGGCGGTGGGCTTGCCGAAGGCCGCAGCCTCAAGGGGGGTGAGCCCGAAGTCCTCGTAGGCAGCGGCGATGAGGCCCTTGCAGTTCGCGTAGCACCACCTCAGCTGCTCGTCGTCGACGGTGCCGAGGAACCGCGCCCCCGGCCCGGCGTGCAGCTCGAGCCGGGACCGCTCCGGGCCGGAGCCGACCACGACGAGCCGCCCGCCGTGGCGCCTGACACCATCCAGGACTGCATCGACGTTCTTGTACGGCAGGAGGCGGGAGACACACAGCCAGAACCCGGGTTCCACTCCCGGCACCTCTCTCGCCGGAAGGGTGGGGTCGAGGTCGATCGGCGGCATGAGCACCTCCGCCTCGAGCCCGTAGGCGGCGGCAACGGCCCGAGCCGTCTCGGTCGACACTGCCAGGTACCGATGCGCGCTGGTGGCCGCCGCCCGGTCCCAGGCCCGCAGCGCAGGACCGAGCGCGGCAAGGCCCGCCGTGGCGACCACCCTGGACACCGAGGCCTGGTCACCGAGGTAGCGCCGCGTCTGGTAGAGCCAGCGCGCGGGCGTGTAGCAGTAGACGATCTTCCGCCCGCTCGTCCGCAGCCCGTGCGACCAGCCGCTCGAGCTGCACAGCACGACGTCTGCCTCGACGCGAAGGGCAGAGAAGGTGGGGGCGAGGAGAGGCAAAAGGAGGCGGTGCCGGCGCCGGGCGAAGGGCAGCTTGTTGAGCCAAGTGACCCTGACGGGCACGCTCGCGAACTGGGGGAAGGTGGTCTCGGGCTCGTAGAGGGCGGTGTACAGCGGAGCGCCGGGGAACGCCCTCGCCATTGCCAGGGCCACGCGTTCCGCGCCGCCGCGCTGGTTCAGGTAGTCGTGAGCGATCGCAACCTCAGTAGGCACCTAGGCCCTTCAGGACTTCTCTCGGCGTGTGCCAGAGGATGCGCAGGTCCCACCAGAGCGACCACGACGCGACGTAGAGGTAGTCGAGGCGCAACAGGTCGTCGAACGAGAGGTTGCTCCGGCCGGAGACCTGCCAGAGACCCGTCAGCCCCGGCCGCACCTCGAAGCGACGCTCGCCCGCCCCCACGATCTGCTGGGACTCGGAGGGGACGAAGGGACGCGGCCCAACGAGCGACATGTCGCCTTTCAGGACGTTGAACAGCTGGGGGAGCTCGTCGATGCTGGTGCGGCGGAGCAGCCGCCCGACGCGAGTCACCCTCGGATCCCGGTGCATCTTGAACAGCGGGCCGTCAGCGTCGCTCGGGCCGCGGCACTCTTCCATCCCGACGGTCATGGAGCGGAACTTGAAGATGACGAAGGGCCGCCGGTGGCGACCGACCCGCTGCTGGCGGAACAGGATCGGCCCCGGCGACGTCAGCTTCACGGCGAGCGCCGCCGCGCACATGACGGGAGCAGCGAGGCCGAGCAGCACGAGCGAGCCCACGATGTCGAAGCAGCGCTTTGCCACCGGTGCGGTGGCGCTCAGGTTGCCTCGGCTGACCTCGACGACGGGAAGGCCGGCGAGCTCCTGGAGGCAGGAGCGGGGTGAAAGGAGCTCGAAGTAGCGGGGCACGATGGCGACGGCAACCTCCGGACGAAGGGCCCGTAGCCGATCGAGGGCCGAGGCCGGATGGGTGCGGGAGAAGCTGACGAGCACCTGGTCGACCGCGAGCTCCTCGCAGAGCCGAGGGAGGTCGTCGAGACCGCCGAGGACCTCCTGTCCCGGAGCCGGCTCGTCGTCGACACAGCCGAGCAGCGTGATGCGCGAGTCCCAGGACAGATAGCGGATGAGCTGGCGCGCGACCGTGCCGCTACCTAGCACGAGCACCCGGATGCCGTGGCGCGAGTCGGCGTGCTGCACCGCCATACGGCAGAGACCCCGGCCGCTCGGGAGTGCGACGAGTGACAGCCCGACCGCAACGACGAGCGTCAAGCGCCCCACGTCGGCGTGGACGCCGTGATGCTCCCACCACACCTGCCATGCGAAGCCGAGGATCCCTGCGACCGCGAGCGAGTTGACGATGTTCCGGAAGTCGACGAAGGAGTTCACGAGCAGCTGGTGGGACCAGCGGGTGTAGAGGCCGTTCGTGGCGAGGGAGGCGAGAGCGATCAGCGGGAACGGGGCGACGAGCAGGGCCACCTTGGCGAGCGAGGGCTCCCGGAGCACGACCGGGGGGTCCGAGGTGAGGTACACCGCAGCGGCTTCGGCGATGACGAGGAGGACGAGATCGACACCGACGAGGAGCAGCGGCGCCCCCTGCGCCGGCCTCGGGACACGTTCGCTGTCACGAATGTGTCCCGGGCCTGACGAGACCTCCGGTGGCGGGACCGACAACAGGGCGATGGCGTGGCCGTTCGCTTGGTGCGCCGACCGACGGGGCCGGGGCAACGAGCCCGTGGCGCGGTAGACGCCTGGGCGGCTTCCTGCGGAGTCTGCAGTCCCCTCTGCTGCGCTCACTCGAGCGCTCGGTCTCTGCCGTGCCCACTCCACTCGTGGCCCCCTCGTTGGCATGCCGCGCGAAGCCCTGGGCGGATGATACCGAGCCCTCTTGCGCACGGACATCGGACCCCGGGATACCTCACTCGTTGCGGGGGAACGAGCGCTAACAGTGACCGACTACACCCCTCTACCGCCAAATGGGCTGTGCCGTTCGTGCCCGCGTGACCGCTCAAAGTGATCTCCTCCCCGCGAGGTGGCGAGCAGGTATCGCTCGGTTACACTCGGCATCCGTCCGTCACAGTTGGTACGAGCGTGGCGACCGCTGCGCCAGCCAGGCAAGGGGGGGCCGATGACTGCAATGCGGGAGTTCGTCCGCCGGAGGGCCTGGATCGTGGTGGCCTGCCTGGTCGTCGCCCTCGGTGCCGCCGGGATCATCGAGCACACGATCCCCGTCTCGTACTCGGCGAGTGCTGCCCTGCTCGTGCCGTCGGGGTTCAACGCGAACGGCCCCGGAGCCGCGAGCGAAGCCGACAACCTGGCTGCCACATACTCGACGGTGCTTCCCGAGGACAGCCAGGTGCAGCAGCTCGTGGGCGCGGCGAGCGGTGTCGCTCCGACCGACGTCCCGAAGCACCTCATCATCACGGTTGCCACGGGCAGCTCCGTACTGGACGTGACGCTGTCAGCACCGACGCCCACCGGAGCTGTCGCCGGGCTGAAGGCGCTCGTCTCGGCCGTGACGGGCCGGCCACCGGTCGTCAGCGCGGTCGCCACCGGCTCCCTCCTGCCGATCCACGTGAACGCCACCGCCGCGCGCACGTCGACCTCGCTCAAGAAGGGGCTCGCCCTCGGCGGGGCGATCGGCCTGATCATCGGAATCGTGGGTGCCATCGCCTGGGATCGGGCTGATCCGCACATCGACCGCCTCGAGGACCTGCGCGCCGAACTGGCGGACTGCCCGGCGTGGAAGGGGAGTGGCTCGCCGGAGATGCTGTCGTCGATGGTCGACATGTGGAGGACCGGCTCCGATCACGTGGTCGAGGTGGCACTCCTCGGCATCGGCGCTCCCCACCGGGCTCAGGTCGACAACCTGGCTGCCAACTTCCCGGCCGGGACACCGGTGCACCGAGTGGACATCGACCCGGAGGCGGGCGGTCTCCTCCCGACCAAGCACCAGCGCCTCGTCCTCGCCGTCGCGCGGCGGGTGCCGACGGCTCGTGTCCGAGCCGTCGTCCATCAGCTCCAGGAGCTCGAGATCGAACCGGCACTGGCGTTTCTCCTCGACCCAGAACCGCGCCTCCCGACCCCGGCCGCCACCCCCCGCAGCAAGAGGGAGGCGACCGGCGGTCCCGTCAGGCCGCCGAGCGAGCAGAGCTCGCCTGGTGACCTCGACGGCCTCGGCAGCCGACGGCTCACCGCCGAGCGAAACGCAACCGCCGAGGCTCCACGCTGACCGCAGCGCTGCTCCGCCGCCCCCAGCCCCGGCCCCGGGAGGCGGCCGCCGCGCCTTTGAGAGCTGAGTGGCCGCTCACCACCCCGGTCCTTGTCACCGTCAGCCTCGCCCTGGCCGGGATCGCGGGCGGCGCCGCCGCCTACCGGCCCCTGTACGGGCTCGCCGCCCTCCTCGGGGCGTTGCTACTGATCGCCGTCCTTCTCTACCCCGCCTTCGGCATCTACGCCATGGTCGCCGTCGTACCCATCACGTCGGGCTTCCAGAAGGGCTTTCCCATCCACGGCGTGAACATCTCCGAGGCCTTGACCGGCGTCATCTCGGTGGTCGTGCTCCTCACCGTGCCCCGGAGCACGCGCCTCACATGGCGCGTCTTTGACTGGTCGCTCCTTGTGCTCTGCAGCGGGTGGCTGATCTTTGGGCTGCTCGACGCCCACCAGCTCGGGACACCCCTTGACGGCCTCAGTGCCCTCGATCCTCTGGTCGGGCCGTTCCAGTTCCTCCTCCTGCTGCGCGCCGTGAGCGCCGGCGTGCGGACACCGGCCCAGCGCGCCCGCGCGCTCGCCGTGCTGTTCGTCGCGTCGGTGCCGACCGATCTCCTCGCCTACCTGCAGCAGGCTCGGGTCGGTGCCGTCAACCGCCTCATCACCCGGATGACCGGGAGCACCATCCTGCAGAGCAGCGAGTACCACTTCTTCCGGCGGGCGACCGGCCCGTTCAACCACTGGACGCCCTTCGCCGGCTACCTCATGATCCTCCTCCTCGTCGGTCTCGCGTGCCTGCTCTTCGAGGTTCCCGTCGCGCTGCCCCGACGGCTCTTCGGAGCTCTGCTGCTCATGACGGCCGTCTCCCTCATCCTCACGGCTGAGTTGTCGGCCCTGGTGGGCTCGATCGCGGGAGCGGTCGCGCTCGGCGTCCTGGCGGGCCGGGGGCGGGAGGCGCTGCGATGGCTGCTGCTCGCCGTCGTGGTCGTCGGCGCCGTCGGCGGGGAGTACCTCGCAAAGCGGCTGGGCACCGAGTTCGGCAGCTCGGCCGGAACGACCAAGTCGCTGATCCCCCAGACGATCGCCTACCGCCTCCAGATCTGGACGGACCAGTACCTGCCGGCGATACGGCTGCGACCGCTGCTCGGCTGGGGGCAGGCACTCCCCTCCTTCGTCAGCTGGCCGTTCACCGAGTCGCAGTACGTCACCTATGCGATGGCTGGCGGCATCCCCCTCCTCCTGCTCTTCCTCGCCGAGCTGATCGCCCTGTTCCTGCACGGCCGGAGTTCAGTCGCACTGGGGAGGAGATGGCCCGACTCGCCGGACCGGGCCACCCTCGTCGGCCTCGGCTCGGCCGTCGCCGTCCTCGCCCCCATCGTGGCCGTCGTCTGCCTGATCTTTCCCTACCTCACCTCCGGGGGCCTACCCGACCCCCTCATGATCACCGTGGGCGTGCTGTCGGCCGCGGCGTACTGGCCGGCGCTCGGCCCGGCCGGGCAACCTCTTGCCCGGCGAGGCGACCTCGCTCCTGGTCTCAAGGAGCGGCGCCAAGGGCCGCTGCCCAGGGTCAGCTGACCGGTCCGAGCAGCTCCGAGACCACGACCCGGCCCCACCGGGTCAGACGGTGCGTCGTCGGGCTCGTCATGCTGTTCGGGTCCACCCACTCCCAGACGAACGCGATGGCACCGTTCATCCCGTCGGGGATCGCTCTCCGGGCGACATAGCGCAGGAACCCACGGCCCCAATTCACGCTCGGAGTGCCGAGACCGTCGTAGAGGCCGTACTCCGTCCCGACCACCGGGAAGGTCCGCAGGTACGGTTCGACGCTCCGGGTCCAGGTCTGCCGGTTGGCACCGCAGAAGCAGCTGGCGCCGTTTGGGTAGCGATGGTTGGCGAACAACACGTTGGGCGGGCGCTGGAGAAGCCGGGCGGCGTCGAGAAGAGCCTGCATGTAGAGGGGGCTCACGTCCCAGGAGTACCCGATGGTGTCGAAGATGAGGACGCCGTGATAGCCAAGCGAGCGGCGCCAGTACCGAAGGGCCCCCACCATCGTCGGGAGCCACTCTCCCCACGAGATGCCGTGAGGCTCGTTGTAGGGCTCGTACATCACGCCAGGGTCGTGCACGAACAGCCGGTGCACCGCCGCCATCATCGGAAAGAGGGTGCGCGAGCTTCGCAGGAGTTGGGCGCCGCGATCGGGGCTGTCCCACCAGACCAGGATCACGTACAAGCCCGCTGCCCGCGCCGCGCCGACGATCTGGCTGAGGCGCCGCAGGTACCCGGCGCCACCGCCGGGCAGGTACCGGTCGTGCTCGTAGACGCCGAGCGAGATCGGAATGCGCACGGCGTTCGCGCCGGTTCGCCGGATGGCCGCGAAGAGTCCTGCCCGGTGCGTCCACGCGTAGGAGGTGACCGCCTGAAGCGCCGGATCCCTGACACCTCCGGTGTCGTAGTAGAACGGCAGTGCGTACACCACGAACCCGCGCAGGACGACCCGGCGGCCATTGCTCGCGACGAGCTCGTTTCCCCTGACCGAGAGGGACGCCCCCTGGCCGGCCTTGGGGCCTGTCGAGCGAGCCGCGGCGTCGCACCCGCCAACGAGCACGGCCAGGGAGACGGCGACGACGAGCGGCGCACGCAGTCGACTGGGGCCGGCCCGTTGAGGTGTCACGTCGCGTGCCGGTACGCCCGGGCTGGCCTCACGATGCCGCCCCCGCTGCCACCAGCCGCCTCAGCTCGTCGAGCCGGTACTCCGGTCCCGCGAGCGAGCCGGCGGCCTGCGCCAGGGAGTACCCCGACTGGAGGGCGATCCGGCGTGCGAGTCGCTTGGCGTTGGCCGTCAGCACAGGTAGGTGAGCCCTCTCGGCGACCTGCGCCGTCAGAAGCAGGAACTGCTCGGCGAGCCCATGCACCCTCTCGCGGCCGAGCCCGCGCACGAGCAGCGAGCTCGCGGCGCCGAGACCGTCGAGCGGCTGCCACTCCGGCAGCGAGTCGACGAAGGCGCCGTAGCGCGCGGCGAGGTAGTAGCGGGCCGCCCCCTGCTCGCGAGCTGCGTGGAGGAACTGCGAGAGGTCGCGTTCGTGGCGGTGCTCGGCGTGCAGCGTGCGGTCGAAGACGCCCGTGAGACCGTGCCGCAGGCAGCGAAGGCCGAAGTCCTGGTCCTCGTGGGCGAGCCGCCACGGCACGAAGTTGACTCGTTCGCAGTGCTCCCGGCGGAGCGAGACGTTCCCGCCCCACAGGCAGCGCAGCACGAGCCCCGGGTCGGCCTCGAGGCGGAGGCAGTGCGCCTCGTACTCGCGCGCGTAGAGATCGGTGAGGAAACGGTCCCCTGCGAAGGGCTCCGAGCGGACGCAGGGCATGTACCCGACGACGACCAGGTCAGCTCTCCTGGAGTGGTAGGCGGCATGCCCGCGGACCAGACCCGGTCCGGCGATCACGTCGTCGTCGACGAGCAAGATCACCTCCGACCGGGCACTCGCAAGACCGGCCTGTAGGGCGGCCGCCTTGCCCTCGTGAGGGATCCTCTCCGCGACGATCCGCTCGTCGGTCGCCGCCAGCTCGCTCGCCAGCTCGAAGGTGCCGTCCTCGGAGCCGTCGTCGACGACGACGAGCTGGGTGAGCTCGTCCTGCGACGCGAGGGCGCGCAGGCAATGCTCGAGCTTGTGCCGGCGGTTGCGCGTGGCGACGATCGCGGTGACCGACGCCAACGCAGCAGGAGGCCGGTCGGGCTCTTCAGGCATCGGCCAAGTGTGCCCGGCGCAGCAACGCTTTCATCGTCAGGGTGCCGATGGCCAGCGAGCCCCGAGCGAGCCGGCCCGCAAGGCGGGGGTCCTGCGCGAGGCGCCACGCCCACTCGAGCGAGAGCCTGCACGCGAGAGGGGGCGGGGCTTTCCTTGTGCCGGTGACCGTGTCCACACCGCCCCCGATCACGGCGTACACCGCGGGGAGATGGCGATGGAGCTCCGACGCCCAGAGGAAGGCCTTGGGGGAGGGCAGCGCCACGAGCACCAGCTCCGCGCCTGCCGCACGCAGCCGAAGGGCGACCTCCCTCACGTCGCGCTCCGACGGCCGCTCGGAGAACGTTCCGCCCACTCTTTGCCAGGACGGCTTCAGCTGGCGGAGGCGTTCCTCCGTCTCGTCCTCTCCCCCGAGCACCACCACCGTCGACCCCGCGAGCAGCTCGTCGGCAACGGCTCGCTCGACGAGCTCCCTGCCGGTGAGGCGCCGGCCGGGTGAGTAGCCGGCCAGGACGAGGGGCAGCCGAACCCCGTTCCCGTCGACGAGCACGACGTCCGCGCCGCCGAGACGCCGCCGGTAGTCCTGCCGTGTCATGGCGAGGTAGGCCTGGTAGGGCGCGACCGTGAAGATGAGCCCGCCGCGCCCGGCGGCGAGGCGTTGGCGTGCCCACGCGTCGAGCGCCGGCCAGGTCGTGAACGTCGTCGGGAGCCCGAGCCGGGTCTCGGTCTGCAGTACCTCGGCCTCAGCTCGCACCTCGCCACGCCCGGCCCGGCCTGGCTGGCGGCCGCGGGGATCCGCCGGCGCCCACAGTGCGCGCAGGCGATCGAGCTGCCCTGCGACGCGTTCGATCTGGAGCTCCCGGGCGGACGTCGCCTCCTCTACGAGGCGGGCGTGCTCCGCGACCGCCCGGTCGAGCGCGCAGGCCACGGCCGGGGCGGTGTTCTCGGTGTGGACGGCCGTCGGGAACAGCTCCCGCAACGCGGGCCAGTCGCTCAGCACGAGGGGCCGGGAGGCGTAGACCGCCTCGTACGCCGCCCTCATCACCGAGGTGGGCTCGGTGCTCAACGTGAGGACGATGTCGGCCGCCTCCAACTCTCGGAGATAGGCGTCGTGGGGCAGGAAGCCGACGAACTGCACGTTCGAGGGCGCCTGCCGGCGCAGCGGCTTCGGGCAGCGCGAGAGCCGCCCCGTCACGCGTAGGTCCATTCCGGGCCGGAGCCTCGCGGCGCCGATGACCGCCTCGATCGGCTCGTCACCGCCGAAGGTGCCGACGAACAGCACCCGGGGCCGCCCGGAAAGCTGGCGGGCCGGTGCGAGCTTCCATGTGGGCGCCGCCTCGTGCAGGACAAGTCCCGTCGCACCGAAGCGGTCCAGCTCTCCAACCCAGTGAGGTGAGGTGACGAGGCAGGCGGTCACGCGTGAGGCGAGCCACCGGTGCGCACGCTGGAGCCGCCTCGACACCTCGTCGTTCTGGACGCCGAAGGCCGCAGGGTGGTCGTCGAGGATGACCGTGGCACCGCTCACGGTGCCGTACAGCCACGCGAGCGCCCCTGGGATGATCGGCGGGTTCGTCGTGATCACGACTCCCGGCCGCGCCGTGAGCAGGAACGCCACCGTGCGGACCGCGCTGATCAGGTACCGGAGCGGCGCAAGGCTGCGACGGTCGAGCCGCGGCAGGTACACGACGTAGGCCTCCCCGCCGAGAGCGCCAGCGATCTCCCTTGCGCGCTCGCCGACCGGCGTCCACGCGATGAACGCCACCTTCGGCGAGTGGCCGGATCGACGCCGTCCGGCAACGGTGCGCTCGGAGCAAGGGGGCGGCGGGGCCGGTCGTGCCGCTCCTCCCCCCCGTCGGTCGCCGTGCTCCCCGCTAGGTCGCCGGCTCCGCCAGTGGCCAGCCTGGGCCGAGCCCGAGAAGGAGGGAGGCGACCTCACGTCAGCGGACCGACGCGCTGCATGCCCCGGGTCGGATCGTCCCGCCGCAGCCGAATGAGCCCGGCCGGCGTGGCCCTTCGGACCGGGCAGCTCCGGTGACCACGGATCTCCAAATGGCGGAACGGCAAGCGATCACATCCAGTACTCCCGCCGTCACTCATCTCGGGTCGGTGCAACGAACGTCTACGACCGATGCCACCGCCAAGGAATGCTGGAACGCCGGCTCCCTGCACTGACACCGTCTATGGGCAGCGTCTCCGATTATGAGCGGGGACCGCGAGACGGTCAACCGGAGCGGCCCCGAGGTCACTGTGCGCGGGCTCGTGGATGCTCATAGTGGGACCGTTCTCTCGACTAGGCGGGGCCACTGGTCCGCTGCCGTCGCCACGACCCGCCCAATCCAGAACGCGGACGCTATCCTCCACCAAGGAGAGGGAGGCCCGTCATGACCAGCGAGGTTCGGCCGCCCGCGAGCGCGGAGATGCGCCCGGGGCCCGGGTTCCGGATCGCATCGGCGTTCGAGCGGCCGCCGCGCGATCTCGTCGACGGGCTGGCCGAGTTCTCGGCCGCTGACATCTCCGATTTCATGAACCGCCTTTATGCCGTCAGCTCCGAGATCCGGCCCGTTACCGATCCTCGCCTCCGCTTGGTTGGTCCTGCCTTCACCGTGAAGGTCTTCCCCGGCGACAACCTCATGGTGCACAAGTGCCTCGATCTGGCGAAGCCCGGCGACGTCGTGCTCATCGACGCGAGTGCCTCCCATTCCAACTCCGTGCTCGGCGACACGATCTCGATCAAGGCTCGGCACCGCGGCATTGCCGGCTTCGTCATCGACGGCCTCGTGAGGGACGTCGACGGGATACGCGAGCTCGGTGACTTCCCCGTCTTCGCGCGCGGCGTGTCCCCCATCGGCCCCCTCCATCGAGGGCCTGGCGAGATCAACTATCCCATCGCGATCGGCGGCATCGTCGTCCACCCCGGCGACATCGTCGTCGCCGAGGACGGCGGCATCGTCATCGTGCCCCAGGATGCCGCTCGAGACATCCTGGCAGCCCTCCGGGAAAAGCGCCCGGTGCTCGAGCGCTACCTCGCCGACGTGCGCCAAGGCGTGTTCTCGAACGCCTGGGTGGACCACATCCTGGCGAGCCAGGGGCTCGCTCCGGGTGGCTCGTCGCCGAGGTGAGCCGCCCCGGTGCGGCCGTCGTCCTCGGCGGCCGGGCGAACGCCCTCTCCGCCGTCCGATCGCTCGGGCAGCGGTCCATCGAGGTCACGGTGCTCGACCACGGCAGCGAAGCATGGGTGGCTGGCAAATCGAAGCACTGCGCCCGCTACGTCGCGGGACCGGCAGGGGCACCCACCTCGCAGTGGTGGCTGAGCTGGCTCGAGGAGCACGGCAGGGACCAGTTCCTCCTGCCCTGCAACGACATCGCGCTCGAGCTGATCGCCGAGAACTACGACCTTCTCGCACGGCGGGGCCTTCGCCCCGTGCTCCTCGACCCGGCGGCCACCCTGACCGCTCTCGACAAGGAGGCGACCTACGCCCGCGCCCGGGAGCACGGAGCTCTCGTCCCGGCCACCCACGAGCTCCACGAGCCCTCCGACATCGAGAGCGCCCTCGAGGTGCTCGGCCTCCCCTGTGCCATCAAGCCCCTCTCGACCCACCGCTTCTGGGCAGCGCTCGCCTCCGGCCCGCCGGAGCTCGACGAGTGGCGACGGCACGCGAAAGGCGCCGTGTTCCACGACGCCGGGACCCTGCGGGCCGCAGCAGGCCGCCTGGTCGGTGCCGGAGTGCCGGCCCTCGCGACTGAGATCGTCTCCGGGCCGGACAGCAACTTCTGCTCCTACTACACCTTCATCGACCACCGCGGTGAGCCCCGCCTGCACTTCACCAAGCGCAAGCCCCGGCAGTACCCCATCCACTTCGGCGACGGCACCTTCCACGAGACGAGGTGGCAGGCCGACGTCGCCGCCGCCGGGCTGGCGGTGCTTCGCGCGATCGGCGCGAAGGGGATCTGCAACGTGGAGCTGAAGCGCCGCCAGCACGACGGGGCGCTCGTGTTGATCGAGTGCAACCTGCGGCTCACGGCCTCGGACGTCCTCGAGCGGCGCGCCGGTCTCGATCTCGCCTGGATCGCCTACCAGGCGGCACACGGACTCGCGGAGCCGGTGCCGGCCAGCTTCGACGATGGCCTTCACCAGTGGGTGCCGCGGGCGGACTGGCGCGCGTACCGCAGCTACCGGCGAGCCGGGGAGCTGACGACGGGCGAGTGGCTGAGGAGCATCGCCCACTCCCAGGTCTTCCCGATCTTCGATCACCGGGACCTCGGGCCCACGGGAGCGCTCGCCCTGCGCCGTGCCCGGAGCGCGTCGAGGCGGCTCGGCAACCGGGCGCTGCTCAGGCGAGGAGGTGATCGAGCAGCGGAACGGCCACCCGCTCGCACGCCTCCGGTCGGCGCACTTGGTAGTGATAATGCAGGCCAGGCGTCGCGTTGACCTCCAGCACCACCCCGTGGCCCTCGAGCGCCGCCGCAGGGTCGTCGGTCACGAGGTCGATGCCAGCCAGGCGGAGGCGGGCGACCTCCGCCGCTTGCCTCGCGGTGGCCAGCAGTGCCGGTGAGAGCTCCCTCCAGGTCTCGTTCTCCTGAGCGCCGTTCGCGCTGACCGACTCGCTCACGGCGACGACCTCGCCCGCCGCCGGCACGGACTGCGGGTCCAGTCCCGCACGGCGCAGCGCGAGAAGGCACTCGAGGTTGACCGGGATGAGGCGGGAGACGCCATGGGGGCCGCCGGCCAACCGCTCCCGGTTGACGGCGTCGATCAGCTCGCGGACGGTCGCCCGGCCGTTGCCGGTCACCTGGGCCGGCGATCGCCGGACGGCCCCGAGCAGCTGGCCGTCGAGCAGGAGCAGGCGGTACTCCGCGCCGGTCTGCTGCTCCTCCCCGAGGACGACCGGGTAGTGCTGCCGAGCCACGAGCCAGGCTCGAACGGTGTCGTCGGCAGACCGCACCCCGCAGGTCACCCCTGCCCCCCCGCTCGTGCCCCGCGCCGGCTTCACCACCAGCCGCCCGCCGAGCTCCGCCCGGAAGGCGAGCAACTCGCAGAGACCGTCCTCGCCTGCGGACACCGAGCGGGGGACCGGCACGCCGGCCTCCGCCAGCAATCGGTGCAGTAGCTGCTTGTCCCCCGCGAGCGTGGTCGTCGCGGGCGAGTCGAGCATGACGTGGTGCCGCCAGGCCAAGGTCTCGACACGCCCTCGCCGGAAGCGGAAGTAGCCGGGGGCAAGCTCCTCCATGCTCGCCCCGACCTCACGCGCGGCGTCGGACCAGATGCGCCGGTAGGTGGCATCGTGGTTCGCCGAGAGCTGGGCGGCGGCTGCGGCCGCGCTGACGCTCCTCCTCCACCCCGATGCCGCCCGGACGCGTGCGAGCTCGAGCCGGCCGGCAAGAGCCCGCCCGGCGGGGCGGCGAGCGGCAGCCGCGAGGAGCCGAGCTGTCGGCCCCATGCCGTCGAGCTCGGCCCCGGCCCCGGGTCTCGCCCCGCCGGCCGGGCCCCCCGGACCGCTCACCGCGCCAGCTCGTCGAGCAGGAGATCGCCGAAGCGGGAGGTCCCGACGACCTCGCATCCGAGGCGGTCTGCGACGTCGTAGGTCGCTCCGGCACGGCGGCGGAAGACGCCGGCCACCGCCTCGCGCACCGCGGCGGCGGCCGGTTGCAAACCGAGGTGGTCGAGCAGCATCGCGGCCGTGAGCACCGCCGCCGTCGGGTTCGCCCTGTCCCTGCCGGCCAGCCTCGGGGCCGTTCCGTGGACCGGTTCGAACACTGCCACCGCCCCGCCGAGGTTGGCTCCGGGAGCCAGCCCGAGCCCTCCCATGAGGCCGGCGGCGAGGTCGGAGAGGATGTCCCCGTAGAGAGCAGGGCAGGCGATGACGTCGAAGTCCGCCGGATGCCGGCAGAGCTCCGCCGCAACGGCGTCGACGAGCAGCTCGTCCATCTCGATCGAGGGCTCTGCCGCCGCCATCTCCCTTGCGAGAGCGAGGAAGAGGCCGTCCGTCGAGCGCTGGATGGTCGCCTTGTGGGCGACGGTGACCCGGTGGCGGCCTGCGGTGTGCATCCAGTCGAACAGGAGCCTGAAAAAGCGCTGCGTCGCTGCCGGCGAGACGAGCTTCATGGAAACGGCGCTCGACAGGTCGAGGTCGGTCCCCGTCGCCTCGACCGCCAGTTCGAGCGCCCGCCGGGCTCCCGCCGAGCCGCTCGGAAACTCGGCCCCGGCCAGGAACTCCTCGGTCGTCTCGCGGGCAACGACGAGGTCGACGCCATCGGGGACACCGAGGCCGGGCCAGGTCCGGACCGTCCTCAGCTGGGCGAACAGGCCGAGCGGCTTGCGCAGGGCCACGTTGACGGAGCGGTACGACTGCGATGCCGACGGCGTGGCGACCGGGCCCTTCAGGGCAACCCCGTTGCGCGAGATGGAGTCGAGCGTGGAGGAGGGCAAGGCCGATCCGAGCCTCTCGAGCGCCCCACGGCCGATCTCGGCTCGTTCGAAGCTCACGTCCGAGACCGCCTGCACGACGCGCTCGGCAACGGCCATGACCTCTGGGCCGATCCCCTCGCCGACGAGCAGGGTGACGCGGCGCATCCCTACGCCACCAGCGAGTCGAGAAGGCCGACGTAGCCCTCGACCATCCCCTCAACCGTGTACCTCCCGGCGATGGCGGCCCGGGCCGCCTCGCCGAGCGCGGCACGGCGCTCCGGCTCGGCTGCGAGCACCCGGAGCGCCCCGGCCAGTGCCTCCGGGTCCTCCGGCGGCACGAAGACGGTCCCGTGGCGCCCGAGGACCTCTGCGATGCCGCCGACGTCGCTCGCCACGACGGGCAGCCCGGCCCGCATGGCCTCGACACCGGTGAGCCCGAACCCCTCGTTCCTCGAGGGGACAGCCACGACGTCGAGACCCAGCGCTTCCGGCCACGACGCGTCGACGAGACCGACGAAGGCGACGCGCTCCTCGACTCCGAGCGCCCGGCTGAGCTCTTCGAGCGAGCCGCGGCAGGGCCCCTCCCCGGCCAGGATGAGCCGGCAATCCGGCAGGGACGCCATCGCTCTGATCAGGATGTCGAGCCCCTTCTCCCAGGCGAGGCGGCCCACCGCGCCGATGACCATCGGCCCCTCATGTCGAGCCGGTCGTGCCGTGGCGTCGAGATCGGGCACGCCGTTAGGGACGAGGCGGATCTTGTGCACCGGCACGCCGAACTCCTCCTCGATCACGCGGCACACGTAGGGCGAGACGCCCACGAAGCCCGCCATCCGCCTCATGAGCATGGCGAGCAGGGGATCGCTCAGGGACCGGTGCTGGTGCGGGAGCACTCCGTGCACGGCGACGAGCGTCGGGATGCGTGCCGTGGCGGACGCTAACAGCGCGTACTGACCGGCGTACAGCTGGCCCAGGTGGGCGAGGAGAACATCCGGCCGGTAGCGGGAGAAGGCAGTGAGGTAGCGGGAGATGCCGAGCAGGTTCTTCTTGCCCGAGATCGGCGGCAACAGCAGCACTCGGCTCCCTGGGCGCTGCGCGACGAGGCGTTGTGCCATCGGAGCCGACACCGCGATCACCGTGACCTCGTAGCGTTGCGGGAGGCCCGCCAGGACACGGCCGGCGACGGTCTCCATGCCACCCCACTGCGCGGAGCTCCCGATGAAGCAGCCCAACCGCACCGCGCGGGGGCGGCCGTCCGGGCTCGGGCGGCCCGGCGCCGTCTCGATCCCCACGCGCCGCATGATACGGCCACGAGGGCCGGAGAAGAGGTGGCGCCGCTCCGCCTCGGCACATGGCGCCGAGGCGGTGACACTATGGGCCGATGGCGACAGGGCGGCAGGGCCATCTCGTGCGGGCAGTGCTCGAGGCGGTAGGGCGGCTGAGGCATCGGGCAGCGGCCTCCGTGGCCCCCGCCGTGCATGCTGGGGTCCGCCTCCTCGCTCGGGATGCCTCTCAGGTGGTGGGAGCCGGGAAGCTGCTCGTCGTCGCGCCGCACCCCGACGACGAGACGATCGCCTGCGGCGCCCTCCTCGCCGCCAGCGCGGCGCGGGGCCTCGAGCCGGTCGTCGTATGCGTCACGGACGGCCGGTACGGGCTGGCCGGGATAGAGCCTGACCGGTGTGCGGAGATCCGCCGCTCGGAGCTGGCGGCGTCGGCCGAGATCCTCGGGATCGCGCCCGGCGACGTCATCATGCTCGGCTACGAGGACTCGACGGTCGCCGCCCACGTCGACGAGCTCACCGAGGATCTCCGCAGGCTCGTCCGCCAGCACGAGCCCCGGGTGCTCGCCACCTCGAGCCTGTGCGACCTGCACGCCGACCACGCCGCGGTCGCGACGGCCGCACGCCGCGCCTGCCGGGGCTCGGAGATCCGCCTCCTCGAGTACGTGGTGTGGGGCTGGCAGCACCCCGTCAGCTGGATGATGCGGCTCGGGGGCCGGCGCCGGCTCGGTCGGGCCGTGAAGGTGAACGCCAGCTCGACGAATGCGACCAAGCTCGAGGCGCTGGCCTGCTATCGCTCACAGGTGGAGCCCGAGGGACCGCTCGGACCGGGGTTCTCCAGCTTCTTCGTCCAGCCCCACGAGGTGTTCTTCGAGCCCGCCGAGACTCCCCGGAGGTGCTGCCCGGCGAGTCGCTGATCGCCGGGCAGGACGGTCACCGCCGACGGGCGGCGGCCGGCACTCACCGACGTCGTCCGCACCTGCTCGCGAGCTCGGCACCTTGCAGGGCGCTCAGCTGAAGGCCACCCTCCGCGCCGGGGTCCCGAGCCTCCACGGCGCTCGCGCCGAGGCAGCGCCGGCAAGAGCTGCCGGTCAGGTGCCCGAGGGTCGGAACGAGTAGACCGCGCCCGAGGAGCTCACGAGCGAGTAGCCGGCGCCGCTCGCGAAGATGCTCACGATCGGGGAGCTGAGCCGCTTGCCACGCTCCGAGCCGAGCCAGGGAGCGCCGAAGGCGTAGACGTTGCCTTTCGAGGTCACGAGCCAGTAACCCCCCGTGCGGCCGTCCACGGCGATGCCGACGACGGGCGCGGGGACGTGCCCGTGCGCCTTCGAGCCGTACCAGGGCGTGTGGAAGTTGTACACGTTGCCCTTGACGCTGACGAGGAGGTAGCCCGTCGGGGTGGCGGCGATGCCGACGATGGCCGCCTCCACGCCCCTGCGGGCTCTCGAGCCTCGCCACGGGGCCGCGAAGGGGTACACGTTGCCTCTCGAGGTCGCGAGCCAGTACCCGCCCGTTCGTGGGTCCACGGCGATGCCGACGACGGGCGCGGGCAGTCGCCGCCCCGCCAACGAGCCGTGCCAGGTGGCGTGGAAGGCGTGCACTCCGCCCTTCGGGTTCACGAGCAGGTAGCCCGAACCAGCCGCCGCGATGCCCGCGATCGGGGTGGAGACCCTGGAGCTTGCCATGCCCGCCCAGGGCGTGTGCTCCCCGTACACCCTGCCCCGCGCCGTCGCGAGCCAGTACCCGGGGCTGGCCGGCGAGGCGGCCGAGGCGACGATGCCGCTGGGGGTGCTCGGAGTGGCGTGCGGCGAGAAGGCGTCGAAGAAGCTCTGCTCGGCAGCTGGGTAGTAGGACGAGATCATCGGACGGGATCCCCAGTCCCAGGCGACCGCGTTCGCGACGTCATGGGTCCGGATGAACTCGGCCATGTGCTCGACGAAGTAGGCGTTGTCGCCGCCGCCGGCGGGACCGTTCCCCCCGGTGCCCCAGCCGAGTCCCCACTCGGGGAACGAGATCGGCTTGCCGTGCGCCGCACCGAAGCTCGCCAGCCAGTCGAGCCCGTAGGGCTGGGTCAACATGTGCTGCCATTCGGCGACCGCACCCGGGTAGTGGCCCCATTCGATGTCGTAGACGTCGAGCCCGATGACGTTCACGTACTGGTTGCCCGGGTAGTACTCCGAGAGAGGGCCGACTCCCATGTCGCCGCGGGTGGGGTTCCATTCGAAGCGGAAGTGGCCGCCCGGAACAGAGCGCATCGTGTCGACGATGTCGCGCCAGTACTGGACGAAGGCAGCGGCCTGGCCGTTTGCGGCCCACGGGAACCAGCCGCCGTTGAACTCCCACCCGAGGCGGATGAGCGAGGAGCCCTGGCCGCCGGCGACGAGACGCTCGGCAAGGAGCCGGTACCAGGAGTCGTAGGCGCCGGTGGCGCCGACTGCGAGCGAGGCGCCGCTGTTGGGCAGCATGTCGACTCCCCAGATCATCTTCAACCCGGTGTGCCCCCAGACCTGCAAGAGCCAGTCGGGATCCGAGAGCGTGGACCAGCTGCTCCCGTCGAGGAAGTCCATGGCGTACATCGACCTGAGGCCGAGCCGATGCTCGATGCCCAGCACCTCGCTCGCCTGGCCAGCCCCGGCGTACACGCCGATCACCGACGACGGGTTGGTCACGGTGACCGTCGCCCGAGCCGGAGGGGCGTTGGCGAGCTGCCACGCGAGGGGGACCGCCACGAGGAGGCTGGTGACCCCCTGGAGCACCCGTGTGGCGCGCCGGTGCCGGTGAGCAAAGGAGAAGTCGTCACCACGCTCCCGGTTCGGCCGGGGGACGGCCTCGAGGGCACCACTACCACCACTACTACTACACGTGGTCATTTGACCACTTTACGTGATTTTTTGGCGGCTGCCAAGAGTCCGTCGACACCCCCGCCCTCGGAGTGGGCCGGTCGAGTTGACCGGCACGGGCGGATTGGGGCGGCGAGCGGCGGCGGTGGGACGCGAGGTCATGGGTGGCGCACGCCGGCAGCACGGGCCACGGCGTGCCGGCCCGAGGAGGCGGCCGCCGGGGACCGCGCACACGAGGGCGGCCCCGGCTGGCCGACGGGCTGCCCGAGGGAGCGCCAGCCCGCCGTGCGGGCTCGGCAAGCGGGGGGACCGACCGCTCGCTCTAGGGTGTCGGCCGTGAAGCAGCTCGCTCCCCGACGCCCGCTCGAGATCGCCGTCCGGGGCCGGCGAGTCCTCGGCGACCCTCGCCTCAACCGTGGCACCGCGTTCACCCTCGCCGAGCGCCGGGCGCTCGGGCTCATCGGGCTCCTCCCCCCTCAGGTCACGACGCTCGACCAGCAGGCCGAGCGCGCCTACGCCCAGTTCCGCCGCCAGGCCGGGGACCTCGGCAAGAACGTCTTCCTCTCGCTCCTCCAGGACCGCAACGAGGTCCTGTTCTTCCGGCTCCTCCAGGACCACCTGGCCGAGATGCTGCCGATCGTCTACACGCCGACCGTCGGCGAGGCGATCAGGAACTACTCCGGAGAGTTCCGGCGCCCGCGGGGTGTCTACCTGTCCGTGGACCATCCCGACGAGATCGAGAGCTCGCTGCGTGCCACCGAGCTCGGGCCCGACGACGTCGACCTCGTCGTCGCCACGGACGGCGAGGCCATCCTCGGCATCGGCGACTGGGGAGTCGGCGGCATCGCGATCTCGGTCGGCAAGCTCGCCGTCTACACCGCCGCGGCCGGCATCGACCCTGCGAGGACGCTCCCGGTCGTGCTCGACGTCGGCACCAACCGCGAGAGCCTCCTCGGCGACCCTCTCTACCTCGGCAACCGGCACCCTCGCGTCGACGAGGCGAGCTACGACCGCTTCGTCGACACCTACGTCGAGGCCGTCGGGCAGATCTTCCCGAAGGCCCTCTTGCACTGGGAGGACGTCGGACCGGCGAACGCCCGGCGGATCCTCGACCGCTACCAGGGCTCTCGCTGCACCTTCAACGACGACATCCAGGGAACCGGTGCCGTGACCCTCGCCGCGGTGCTCTCCGCCATGAAGGCGCAGGGCGGCCGTCTTTGCGAACAGCGGATCGTCATCCACGGCGCCGGCACGGCCGGGATCGGGATCGCCGAGCAGCTCGCCGACGCTCTCCGGGCCGAGGGCGTCCGCGAGCCGCACGATCAGATCTGGGCGCTGTCGAGCCGCGGCCTGCTCGTCGACTCCGACGGACACATCCGCGACTTCCAGCGCCCCTTCGCCCGTTCCGCGAAGGAGGCGGCCCGCTTCGGCCGGGACGCGGAGGGAAGGATCGGCCTGCTCGAAGTGGTGCGGGAGGTCCAGCCGACCATCCTCATCGGCACGTCCGGGCAGCCCGGCGCCTTCGGCGAGGAGGTGGTGCGTGAGATGGCTCGAGCGGCGAGTCGGCCGGTCATCATGCCGATGTCCAACCCGACGGAGCTCTCCGAGGCGGCTCCCGCCGACCTGCTCGCCTGGACCGACGGCGCCGCGCTCGTCGCCACCGGGAGCCCCTTCGACCCGGTGAGCGTCGGCCGCCACACTTTCGTCGTCGCCCAGGCCAACAACGCCCTCGTCTTCCCCGGCCTCGGCCTCGGGGCCATCCTCGCCGAGGCCAGCCGGGTCACCCCGGGGATGATCCGGGCGGCGGCGGACGCCGTCGCGAGCCGAGTCGACTCGTCGGTCGTGGGCGCTCCCCTCCTCCCCCAGGTCGACGCGCTGAGGGAGACCTCGGTCGCCGTCGCCGTGGCCGTGGCCCGAGCGGCGCGCTCAGAGGGCGTGGCTCCCTCCGACGACGGGCTCGGGGACGACGCGGGAGCGATCGAGCGGGCGGTGCGGGCATCGATGTGGACTCCCGAGTACCGGCCGGTCCGGGTCGGAGCCTGATCAGCCCGGGAGGGCCCGAGCCACCGGGAGCCCGTAGGCGAGCCTCGCGTACTCCCTTGCCATGCGCTCGGTCGTGAAGAACGATCCGTTGAGGGCGATGGCGAAGCGCCGGATCTCCACGAGGCGGTCCGGGTCGCCGTAGTAGAGCGGCAGCACCACCGACTCGAGGGCGCGGTAGAGATCGGCCGCGTCGTCGCCGGGCTCGAGCCCGCCTACCGACCACCCCGTCACGCCGTCGAGGCAACCCTCGATCCACCAGCCGTCGAGGGTCGAGAGGCTCGGCACGCCGTTCAGGGCGGCTTTCATCCCGCTCGTCCCCGACGCCTCGTTCGGCTTGAGCGGAGTGTTCAGCCAGACGTCGCTACCGGCGACGAGGAGGGCGGCGAGCCGGAGACCGTACTGCTCGAGGACGACGACCTCGACGCTGCCCGACAGCTTCCGGCTCGCCTCCACCACCTCGGTGATGAGGCGCTTGCCGTCGGCGTCGCGTGGGTGCGCCTTGCCACTGACGAGCACCTGGACCGGACCGATCGAGCCGGCCATGGCGGTGAGCCGTTCGAGGTCGCTGAAGAGCAGGGCCGTCTGCTTGTAG
>Ga0070737_10001832_pt1 | contig 28206 bp, 32 predicted proteins | sample Coa_R1_10_FD_66438 | JGI IMG/M metagenome (GOLD analysis project Ga0070737, IMG submission 66438) | Surface soil microbial communities from Centralia Pennsylvania, which are recovering from an underground coalmine fire - Coalmine... | ecosystem: Environmental > Terrestrial > Soil > Unclassified... | reverse complement strand
TCACGTGCGCGATTGCCGTGAGCGCGGTATGCGTGAGGCTCAGGTGGAAGCGGCTTACCTTGCGCCGCCGCGCCAGCTCAACTGCCTTGCCCGACAGCGCGATTCCGGGCGGGCGGCCGCGCTCGCGCACCACCTCGATGTCGCGCCATCCGACATGACGGTTCCATCCGGTGCCGAGCGCCTTCATCACGGCTTCCTTGGCCGCGAACCGCGCCGCATAGCTCTGAAAGCGGCCAATACCGCGCGATTCGCAGTAGGCAATCTCACGATCGGTAAAGACCCGCGCGCGAAAGCGCGTTCCAGTCGAGGGCCGTTCGAGCGCCGCTTTGACGCGCTCCACTTCGATCAGATCGATTCCGGTGCCGACGATTTCTGCCATCTCACCATACGCATCGCATCGTACTTGCGGCTGCGCGCACTGCGATTCTATTGTGCAGGTGAAGCGATTTCATCAGGAGACTCGTGTATGGCGAAACTGTTAACCACGGTCAACAAGGCGCGCTGCGTGATGAGCGGCGATTGCGTCGAGAACGCTCCCGGCGTCTTCCAGTTCGACGAAGAGGGCAAGTCGGAAGTCTATAACCAGAGCGGCGCGCCCGACGACGTAATCATCGCGGCGGCGCGTTCATGTCCGGTCAAGGCGATTACCGTGGTCGATCAGGAGAGCGGAACCCAACTCGTGCCGATGCCCCGCAAGTAGTCTCAGGCCGTCGGGTAAAGCTTCGCGTACGAGCGACGGTTGCGAAACTCTAGTGCCGAGGGCGCGGCGGGCAGGTCGGAAATCTGGCCGAGGTCGAAAATCATGCATTTGATCGAACCGCCGCCCTTGGCGAGAAATTCGCTCGCGTCAATCAGGATCGGCTCGACGCCGCGTTCGCGAACCCGCCGAATGAGATCGTTACTGACGCCCTCGGGTAGAAAGAGATGGAGCCCGCCGCGATAGTCGGTTTGAAACGAGTTGGCCGCGTAGATCGCGCCATCGCGCTCCGAAAGTTCGATCAGGTTGCTCCCGAATTCCACGCGGAGGCGATCGCGCGAGACCGGTGCGAGCCCCGGCATATAGGCGAGAAGGAACTCGCGCTCCGGCCCGAACGACGCGAGCACGGTGTCGCCGTGATAGTGGGCCTCGAGGATCAACTCCAGTTCGAGGATCGGCCGATCCACCGTGATTTGGCGGAGCTCATCGAGCGCGCCAAGGTCCGAGCGGAAACCGTAGATTCTTCGCCAGGGCGGAATTCCGAGACGAGGGACAAAGCGCTGCCGCTCGATCGCGCCGTGCGTGAAGATCATGAAGCGGCCGGCTGGAAAGAAATCGGCTTCGCCTTCGAAGCGATGCATGATGTCGCGCGTCGCAAAGCCCATCGCACGAAGAAAGCGCCGGTACACCTCGCGCTCGGCGGCCCGCGTCGGGATCAAATTGGCGAGATAGACGAGACTCTCCGGGCCGCTTGCCGGATAACGGAAGCCGGCGTTGGCGGGATAGACCAGACCGGGAAGCGCCGGATCGGGATCGATCACGAAAATCGCGACGCCGTGCGCGATGAGCGCGCGCGCCAGATCGTGCCATTGCCGGCGCGCGCGTTCCGGATCGACGCGCTTGCGGATTCCGAGGAGGTTACGCGTATGCGGATTGGCGCCGCCGCGCACCGAAAAATGGCGCGGATCGCCCATCACGATCGCCTTCGGCATAATGCTTCAGCCGGGCGCGGGCACTCTGCCGGTGAGCCTACTTCCGCGCGAACTCGACCAGCGTCTCGACCTCGGGCGGGCCGGCGACCAGGTCCTTGAGCTTGCCGAACAACTCCGCCATGTGCGGGGTCTTGCGATGGAACTCAAAGGCCGCCGCGTCCTTGTAGACCTCGTAAACCATCACGACGGTCGGATCGGTGGTCGAGCGATGCATGATGTAGGTGAGCGTATCGGGCTCCTGGCGCACTTTCGACGCCATCTCGGCGCAAGCGGCCTCGAGCTGTTTTTCCGACCCGGGCTTCGCTTTGATCTTCGCAATCACCGTCAGCGGCATGATCTGGTTCCTCGCTTGCGGCGACGGAGGTCGCCGGTTGATGAAGTTTCCACCCGCCTTGTCTTAGTGACCATCCGATGGCATTGCAAGTTTGGCGCGCCGCTTTCCTTCGGTTGCTTGCTCGGCTAGCACAATAACGGCCGGCGATCCGGCGAGATGGAGCAATCACGATGATCGGATTCGAACTGAATGACGAGCAACGCGCGCTAAAGGACCTCGCGCGCCGCTTCAGCGAGCAGGAGATCATCCCGCGCGCCCGCGAGTACGATGAGAAGGAAATTTTTCCGCTGGACGTATGCGAGAAGGCGTTCGCCGCGGGCCTGATCAATTTCGGCGTGCCGGCCGAGCTTGGCGGGCCGGGTCTCAGTATCCTTGACACCTGCCTAGTGATCGAAGAGCTGAACTACGGGTGCGCCGGCATTTCCAACGCGATGGGCGCCAATGATCTCGCCGCGCTGCCGCTGCTGATCGCCGGTACCGAGGAGCAGAAGCGGACCTACCTGGGCGCGCTGACGAAAAAACTTACCTTCTGCGCCTTCGCGATCACCGAGCCGGGCGCAGGCTCGGACGTCGCCTCGATGGCGACCGGATATCGGCGCGATGGCGACGACTACGTCATCAACGGCGCCAAGCATTTCATCTCGAACGGCTCGCGCGCTGACTGGTATGTGACCTTCGCCACCGCCGATCGGGGCCTCAAGCACAAAGGCATCTCTTGTTTCGTCTTTCCCGCGAACTTGCCGGGGATCACGCGCTCGCGGATGCACGGCAAGCTTGGGCAGCGCGCCGCCGACACCGGCGAGATCGTGTTCGACAACCTGCGCATCCCGGCTTCCGCGCTCGTCGGCCGCGAGGGCGAGGGTTTCAAGTACGCGATGGCGACGTTCGACAGGAGCCGTCCGACCACGGCTGCGGTTGCCGTCGGAATCGCGCAGCGCGCACTCGACGAATGCCTCCGCTATTCGCAGCAGCGCGTCGCCTTCGGCCAGCCGATCGCGAATTTCCAGGCGGTGCAATTCATGATGGCGGACATGGCCATTAACATCGAGGCGATGAAGCTCCTGACCTACAAGGCTGCGTGGCTCGTCGACCAGGGGCAGAGTCCGAACGCGATTTCGAGCTATGCCAAGGCATTCGGCGCCGATGCGTGCATGAAGATCACCACCGACGCCGTGCAGATCTTCGGCGGCTACGGCTATATGAAGGAATATCCGGTTGAAAAGTTGATGCGCGATGCGAAGCTGGTGCAGATCTACGAAGGCACCTCGCAGATCCAGCGCGTGATCATCGCGCGCGATCTGCTTAAGCGCTAGCTCCGGCGCGGACGGTAAAAATTTGCGGCGACCCGCGCGACCAGATTGCGCGGCGAGACCCGCGCCACCTCGGCGAGCATCAGGTTCATCACACCGTTGACGTGAAGCGACTTGCCGCGCCGGGCCGCATCGATTCCCTGCGCGGCGACGGTTGCGGAATCCATAAACATGAAGCGCGGCGTGCGCGCGTCCTCGATCTTCGCGACCTGTTGGAATTCCGACCAGGTCGGACCAGGGCAGAGCGCGAGAATCGTGACGCCGGTGCCGCGCAGCTCAGCCGCTATCGCAAGGCTAAAGTTGATGATGTACGCCTTGGTGGCCGAATAGGTTGCCATGAATGGGAGCGGCTGGAAGCCGGCGGTTGACGCGACATTGATGATCGTGCCGTGCCGCCGCTCAACCATCGCGGGGACGAACAGCCGCGTCATCGCCACCAGCGCGCCGACATTGAGATCGATTTCCTCGAGCTCCCGCTCGAGCGCCAGCTCGGCGAAACGTCCGCGCGTGCCGAAGCCGGCGTTGTTGACCAGGTAATCGATCGCGATGTTCTGTTCCGCGAGTTGGCGATAAATCGCGGCTGGCGTCTCGCGCCGCGCGAGGTCCGCCGCGATCGTCGTCACCTTGCCCGAGCCGAGAATTCGCGCCTTTTCCGCGACCTGCTTGAGCCGCTCGTCACGCCGCGCGATCAGCACCAGTTCGTAATGCTCGCGCGCAAGCGCATAGGCGAACTCCTCGCCGATTCCCGCCGAAGAGCCGGTCACGAGCGCCGTGGCCATGGTCATCCAGGCACGAGGCCGAGCTGCTTTCGAAAATGTTCGATGGTAGCGGCGAGCCCGACTTTAAGCGGCGTCTTCGGCTGCCAGTTGAGATACTTGCGGGCGAGCGTGATGTCCGGCCGCCGGCGCATCGGATCGTCCGGCCGCGTCGGGCTGAACTTGAGCTTTGAGCCCGTGCCCGCAATCTCGATCGCCATGGAGGCAAGCTCGAGGATCGTGAACTCATCCGGATTGCCGATGTTGATCGGGCCGGTGATGCCCTCGGTCTCCATCATCCGCACCATCCCGTCAATCAGGTCGTCGACGTAAGCGAACGAGCGGGTCTGCCGGCCGTCGCCGTGGATTTCGAGGTCCTCGCCGCGCAGCGCCGCGACGCAGAAGTTGGAGACTACGCGGCCGTCGTCGATCGCCATCCGCGGTCCGTAGGTGTTGAAGATGCGCACGATGCGGATGTCGACGTTGTTCTGGCGATGGTAGTCCATCATCAGGCACTCGGCGACGCGCTTGCCTTCGTCGTAGCAGGAACGCACGCCGATCGGGTTGACGTGGCCCCAGTAGGTTTCGCGCTGCGGATGCTCCTGCGGATCGCCGTAAACCTCGCTGGTCGAGGCGAGCAGGATGCGCGCCTTCACGCGCTTGGCGAGCCCCAGCATGTTGATCGTGCCCATCACGCTGGTCTTGATGGTCTTGACGGGATTGTACTGGTAGTGGACGGGCGAAGCGGGGCAGGCGAGCGAATAGATCCGGTCGACTTCGAGCAGTATTGGACTCACGATATCGTGGCGGATGACCTCGAAATTCGGATGGCTTCTGAGATGCGCAATGTTGGCGCGACGGCCGCTGTAGAAGTTGTCGAGGCAGATGACCTCGTGGCCGTCCTTGAGCAGCCGTTCGCACAAGTGTGATCCCAGGAACCCCGCGCCGCCGGTGACCAATGTCTGCACGTTTGTTAGTCCTCGGGCTACATCACCTTCGATGTTCGCGCGCCAGCGCGAGCACCGTTTCGCAGACATAACTGACGTCCTCAGGGCTCATCGCCGGGTAGATCGGCAGCGAGAGGCAGCGGCTGAAAACCTCTTCCGCAACCGGGAAATCGCCGGCCCTATAGCCGTAGCGCTCCTGGTAGACATGCATCGTATGCAGCGGGATGCAATGGACGGAGGTGCCCACGCCTTTCGCGCGGAGCAGCTCGACGAACCGGTTCCGATCGATGCGCAGATGCTCAGGCCGCAGCCTCAAGACGTAGAGATGCCAGGCGTGCTCGACGCCGGGTTCGGTCACCGGCGTCTCCAGCGCGGAATCGGCGGCAAACGCCTCGTTGTAGGTCCGCGCGATCGCCGCGCGCCGGCGCATGAATTCATCGGAACGTTTGAGCTGCGCAAGCCCGATCGCGGCGTGCACGTCCGAGAGGTTGTACTTGAAGCCGGTGTCGTGAATCTCGTAGTACCACGAGCCGCTCGAGTCGTAGCGCTTCCACGCATCGCGATCCATCCCGTGCAGGCTCGCGACCGCGATGCGCTCGGCCAGCGCATCGTCCTCGGTCGTGATCATCCCGCCCTCGGCGGTTGTGATGTTCTTGGTCGCGTAGAAGCTGAAGCAGGTGAGATCGCTCAGCGTGCCGATGCGTACCATTCCGCGCCCTTCGATTTCGCGCGCCGAGCCAACCGCATGCGCCGCATCCTCGATGATCTTCAGGCTGTGACGACGCGCGATCGCGCGCAATCGATCCATGTCGCAGGCCTGGCCGGCGAAATGCACCGGCATCAGAGCCTTCACCTGCTTATGTCGGCCGCTCGCGAGCGCCTCCTCGATCCGAACCGGATCGATATTGAACGTCACCGGATCGATATCGACAAACACCGGCCGCGCGCCTTGGTAGCCCATCACCTCGGCCGTCGCCGTGAAGGTGAACGGCGTGGTGATGACCTCGTCGCCCGGACCGATATTGAGCCCGAACAGTGCAAGATGGAGCGCTCCCGTGCAATGCGCCACGGCGAGCGCGCGCCGCGCGCCGACATATTCGGCGAACTCGCGCTCGAAGCGCTTGACCTTGGGTCCGGTGGTGATCCATCCCGAGCGCAGCGTATCGATTACTTCAGCTTCTTCTTCGGGCCCGATGAACGGGCGATGGAATGGGACCTGCCGCATCACCGGATGAGATTACGATGCGCGCGGAGTGAGCGCCAGTCTATCAGCTTGCCGGGGATACGCCGTCGGCGCCGGAGGTGGTCGAAGATCCCGCGGTATCGGGGTCACCGCCTGGCATCACGTAGGTCGGGATGCCGGTCTTTGCTTCAACCGCTTTCTCGAGCTTCTGCGGATCGACATCGTCGCTGAGGCCGAGTCGTTTCACTTCGTGGATCGCGAGATTCCACAGCCCCGGGTACTTGCCGTAAAGATCATCATGGACCTCGACGTAAAGCTGATTATCGCGCCATCCGAACTTCACCGGCTGATAGACGAAGCGTCCGGGCGTACCGACCTTGACCATGTGAAACAGATGCTCGATGTCCTCGGGGTATAACCGGATGCATCCGTGGCTTACGGTCATCCCGACGCCCCATGGAACGTCGGTGCCGTGGATCGCATACAACGGCAGGGTCAGGCGCAGCCGATACTTGCCGAGCGGATTGTCGTCCTCGCCGCCCGGCACGACATGCTCAGCTTCGCCATCGCGCTCAAGATGCTCTTCATAAATGTCCTGCGGCACGACCCAGGTCGGATTCCTGTCCTTGCCGCTGACCTTGAAGGTAGCGACCGGGGTTTTCCAATCGAAGCGGCCGAGTCCGACCGGGAATGTGTAGACGACGCGCGAGGCGCTATACGATGCCGGCGTCAGGCCGTGTTTGCCGCGATGCGGCATCGATGGCGGCGGATAGTAGTAGATGCGCATTTCAGGGATGTTCATCACGATCCCGACATGCGGCGCATTGGGCAGGATGTGCTCGGTCGGCAGAACGATCTCGGCGCCGACCGGCGGTCCCCACCAATCCATGTGGTTGTTAGCGTCGGAAATTTCCTTCGCTGAGAGCCCGTACCAGCGGCCCACGTCGAGCAGCGTGTCGCCCTTGCGAATCTTGTAGGTCATCAGCTCGCCGATGACCGTATCCTGGCCGGGCGGCACCGGATAGGCGTAAAGCGGACGCTTGGCGAACATCGCCTCATCCCAGGCGTGCGCCGTTGCCGCGATCGCCATCGCGAACACGAGCGCCAGGGCGATGGTCAACGCACTACGAAACGAGCATACGCTGCTGCGTACCGGCGATGGACCAATTGGCGGGAAATGAGCTGCCAAGGCGAACCCTCGAAGCAATGGAAATGATACGGCATGGTCCATTACTCCGCAATCGGGCGGAGATTCGCGAACTTGAGCACCAACAGCTTCACGCCGCCGCGTTCGAAATTGATCCAGGCCTTGGCCGCATCGCCGCGCCCTTCGCGCCGGCGAATCACGCCGCGTCCGAAGGTCGGATGAATCACTTCAGTGCCGGCCGCAAAGGCCGATGCGCCGTCGGAGTCAGGAAGCTGGCTGTCGCTGTAATCGACATAGGGCTCACGCGTCGGTGGGTGCAGCGGCTCGATGCCGCGTTGCGGCTTGGGCGCAATTTGGCGGAGCAGGGCGGGCGAGATTTCGTTCAGGAATCGCGAAGGGCGCGATTCGCTGCGCGTCCCGTAAAGTTCGCGCGAAAGCGTGTTGGTGAGGTAGAGCAGTTCGCGCGCGCGCGTCATCCCGACGTAGCAGAGCCGGCGCTCCTCCTCGATCTCGGCGCCGTCGCCCTGCGAGCGGCTATGCGGGAACAGTCCCTCTTCCATCCCGGCGATGAAGACCGCGCGATACTCGAGCCCCTTTGAAGTATGTAGCGTCATCAAGGCGGCGCGTCCGCCGGCCTCGCTCACCTGGTCGGCATCGCTGACCAGCGCGACGCGCTCCAGAAAATCGGCGAGGCGTCCTGTGCCGCCCTCGGCGTCGAAGGCACTTGCCGCGGCCAGCATCTCGGCGAGGTTTTGCCGCCGCGCGACACCGTCGGCAAGTCCCTCCAGATAGCCGGTGAAATCCGTGCGCGCGACAATCTCATCGAGGATGGCCCGCACGGTCATCGCAGCCGCGCGGCGTATCAGATCGCGGAGCCAGTCGTAGAGCGCGCCCGCCTGCTTCGCGATCCGGAACGCGACGCGTGATTCGGTTTCGAGCCGGCCGAGTGCTTCGAACTGCGTGATGCCGAATCGCGCGGCCACCTCGCGGATCACGTCGACGGTGCGCGCGCCGATGCCGCGCGGGGGCACGCCGATCGCGCGTTCGAGGCTGAGTCCGTCGGCCGGGTTCAGGATCACGCGGAGATACGCCAACAGATCCTTGATCTCGCGCTGTTCGTAAAATCGCACGCCGCCGACCACGTAGTAAGGAATTCGCCGGCGCACGAGCGCCTCTTCGATCACTCGCGATTGCGCATTGACCCGGTAGAACACCACGATGTCCGCCGGGCGCATCCCGCCCTCGGACGTTAGCCGCGCAATCTCGCGCGCGATGTAGTCGGCCTCGTCGCGCTCGGTGGTCGCGATGTAGTGCACGATCGGATCGCCGTCGCGATTCTCGGTCCAGAGATTTTTGACCTTGCGTTCGAGGTTGTTGCGAATCACGTCGCCGGCCGCGGCCAGAATGGTCTTGGTCGAGCGATAGTTCTGTTCGAGCTTGAAGATGCGTGCCGCGGGGAAATCGCGCTCAAAATCCAGGATGTTGCGGATGTCGGCGCCGCGCCACCGATAGATCGACTGATCCTCGTCGCCGACCACGCACAGGTTTTGCGTGCGCGCCGAAAGCGCCCGCACCAGCAGATACTGCACATGGTTGGTATCCTGGTATTCGTCGACCAGCAGATGCGCCGCGCGCGCCTGCCATCGCGCGAGCGCCTCCGGGTCGCGCGCGAAAAGCTCGCAGGTCAGGAACTGCAAATCATCGAAGTCGAGCGCGTTCATCGCGCGCATCCGCTCCTGGTAAAGCCGGTAAATCTCCGCGATCGCCTGGTCGCGCCCGCCGCTCGCCCCGGCCGCGAAGCGTTCGGGCGGGACCGCTTCATTTTTGGCTTGGCTGATGCGGTTTCGCGCCAGCTCCGGCGTTGGCGAATCGGGCAACGCGGCCTCTTCGATCAAGCGGCGCAGCAGCGAAATCGAATCGCCCTCATCGAAGATCGTGAAGTCGGCGGTGAAGCCGAGCCGCTTCGCTTCGTGACGCAGGATCCGCGCGCAAGCCGAATGGAAGGTGCTGATCCAGAGCCGGCTCGCCTCGCCGCCCATCAAAGCACCGACCCGCTCGCGCATCTCGCGCGCGGCCTTGTTGGTGAAAGTCACCGCGAGGATCTCGTCAGGCGCCGCATTGCGCTCGCCGAGCAGGTAAGCGACGCGATGGGTCAGCACGCGCGTCTTGCCCGAGCCGGCGCCGGCGAGAATCAGGATCGGACCGTCGGGCGCGGTGACCGCGTCGCGTTGCTCGGGATTAAGCTTGTCGAGGTCGAATGCAGGCATCGGCGAACAACCAGAAGAAACAAGATACCGGCTCGCCGCGACCGCGCAAAGATGAAGCGCGATGCGCTATGCTGATCGCGATGGCGACGTATCGGCCGCGCGATCGTTTTTTTCAGAAGGCCCGCGAAAAGGGGCTGCCATCGCGCGCAGCGTTCAAGATCGAAGAACTGCTCGACCGATATCACCTGGCCCGCCCCGGCGCCCGAGTGGTCGATCTGGGATGTGCGCCTGGCGGATGGCTCGCGATACTGGCGCGCGCGGTTGGGCCGCGTGGAAAAGTAGTCGGCGTTGATCTGGTTCAATGCCGCACGCCTGCCGGCGAAGTAAAAATCATCGTTGGTGACATCCGCGAACCCGCCGTACGCGCCGGGATCATCACGGCATTGGGCGGAAGCGCCGACCTCGTGACGAGCGATCTCGCGCCGAAGCTCAGCGGGATCGCGGATCGCGATCAGGCGCGGATGGAAGAGCTGGTTGATGCGGCGCTCGACTTCGCCGCCGCGACGCTCCGGCTGGGCGGCGCAATGATCGCAAAGGTCTTCATGGGCGCGGGGTTTGAAAATTTCGTCAAACGCTTTCGGCGCGATTTCGAACTCGTCGTAATCACGCGCACGCGTGCGAGTCGGCCGGGCTCGGCCGAGCTTTATGTGGTTGCGCGCGGCTTCCGCGCCGCCGCGGTCCATCGCAGCGGTCAGCAGCCTGCCCAAGGAACGGAGTGAAGCAATGAAACCCGCTATCGGCATTCAACTCGGACTCTCGACGCTGGTCCTCGCCATCTGCGCATCAGGCTGCCTCGGCCGGCACGCTGCGGAGGCTTCGCCATCCGACGTAAAGGTTGAGGTCGGGCAGGTCGGCGTAGATGACCAGACCGGCATGCACTACGTGATGCTTCGCGATCGCGAAGGCCGCTCGCTGCCGATCATGATCGGTGACGAAGAGGCGCGCGCGATCCTGCTGGCGATGCACGGCATCAGGATGGAGCGTCCGCTCACCGCTCAACTGCTGAGCACGGTAATCGAAAAAACCGGCAATCACCTGGATCGCGCGGTCGTCAACGCAGTCCAAAACCAAACCTACTACGCCTATCTTGAACTCGACGACGGCCGCTATCGCATCGATTGCCGACCGAGCGACGCGATCGCGCTCGCGATGGATACCGACGCGCCCATCTATGTGAACGACCGTCTGCTCGAGAAGGCTTCCACCGGGTCGGCTCCGTCCGGACAGATTCCGGCCGTTCGTCAAGCGCTCGGCCTGACGCTCCAGGAGCTGACGCCCGACGTCGCCGGTTATTTCGATGCCGCACCGAACAGCGGCTTGCTCGTGGTCGATGCGGCAGGCGCGGCGGCCGCGGCCGGTATTGCGCGCGGCGATATCATCGTGCGTCTCGACGGTGCGCCGCTGAAAACGCTCGATGCGTTCGACGCGGCGGCGGCGAAACTCGACTCGAATGCCGCGGTTACAATGGTCGTGCGGCATGCAGGCGTCGAACGGAAGGTAAGCTTTACGAATTCGGCCGCGCCCGCGCTCAGCCGCGGCGAATCATCACAGCGCGGATGAACCGCGGATCGATCGGTGCGGAAGGATCGAGCCCTGCTAGATCGTCGCGAATCAAATTGAGACATGAACCGACGAAACCGGCGGCGCGCTTGCGTACGGTCTCATCCAGCCGCTCGTCGAGCAGTTCATCGACCCGCCGTTCGAACTCGGGACGCAGTTCGTAGGGCGGTCCGGTGCGCGTCATGATCGCGTCGCGCATCTCGCCGAGACGCTCGGGCTCGATCGGATCGATGCTCGTCTGCCGGTCCATTGCCCAGCGCGCAAGCGCCGTCAGCAGCACCTGGCTGAGACGGATCTCGTGGCCGGCGACCGCGGCGCGAAATCCGGGCGCAGCGAGATCCAGCGCCAGCAGGCTACGGAACAGCTCGGGCATCGCGGCGATCTGCTCCAGGAGCCCGTAGGCGAGATGTAAATCGCGCATCGAGCGGAAATCGCGCATCGCCATCGAGCCGCCTCGATCCAGCGCCGCATAGAAACGCGGCTGACGCTCAAGGAATCCAGCCAGCGCTTCGCGGTAGGGCGAGTCAAGATACGCGATGTCTCGCGCGGCGCCCGCCTCGAGCCCGAGCCTTCCGACCACTTCCTCGGCGCGCTTGCGCAGATCGATCGTGAGGCTCACGCCAAGTCGGAAGAGCAACTTCAGATGAGTGTCGCGCAGATGCTCGATCGCGGCGCGCAGCTCGCCGCCCGCCAGATGCTCCAGCGCGAGGTTCAGGTAATCGTGCGTCATCTCGACCGAGACGCGGACCGCATCGAGGTCGCCGAAATCGACGGCGCGCGCGACCAGCAACTGATTCGTGACCATCGCCATCTCGCTGCGCAATTGACGTTTGCCCTGGGCGGCGAAGCCGGCGGTGAGCGCGGTGTTGAACAGCGAATGGTCGGAGTCGGCGGTCACCGGCGCCATGTCGGGCGGCACGAGGTCGCCTTCATCGGGCAGGTCGGTGCGGCTCGGCGCCGGATAGCTGCGGCGGATTTCGAGAAAGCGCTGCGGATTCACATAAGCGAAAACGTCCTGCGCATCGAAATAGTCGGGAAAGCCGCGGTCAGCGAGCCGCGCGGAGCGGAACTGGTACGCCTGCTCCTCGAGCTCCGCTTCGACGCCCCAGTAGATCTCCTCCATCAGGCTCGTGAAATAGTTGTAATCGCGCTCGAAGGCCTCTTCGAGAAATTCCTGGATGTGCGCGCCGAGCGTGTCATAGCGCGTAAACTCAATCAGGTAATGCTCGTCGAACTGCACAAAGCGATCGGAGGGCGCTTCAGGCAGCGTCTGCGGATCCTCGAGCCGATAGACGCGCAGGTAACGCCGCAACAGCAGCGCGACCAGCTCGAGGTCGAGCTCCATCAGGCCCTCGGCCATCCGCTTGCGGCCCGATTCGGCGAGCGCCTCGATCCACTCGCGCATCCGCTTGAAATTCGGCCGGTCCTTGTCCCAGCAATCGAGATCGAACAGCCATCGCACCTGCTCCGGCACCGCCATGCTCAGCAGATCGCCCGCGTCGGCGACGCCGATTTCCTTGAGCGTGTAGAAGAGCGTGTCAGGCGCGAAGGATTGGACCAGCCGCTCGGCTTCGGGCGAGGCGAGAATCAGATCGCGCTTCTGGCGCGCGGGCAGGCCGTAGAGAAATTCGAGTTTCTCCTGGAACGGCAGATTGACGAACTCGCTTTGTCTGGCTGAAGGCATGATCGACGCACGGTGATCTAGCTTCGAAAAAGGTACTCCGCGCTTTTGAACCGGATCAAGCAAGCGCGTGAAATAGCGGTTTGATAGGCGATCATATTAGATGATAAGTAGCAAGTAGGGGCGGCGGGTTTCTCTGAAAACGCGGGCACTAAGGACATGACGATGCATGCGAATGGCAGGATGAAGCTGGTGGTCGACGATCAGCGTCGTGGTCTGTTCCGGGTTCATCGCTCGGTGTTCGTGTCGCCGGAAATTCTCGAACTCGAGCGCCGCAACGTCTTCGATCGTTCCTGGCTCTACGTCGGGCACGAATCCGAAGTGCGCAACCCCGGCGACTTCGTCGCGCGGGATGTAGGCGGCCGGCCGCTGATCATGATTCGCGGAACCGACGGTCAGCTTCGCGTGCTGATCAATTCATGCACTCATCGCGGCGCCCAGGTGTGCCGTGAGACGTCGGGCAACGCGAAAACCTTCCAGTGCTTTTATCACGCCTGGACCTTCAACAATCAGGGTGAGCTGGCCGGCGTGCCCGATGCCGCCGGATACGGCGGCTGGTTCCGCAAGGAAGAACTCGGGCTCAAACAACCCCCGCGCATCGCGAGCTATCGCGGGCTGATTTTCACCTCGTTCGATCCAGCGATCGAGGATTTGACCGACTACCTGGCCGGCGCGAAAGAGGTCCTGGACACGATTCTCGATCAGGCCGAGGACGGGATGCAGATCGCGGCGGGGACGCAGAGCTATTCTTTCCGCGCCAACTGGAAGCTGCTGGTTGAGAACAGCATCGACGGCTACCATCTGCGCTCGACTCATCATACTTATCTCGAATACCTGAAGAGTGTCGGCGCGGACTTTGGTCGCCCGTTCCGTGGCTATGGACGCTCGCTCGGCAACGGCCATGCGGTGATCGAGCATAGCGGTCCGATGGGCCGGCCGTGCGCGTTGTGGGAGCCGCGATGGGGCGAAGAGGTCAGGCGCGAGATCGAAGCGATCAAGGCTCGCCTGGTCGCGCGCTTCGGGCCTGAGCGCGCCGAGCGCATCGCCGAATGGAACCGCAACCTGCTCATCTACCCGAACCTGGTCATCAACGACATCATGTCGCTTACCGTCCGCACCTTTTATCCCGTCGAGCCCGGATATCTCGAGGTCTCGGCGTGGGCGATGATGCCGCGCAGCGAAGGCGCGCGATGGCATGCATTGCGGCTCGACAACTTCCTGACCTTTCTCGGGCCCGGCGGTTTCGCCACGCCCGACGATCTGTCGGCGCTCGATTCGTGCCAGCTCGGCTTTCGCGGCTGCAAGGAAACCGAGTGGTCCGACATCTCGCGCGGGATGACCCGCGATCCGGATGTCACGGACGAGGAGCAGATGCGCGCGTTTTGGCGGCGCTGGTCGGAGCAGATGGAAGGCGGCTCGACCGCACGCAAGCGGGCCGTCGCCTGACGATCTTCGATCGCGCTTCATTGACATCGTCGAGATTGGAAAAAAGACCGCGGAGCGTTGTATCGTCCACACACCGACGCTTGAGGGGTGGGCTATGCTGACACGGGCCGAAGCTGAAGATTTCCTCTACAACGAAGCCGCGATCCTCGACGAATGGCGGCTGCGCGACTGGCTCGCGCTGTTCACCGAAGAGGCGCAGTACTGGGTGCCGTCGACCGACCGGCCGCAGGGCACCCCCGATACGACGCTCTTCCTGATCGCCGACGACATGACGCGGCTTCGCGCGCGCATCGCGCGGCTCGAAAGCCCGCACGCGCACGCCGAATTTCCGCGCTCGCGCACGCGCCGGATGATCAACAATGTGCGGGTGTTGAAGGATGACGGAGCAGAGATCATCTTGTCGTCGAACTTCGTCGTTTATCGTTTCCGCGGCGAGATTTCGGACTATTACGTCGGTCATTATGAGCACCACCTGCGCCGCGTCGATGGCGGGCTGAAGATCAACCTGCGCAAGGCGATACTCGATTTCGAGGCGCTGCGGCCGGCCGGCAAGGTCAGCATCATTTTGTAATCCGGCGCTCGAGGAGAACGACCATGGCGAGATTCACTGACCAGGTGGCGATCGTTACCGGCGCTGCCGGCGGCATCGGCCTCGGCATCGCACGCCGGCTGGCTTCCGAAGGCGCGGCGATCGTGATCGGCGACGTTTCCGACCACGCGCGCGCCGCAGCCGACGATATCGGCAAGCGCTACAACGTGCGCACGCTCTCCTTCGTTGGTGACCTCAGTCAGCCGGGCGTTGCTGAGAAGATGACGGCTGAGGCGGAGAAGGCTTTCGGGCGAATCGACGTGCTGGTCAACAACGCCGGCGGCGGCATCCTGCGTCATTCATTGGAACATACCGAGGAGACGCTGCAGGCGACCATCAACCGCAATCTGTGGACGATGCTGCGCTGCACGCTCGCGGTGCTGCCGCGGATGAAGCAGCGCCGCTACGGCCGGATCGTCAGCCTCGGTGCGGACTCAGTCTACACCGGCCTTGACCTGCATGCGATCTACAACGGCGCGAAGGGTGGAGTGCACGGAGCGACGGTCGGGTTTGCGCGCGAAGTCGCCCGCGACGGCATCACGGTCAACGCCGTCGCGCCATGCGGCGTCGAGACCGAAGAGGTAAAGAAGGCCGCGGCTGCGAATCATCCGCTGATTCAAGCGATGATGTCGATGATCCCGATGGGCCGCATGGCGCAGATCGAAGACGTTGCGGCGGCGGTCGCGTTCCTCGCTTCGGGCGAGGCCGGCTTCATCACCGGTCAGATCCTGAGCATCAACGGCGGCACCGCGATGGGGTGAACTGCTTCTGATACCAGTTAATTTTGGCCCACGGGTGTAACTGCGCAAAAGCCATCGCCCCCGAGAAGCGCATTCAGAATCCGATTGCCAGCCAGTAAAAACCGTAGACGTAGGTGCTCGACTGGCCGACCGGAATATTATTGAGTTCGATGCTCGCGTTTGCGGCCGTGAACTGAACGATCTCGGGCACCCATTCGTTTAGATCGGGCGCGGTTTTCGACGGATTGCGTGCCGGCGTCGCATTCGCCCAGAGGCAAAGGTTTGGAAACGGGACAGGCCAGGTAAGCGTGATTTCAGTGTCACCGCCACCGATGTTCGCATTATATTGGTAGAAGCCCCACTGTATGACGGCAATGACCGAGCCGCGGTTTATGTCCGCGATCGGAATCTCGAGATAGCCGTTGGTCTGCAGCGATCCGGTGAACTTCCCCATGAACGCCAGCAGCGCGCCGATGTTGGTGATGTTGGTGTCCTGACGCTGCTTCAGAAACGCGGTGCGATTGGCGAGCTGCTGATGCGGCTGATTGGAGAGTCCGATGCCGCCGAAGCTTGCGCCGGCCGCAGCGCCCTCGACCGCGTCAGTCGCCTGAATCTCGTAAACCTCGTCGGCCGTGAAAGCGGGAGCATCAATCAAGGTTGCCATCGATTTTACTCCGGGCGGCGTATGAGCCGTCAGAAGGTGAGTGTCCAGGTGCCCGACAAGCTCATCCCGGCGCCGAAGGTGATCGGCGCGATCGTCTTGCGCGCGAGCAGGATGGTCGGTGAGTTGGCGCCCGGCAGCGTGACGCCGGTCGGATTCGCGAACAGCCCGAGCTCCTGGATTACGAGCCCCATCGCACCGCTGTCCGATCCGGTGAGGCTCCAGTTGAACTGCACGCTGCCCGGGCCCGGCGTCGTGCCGTTCTCGGCGTGGCTGTCGAGCGCCTTGTAATAGGCCGGCGCGGTGAGTCCCGAATCGTTGACCGTCGGCGCGGTCGATCCCGATCCGAAGCCGACTGCTGAGGCATACTGCCCCGCGGTATCTCCGCCCAACAGCGAGGCAAGCGCGGGCAGGCCCGCATTGACGAACAGGTTGCGTCCGTCGATTTCCGCGACGATCCTGTTTTCGCATCGCACGCAAATTTTGACCATCCCCGACGGGCGCGGGATTGCGCAGGCCGCCATTTCGAGGCTCGGCCGGATTCGTTTCATTTCATCCTCCTTGAAGGACCGCAGCGCCGCCGATGGTCAGCGCCGAGTCCGCCACGTTCGGCTCATTCGCGCCGTACGTGATGCCACTATGTCGAAAGTGAGCGTTGTAAAGCGGAGCCGCGGGCCCATACTGATCGACAAGCGGGGCCGGCGCGAAATGCAGTGCGAAGCTGTCGACGGCCGACGGTGCGGTGTCAAGTTCGATTTGCGCGATGCCACCGGCGTTGAGTTGAACGACCGGAACCGGCGCGTCGTCGAGCAGCGGCGGAACGATAAACCATACTGAATCGAGCCAGGCACGCGCCGGCTTGAAGAAATCGACTGCCGCGGCGATCAGGTTCGCGTCGCCGGAGTCGGCCGACTGGTTCGCTTCAAGCGCGATCAGCACGCGGAAAACCGCCCATCCCTGACTCGCCGGATACGCAGTCCCGCCCCAGCTATTCTGGCCTTCGAGTAACGTCACATCGGTCCATCCGAGCTGCGCGAGCGCGCGTTTGATCGCCGCGGGGGTGCCGCGTACGCGATGCAGCGCGATGGCGTTCTCGATCATCGTGCGCTGGACGGTTGAAGAAGGCGCGCCCGCGAGCGGTGTGCCGATCAGGTCGATCGAGGTCAGGGCGTCGATGTTGGTGATCGAATCGATATCGAGCGCGCCCGAGCTGAACGCTCCCAGCAATTGCCAGAAAGGCGACAGGATATCGAACTGCCAGGCGAGAAAAGGCAATGCCGAGTCGGGCACGGACGCGATGCGGTAGACGAGGAGCGGCGTAAGGTCGAGCGCACCGAGCCGCTCGATCAGCACCAGCATCGCCTGGCTGCGCGCGTCGTTGATCGAAGGCTGGATCGTGAGTTGCGCCATCGCGGTCAGCTACCCTCGCTTGCCGTCGCCTGGCTGAGTGAGATCGCGGTGCAGTTGGCCCATTGCCCCGGCGCGGCGGAAATAGCGAGCACTCCCTGCCCGGCGACTGGCGACGTGATCGCGACTTCGTACACACCTGACACCGACAGTGCGCTGATGATCTGGCTGGCGACGATATCGCGCCCGATGCGATTTGCCTGGTTCACCGCGAACTGGGCCGCCGCGGCGTTGGCGGCGGCCATCGTCGCCACCGGGTCAGCGTCGGCATAGAGCGTCACGGTCGCCGCGATTTGGTAATCGATCTCGATCGCGGGATAAACGTTGACGGTATCGGTCAGCGGCCGCACATCGTCGGCGCTCAGGATCGATTGCACCGCATTGAGGATGGCGGTGCTCGGGATGCCGACCGAATTCGGCGCGGCGGCCGGCTGCACGGTGATCGGTCCGGTCAGCACATAGACATTCACGGTGCCCGGCGCCGGACTCACGATCTGAACATCGATAATCGAGGGATCCGCGCCGAACGCAAACGAGCGATAGGCTGCCGAGGGTCCGGCGACGGAGAACTGGTTGGGCGCAGCCTGGATGCGGGCGCGATAATGATCATCCGTTTCCGGCGCCGAGCCGCCGGCGCTGACTGTGGTGTTCGCGACGCTGGAAATCTGCGCGCTCGGCGACAGCATCACATTGATCTGTCCGGGCAGATAGCCGTTGCCCGCCGGTCCTGGGGTGGTTGCAGTCGCGTTGACTGTGCCCTGCGTTTGCCCGGCCGCGATCACCAGCTCAGCATCGGTCGCGAATACCAGTTGACCGTCAGTGGTGCCGACGGTGGTTCCTGCCGGAATCGAATAAGACACGTTGAGCGGATTGATCAGCGTGAACTGGAGGATGGTTGAAGCCGGCACGGCGCCGAGCCGCGTTACGCTGAGCAGTGCGCCCAGATAATCGAGCATCGGAAAGCTCGCGAAGGCGAGCAGGTTCTGCTGCCCCGCGTACTGGATCGCGTCGCGCACCAGCGACTCGCGGTAGGCGTAAAGATTAATCAACAGCCGTTCGACCTGCGCCGGCTGAAGCACCCGCCCCGAAGCGCTTTCGAACTCGGCGATCATGTCGGCCAGGATCAGCTTCGGATCGAGTCCGTCGGCATCGTTGACGAACGTCGGCGGCGGAAGGCTGGTGATGCTCGCGGCCATCTGGTTCACCTCAGGGATTAAGCAGTTCGAGGTTCATTGCGCGCTCGTTGGTGGAATTGTCACGACCGTCGTCTGCGAAGGCGCCGGCGCCGAGCCGAGCTTGAGCCGCCATACGATCGTAACCATCAGACGTCCGATCGTGGTCGGGTCGGGAGCGGCGTTCACCGTAATCAAAATGATGCGCGGCTCCCACAGGGTGATCGCCTCGGTTATTTCGCGAACGATGGCGGGAATCGCGGCGTCGATCGGATAGTCGATGTACTGCCAGAGGTCGGCGCCGAAGGTCGGACGCAAGGGGTCGGAACCTTTGGGCGTGGTCAGGATGATGCGCACGCATTGCGCGACGTCGTCGAGACCCTCAACGATCTCGCCAATCGCGCCGAGCTTCATCGACCAGTCGACCGAAGTTATTTCGCCAATCGAAACCGTCATCTTGGTTTCCGGCAAATTCAGGTTTGCGCGACCGTTGAGCTGGTCGGCAACGGCGGCACAATCGAAACGCCGCCTGGAGTGATACTTACCTTGGATGCGCCCGATTCGAGTTCGATTCCGGCCGGCGCATTAACCGTCGCCGATGCGCCGGCGCAAAGTGAAATCGTCAGCGCATGAGCGGCGCGATCGTACTCCATAACCGTTCCGTCTTTGAAGGTCAGATGAAATTTGTCCGCGCTCTGCACCGGCGGCTGATCGACGGTTGAATAAATCGCGCCCAGGACCGCGCCTGCCTCGTCGAACTCGTCCATCACGCAGACGACCTGCTCGCCGACATCGGGCATCCAGAAAATTTTGTCGGCCAGCGTCTTGGGCATGATTATCTGGAGCCAGTACGAGGTAAGATGATCGCGATCCGGGAAGCGCACCCGTACGCGCGCGTTGGTAAGATCCTGCTCAGTGACTATTCCGACGCGATACATAGTCAATTCGCCAACAACTATCCAATAATCGTAGAGACTCGACGCGCATCGATGCTGGTGGAATAGCCGGTGCGGCGATGCAGCGAGTGCCGGGAAACCTCAATCAGGTAAAGACCATCGAACGAACCCCATCCGAAAAGTTCAAGGGTGTTTCCCGCCGCAAGCGCGGTCATGCCCGGCAGGGTGATTTGTGATGAGGTGAACCACGAGTTGGCCTCCTGCAGCGCGGCCTGCGCCTTCAGCGTCGCCTGCTGCGCATTTTCGCACCGGGTGATGAGCTTGCGGGTGTCGCCGGTCGGGATGCCGGCAGCGTCGATCGTCTGCGTAATCAAGCTGCGCGTCGCCGCATCCTGGTACGCGACCTGCGCGGCTTTGTAGATCCTGCGCGTACGATTCTCGAAGCTGAAGCGCTCGACGTCGCCGCGCGTCAGAGTGATTACTGGCGTTTGTGTTTCGAGCGCGGCCCGTGAATAAAAGACCAAAGCCGAACCGCGCACGGTGAATTCGTAGCCATGCGCCGTGGCAAGGCGCTTCAGGAACTCGAGGTCGCTTTCGTGGTTCTGAGTGATGCGTGCGAACATGGGATTGAGCGAATCGGCAACGCCGATGACCGCGAGTCCGTACTTGGCGGCAACCGTGGTCGCGATCTGGAGCAGCGTCTGGTTTTCGTACGCGACGCTGTTCCGCGTGCGCATCGCGGGCGTGATGTACGCCGACAGGCACCGCATCCGAAAGACGTCCGGCGGCCCCTGGAGTTCAAGTTGATCGATTTCGAAATCCCCGCACGGCAGCATCGGTTCGCCGGCGTAGCCGATGAGCAGATTGAGCTGGTCGCCAATCGACGGATACCACGGACCCTGCCACAGATGATCGCGATCCTCGAGTTCGACCTCGATTTCGCCGGCGCGGCCGCCGAGGAAGTCGCGATAGACGATCGACGTCACCATCGAGGAGATGTCGCCCGTGATGTCGGTCCCCGCATAGCTCAACAGCCAGTGCGGCGATCGCACCTGATGCCCCAATGCGGCGCTCATCCGACGATTGCTCCGGGCGTGATGCCGCGGTTATTTCCGCGCCCGACGGTTTTCACGCGCTGCGTTTCCACGGCGGAAGGTTGGTCGTCATCACTACGCTCTTCTGAAGGATCGGCACGATCAGCACGATGCCCGCTTCGAACACCGGCTCGACCGCAACCGACGGATTCGCAAACACCAGCCTGCTGTAGAGGGTCGGATCGCCGTAGTAGTTCCATGCGACAGTGTCCCAACGTTCGCCAGCGACGGTCACATGCTCGAGGTATTGCGTCTGCGCCATGCTCCTTTTGCCCGCCTTATGCGCCTGCGCTACGCACGATTTGCGATGGGGGTATGTCGTCCGGCGTCAACTGGACGCCGGGAGCACCCGCCGACATTGCGTTGTTGAGCACCGCGGAAAGACCCGCGAGCAGTGGTGATGCAGCCGCTGACGATGCGCCGCTTGCGGCTTGCGGAGCCGGCGAGGCGATAACAGCGAGTGGCGTGAACAGTGGAACCGGCGCGGCATTGGGATCGAGCGCGCCTGCCGGCGTCCATTCGGTGAGTCCGAGCCGCGCCTGGATCGCGATCGGGGTGCCGTCGGCGCCGAGCTGCCGCGCAGTGACGGCGAGCGACGTGATCACGAAGTAGCCGCGAAACTCACCGCTGCCGAACACTAGCGCGCGTGCCTGATGATCCGCGGCGGCCGCCTCGAACTCCGCGAGTTGCACAATGGGATTGGTGAACGATGCGTGGAGCATCATTTCGAGCGTGATGCTTTCCAGCGGATCGCCGACCCATTGCAACAGCGGCTGAGCCTCGACCACGCGATGAACCGCGTAATCGTACCGGCGCGTCGATTCCATCCGTTCCGGCGAGCCCAGAACCTGAAACACGATAGTGCCGAAAACTGCGAACATGATGGCTCCGGCCGCTCGCTAGAACTCGGTTCGGCGGCGGCGTGCGGCTTCGCGCCGCCATTGATCGTAAAGCTCGCCCGCATGATGCCGCAGCGCTTCAAGCACGCCGGCCTCGAAATCGCCGGCGCTGTTCGCCTCGTGAATCACGATGGTCGGCGACGAGTTGATCACCAACCCTGCGCTCCGGTCGCCCGCAATTCCGAAAGCAGCGACCCCCAGGCCGTCGCTGCGAATCGGAAGGGCCGCCGCCGGAGGCGTCCAAACCGCTGCCATTCGAGTCGACGCACCAAAACCTCTATCAGATGGAGCCGGCCGGCCGTTGATACGAGCGCCCGTCATCTGCATCGATGCGATCGAATTAAGCTTTCCGATGCGGGGCAACGCGATGTTCACATTCTCAAGCGACAGCGTTGCATGATCGCGAAGCGCTTCGAGGCGCACGCCCTCGCCAGCGGGATGCGATGCATCGACCGTTTGCGGCGTCGTACGCTTTCGTGGATGCGCACCCGGAAATCGGCTGGCTATCTCCGACGCTCTGACTATTCGTGCGACGCGACGAAGAGTTTCGTCGCCGGACGCAATCGTGGCGCGCCGTTCGCCGGTTGGCCTGCGTTCAACCCGTCGATCGTTGCCGATTGCGACTGCGGATCTGCGGGCGACAGTGCTTGTCGATCGCGGCCACGACGCAAGCTGCGCGACTCGGCGCGATGAATTCGATTTAACGAGGGCCGCACCGAAGCGGCTGAACCGCGGGCGTGGTTGTGGTTCGGAAGATCCGCTCGGATGGCTCAACCGATCGGCTTTCGACCGATCGGCGGCATTTCCGATAGGCTCTGGTGAGAACGGGAGCTTCCTTGTGGCGGCGCGGTTGACTGCGGCAAATGCACCGAGCCGCCTGTGGACCAGGGCAAGGATGCGTGGGTACGCGGCGGCATTGGCAGAGTTCTCCGGCAGCTTTTCGACGCTCGATGATAAGCGCGGCGGATTCGCAGCCGAGGTCCCGATGTTCCCGCCCATGCTGCTGAGCGCGGTCGCGGTGGTCAGCCGGGCGATCCGCGCCCGCTGAATTCCGATCGAGCGAATTCCCGCGGCCCATCGGGCGAGGCGGCGAAGCCCGCCCGCTCCATCCGCGATTTTTCCGTTCTGCTCCATTCGTCAGCCGGCTCGCCTGGTGCGCGTCTGCGCCTGCGGCTTCGCAAGCTGCACCCGCAGCGTTCGGCCCATCACTTCGGTGCCGTCCAGGTCGGCGATCGCGCGCTGCGCCTCCTCGGCGGTTTGAACATCAACAAAACCGAAACCGCGCGAACGTCCGGTTTCGCGATCCCGAATGATCTCCGCGCGTTCGACATGCTCAGGGCTGACGCTGGTCAGACGCCCGACCAGTTCGTGAAGCGCCGCATCCGTCATCGCGAAACTTAGATTGCCGATATAAAGTCGCGTACTCATTTCCACCACTGCGAATGGAGATTCATTCGTTACCCGTATGGGACTGCTCGCTCCCGCGCTGATACTCGGCGGCGGCGGCCGCCCAGAAAATCAGCTCCGGCAGCTCCATTGCGGCTAACTCCGAGAAGCCGAAGCCGAACCGGATGAGGCCGGCGATTGAGGCGGCGGCGGGAACGCCGCCTCGTGAAAATTTCCGCCGATCACTTCCTCCTGGAGCACCAGCACGTCCGCGAGGTCCATCGCCAACACGTCCTCGTACACGATGCGCCGGCCGTCGATGGTCGCGAGCTCCGCGATGAGCGCGAAGATGATCGCCGCGGGCTCGCTGCTTTGCGCCGCGCGCTGCGCCCGCATCAGATCGCGCCCGATTCCGGCGCGGAGCTCCGCCTTGCGCCCGGAGGGCAGCGCGATCGTTCGTCCGCTCCTGGAGCCGTTCCCGGTCACCGCGACGCCATTCACCGTCAGAGCTTCATCAACCATCGAAGGAACCTTCCGGTTTACTCACCGAGATTGGCGCGGAAAGCCGCGAGCTGGTCGACGCCGCCGACCACGTAGAGATTCGCCATCACGTCGTACAGAAAAATCTGCACACCCGAGACATAAAGCTCGGTGTGATAGACCGAGATCACCGACTGCGCGTCGGTATTCTCCTGATGCTTGAAGCTGAGCGCGCCGGCATCCTTGAACACGCCCGTCATCAGGTAGACCAGCGACAGCTCGGCAGAGCGGCCCTGGCTGGTGTATTGCTCGATGCTGCCCATCACCTGGAACGAATGGCTCTGGAAGGGGCTGCTCGCGAGCACCTGCGCCTCGGGATAGATCGACGACCACCTGATGCGCGACTCGAGCTTGTCGACGCCGGCCCAGAACTCGGCGGCGCCGGCCATCCCCAGTCCCTTGTGATCGACCATGCGATGACGCGGCTGCGCCACTTCGATCTCTTCGGCGCGGCCGAGCAGGCCGATGCCGTCGACGTAGATGTTCGCGTTCGTGATCCGATTGATTGATAAGTCCATCGCGCGCTCTCCTTAGCCTCAGAAGCCCGCGCCCGCTGCCGCGCTGAGGCCGGCGCCGAGCGGATTGCTCTGTCCGAGTTGCTGCAACAGGTTGGTGTCGATGGTGACGTTGAAGCTGATGCGTTCGGCGGGCGGCGGCGGCATCACGTCGATGTCGAAGACCAACTGTCCCGCCGCGACCTGAGTCGGCGGATTCTGCGCGGGATCGAAGGTGGCGCTGCCGCCCACCAACGCGCCGCGCTGAATCAGGCTGCGCAGGAAGGCGTTGACGCTCGCCAGGATCGCGGTAATCAGGGCGTTCGAGATCGGCTGATCGATGAACTGGAGCATCGCGAGCTCGACCGAGTCCTCGATCACGTCCATCGTGCGGCGGATGCTGATGAAATTGTCGGGCGCGGTACTGGTCGGGAACGCCGCCGAGCGATTACCCCACACGCGTAGCCCCGTGCCGAAACTGTTAAACACCGTGACGATGCCTTCGGAGTTAAGCGTGTTAACGTCCGAGTTCGGGTCGATAATCGACGCGTAGAGCGGTACATCGGGTCCGAGCGTGCCCTCGAACTGGGTGTTCGACGGCGACCACCAGTAACCCTGTGCGAGGTCTTTCGCGGCCATCGCGCCCGCGACGTATTGCGAGTAGGGCGCGACCGAATTGGCGTTGACCGGCGCGCCGGTCGTTGGGTCGATGCCGTTGTCGACGAAGATCTGCTGCGGGTAGCAGAGGATCGCGCGATTCGAGCTGGTATCGAAGGCCGCGCCGGCCGTGCCGCGATTCGCGATCGCGGTGGCGCTCGCGGTGCCCGGCGCGGAATCGATCAGCGCCATCGCGCGCAGCGTTCCGGCCATCGTTGTGAGCGCGCTCGCAACATCGGAATTCTGCGAATAGCCCGGCGCGATCAAAATCTTGGCGAAGAAACCCATGGTGCCGTACGTCGTTTTGAGCGCCTGCAAGCCGCTGTACGCGCCGTTCGTAAACGTGCCGATGATGTCGCTGTCAGCGACCTTGGTCGGGTCGGCATAGTCGAACGAAACCAGCACCGTCGCGCCCGCGCTGATGCGGCCGCCGGCGACCAGCGTGATAATCCCGTTGACGGCGTCGAGCGTGTAATCCGATCCCGCAGTGTAGGTGGTTCCGGCGGGGTCGCTGGTGACGACCACCTGCGATACGCCCATGTGGCCGAGGTCGATCTGTCCTGCATCCGCGCCGGTCGTCGGGAAGGTATAAGGCGTCGCAGCTACGGCGCTGACATGGACTGCGGGATTGAAGACGTTGACGACGATCACCTGGCCCGCGCCCTGGGCCTGGATCGCGGCGAGCGCATAGGGAATCGTGTAGCCCTTGATCAACGGGCCGAATTGCGCAGCGTCGACCGCCGAGCTCACCAGCACCGGGGTCTGGACCGCCGGCGGATTGCTTACGTCCCAGATGGGAGCGGTGCCGATCAGTCCGATGACGGCGGATTTCACGACCGTCACCGGGGTCGGCCCGCTCGTCACTTCCATCACCTCGACTCCGTGCAAAAAACTCGCTGCCATTTATGTGACTCCTGTCTGATTGATGGAGTTGAGCGCAGGCGCTCCTAGCCGATAACCACAGAGGGGTCGTAGCCGCACGCGACCGTCACCGATGCTCCCGGAGCGAGCGCACCGCCGGGCTTCAAACTGAGAAGTCCGATTGCGGGATCGACTGAGTAGTCAATTCCGAGTATGTACAGGCGGCCGCTCGCATCGGTCACGCTGACATTCGTGATATTGCCGTAGGGCAACTGCAGGGTGCCCTGGGTGCTGAACGATTCCTGAAAAGCGCCGACCGCGGCAACCACGTCGCCGGCTGAATCCTGCGCAATTCCATTGACGAACAACGGAAAATCGACCGGCGGAGTGACCTCGATCGCGACCGTCTCGACGGCGAAGCCGATCGCGTAAATCCAGACGCCGCCCTGCGCGTCGCGCTCGACGAAACGCTCCTTGAGCGGGTACATCTTGCGGCATCCGGGAATCTGAAACCCGGTCAGCGCCGCGCGGATCGCTTCGAGGAGCGCGTACGCGCCCGGACTGACGCCGCTCGCGCTCCCGCCGTAAGCCCAGCCGAGGTCGCGCGTTATCACGCGCACCTCGAACTCGAGGGTGCGCGCCTGCGCGACCACTGCGCTGTCGATCAACCCGCCGTAGCTCGACCCGCGATACGAAACCAGCGCCGCGCCGATTCGATGCGTCAGGCGATAGGCTTCTGGACGATCGGGGAAATGAACTATCTCAATCGCGTTGATCGAGGTTTGCAGTTGAGCGACGATCGCGGATTCGATCGTCGCGATATCAAGCGGCGTCGGCGGAGTAAAGGTCTGACCCGTCCAGGGGGTATCGAGAACTACAGCCATCGATTAGTCACTCAGTCGTCTTCTGACTAGTCAGTCAGAATGGGTTCAAAAGCCTTTCAGCCGGTTGCGATCGAAGACCCGTTGCGGCCCTTCGATCGCCATTGCTTCAGGGGCGGTGGGCGGCTCCTCGCTGTCCGGCGACAGTCCGAGCGTGACGGCGCCCTTGGCCGCCTCGAGCAGGAATGCAATCGCGTCCTCGTAGCGTTTGCGCGCATCGGCGAGGTCGTGCAGCGGACGCAGGGATTGCAAGCGATACATCGCGATGTCGCAGGCGAGCCGGTTGAGAACCGCCGGCGGATCGGTCAGCGGCAGCGCGAAGCGGCCTTCCAGGTAACCGTCGATCTCGGCCGCGGCGTCGTCGAGCGCCTGCTGCAGCGGCGCAATGTTTACCGTGGTTGCGGTCGGATCCTCGTTGGTGAGCTGGACGAGATCGCGGTTGGGGTAACGGGCGATCATATCGTCGGGAGTCGCGTATCCCATGGTGGTGTCGGCCGGCCGCCTAGGCGAGGTACTCGCTGACGATCAGGTCTGCGCTGTTGCGCCAGATGTTGCTGGTCGGCACGCCCGCGCTCGCGCCGGCGCCGACCATGAATTCCGAATTGAGCAGTTGCCGCGCGACCTCTTCGAGCGCGGGCGGCACCACGAGGTACACGCCGTTGCGGCTCGACAATGCGCCGAAGGGTGCGCCGCCGTCGGTCTTGATCGAGCGCATCGCGGCGCGCGCCGCGCCGTAGTTGGCGGGATTGCTCAGGTCCTGGTTGCTGGCGTAGGCAAGCTGCCAGAGCCCGACGCCGGTATTGGCGCGGCCGTCGACGCCGTAACGGAACTCGCGCCGGTTGAAGACGCCCTCATCGCTGAGCGTGTTCATCCTGGTGATCGCGTATTCGCGGCGCAGTTGAAAGATGAACGGCCGAATCGCCCGCGAGGCATCGATCAAAAACCAGTAAGGTCCGCTGCCGCTCGAGTTGATGTTCGACACGGTCGTGTCGCGCGTCGCATCGCCCATCGGGCCGACCGGATGAGTGGTCGAAAAAAACGGCTGACCGTCGTAGCCGATTACCGCCGACGGCGTCGAGACCGCCTGCTTGATCATCTGGAACAGCAGCATGTCGGGATGAACCTTGGTGTCCCATCCGAGCTGCTCGATAATCGGCTCGTAGACGCCGTAGTTGTCGTCCTCGATGTCGTTGCGATCGATTGCGACGGTGTCCTCGAAATTGCGATTGACGATCGTGTAGGTGTGCGTCTCGAGCGCCTGCACCACGCGATCGCCGAGCCATTCGCGAAACGTGGTGGTCCGCCCCAGCCACGGATAGGTCGTTTGCCGGCTCGTGGAGCGCACGATGGTCGCGATCTGCTCGTAGTAGCTCGGCGGTTTTTCGAAGCCGCGCTGAAAGACGACGTCGAAGCCGGTGAAGAGTGAAACCAGGTTCGCCTGCGTGATTTCCATAAGTTAGCCTCTGATCGAATTGAAGAGATGGTCAGACGGAGAGCGGCGACTGATGCCAGAAATCGATCCATACCTCGCCGCTTGGATCGAGATTGACTATGCGGCCGGCGACGCTGCGGGTTGGAGCGCCCCAGTTATAGGAGATCAGCACCGAGGC
>Ga0070737_10001830_pt1 | contig 28227 bp, 22 predicted proteins | sample Coa_R1_10_FD_66438 | JGI IMG/M metagenome (GOLD analysis project Ga0070737, IMG submission 66438) | Surface soil microbial communities from Centralia Pennsylvania, which are recovering from an underground coalmine fire - Coalmine... | ecosystem: Environmental > Terrestrial > Soil > Unclassified... | reverse complement strand
CGCCGCTTGAACGCCCAGCGGAAGAAGGTGTGCACGGTGAGGAGGCCCGCGAGATAGACGTTGTCCTTGGTGAAGGCCGATCCGCCCGTGACCGGTACGCCGCGGTACACGCGTTGCGTCGAGTAGAAACTGTCCGCGACGCTCTGGTCGTGCGCGCGGAACCAGCGGTACACCTCGATGAAATCCGCGCCGCGCAGCGCCATGTCGATCGCCAGGATGCGCAGGCTGATCCGCTGCAGGCGTGCGATGTCGATCGAGCCCGACATCAACTCCGCGAACACCGCGAGACCTTCCTGGGTCGCGGTCGCCCGCGGTGCCGTGCGTGACAGCGACTTCAGCACGGGCTGGGCGCGTCCGTTCAGCGCCGTCAGCGTGTGCACGAACGCTTCGTGGGCCAGCAGTTGCGAACGGTCGTATTCGGAAAAGCCGGTCGCGCCGCGCAGCCGGATGCGGGTCGCACCGGCTGCGGCCTTGGCCGTCAGTTCGGGATCGACTTCGACGCGCACCTTGCCGCTGCCGAAGAACGCATCGACTTCGTCCTGCACTTCCTTGCGCAAAACCTCGCACGAAATGCAGTACTCGGCCTCGGGCAACGCGTGGCCGTCGCCCAGTTCCGCGGCGATGTCCAGGAAATAGCGCGCCGCGTCGAGGTTGGTTTGTGCGCTGCCGGGCAACGCGTCGCCGGGTTTGCCGTAGAGTTCGATCGAGGGTCCGGTGACGTCGGCGGTGCCGACCGCCTCGAGCATGCGCGCGGCGGTTTGCCACGACGTCGCACTGCGCGCCAGATACATGCCGAGCGGATGCGCGGCATCGGCTGCGGACGCGATTGCTTCGAGTTCGGCGCGCTGTTTCGAGAAGTCGGGTGCGTGGTAGACGACGTGCGGCAGTGTTTCGCGGCCGCGATGCAGGTCGTGCAGAAAGCGCCGTTCGACGGCCGCGGGCCAGGCGACGGTGGCGAGCACGCGGATGCCGCGTACCGCGTCGACGAGTCGTCGATCGAGTTCGGCGCAGCGTTGCAGGACGGGAGCAAGCGCGGTGTCGTCCATCGCGCGATACCGCTATTCCCGCTCCAGCCAGTCGCGGCGCCGTTGCGCGCGGATCGGCTCGCGGTTGCGGGCCTTGTCTTCGAATCGCGCGGTCTGCTCCTCGCGTTGCTCGCGCAGTTTCAGGTAATGCTGCCATCGCTCGCGATCGAGTTCGCCCGTCTCCAGCGCCTCGCGCACCGCGCAGCCGGGTTCGCTGCCGTGCCCGCAGTCGGCGAATCGGCATTGTTCCGTCAGCGCATCGATGTCGGTGAACAGCTCCAGATCCTCATCCCCGGTCAGCTTGAGTTCGCGCATCCCGGGCGTGTCGATCAGGCACGCGCCGCCCGGCAGCGGTAGCAACGCACGATGGGTGGTTATGTGCCGGCCACGGTCGTCGCTCGCGCGGGTCGCGGCCGTGGCCATCCGGTCCTCGCCCAGCAAGGTGTTGGTGAGGGTGGACTTGCCCGCGCCGGACGAGCCCACCAGCGCCGCAGTGGCGCCGGGCGCGAGAAATTCCTGCAGCATCGCGGCGCTGGCCGCATCCTTGCCGTTGATCGCGAGCACCGGCGTGTCGGGCGGCAGGCGCTCGCGCAACGCTTTCAGCGCCTCATTGACGTCCTCGTCGTCGACCGCGTCGCGCTTGGTCAGGAGCACGACCGCGCGGGCGCCGGAGCCTTCGATCAGTGCGAGATAACGTTCGATGCGGGCTGGATTGAAGTCGCCGTCGAGGCCGGTCAGCACGAACACCGTGTCGATGTTGGTGGCGATGATCTGGCGCGCATAGCGTTCGCCGGCCGCGGCACGCGCAAGCATGCCGCGGCGGGGCAGCACATCCACGATGTGCGCGGGCGAACCTGCTTCGACGATCACGAAATCGCCGACCGCGGGCCGTTCGGCGGGATCGATACCCCGCTTCAGGAACTTCGGCGCCGGCTGCGCGTTGGCGGTGCGCACGCCGTCGTGCACCTCGTACCCCGCGCGGTGCTGGGCCGAGACGCGGGCGACGAATTGGCCGGGAGAAAGCGTGGGAAGATTGCCGCGCCAACCGATGCGCTGCATGGTCGACGCCGAGTGCGAAGGGACGGGTTTCATGGCGTGGAATCGCCGAACCAGGGAGGATGAAAGGTGTTTGCACTCACCGGAATCGGCGCTAGCATGCCCGATCTCGTCGGCATTTGCAGCTATCTACGGGTCGGCCGTTCATGCCGGCTTCCATGTTGCCGGGGTTCGTTGTCGTAGCCTCGGCATCCCTGCTCTGGAACAAGAATGGAATGACCCTGCAGTGCCCTGCGCGCCGGCTCAGGACAAGGCTGCGCGGCGAAGGCCATATCAGAACCATGCCCTTGTCCTTTCTCGCACTGGGAGATTCCTACACCATCGGCGAAGGTGTCACCGCCGCCGAACGCTGGCCGGTTCAATTGGCTGCGCGGCTGCGCGCGGAAGGTATCGACGTTGACGATCCGCAAATCATCGCCACCACCGGCTGGACAACCGACGAATTATCCGCGGCGATGGATGCCGCGAGCTTCACGCTGCCGTATGCGCTGGTCACATTGCTGATCGGCGTCAACAACCAGTATCGCGGCCGCGGAGTGGATCAGTACCGCGAGCAGTTCCGCGACCTGTTGCAGCGTGCGATCCGGCTTGCCGGAGGCAAGCCGGCGCACGTGATCGCGGTGTCGATTCCCGATTGGGGGGTCACGCCGTTCGCAGCGCGGGAAGGTCGCGACGGAGCGCGCATCGGCCGCGAGATCGACGCGTTCAATGCCGTTGCGCGCAGGGCGATCGACGCCGCGGGCGCGCATTGGATCGATGTCACGATGATTTCGCGCGGGCCGGAGACGCGTGGCGAACTCGTGGCCGACGGCTTGCATCCGTCCGGCTTGCAATACACGCGCTGGGTCGAAGCCATCGAACGCGCCGCATGCAAGGTATTGCTGGCGAAGTAATGGCAGCCGCAGCGGTTATCATGCGCGCTCGATTTGGTAGCGATCTCGTGGCCGCCCAACAGGAAATCACCTTGAGTCTCCCCAAACCCAACGCGCTGGTCTGGCTGGTCGTGTCCGCGTTGGTGATCGCGTTCGACCAGATCACCAAGGCCGTGGTGCGGCATGCGCTGACGCCGGGCATGCCGCACGAAGTGATCCCGCACGTGCTCAACTGGACGCTCGCCTTCAACCGTGGCGCAGCTTTCAGCTTCCTCGCCGATTCCTCGGGGTGGCAGACGTGGCTGTTCGGGATCCTCGCGGTGGTGGTATGCATCGGGCTGATCGTGTGGCTCGCGCGCACGCCTCGCCGCGAATGGCGCACCGCGGTGCCGCTCGCGCTGATCATCGGTGGAGCGCTCGGCAATTTGATCGATCGGCTGGCGCACGGACGGGTCACCGATTTCATCCAGGTGTATTGGCATGCGTGGTCATTCGCCGCGTTCAACGTCGCGGATTCCGCGATAACGGTGGGCGCGGTGTTGCTCATCGTGTTTGGACTGTTCACCGCGAAGCGCGATGCGTGACTGGCACCCTGTTTGCTAGACACACGGGGCCTACGCCGCAACAATAGGCGGCTGTCGTGCCTGCGTGAATCCCGCCCGCGGCACGGGACGACGGCCAGCGCCGCCGCCGGCACCTTCCGGAATCACGAGGCTCTGCATGAATTTCCATGAATACCAGGCCAAGCAATTGTTCGGCGAATTCGGCATCGCGGTGCCGCCTGGCAAGGTTGCCGCGACGGCCATCGAGGCCGTCGATGCCGCGCGCACGTTGGGCGGCGAGCAGTGGATGGTGAAGGCGCAGATCCATGCGGGTGGTCGTGGCAAGGCGGGCGGCGTCAAGTTCTGCAAATCGCTGGACGAGGTGAAGGCCGCGGCGCAAGGCATGCTCGGCAAGAACATGGCGACCTACCAGTCGGGCGGCCGGGCGCTGCCGGTGAACCTGGTGCTGGTCACCGAGGCCACAGATATCGCCAAGGAGTTGTACCTCTCGACGCTCGTCGATCGCGGCGAGAAGGCGGTCACCTTCATCGCTTCGGCGCGCGGGGGCGTCGACATCGAACAGGTCGCGCGCGAAACCCCGGACGAGATCCACACCGTCACGGTGAATTTCACCGAAGGCCTGCAGCCGTACCAGTGCCGTGAACTCGGCTTCGAGCTGGGACTTTCCGGCAAGCAGGTCAACCAGCTCTCGAAGATCATGCTGGGCATGTACCGGCTGTTCAACGCAAAGGACCTGTCGCTGATCGAGCTGAATCCACTCGCGATCGTGAAATCCGGTGACCTGATGGCGCTGGACGGCAAGGTCAATTCCGATGACAACGCCGAATTCCGCCATCCCGAACTCGCGGCGATGCGCGACGTGTCGCAGGAAGACAAGGCCGAAGCCGAAGCCGCGGCCGAACACCTCAACTACGTCACGATGGACGGCAACATCGGCTGCATGGTCAACGGCGCCGGCCTTGCGATGGCGACCATGGATGTGATCAAGCTGGCCGGCGGCGAGCCCGCGAACTTCCTCGACGTCGGCGGCGGCGCCACCAAGGAACGCGTGACCGCGGCGTTCAAGCTGATCCTGTCCTCGCCCAAGGTGAACTGCATCCTGGTCAACATCTTCGGCGGCATCGTGCGCTGCGACCTGATTGCCGAGGGCATCATCGCGGCGGTGAAGGAAGTCGGTTTGAAGATCCCGGTGGTCGTGCGCCTCGAAGGCACCAACGTCGAGAAGGGTCGCGAATTGCTGGCCAACTCGGGTCTCAAGATCACGCCCGCCAATGATTTGAACGACGCCGCGCAGAAGGCGGTTACTGCCGCGAAAGCTGCGTAGATATCCCCCCTCCCCCGCATGCGGGGGAAAACAGGGGTAGGGGCAGCATTACCCCCTTCCGGCCTTCGGCCACCTTCCCCTGCAAGCTGGGGAAGGACACAGAAAAAGGTTTAAACATCCATGTCCGTCCTCGTCAATAAAAATACCAAAGTCATCTGCCAGGGCTTCACCGGCCATCAGGGCACTTTCCATTCGCAGCAGGCGCTGGATTACGGCACCAAACTCGTTGGTGGCGTGACGCCGGGCAAGGGCGGCAGCGAGCACATCGGCCTGCCGGTCTACAACACCGTGCGCGAAGCCGTGGACGACAGCGGCGCCGATGCGTCGGTGATCTTCGTGCCACCGCCGTTCGCGGCCGACGCGATCATGGAAGCCGCGGCGGGTGGCATCAGGGTGATCGTCGCGATCACCGAAGGCATCCCGGTGCTCGACATGCTGCGCGTCAAGAACGTGCTGAAGGACTACCCCGAGACCGTGCTGATCGGCCCCAACTGCCCCGGCATCATCACCCCGGGTGAGTGCAAGATCGGCATCATGCCGGGCCACATCCACAAGCCCGGCAAGGTCGCGATCGTGTCGCGCTCGGGGACGCTCACGTACGAAGCCGTGTTCCAGACCACCAATGCGGGACTGGGTCAGTCCACGGTGATCGGCATCGGCGGCGATCCCATCAACGGCATGAATTTCATCGATTGCCTGAAACTGTTCCAGGATGACAAGCAGACCGAAGGCATCATCATGGTCGGCGAGATCGGCGGCAGCGCCGAGGAAGAGGCCGCGGAGTTCATCGCCGAAAACGTCACCAAGCCGGTCGTTGCGTTCATCGCCGGCGCCACCGCGCCCGCGGGCAAGCGCATGGGCCATGCCGGCGCGATCATCTCCGGCGGCAAAGGCACCGCCGCGGGCAAGTTCGAAGCGCTGGAAAAAGCCGGCGTCACCACCGTGAAGTCGCCAGCCGACCTCGGGGCCACCCTTGCACGGAAGATGCAGCACTGAGCCTGCACGCGCACGTGAAACAGTAAAATGAAGGCCGCGATTTGTCGCGGCCTTCATGTATTCGGGAAATTGCATGGCCACGCTTCGACTCGCTCTCGCCCAGCTCGATTTCCCTGTTGGCGCGGTCGCAGCGAACGCGAAACGGATTCGCGCGCTGATGCGTGACGCGGCAAGAGGTGGCGCCGATCTGCTGGCCTGCCCGGAGCTCGCGCTGAGCGGTTACCCTCCCGAAGACTTGTTGCTGCGCCCGAGCTTTCTGGTTGCGTGCCAGTCGGAGCTCGACGCCCTCGCGGCAGAAGCGCACGACGTCGCTGCGCTGGTCGGCTTCCCCCACAGTACCGGCGCGGTCTACAACGCCGCGGCCTTGTTGCGCGAAGGCGGCGTCGCGCAGGTCGCGCACAAGCACGTGCTGCCCAATTACGGGGTATTCGACGACAAGCGGTATTTCCAGCCCGGACACGCGGTCACCGTGACAACATTGAACGGCGTGCGCATCGGCGTTTTGATCTGCGAGGATGCCTGGCAGCCCGAAGCCGCCGCCGCCGCCGCGCGTGCGGGCGCGGAGCTCGTCATCGTGATCAACGCCTCGCCGTTCGACACGGCCAAACAGGCGCAGCGCGAGGCGGTGCTGACGTCGCGCGCAAAGGAAACCGGGTGTGCGATCGCCTACCTCAACATGGTCGGTGGGCAGGATGAAGTGGTATACGACGGTGCCTCGTTGTTGGTGAACGGCGACGGCAGCATCGCCGCGCGCGCGCCGGCATTCGTGGATGCGCTGCTGTGGGCAGTCTTCGATTCCGGCCCGCGCCGGTGGGCCGCAGAGGACTGGCCGATTGCGGCAGACACCTCATCCGAAGCGACGCTGTATGCGGCGCTGGTGCGTGGCGTGCGCGACTACGTGGGCAAGAACGGATTCGAAGGCGTGTTGCTGGGGCTGTCCGGCGGCATCGATTCGGCGCTGACGCTGGCGATCGCGGTGGACGCGTTGGGTGCGGACAAGGTCACCGCGTTGATGCTGCCGTCCCGCTACACGTCGGAGCTGTCGCTGCGCGAAGCGCTCGCGCAGGCGCGCACGCAGGGCGTCGAATTCCTCGACGTGCCGATCAGCGGACCGGTGGACGCCGCCACCGCGGCGCTCGCGTCCGCGTGCGGCGAACTCTGCGACGTCGCGGCGCAGAATCTGCAATCGCGCAGCCGCGGCTTGCTGCTGATGGCCCTGTCGAACCAGACCGGCAAATTGTTGCTGACCACCGGCAACAAGAGCGAGATGGCGGTCGGCTACGCCACGTTGTACGGCGACATGTGCGGCGGCTATGCACCGCTGAAGGACGTGTACAAGACGCAGGTCTACCAGTTGGCAAGGTGGCGGAATGAAGCGGGGGACGAGGGGTCAGGGGCGAGGGGCGAAAAGCCGGGTGAATACCCGATTCCCCTTGCGGTGATCGAACGCGCGCCCTCGGCCGAATTGCGTGCCGGGCAGACCGATCAGGACTCGCTGCCGCCGTACGACGTGCTCGACGGCATCCTGAAACGTTGCATCGAGGGCGCCGAGTCGCAGGCGGAAATCGTCGCCGCGGGATACGCCGCGGACGACGTGCAGCGCGTCGTGCGCATGCTGTATGCCAGCGAGTTCAAGCGGCGGCAGGCCGCGCCAGGCCCGCGTGTCTCGACCTGCGCGTTCGGACGCGAGCGGCGGTATCCCATTTCGAACGCCTGGCGTTGACGGTCAGTTTTCCTTCCCCCGCTCGCGGGGAAGGTGCCCGACTACGGCGGACTGGATCGGCCGTGAACGGCGAAAGCCGGCCCAAGGGGCGAGCGCCAGGGATGGCGCGAGTAAAGGCGGAAGGGGGCTCGCCGGCGCGAATTGTTGCGAACCTTCTGTCTTTTTTTCGCATCCGCGCACTCGTGACTTCCGGCACGCTGACTGATGGCATCCTGACTTCAGGCACTTGAGCGGCGCTGCCGGCGGGCTGAGTCTGCGCGCATCGCTTTCGACGACGGTTGCGCCGAATGGATACACCGAGGCTGTCGAGGCTGTCCGCACTGGCCTGCTTGTTGTTTTCGATGTCGTGCGCGCTGCCGGCGCTGGCGGCGTCGCTCGACGTGCAGCCTCTCGTTTCCCGCGCCGATGCGCAGGTCGAAATCCGCGCTACCGGATTGCAACCCGGAGCGCTGGCGACCATTTCGGCCACGACCCGCGACAGCTCGGGCCAGCTGTGGCGTTCCGCTGTCACGTGCAAGGCCGATTCCACGGGCGTGGTCGATCTCGCGCAGTGCACGCCCGTCGGCACGCCGGCCAGCACCTATTCGAAAGCCGATCCCATGGGCCTGTTCTGGTCCATGCGCCAGCAGGATGGTGCGCCATTTTTCTTCCAGTTTCCCGATGCACCGGACGTCGCTTACGTCCTCACGCTTGCGGTGAATGGCAAGGTCATCCAGCGCGTTCCCATCATCCGGCAGCTCATGGCCGACGATGTCGTGCGCGAGAAACTGTCCGCGAGCAGCGATGGGGTCAGTGGCGTGGTGTTCCAGCCGGTGCTGCCCGCGCATGCCAAGCATGCAGCAGGTACACGGGTGTCCAAGCGATTTCCTGCGGTCATCCTGCTCGGGGGCTCGGGTGGCGGACATCCCTGGGACGACCTGGCCGCGTTGCTCGCTTCGCACGGTTACGTGACCCTGAGCCTCGCCTATTACAACGGTTTCGCTTCACCCGATCCGCCGCTGCCCGATGATCTTGTGAACATTCCCGTCGAAACGGTAGGGCGCGCGTTGGCGTGGCTCGAGAAGGATCCCGAAGTGGACACCGGCCGCATCGCGATCGTTGGTCATTCGCGCGGCAGCGAGCTTGCGCTGCTGAGCGCGGTTCATTACCCCGCGTTCAAGGCCGTGGTGGTGCTGGCCGGCAGTCCCGTGGCATGGCCAGGCATCGACTATCGCCGTGAGGTGCCGGCGTGGACGTTCGGAAAAAAGCCGGTGCCGTTTCTTCCCTCGATGTCCTACTTCGCCAGGGCCTACCACGAGCACAAGCCGCCGATCACCGCGTTCGAGGAGGCCTTGGACGACCAGGCGGCGGTGCAGGCCGCCTTCATCCCGATCCAGCGCATCGACGGGCCGATCCTGTTCCTGGGCGGCGATGCGGACGAGGTGTGGCCGAGTCGTCGCATGGCGGCGATGGCTATGGCCTGGTTGCACCGCCACCACCACCGGTTTGCCGATTCGCAAGAGATGTTTCCGGATGCGGGGCATTTCTTTTTCCAGCCCTACACGCCGGTTGAACACACGGTCGACTGGACGATCAGTGACCCGCAGGGCTCCACCACCATTCATTACGGCGGCACCCTGTCCGGAGACGCCCACACGGCGCCGCAGGCCTGGGCACGCATCATCGAGTTCCTGCACGCGTCGCTTGCGCGGCACGGCTGATCGCGCAACGACGAGATGCTCGTTGCGCGGCCGGTCTTTGCGCGATCAGTGCTCGCTCGTCAGCGGAATCAATCGATACATCCAGCTGCGGTGCTTGGGCCAGCCTTTCGGATTGCGCAGGTACGGGTGGTTGGGATAATTGAGCTTCAACACTTCGGTGGTCTGGTCGGCCAATTTCTGCTGGCCGAGCAGGTGGTAGCTCTTGGCCAGCACGGCGAGCGCATCGGCCACCTGCGGCGCGCGCTGGTAGTGCTCGATGATGTACTTGGCGCGGTCGGCCGCCGCGATGTACGCGTCGCGCTGGAGGTAGTACTCGGCGACGTTCAACTCCGCCTGCGCCAACTGGTTGCGCAGGTAGATCATGCGCTGGCGCGCGTCGGCGGCATAACGCGTGTCGGGGAATCGCGCGATGAGCGTGTTGAAGTCATCGAACGACTGCAGTGCGTAGCCTTGGTCGAACCGCGACGGACTGATCTTCGCGAGTTTCTGGACCGCGCTTTCGGTGCGGTCGAAGTTGATCAGCCCACGCAGGTAATAGGCGTACGCGATGTGCTTCTGGGTCGGGTAGGTCTTGATGAATTCGTTGATCGTCGAATACGCGTCGTCGTACTTGCCGTCCTTGTATTGTGCGTAAGCCAGTTCGATCTGCGACTGCTCGTTGTACGCGCCGTATGGGAACCGCGCGATCAGTTTCTGGTACACGGTTTCTGCCGAACCCCAGTTGCCTTCCTGTTCCAGACTGTGTGCGCGCTGGTACAACTGCTCGACCGTCATGTTGTTGAGGGTGTCGCGCGGGCCGTGGTGGAAAAGCGAGCACGCGCCGATGGCGAACAGCAGCGGCAGGATCAGCACGAATTTCAGCGGGGCGGAGCGTCGGGATGCCATCGGACGGGTCTTTGCGAACGCAGCACGTTGAACTGGATTTGGCATGATAGCGGAATCCGCATCTCCCAAGCGGCGGTTTGCCGGCGTGGCTGAACAGGAATTCCGCAAGAAAATCCCGGCCGATCTGGCCGGGCAACGCTTCGACCAGATTCTGCCGCGGTTGTTCCTTGGCCATTCGCGCGCGCGCCTCGCTGCCGAGGTCAAGGCCGGGCGGATCCGGCTGGACGGCCGCGAAGTGCCGCCGCGCACGCTCGTGCATGGTGGTGAACTGGCCGAGTGGGAACATGTCGAGGCACCTGTCGTGGGCGACCAGGCCGAGTCGATCGACCTCACGATCACCTTCGAGGATGCCGATCTGCTGGTCATCGACAAACCCGCGGGACTGGTGGTGCATCCGGGCGCGGGCAACCGCACCGGCACCTTGTTGAACGCGCTCCTGCACCACGATCCCAAGCTCGCGCAAATTCCGCGTGCGGGCATCGTGCACCGGCTGGACAAGGAAACTTCCGGCCTGCTGGTGGTCGCGCGCACGTTGCCCGCGCATACCGCATTGACCCGAATGCTGGCCGCGCGCGACGTCCATCGCCGCTACGCCGCGATCGTCAATGGCGTGCCGGTCGCGGGTGGCACTATCGATGCACCCATGGATCGACATCCCACCGACCGCCTGCGTCGCGCGGTGCGCGAGGGTGGCCGGCCGGCCGTCACCCACTACCGCGTGCGCGAGAAATTTCGCGCGCACGCGTTGCTGCAATGCGAACTGGAAACGGGCCGCACCCACCAGATCCGCGTGCATATGGCCCATGCAGGTTTTCCGCTGACGGGCGATCCGCTGTACGGTCGCGGTCTGAAGCTGCCGCGCGGCGCGACGCCGCGTCTGGCGGATGCGCTGCGCGGGTTCAAACGCCAGGCGCTGCACGCCGAACACCTCGCGTTCGCACATCCCGTCACGGGCGAAGCGCTCGCGCTCGATGCCGAACCGCCGCGCGATTTCCTCGATTTGCTGGATGCGTTGCGGGAAGATGCCGCGGGCGCGGGGGAGTCATGACGCGAATGCGAGGGCGTCGGCTTTGCTCGTCATTCCGGCGAAGGCCGGGATCCATTTGCCATAAAAGCGTGTCGCGATGCCGATAAATATTTGCAAGGACACGATGGGTCCCCCCGATGCGTGGATCATTCCCGACTGGCCAGCGCCGCCGAACGTGCGTGCGGTGACCACCACGCGCGAAGGTCCGGAATCGTCGTTGCCGTCACCGTTCGGTTTCAATCTCGGGACGCGCTGCGGCGACGATCCCGGGACGGTCAACATGAATCGCGCATTCCTGCGGGATGTGCTGTCGTTGCCGTCGGAACCGCGCTGGCTGCGGCAGGTACACGGCACGGTGGTCGCAAGATTTTCCCCTCTCCCGCTTGCGGGAGAGGGCAGTCCGCGCGAAGCGCGGACGGGTGAGGGGAATTCTTCGAGTGAGATTCCCGACGAACCTGTAGCCGACGCCGCCGTCACGCACACACCCGGCGTGGTACTGGCGATCCAGACCGCCGATTGCCTGCCGGTGCTGTTCTGTGCCGGAGACGGTTCGGAAATCGCCGCCGCGCACGCGGGGTGGCGCGGGCTTTCGGCGGGCGTGCTGGAAGCGACGCTCGCCGCGACGCAAACGCCGCGAAAAAAAATGATCGCGTGGCTCGGCCCTGCCATTGCAGCAAAGAGCTACGAGGTGGGCGGCGAGGTGCGCGATGCTTTCATGGCGCATGACGTTGCCGCGGCGTCGGCATTCACCGCCACGCGGCCCGGTCACTGGTCATGCGATCTCTACGAACTCGCGCGCCAGCGCCTGCACGCTGCGGGTATCGAACGCATCTTCGGTGGCGACCTGGATACCTTCACCTGTCCGTGCCTGCATTCGTATCGTCGTGGCGGCGCGCGCAGCGGGCGGATGGCGAGCCTGGTGTGGCTGCTCGCTTGACATACCATATTTGTACTAGCCACAATGCGGCATGTGGACGATCCTCGAGACTCGGCAGGCGGACAAGGAGCTCTCGTCCGGACGCGTGCCAGTCGAGACACTCAAGCGATACGAGAAATGGAAAGACATCGCCATGCTTTCCGGGCCACAGGGCCTGCGCCTCATCAGGGGCTTTCGGGACGAGGCTCTGTCTGGCGACTGGAAGGGCCATCGCTCCTCCCGGCTCAACGAGCAATGGCGGGTCATCTACTCCGTGAAGGCTGACGTCATGGTCGTCCAGGTCGTACGCGTCACAGCTCATGACTATCGGAACCGTTGACATGCACAAACTCATTCCCGCCAGGAAGCGCGTTGATGTCACCCCCGGCGAGTCGGTGCGGATCATCCGCGAGCTGCAGGGCCTCAGCCAGACCCAACTTTCAGCCCTGTGCGGCATTGCCCAAACCACCATCTCCAGCATCGAGAATGGTCGCGTCAACCTGGGCGTGGAGCGGGCCAAGGTGCTGGGCGCCGCCCTGCACTGCCATCCGGCTGTCCTCGTGTTCCCCGGCTGGCAGCTTGAGTCTGCTGCCTGATCATTCTGATGGTGAGCCTGCTCTGGAAGTTGCCGCCGACCGGCTGAAGGCGTATACCACGCACGTCGTTCGGAGTGTAGCCGCGATGTCGCGCAGCGCTGTGGTGTGGTGGCTGGGGTTCATGGTTGCCGGTTCGGCCGTGCCAGCCTTCGCCGCAGGCGTGTCTCGTCCAACGCAGGCGCAAGTCGAGCAGGCGGTGATCGCCGCGATACCTGCGTGGCATGGCCAGAAGGCAACGATCCTCAAGTATCTCGATTTGACACAGCCATTTGCGACGACCACGCCTTGGGCACTCGTGGTTGCGCAAGACCCGCATCAGCGCGACGTCGATCCGATGGGTGACACGGATTCGCCAATCGCAGTGTGCCTGGTACGTGGCGTACGACCGCATTGCAGTGAATTTCACGAGCGCGTTACGAATCTGTCCGGCGAACCGAGCTGGTATGCAAAATGGTATGCGAAGCACTTCACGCCCGACCGCATGTTTGGTCTCGGTGCGGCGCGCATTGTCCATGTGGGCCCGGCTCAGGCGCGACCACTGCTTTTGCTGAAGACGGGCAATGCAAGATCGCTAGACGGCAACACGGATGTGCGCACGCTGCTCTATCGCTACGATCACCGAGAGGGTGGTTTCCGCTTGGTGTTCGTCAACGACAGCGCGGGCAGCAACAACAACCAGGAAGCACATTTCATCGAGCATGGACCGTTGCAAGGTGATGAGATCGTCGATTTTCCGACCGAGCACCCGCCCTACGCGTACTGGATAGAAGTGTTCGCGCCGCGGACCAATGGGCCGTACCGGCGCATCATCCGCTATCGCAGCATCACCCACTACGGTGACCGCAATCCGTTGCCGGTTGCAGATTCCGAGATGCCAGAGATCATGAAACGCCTTGGCGTCTGGGAGGTCGGTGAAGCGGTGCCGATTCCTGCGGACGCACCGGCCGGCTGCGCGCCGCTGGTGCTGCGGCACGGGGAAGCATGGTGCAAGTCCCTCCGCATCCCCTCACCGCCGCAGCAACAGCAGCGGCGGCGTGCGCAGCACCTTGCGGGTGCCGGCAAGGCCCAGTGCCGCCACGACGACGGCACACACCACTGCCGCGATGACCAGCGACGGCCACGGCGGCGAGAACTCGCGGATGCGGAACACCGTGCGTGCGAGCCATGCGCCGCCTCCCGCCGCGGCGAGCAGCGCGGTCAATCCAGCGATCGCGCCCAGCAATCCGAATTCGCACAGCGCCGCCGCGCGCAGCTGCCCGCGCCGCGCACCCAGCGTGCGCAACAGTGCGGCTTCGTGTCGGCGCTCGGCGGCGCTCATGGTCAGCGCGGCGGCGAGCACGAGCGCCCCCGCGATCAGGCTGAAGGCCAGCACCCAGCGCGCCGCGGCGGTGACCTGCGCGACGATCTGGCGGGCGCGGTCGAGCAACTGGTCCACGTCGATCAATGACAGGCTGGGGAAGTCGCGCGAGAACGTGGCGAGCGCCTGCGCGTGGCCGGGCGGCAAATAGAAACTCGCGATCCATGTGTGCGGCAGCGTTTCTCCGTGGGCGGGATCGAGCATCACGAAGAAGTTGACGTTGAATCGGCTCCAATCCACTTCGCGGATGCTGGTGAGCCTCGCATCGATGCGCTGGTTGCCGATGAGGAACCCCAGCGTGTCGCCAAGATGAAGACCAAAGCGGTGGATCCATGCGATGTCGAGCGAGACTTCGGCTTCGCGCGGTTGCGCCGTGAACCAGTGGCCGGCGATCACGCGGTTGGCCGGCGGCAGGGAATCGCTCCACGACAGGCGCACCTGCTGCGACGCGTCGCGGCTGATGTCGCGGCCACGGAACGGCGTCGTTTCGACGTCCACGCCATCGATCGAGACCAGCTTGCCGACGGCGACGGGCATGTCATTGAAGCGTGTCGCGCCGAGTCTTTGCAACGCATTGCGCACGTCGGCGCGTTGTGCGGACTGCAGGTTGATCACGAACCAGTTCGGCGTGTCGCGCGGCAACTCGCGCCGCCAGTTGTCGAGCAGCGCGGGTGCGACCACGGCGAGCAGCAGCAGCGCGGTCAATCCGAGCGCGATGGCGCAGCTCTGCAACAGGCTCAGTCCCCGGCGCCGTGTCAGCGCGCTGGTGCCGAGGCGCAATGCCGGATTCAGCCGTGCGGCATGGCGGCGGATCAGCCAGATCAGTGACAGCGTCAGGATGGAAGTGAAGGCTGCGGCGCCGGCGAGGCACGCGGCCAGCACGCCCGCAAGTTTCCAGCTTCCGGTCTCGAGCGCGATCAGTCCCACCGCGACCAGCACCGGTACCAGGTACAACGCGTCAAAGCCCCGTGTTGTTTGCGCCGCGCTGCGGCGGAACACCGCGATCGGCGGCACCGATTTCAATCGCGCCAGCGGCGGCAACGCGAACCCGACCAGCACGGCAAGTGCGATGCCGGCGGCAGCAAAGGCCGGGCCGATCGGCAGCGGTGCCTGGCGTGCGGCCGGCGGCAGCAGTCCGTTCGCATATGCGAATGCCGCGGACGCGAGCCCCAGCGCGATGCCGACGCCGGCGAGCGCCGCGAGCACACTGGGCACCGCCAGTGTCCAGGCGAGATTCCCGAATGCGAACCGCGACGAAGCACCGAGCGCGCGCAGCAGCGCGATCTCGTCGGTCTTGCGGCGTGCGTAACGTTGAGCCGACAGCGCGACCGCGATCCCGGCCAGCAACGCCGCGAGCAGCGCGGAAAGGCGAAGGAACGTGCCCGCACGATCGAACGCCACGGCCAGCCGTTGCTGTACTTCGTCCGGTGTAACGAGATGCGCGTCGGTGGGCAGATGCACCCTGGCCCACGCACGGTACGCCGCGACCGGTCCTGCGGCACCCGCGACCAGCAATTGATGGCGCGCGCGACTGCCGGTCCCGAGCAGCCCGGTGGACTCGGCATCCGCAAGCGCCATCACCGCGCGCGGTGCGAGCGCAATCAGGTCGCTCGCGCCGGGCTGCTGTTCGATGAGGCCGGCAATCACGAGATTCGTCCCGCCCACCTGCACGCGGTCGCCCAGCTCGAGTCCGAGCGCCACCAGCGCGCGATGATCGAGATAGACGGAACCCGCGGGCGGGCCGTGCGTGATATGGCTTTCACCATCCCGCGTCTGCACGACCAGCTTGCCGCGCAGCGGCCACGCAGCGTCGGCCGCAGTCACCGTGAGCAACTGACTGTGATCGTTGGCGAAAGCGACGCTGGGAAACCCCGCCACGCGGCTGGTGCGCAGGCCGAGCGCCTTCGCGTGCTCGACAAACGACCGCGGCAGCGGTGATGCGGCATCGATGCCGAGGTCGCCGCCGATCAGTTCGGCCGCGCTCATCAGCACCGCGCGCTGCACCCGCGCCGCCAGCGTCGCAACCGCGCCCAGCGCGATCACCGACAGCAGCAATGCGGCGACGAGCGTGCGCAGTTCGGGCAGCCGCCACTCGCGGCGCAGCGTGCGCAGCGCTAGGCGCGGGACGATCATCGGGCGTGCGCCACGAGGCGACCGTCGACGAGGTCGTGCACGCGCGTGCAGCGCGACGCGAGTGCGAGGTCGTGGGTCACGAGCACCAGCGTGGTGCGATGCTCGCGATTGAGCCGGAACAACAGGTCGGCGATGCCGTCGCGTGAATGGTGATCGAGATTGCCGGTGGGCTCATCGGCGAACAGGATGCGCGGCCCGTGCACGAAGGCTCGTGCGATCGCCACCCGCTGCTGCTCGCCGCCGGACAACTGGTAGGGGTAATGGGCACCGCGTGCGCGCAGACCCACCGCATCGAGCGCCTCGCGCGCGCGCGTCGTCGCGTTCGACGTCGCGTCCAGTTCAAGCGGCAGCAACACGTTTTCCTCGGCGGTCAGCGCCGGCAGCAGGTGGAAGGACTGGAACACGAAACCGACCAGCTTGAGCCGCAATTGCGCGCGTGTTTCCTCGTCCATGGCTTCAAGCGCGTGCCCCTCCAGCCGCACGCTGCCGCGACTCGGCAGGTCCAGGCCCGCCAGCAGGCCCAGCAAGGTGGTTTTGCCGGAACCCGACGCGCCGGTGATCGCGACGGTTTCCCCGGCGTTCACTTCCAGACTGACATCGTCAAGAATATCGAGGCGGCCCGTCGGCCCTTCGACGTGCTTGCCCAGACCTGTCGCGGAAATGAGCGCCATGCGTGTGCCGTCGTCCATCCTGCCGTTGTCCATCGTGTGGTGCCTTGTGTTGTTGTTGCCGCTGCATGCGTTCGCGGCCTCGCCGCCGCGCACGATCCTGCTGCTGGGCGACTCGCTGTCCGCCGCCCACAATATCGAATTGGACAAGGCGTGGCCCACGTTGCTGGAGAAGCGTCTCGCCGATATGCGTCCGCCGCGTCGACTCGTCAATGCCAGCATCAGCGGTGAAACGACCACCTCCGGGTTGACGCGATTGCCCGATTTGCTCAAGCGCCATCATCCGTATCTGGTGATCCTGGAACTCGGCGCCAACGACGGGTTGCGCGGCCTGCCATTGTCCGAAATCCGCGCCAATCTCGCGGCGATGGTCAAGCAAAGCCAGGCCAGCGGCGCGAGGGTACTTCTGCTCGGCATCGAATTGCCGGTGAACTACGGGCCCCAGTACCGGAACGGCTTGCGCGCGATCTATGCAGGGCTCGCCAAGAACGACCACACCGGATTGGTGCCGTTCCTGCTGCAGGGCATCGCGCTCCACCCGTCGTTGATGCAGTCCGACGGACTGCACCCGACCGCCGCCGCGCAACCCCGCGTGTTGGCGAACGTGTGGACGGCGTTGGCGCCGATGCTGGGCGCGCAGGGTTGACCGGTGCGTGTCGTGGCAGCCACTCGGGACAACCTCGATGCCGCGTGCGCCGTCATCGCCGAATGTCAGGAAGCGCTCGCAGCACAAGGGCTTTTCCAATGGGACGCGCAGTATCCCAGCCGTTCCTTTTTTCGGGAAGCCATCGCGGCCGGGCACCTGCATGTCTTGTTCGACGGTGACGACATCGCCGGCCTCGCGGTGCTCGATGGTTCCCAGCCGCCCGAATGGGCTGCAGCCACATGGAACCATCAGGACGGCCCTTTCCTGGTGATCCACGCCTTCGCCGTTTCGCCGCGCGTCCAGCGCCGCGGCCACGGCGGTTTTCTACTGGCGTTCTGCGAAGACGCCGCACGAGCGCGCGGCTGCAGAAGCATTCGCATCGATGCCTTCTCGGAAAACGCGGGCGCGCTCCGATTCTGGGAGCAGCACGGTTACCGCTTTCGGGGCGAAGTGCGGTTCGCATCGAAGCCGGCGGGACATCAGCGGTACTACTGCTACGAAAAATCGCTGATGCCGACAGCCGGCTTGGATTGAACGGCGGGACCGCTCACACCACGTCGCTCCACTTCGTGGAGAGCCCGCGCGCGGCGTTGATCAGGCCGACCATCGAATAGGTCTGCGGGAAGTTGCCCCACAGTTCGCCGGTCTTCGGATCGTAGTCCTCCGACAACAGGCCCAGCGGATTGCGGATCGCCAGCAATTTCTCGAAGAGCTTGCGTGCCTCTTCGGCGCGGCCGATCGCGATCAGCGCTTCCACGTACCAGAAGTTGCAGACCAGGAAGCTCGTTTTCGGCGCACCGAAATCATCGGGCTGTGCATAGCGCAGCAGGAAGCCGTTGCGCATCAGTTGCTTGCCGACGGCATCCACGGTCTTGATGAAGCGCGGATCGTCGGCGCTGACGAAACGCAGGCCTTCGAGCAGCAACAGGCTGGCGTCGAGTTCGTCGCTGCCGAACGACTCCACGAAGTGTCCCTCCTTGTGCACCGCATGCCGCAGGATCTTTCTTTTGATGCTGCGCGCGCGCTTGCGCCAGAACGCCACGCGGTCCTTCAGGTTCAGCCACTCGCCTATGTTCGCCAGCCGGTCGCAGGCGACCCAGCACATCACCGCGGAATACGTGTGCACCGATTTGCGCCCGCGCAATTCCCATAAACCGGCGTCGGGCTTGTCGTGCAGGCGCCACGCGGCTTCGCCGCAGCTTTCCAGCCGCCGGTATTCGACCTCGCCCGCGATGCGCTGCAGCCGCTGGTCGCAGAACATCTGCGTGGCGGCCAGCACCACGCTGCCGTAGATGTCGTTCTGCTGCTGTTTCCAGGCCTCGTTGCCGACCCGCACCGGCCCCATGCCGCGGTAGCCGGCCAGCGTCGCTTCCTCGCGCTCGGGCAATTCGTCCTGGAAATGGATGCCGTAGACCGGCGTCATCTCGCCTTCTTCCTTGACCGCGAGGTTGAAGATGTAGCGCACGTACTCTTCCATCGTGCGCGTGGCGCTGAGGCGGTTCAGCGCGCGCACCGACAGCGCGGCATCGCGCGGCCAGCAGTAGCGGTAATCCCAGGTGCGCACCGTGTCGGGCGCTTCCGGAATCGAGGTCGTCATGGCCGCGGTGATCGCGCCGGTGCCTTCGTATTGGCAGAGCTTCAGCGTGATCGCTGCTCGGATCACCGCTTCCTGCCACTCGGCGGGAATCGAGAGATAGCGCGACCACTCGTGCCAGTAATCCAGCGTCGAATCCAGCGCCTCGTTGTAGAAACGCTCGGCCGATTCGTGCAGGGTTTCATCGGTGCCCAGCACGACGTGCACGTCGTGATCGAGCAGGAACGGCAGCCCGTCGCGCAGCATCGGCAGTTGCGTGTCGGTGGTCGCGCGCAGCACCAGCGGATCGAGCAGGTAGCGTACGTGGTTGGAGCCGAATGTCTGCTCGGGCTTGCGCGCGCCGTAGCCGGTCAGCGGCTTCAGCTGCAACGCGATGCGCGGCGCACCGGCCAGCGGCCGCACGCGCCTCAGGATCTGCATGGGATGAAACGTGCGCCCGTGCTGTTTGTAGCGCGGCGCGAAATCGGTGATCTCGACCTGCGCGCCGTCCTTCGCGGTCAGCCTGGTCACCAGCACCGCGCTGTTGTCCAGGTAACGCTGATGACAGTCGGCTTCGTTTTCGAGCACGATGTCGAAGAAGCCGGCATCGGAAAAGCGCGGCGAGAGCAGCGAACAGAAGACGGGGTCGCCGTCGAAGGCCGGCACGCAATGCCAGACGATGCGGCCGCGCGGATCGATCAGCGCGTTGATGGTGCCGTTGCCGATGATGCCGAGGTCGAGGCTGGCGCGTGTCCTGGGGTCGGTGGCTTTCTTGGCCGGCGACCGGCTCGCCGGCCCGCGCGGCGGCCTGGCCGGCTCTGCCATCGACGCTCTCGACCGCCTTGCGGTCGACGTGTCGGCACCCGACGTTTGCGCGTTCGACGCCTGCGTCTTGGGCGCCTTCCCGCCGGGTGCGTTCCTGTTGGATGTTTTCGTGCTCAAGGGTTACCTCCTGGTCGGGCAAATTCGGGCGAAGCGCCGCCGGTTCGTGCGCATTGCACCGTTCATTCTGTCGATGCCAATCCGTGCAGCCATGCACGCACTGCGACGGGATTGGCGAGGGCGTAACGCGCGGCGCTGGGCCGGCGGGTGCCGACGACCACGCTGATGCCTCCGCTCGCATTGACGTGCCGGAACGCATCCTCGTCGGTCAGATCGTCGCCGAGCATCCACGGCTTGCGTCCGCGAAACGGCGTCTCTCCCATCAGCGCCGCCAGCGCGCGGCCCTTGTCCACGCCGGCCGGTTTCAATTCGACCACGTGGTCGCCGCGCTGCACGGCGTAGAGGTCGCCCGCGTCCTTCAGCAGCGTCTTCGCGATGCGCTCGGCCGCGTCGCGCGCCTCGGGTGCGTGGCGGTAATGCAGCGCCAGCGCGAGGCGCTTGTCTTCGAGCATCACCCCGGGTGCCTCCGCAACGAGGCCGGCGGCACGCGCGCGCACCTGCCCGAGCCGTTTGCTGTCGCCCGTGATGCATTCGCGACCGTCCGGCATGCGCAGTTCCGCGCCGTGCAGCCCGGCCGCGACATGGCCGGTCCAGTCGAACAGGTCGTCGAGTTGAGAGAGAGGGCGGCCGCTCAGCAGCGCCAGCGCGCCGCCGAGGCGCACGCGCAACGTGCCCAGGTCTTCGCGCAGACGCGTGTCGACCTGGACGCTGTCGGGGTCGTATGCGAAATCCAGCAAGGTGCCGTCAACATCGAGGAACAACGCCCAGCCGCCATTGACGCCGACTTCAGGCGGCGCAGGCAATTTCGTGGTGATGTCGGCGGGGGCTGTGGACACCTGGCTCAGCGCGGCGGAACGACAGCTGATTCTGACCGCGCCGACGTGAACATCCCATTCACGTTCGCGCGGCAACCTGCATCGCCTCGTGCATCGCCGCCACCGCAGCATGTGCGCGCTGCGCCAGCGCGTGGCGATCGCCGGCGCACAAGCCGGAAGTCGGAATCGGATCGCCGATGCGCAGCGTGATCGTGCCCGGCCGCACGCGGAAGCCCGCGGCCGGCAGCACCGCGCCGGAACCTTCGATCGCGATCGGCACCACCGGCACGCCCGCCTGCAGTGCAACCTGGAACGCGCCGCCCTTGAACGGCTTCACCGATCCGTCGCTGCTGCGTGTCCCTTCCGGGAACGCGCAGAGGCTCTCGCCCTCGCGCACCAGCGACACGACGCCGTGCAGCCGTTCGGCAGCTTCGCGCGCGTGGCCGCGCTGGATGAACACCATGCCCATCGCGCGCGCGTACCAGCCGATGAACGGCACGCTTGCCAGTTCCTGCTTGATCACGAAGCGGATCGGCACGGGCAGCGCGCGGAACAGCGCGCAGACATCGATGATGGACTGGTGGTTGGCGACGAACACGTGCGGTTTCGAGAAATCCACCCGATCCAGCCCTTCAACCCGCAGCTTCGCGCGGGCACCGGTCAGCAGGCCCGGTGCCCACAACCGCGCGGCCATCCGCAGCGGCCCATGCGTGCGGCCGCCGCTCGCGGCCTGCACCGCCAGGGCGAGCACGATGCAGCCCGCCGTCCACACGACCGTGAAGACCGCTTGCAGCGCGTTGGCCACCGTCCATGCCGCGCGTCCGGTCGCCGCCGCGCGCGGCTCCAGCCTGACGACGTTCACGTTTTTTTCACCCGAATCCAACCCTGCGCGAAATGATAGCGAAGCCGCCGTCTTCCGCACGTCGGCGCACGCGCCGTGCTGGGCTTATACTCGACAGACTATGTCGACGTTGCAGTCGGAAAGAGAGATGGCAAGGAAGCACGAACCGGCAACCGGCACGCCGGTCGCGGAGGTGCCCGAGAAACCCGGCGCGCACGAAACCATCCATGCGGATGAGACATTGCGCGCGAGCGAAGCGAAGTACCGCAGCCTGTTCGAGTCGATCGACGCGGGCTATTGCGTCATCGAAGTGGTTTTCGACGGGGATGCCGCCGTCGATTACGTCTTCCTCGAAGCCAATCCCGCGTTCGTGGCGCAAACCGGATTGTCCGATGCAATCGGCAAATCCATGCGTGCGATGGTGCCGGAGCATGAGACATTCTGGTACGAGATCTATGGCCGGATCGCGCGCACGGGCAAAGCGGAGCGCTTCGAGCATCGTGCCGACGCGCTGGATCGCTGGTACAGCGTCTACGCATTCCGGGTGGGTACCCCGGAAGAACACCGGGTCGCGGTGCTGTTCGAGGACGTCAAGGGCCGCAAGCTTGCCGAGCTCGCGTTGCGCGATACCCAGGAGCGGCAGGAATTCCTGTTGAAGTTGAGCGACGCGGTGCGGCCAATCGCCGAGCCGAAAGCGGCCAAGGCGGCAGCGCTGCGCATCCTCGGCGCGCAGATCGGCGTCACGCGCGCGCAGTATTACGACGCCGATCCCGGCGGTGAATTCCTCGAATCGGAAGGCGGCTACGCGGATGGGGCGCCGCCCGTCACCGGACGTTTCCGGATCGACAGCTTGGGCACCGTGATGAAGGAGTATCTGGACGCGGGACGGACGTTTGCGACTGCGGATGTTTCAACCGATCCGCGCGTGGGCAAGACGGAGGTCGCTGCCTATGATGCTTTGGGCATCCACGCTTTCGTTGTCGTGCCGCTGGTCAAGGAGGGCCGGTTGGCGGCCGTCCTCGCGTTGCACCAAGACACGCCGCGCGAGTGGACCCGCGCGGAGATCGCGCTCGCGGAAGCCACCGCCGAACGAACCTGGGATGCGATCGAACGCTCCCGCGCGGAGGCCGCGTTGCGGGCGAGCGAGGAGCGATACCGCAGCCTGTTCGACAACATCGATGAAGGCTTCTGCATCCTGGAAATCGTGCGCGATGGCAACGGCGGGGTCGCCGACCTTTGTTTCCGCGAAGTCAACCGCGCCTTCGAGCGGCAGGGCGGCTTCGCCGGTGCGCTGGGAAAGCGCGTCAGCGAACTCATGCCGAACCTCGAAGCGCACTGGAGCGAGGCGTTCACGCGCGCCATCGAAACCGGGGAACCCGCGCGCGTAGAGAACTTCCTGGCCGACAGCGGACGCTGGTACGCGGTGCAGTTCGTGCGGATCGGCGGGGCGGGCAGCCGCTTCCTGGCCGCCGTATTCCAGGACGTCACGGAACGCAGAAGCATCGAGCGCACGAGCAACCGGCTGGCCGCGATCGTCGAATCTTCCGACGACGCGATCATCAGCAAGGACCTCGATGGCGTCATCCAGACCTGGAACGCGGGCGCGGAGCGGATGTTCGGCTACACGGCGGAAGAAGTCATCGGGAAACCGGTCACGATCCTGATGCCGCCCGACCGCCTGCACGAAGAACCGATGATCCTGGCGCGCCTGCGCAGGGGCGAGCGCATTGACCATCATGAAACAGTGCGCCGCCGCAAGGACGGTTCGCTGCTCGACGTATCGATCACCATCTCGCCGATCCGGGACAGGCAGGGCAAGGTGGTCGCGGCATCCAAGATCGCCCGCGACGTCAGCGAGCGCAGGCGCATGGAAGCCGCTCTGGCCGAAGGCGGGGAGCGCCAGCGATTGCTGCTGAAGCTTTCCGACAGGATCAGGGATCAGCCCGACGAGCGGACGATCGGCACGATCGCCGCGCGCATGCTGGCGCAGCACATGTACGCGGACCGCTGCTGCATCATCCACCTGTCGCGCGAGAAGGACCGCGCAAAGCTCGGCGCCGAATACCGCCGGCCGGGGCTGCCGTCCATCTTCGGCGAATCCGGCGAGGTGCGGCTGTCCGATTTTCCGGCATCCCTCAAGCGACTGGAAACCGAATCGCTGGTGGTCAAGGACATCGCGGCCGAAGCGGAAATCACCGAGGCCGAAAAGGCGCGCATCGCCGCGCTGAAAGGCATGGGCGCGATGATCGCGGCTCCGCTGCGCCTGGGCAGGAAGAATGTCTGGGCGCTGGTGGTGGGCAGCGGCACCCCGCGCGACTGGAGCCCCGAAGAGGTTCGCCTGGTCGAGGACGTCGCGGAGCGCACCTGGACGGCGGTCGAGCGCGCCCGGGTGGAAGAGGCACTGCAGGAAAACCAGACGCGCCTGCAGCAGGCCAACCGGGCCAAGGACGAGTTCATCGCGATGCTCAGTCACGAGCTGCGCAACCCGCTGGCGCCCATCGCGACCACGCTGGAACTGATGAAGCTGCGCGCGCCGGACGTGTTCGTGCGCGAACGCGACATCATCGAGGCGCAGGTGCGTTACCTCACCGGGCTGGTGGATGACCTGCTGGACGTCGCGCGCATCGCGCGCGGCAAGATCGAGCTCAAGAGCGAGCCGGTGGAAATCGCCGAGATCGTGGCCGCGGCGGTGGAAACGACGCAACCGATGATGGAGGAGCATCGGCAGTCGCTGCACACGCGCGTCGAGGATGGCCTGATGGTGTCGGGCGACCAGCGACGGCTGGTGCAGGTGCTGGTGAACCTGCTCGGCAATGCCGCGAAATATTCGCCGCCGGAGCACGCGATCGATCTGGAAGCCATCGGCCGGGGCGAGCAGGTGATCCTGCGGGTGTGCGATCGCGGGCGTGGCATCAGCCCGCAACTGCTGCCGCGGATCTTCGACCTGTTCACCCAGGATCCGCAATCGATCGACCGTGCGGGCGGCGGCCTGGGGTTGGGCCTCGCGATCGTGCGCAATCTCGTGCAGATGCATGGCGGCAGCGTGAAAGCCGAGAGCGCCGGTGTCGGCAAGGGCAGCGTGTTTACCGTGCGGCTGCCGTTGCTCGAGCGGCGCGGCGCGCACGGCGCCGCCGACAGGGATCGTGGCACGGCATCGGAACAGACCGTCGAAGCCGCGGATCGTTCCGCGAAGACCAAGGTGCTGATCGTGGACGACTACGCGCTGGCTGCCGAAAGCCTGTCGATGCTGTTGAAGGAAATGGGATACCACACCCACGTCGTCAATGACGGCGCGGCGGCGTTGAAGGCGATCGATGAATTCGAGCCGGACGTGGCGCTGGTCGATATCGGCCTGCCGGTGATGGACGGCTATGAAGTCGCAAGGACCGTGCGGAGCACGCCCGAACGGCGCACCCTGCCGCTGGTCGCGATCACCGGGTACGGGCAGGCCAGCGATCACGCGCGCGTGATGGACGCCGGCTTCGACGAACACCTCGTGAAACCGCTGAACGCCGGGAAGATCGGCGAGTTGATCGAGAAGCTGACCGCACAGGCGTAATCGCGCATCGTCGCGATTCGCCAGGAAGTCAAGAAACTTGAAGCGCTGGCTTCGCGGCCGCATGTTTTCGGCTTCGGAATCAGCTCCCAAGGGCCGCAACCGCCATGCGTACCGACAAACTCACCTCCCGCTTCCAGCAGGCACTTGCCGATGCGCAGTCGATCGCGGTCGGGCGCGACAACAACATGCTGGAACCCGCGCACCTGCTCGCGGCACTGCTGGACCAGCAGGGCGGCTCGACCGCGCCGATGCTGGCGCAGGCCGGTGTCAACGTGCCGCTGCTCCGCCAGCGCGTGGGCGAGATGCTGGAAGCCCTGCCGCGCGTATCGGGACAGGAAGGCAACCTCAACATTTCGAACGAACTCAATCGCCTGCTGAACCTCACCGACAAGCTGGCCCAGCAGCGCGGTGACCAGTTCATCGCGTCGGAATTGTTCGTGCTGGCCTGCGTCGAGGACAAGGGCGACATCGGCCGTGCGCTGAAGGCCGCCGGCGCCAGCAAGCAGAACATCGAGGCGGCGATCGACAAGCTGCGCGGCGGCGAAAAGGTGCAGAGCGAAGGTGCCGAGGACCAGCGCCAGGCACTGGAGAAATACACCATCGACATGACCGCGCGCGCCGAGACCGGCAAGCTCGATCCGGTGATCGGGCGTGACGAGGAAATCCGCCGCGTGGTGCAGGTCTTGAGCCGCCGCACCAAGAACAACCCGGTGCTGATCGGCGAACCCGGTGTCGGCAAGACCGCGATCGTGGAAGGCCTGGCGCAGCGCATCGTCAAGGACGAGGTGCCCGAGGGCCTGAAGAACAAGCGGTTGCTCGCGCTCGACATGGGCGCGCTGATCGCGGGCGCGAAGTTCCGCGGCGAGTTCGAAGAACGCCTGAAAGGCGTGTTGAACGACCTCGCGAAGCAGGAAGGCCGCGTGATACTGTTCATCGACGAGCTGCACACGATGGTCGGCGCCGGCAAGGCCGAAGGCGCGATGGACGCCGGCAACATGCTGAAACCCGCGCTGGCGCGCGGCGAACTGCATTGCATCGGCGCCACCACCCTGGACGAATACCGCAAGTACATCGAGAAGGACGCCGCGCTGGAGCGCCGGTTCCAGAAGGTGTTCGTGGGGGAGCCCACGGTCGAGGACACCATCGCGATCCTGCGCGGGCTGAAGGAACGCTACGCGGTGCACCACGGCGTCGAGATCACCGATCCCGCGATCGTCGCGGCGGCCACGCTGTCGAACCGCTACATCACCGATCGCCAGTTGCCCGACAAGGCCATCGACCTGATGGATGAGGCGGCGTCGCGCATCCGCATGGAAATCGATTCCAAGCCGGAGGAACTGGATCGCATCGAGCGCCGGCTGATCCAGTTGAAGATCCAGCGCGAAATGCTGAAGAAGGAGAAGGATCCCGAATCGAAGAAGCGCCTCACGGATCTGGAACACGACATCGAAAGGATCGAACGCGAGTTCTCCGACTTGAACGAGGTGTGGAAGTCGGAAAAGGCGACGCTGCAGGGCGATGCGAAGATCAAGGAAGAAATCGAGAAGGCGCACCACGAGCTCGAGGCTGCGCAGCGCCGGCAGGACTACGCACGCATGAGCGAAATCCAGTACGGCGTGCTGCCCGCGCTGGAAAAGCAGCTCGCCGCCGCGCAGGCCGCGGACCAGCGCGAATTCAAGCTGGTGAAGGACAAGGTCACCGCCGAGGAAATCGCGGAAGTGGTGTCGCGCTGGACCGGCATTCCGGTCTCCAAGATGCTGGAAGGCGAGCGCGAAAAGCTGCTGCACATGGAAGACGCGCTGCACAAGAACGTGATCGGGCAGGACGAAGCGGTGCGCGCAGTTTCCGACGCGATCCGCCGCGCGCGCGCAGGGCTTTCCGATCCCAATCGTCCCTACGGTTCGTTCCTGTTCCTCGGGCCGACCGGCGTCGGCAAAACCGAGTTGTGCAAGGCGCTCGCGGGCTTCCTGTTCGATACCACCGAGGCGATGGTGCGGATCGACATGTCCGAGTTCATGGAGAAGCACTCGGTCGCACGGCTGATCGGCGCACCACCCGGCTATGTCGGCTACGAGGAAGGCGGCTATCTCACCGAAGCCGTGCGGCGGCGCCCGTACAGCGTGATCCTGCTGGACGAGGTCGAGAAAGCGCACCCGGACGTGTTCAATATCCTGTTGCAGGTGCTCGATGACGGACGCCTCACCGACGGGCAGGGCCGCACGGTGGATTTCCGCAACACCGTGATCGTGATGACGTCGAACCTGGGTTCGCAGCAGATCCAGGAAATCGCATCCAGCGGTATCGACGAGGATTCACCGGAGGCCTACACGCAGATGAAAGCCGCGGTGATGGGCGTGGTGCAGGCGCACTTCCGGCCCGAGTTCATCAACCGGCTCGATGAGATCGTGGTGTTCCATCCGCTCGACAAGCAACAGATCCGCGAGATCGCACGTCTGCAGACGAACTATCTCGCCAAGCGTCTGCAGGAACGCCAGATCGACCTCGAAATTTCCGACGGCGCACTGATGCTGCTCGGCAACGTCGGCTTCGACCCGGTGTACGGCGCGCGCCCTTTGAAGCGCGCGATCCAGACCCAGCTCGAAAATCCGCTCGCACAGAAAATCCTCGCGGGCGACTTCGTCGGTGGCGACACCATCAAGGTCGAAGCAGAAGGCGGCAAGCTGGTGTTTCGCAAGGGCCAATGATGCGGCGCACTGCACATGGCGGTCGCCTACATCGCTTCCATGTTGCGGAACGTACAAACAAAAAAGCGCCGGGCGAAACGGATTCGCCCGGCGCTTCGTTCAGTGCTCCGGATCAGGCGATCTGGACTTGCTCGGCCTGCAAGCCCTTTGAGCCCTTGGTCGTCATGAAGCTGACTTTCTGACCTTCCTGCAGCGACTTGAAGCCGGTGCCCTGGATGGCGCGGAAGTGCACGAATACGTCGTCGCCGCCTTCCTGGCTGATGAAGCCGAAGCCCTTGGCGTCGTTGAACCATTTGACGGTTCCG
>Ga0070737_10001828_pt1 | contig 28272 bp, 23 predicted proteins | sample Coa_R1_10_FD_66438 | JGI IMG/M metagenome (GOLD analysis project Ga0070737, IMG submission 66438) | Surface soil microbial communities from Centralia Pennsylvania, which are recovering from an underground coalmine fire - Coalmine... | ecosystem: Environmental > Terrestrial > Soil > Unclassified... | reverse complement strand
CCGTCCATGTCTGCGGCACCGACAACGGGCCGATCGAAATTGCCTGGCCGATACCCGCCGATACCGCCGGCCCGCCAGAACCCGGACTGGCCGATGAACCCACCGCGCCCAGCAACGAACTCAACCCGCCCGCGAAGGCCGATTCCCCCGCTTTGACGCTGGAAGCCGCCGTGGTGGTCGTCGACCCCAGAGACTTCGCAATGGAGTTCAGCGAGTTGACGCTCGTGATCGGTGTATTCGCCAGATACGCGGCAGTCCGCACCGGGGTCGACAGGCTATTGAGGCTGTTCACCGCCGACATCAGTGACGTTGACGAGGTCGACGAGCCGGGCGAGGTGAGGCTCTGCAACGCCTGCGGTACCGCGGAGGTCAACTGAGTCAAAGCCGTCTGGGTCTCCGTTGCGCTCGACGTACTCGCGGTTTGTGCGAGCGCCGCGCCCTGGCTGGCCAGTCCAGCCGGATTGACGGTGATCGGCGGTGAGGTGAAGGCACTCACCTTCGATGCCACCGCCGCGCTGCCGGCGTAGCCGTACATCGCCGCCGCATCCTGGGCCCACATCTCGTCGTAGTGGGCTTCGATGGCAGCAATCGCCGGACTGTTTTGGCCCACAACATTTGTCGCGATCAACGACATCAGTTGCGCGCGATTGGCGGCGATCAACGGCGGAGGCACCGTCATCGCATAAGCCGCCTCGAAGGCGGCCGCTGCCGCCTTGGCTCCGGCTGCGGCCTCTTCGGCTTGACCGGCTGCGGCGGCCAACCATGCCACAAACGGTGCCGCGGCCGCCGTCATCGACGACGCGGACGCGCCCTGCCACGGCCCGCTGGTCAAACCGGAGATCACCGAGCCGTAGTCGACGGCAGCGGATCTGAGTTCACCGGCCACCTGGTCCCAGGCCGCAGCGGCGGCGAGCATCGGTCCACAGCCGGGACCGGAGTACATGCGCCAGGAATTGACTTCCGGCGGAAGCATCCCGAAATCCATTGCTATACCTTTTCTTTGCGAACCACAATCGGGTTGACGGCTGGGCAGGATGTATACCAACCGGGAGCGCTGACGCGATGGCGCGCAGCAGCCAAGCGGCCGGCTGGCGACATTTGCGGTTGGATGGCTGCTAAAGACATGGGCATCTCCTCAAAGGCACGGGCTTACCGAAATAGCGCGAGCGGTGAACGCCGTCTGACGGAGCGTGTGTGCCACACTGTCGCGCGTCATGGCTGCGCACAGGGTGATTCGGCGCGCCGAATCAAAGTGGACAGCGCTCAGCGGCCGTCGCGGCGAAGGGCAACGGTGCAGCGCTGGGCGATCAGCGTCGAGCCACGCAGAACTGTGTTAAGAGATCGTGACCGGCAAGGGCGATGGCAGGCGCTGCGGAATCGGCTCCGCCCGGCGTCCAGCTCGAGGCGCCGGCGGGACCGGGCAGCGGCACTTCCCGCAGCGCGGGATCCAGGCGTAGCGACGGCTCGGGCCGATTGCGTTTTAAGCCTGCAGATTTGAACGCCGTCTGGCTTACCGGCGATTTTTTGTGGTCGAAACTCGGCTGGTCGGCATGCGCAGCGACCAGTGACGTCGGCGAGGTGGGCGGCGGCACAGATACGGCACGCTCGAACTGCAGCACCCAGCCGCCCAAGGCGGCGGCGAACACGCACAGCGCGACTACGGTCGCGATAACCGATCGCGACCGCGGCGGCCTGTCGTTTCGCGTCACGGTGGCTCAACTGTAGCAGCGCAAAACCGATGGTCGGCGGCCGACGGCAAACGACATCGTTAACTTTTCCGGACCACCGTCCGCGACGGGTAGGTCTCGACCCGGCCGGACACCCGTCCGAGTCGTCCGCGACGCAGATCGCGCACCGGGCGCACCGATACCGGGATCCGGTTGCTTACCCCGCGGCTGGTGGGCGTGCCACCACGGTCGGGCGGAAGCCGTATTTCGGTGCGGCGCTGAGGCCGTGGCCCATTCCGCCTACCAGCGGCATCGCCGGCACGCCCGCCGCGAGGCCCGGCGGACCGGCAAGGGGAGTGCTGCCCAGCGCCGCCGGCAGCGGGCGCGGCTTGGCGCTGATCCAAGCCAGCTTGTCATCGACGCGTTTTACCCAACGCGCTCGGCTTGCACGCTCCACTTCTCCTCGATGCGGCCATAGCGCCAAACAAGCAGGGCCACAATCCAAGTCACGACAAATAACGCGACAATCGCGAAGCCGATCATGTTGAGGTCGACGCTGCTGACCCAGTTCCAGAACGCGCCGGTCCAGCCAAACTGATCGGCAAGCAGCCCGAGGAGTTCAACGCTGCCCACCAGCAGCGCGACCGCTACCGACAGCCCGGTAATGGTGATGTTGTAGTAGACCTTTCGCACCGGGTTGGAAAACGCCCAGCCGTAGGCGAAGTTCATGAACGACCCGTCAATGGTGTCCAGCAGGCACATGCCCGCGGTGAACAGCACCGGCAGGCACAAAATCGCATACCACGGCACACCCGCCGCAGCACTGCTACCCGCCAACACCAGCAGCGCGACTTCGGTTGCGGTGTCGAAACCCAACCCGAATAACAGGCCAACCGGGTACATGTGCCAGGACTTGGTAATCGATTTGGTAAAGCGACCCAGTAATCGGTTGAGCAATCCGCGGCTATTCAACTGTGCTTCGAGCTCGGCCTCGTCATAGTGGCCGCGGCGCATCCGCGCGAACACCCCCAGGATGCCGACCAGGATGACAACGTTGATGACCGCGATCAAGTACAGGAACGCCCCCGAGACGCTGGTGCCGATCAAGCTCGTGTAGTGGTGCAGTGCCGAGGAGCCCTGCTCCACGGGGCCGATGATGGCCTTCACCCCGATGGCCAGCAGCACCGCCAACCCGAACACAACCGACGAGTGGCCCAGCGAGAAGAAGAAACCGACCCCAAGCGGCCGCTGGCCGTCGTTCATCAGCTTGCGGGTGGTGTTGTCGATCGCGGCGATGTGATCGGCGTCGAACGCATGCCGCAACCCCAGCGTGTAGGCAGTCAGCCCGATGCCGAGGCCGAATGCTTTGTCGCCGAGGCTCAAATGTGCTGGCTGGACGATGAGCACCAGGGTGATCCACCCGATCAGGTGCAGCGCGACGATCACTGCGAACATCGCTCCCAGCCGCAGCCACTCGTCGGGCATCAATGCGCCCCGTAGCCTCGACCACGTCGACGGCCGCTTGTCCAGCGCGCCCCCGAGCATGTCGCGTCCCCTCGAATCGGTGAACCCCAGCCCAGACCGAACGGTAGAACAGACCTCGGTGTCTTGCGGGTGATTCGCAGGAACGCCGCAAGAGTTTTGCAGGTGTCGACGGGCCGGCTGCCGCTGGGATCAGCCCCGCAACACAATCAGCGGAATCGCCATCTCGGCCGCAGTTGCGCCACCGTGCAGGCCGATCAGGCCGGCCACCTCGGGCGGCTCGTGGGCGCTGGCCAGCACCGCCGTCTGTCCGGCGCAGACCACCACGACGTCACCGAGTCGGGGCAGGTGCTCCGGGCGCACCGGGCCGAACAACCCGGCCGCCACGGCGTCGTCCCGGCTGTAGACCTCGGCCCGCCCGGCCAGCGTTTCGCTCCACGCCGCCAGCACATCGGCAGCGGCACCGGGTTCGGTGTAGAGGTAACGCACCCGGGGATCACCGGCGACGACCCGCACTCCGGCGGCCAGCCGAGGGTCGGTGTCGAGGTCGATCCGTGCGTCCGGTTCGACGTTCACGCCGCCGTGGTCGGCGGTGACCAGCAGTACTGTATCGGCCGGCAGCGATTCGGCCAGTCGCCGAAGCAGCGTATCGACGTAGGTTGCCGCGGCGTGCCATTGCGGTGACCCGATCCCGGACAGGTGCGCGGCGGTGTCCAGGGCCGCCGTGTAGCCGTAGACCAATCCCGGTGCCGCGTTGATCTCGTCGCACAGTTGCTCGCCGTAGTCCGCGTCGTGGGGCGTCGGGCGAATCCGGGCTCCGCGATACACCGCGTCGGTGAGCCCGCTGCCGACAAACGCCGCCGGCAAGACCGCGCGGGTGCCGACCCCGGCGCGGTCGAGTCGTTCGAACCACGTCGCCACAGGCTGCCATCGGGCGGGCGGCGGGTCGTCACGCCAGTCGATGTGGTTGAGCACCCGGTCGGTGTGCGGCAGCTTCAGCGTGAAACCCAACACGCCGTGCTCACCCGGTTGCGCACCGGTCGCCAGCGACACCAGGCTCGTCGGCGTGGTCGAGGGAAATGCGCAGACCAGTTCGTCGAGTCGGCCGATGCCCCCGCCCACCACAGCCGCCAGCAGCGGCGCGTCGGCGACCAGCTCCGACAACAGGTGCCAACCCAGGCCGTCGACCAGTAGCACCACGACGCGTCGGACGTCGCCGGCCCAGTTGGTCAGCCCGAGCGCATCGATCGCGCCGGCAACTTTCAGCAGCGCTGCCGCCGCGGGCAGCACGTCGCAGATCGAACCCAGTGGCGATCGCAAGCCCGGCGGGGCCGGGCGCAGCGGGTCGGCGCGCGACAACCTCGGCACGACGGCCAGTCTGGCACCTGCGCCGACCGATCCGGTCAATGGCTGTGCTTCGCCGACCCGGTGCGTGATACTGAAGGGGTGACCGGTCCATCGGCGTTGGACGCGGCCGTCACGGAGCGGATCGGCGAACTGTTGCGTGCGCACGGGCTGCGGCGCATGGCGTCCCGGATCGCGGTGCTGGCGGTGATCGAACCGGTCAACGGCCACCTATCGGTGGCGGAGATCCATCATCGGCTGCGCGAGGCCGCTCCGGCCGGGCTGACACCGCCCGACTTGGCGACGGTCTACCGAACGGTGACGACGCTGGTGGACCAGGGAGTGCTGCACGCGCTGACGCTCGAGAACGGCGTCACGACCTACGGATTGGCCGCAGACCCACACCATCACGCGGTGTGCACCCGCTGCGGAGCGATCATCGAAGTGCCCGCACGACGGCTGAGTGCGGCGCTCGAGCACGCGATGGCGGGCAGCTCCTTCGCGCTCTCGGAGCGGGCGGGGCTGACCCTGCACGGGCTCTGCCCGCGATGTCAGGCCGCCGGAGACTGACCGGGCCAGCACGCAGAGCCGGTCAGCGCAGATTCAGCAGCGCATTTTCGACGACCTCGGGCAGCGCCGGATGGATCCAATACTGGCCGCGTGCCATCTGCTGCGCGGTCAGCCCGAAGCTCATCGCCTGGATCAGCGGCTGGATGATCGAGGAGGCCTGGTGGCCCAGGATGTGTGCGCCCAGCAGCCGGCCGCTGCCCCGTTCGGCGATGATCTTGACGATCCCGGTGGTGTCCTCCATCGCCCAGCCGTAGGCCACGTCGCCGTAATCCTGAATCGCGCATGAGACATCAAAACCCTTTGCCACAGCCTGGTTTTCAGTCAGCCCGACGGTGGCGACCGGCGGATCGGTGAACACGGCCGACGGCACGTAACGGTGGTCGGTCATCACCATCGACTCGGTATCGTCCCAGTCGCACAGCAGGTTGTGTTGCACGACGCGGGCTTCATGGTTGGCGACATGCTTGAGCTCGTAGGGCGAGGAGACGTCACCCAGCGCGAAAACGCCCCGGGCACAAGTACGTTGGTATTCGTCGACCACCACTCTGCTTTTGTCCAGATCGATACCGGCCTGTTCGGCGTCCAGCAGATCGCCGTTGGGCATCCGGCCGGTGGCCACCAGCACGGTGTCGGCGCGCACGGCCGAGCCGTCGTCGAGTTCCAGGACGACCTGCGATCCCTCGTGGTGCGCGCCGACGACGTTGCGATGGGTGCGCAGTTCCCATTTCGTCGACGCGATGCGGGTGAAGCGCTCGCAGATGGTGTCATCGGAGTGCCGAAGCAGTGTGCCGCCGCGGATCACCAGGGTGATGCGCACGCCGAGCGCCGAGAAGATATGTGCGAATTCGGCCGCGACGAAACCGCCGCCGATGATTGCCAGATGCTCGGGTAATTCGGCGATCCGCATGATGGTGTCGCTGGTGTGGTAGTCGACCCCGCAGGCGAGGATGGCCGGCGGGATCACCGGCCGTGACCCGGCGGCAATGACCACTTGTTCGGCGGTGAATTCGTCGCCGACGTCGGTGCGCAGCAGGTAGCGTCCGTCTGGCTGGACCGGCCCGAACCGGGTGTGCTGGGCGTAGACGTCGATGTTGGGTGAGCAGCGCCGATAGTCTTCGCCGCTGATCGCGATCGGGTCGATGCGGCCGAAGATGCGCGAGACGATATCGTCCCAGCGCACTCGGTCGATGTGCGCATCGATGCCGTAACGGGCTGCGCTGCGCACGGTTTGGGCCACCTCGGCGGCGTAGACGAACATCTTGGTGGGAATGCAGCCGACGTTGAGGCAGGTGCCGCCGAAGGTGCCCTGCTCGCAGATCGCCACCCGCTTTCCGGCGTAGCGTTCATCGAGAATGCTGTTGCCCGAACCGGTCCCGATGATCGCAAGATCGTAGGTTTCCACGCAGCTCACCCGTTCCCGCACATCACCGGGGCGCCCGGCCGCTGTGTGCGCCGATAGCGGCCAGCGCCGTGTCGAGTTCCCGGTCGTGGTCGGCCAGCGCGTTGTTGACGAAGCAGTCGATGTAGCCGTGCACGAGCCAGCGCGGCGTGAGCGGTCGTGGTGGGCTGGCCGTGGGGATCGGGGCCCAGCGGGATCGTGTGCTGCCAACAGCCCGGCGAAACGTCGGGCACCCAGCCACTCACGCTCGCCAGCTTAGAGCGTGCGAGCTGGCCGGGATAACCTGAGGACGCCCGGACAGGCTACCCCTAAGGACGAACGATCGGTGTCAGACACAAAGCTCGCCAAGGCCGATGTCGTGCTGGTCGGGGCGGGCATCATGAGTGCCACACTGGGTGCGCTGTTGCGGCGATTGGAGCCGGGCTGGTCGATCACCCTGGTCGAACGTCTGGACGCGGTCGCCGCCGAAAGCAGCGACCCGTGGAACAACGCGGGCACCGGCCACTCCGCGCTGTGCGAGCTGTATTACACGCCGGAGCGTCACGGCTGCATCGACATCGCCAGGGCGGTGCGAGTCAACGAGCAGTTCCAGGTAACCCGCCAGTTCTGGGCCTATGCCGTTCAAACCGGCATGCTGACCGACGTGGGCAGCTTTCTTAACCCGGTCCCGCACGCAGCCTTCGTGCAAGGGGCCGCGCGTGTGGACTACCTGCGTCGCCGCCATCGCGCCCTGGCCGCTAACCCGCTGTTCGTGCGCACCGAATTCATCGACGACGCCGACGAGTTCGCTCGCCGGCTGCCGCTCATGGCCGCCGGGCGGGACCTGTCCGAACCGGTGGCGCTCAGTTGGGCCGATGACGGTACCGACGTCGATTTCGGTGCACTGACCAAACAGCTCGTCGGGTTCGGGCTGCGCACCGGCATGACGGCATGGTTCGGACACGAGGTGCGCCGTCTGAGACCTTGCCGTGACGGCAGCTGGATACTTAGCATCCGCAACCGCCGCACCGGAGCACGGCGCAGGCTCAACGCGAAATTCGTTTTCGTCGGCGCCGGCGGCCATACGCTGCCGCTGCTGCAGAAAGCGGGAATAAAAGAAGTGAAGGGATTCGGCGGGTTCCCCATCGGCGGGAGATTCCTGCGCAGCACCAACCCGGCGCTCACCGCCGAGCACCGCGCCAAGGTGTACGGCCTGCCCGCCGCCGGGGCGCCCGCGATGACGGCCCCGCACCTGGACCTGCGGATGATCAACGGCAAGCCGTGGCTGCTGTTCGGGCCGTTCGCCGGCTGGTCGCCGAAGTTCCTCAAGTACGGCCACGTCGGCGACCTGCCGCGATCGATTCGACCCGCCAACGCGCTGTCCATGCTGCGGGCCGCGGTCGGCCAGCGGCGCCTGGTCAGCTACCTGGTCGGCCAACTGACGCTGTCGCAACCCGCGCGGGTCGACGCGCTGCGAGAGTTTGCCCCCGACGCTGTCGACTCCGACTGGGAGACGACGGTCGCCGGGCAGCGCGTTCAGCTGATCCGGCGGGGTCGGCTGGAGTTCGACACCACGGTGATCAGCGGGGCCGACGGCAGCATCGCAGGTCTGCTGGGTGCCTCGCCCGGGGCGTCGACCGCGGTGTCGGCGATGCTCGACGTGCTGCAGCGCTGCTTTCCTGACCGGTATCGGTCCTGGCTGCCCGCGCTCAAAGAGATGGTGCCGTCGCTGGGCATCACATTGTCGACGGAGCCGACGCTGTTCGAGGAAGTGTGGTCGTGGGGCACGAAGGTGTTGGGCTTACGACGCGCGCCGGCGACGACGCAGAGTTCAGCGATGAGGAGGAGCGGCGCATGACGATCGCGCTGCGCCGGGCGTGGGCCAAAGACCTTGACGCGCCGACCCTTTACGAACTGCTCAAACTGCGGGTGGAAGTGTTCGTCGTCGAACAGGCCTGCCCGTATCCGGAGCTGGACGGGCGTGACCTGCTCGCCGAAACCCGGCATTTCTGGCTGGAACAGCCCAGCGGCGAGGTGATCTGCACGCTGCGGCTGATGGAGGAGCATCCCGGCGGCGAGAAGGCGTTCCGCATCGGCCGGCTCTGCACCAGGCGCAGCGCCCGCGGCCAGGGCCACACCACCCGGCTGCTGCGTGCTGCGCTCGCCGAGGTGGGCGACTACCCGTGCCGGATCAACGCCCAGGCCTCCCTGACGGACATGTACGCCCAGCACGGTTTTGTGCGCGACGGCGACGACTTCGTCGAGGACGGCATCCCGCACGTGCCGATGCTCAAGCCGGCTAGCCCGCCGCCGCCTCGGGCCGCTACCCGGCCCGCATCGTCGGCAAGCGGGCCCGGCACCGGGGTAAAGGCTCGGCCATGAAGCCGTATCCGTTCAGCGCGATCGTCGGGCACGACCAGCTGCGGCTTGCGCTGATCCTGTGTGCGGTGCGCCCGGAAATCGGCGGGGTGCTGATCCGCGGCGAGAAGGGCACCGCGAAGTCGACGGCTGTCCGCGGTCTGGCCGCACTGCTGTCCCACACCGGCGAATCTCGGCTCGTCGAGCTGCCGATCGGCGCCACCGAGGACCGGGTGATCGGTTCGCTGGATCTGCAGCGGGTGCTGCGCGACGGGGAACACGCGTTCTCGCCGGGGCTGTTGGCCCGCGCGCACGGCGGCGTGCTCTATGTCGACGAGGTCAACCTGCTGCACGACCATCTGGTCGATCTGCTGCTCGACGCCGCGGCGATGGGGCGGGTGCACATCGAACGCGACGGCATCTCGCATTCGCACGAGGCCCGGTTCGTGCTGATCGGCACCATGAACCCCGAAGAAGGCGAACTGCGCCCGCAGCTGCTGGACCGGTTTGGGCTCACCGTCGATGTGCATGCGTCGCGTGATGTTGAGGTGCGGGCCCAGGTGATCCGGCAGCGGATGGCCTACGAAGCAGATCCCGACGCGTTCGCCGAGCGCTACGCGGCCGCCGACGCCGAGTTGGCTCACCGGATCGCCGCCGCCCGCGGGTTGGTGTCCGATGTGGTGTTGGGGGACAACGAGTTGCGCAGGATCGCCGCGCTGTGCGCCGCGTTCGAGGTCGACGGCATGCGCGCGGATCTGGTTGTGGCCCGCACGGCGGTGGCGCACGCCGCCTGGCGCGGCAGCGACACTGTCGACGAGCGCGACATCCGGGTGGCGGCCGAGCTGGCGCTGCCCCACCGGCGCCGCCGCGACCCGTTCGACGACCCGGGCCTGGACCGCGACCAGCTCGACGCGGCGCTGGCGCGGACCGGCGACGACGATGAGCCGGAGCCAGATCCCCCTGGCGGCGGTCAGATCCCTCATGAGCCTGCGCCGCACGAAAACCCGATGCGCACGCCGCCGCAAGCGCCCAGACCCAGCGCGCCGCCGTCGGCACCCTTTCGCACCCGGCTGCTGACGGTGCCCGGCGTGGGTGCGGGCGCGCCGGGCCGGCGCTCTCGTGCCCGCAACGCGACCGGGGCGGTGGTGGCCGCCACCGACAGCACAGACGGGCATGGCCTGCACCTGTTCGGCACCGTCCTGGCAGCGGCGGAACACACCGACGCCGCCGGGCAGCTTCGATTACGCCCCAGCGATATTCGCCGCGCGGTGCGCGAGGGCCGGGAAGGCAATCTGGTGATCTTCGTGGTCGACGCATCGGGTTCGATGGCAGCGCGGGATCGGATGGCCGCGGTCAGCGGCGCCACCCTGTCGCTGCTGCGCGACGCCTACCAGCGCCGCGACAAGGTCGCGGTGATCACCTTCCGCGAACGGGGCGCGCGGTTGCTGCTGCCGCCGACGTCGTCGGCGCATATTGCCGGACGGCGACTGGCCCGCTTCGACACCGGCGGCAAAACCCCCCTGGCCGAGGGCTTACTGGCCGCGTGCGAACTTCTGGTGCGGGAGAGGGTGCGTGACAATACCCGCCGCCCACTGGTCGTGGTGCTCACCGACGGGCGGGCCACCGGCGGACCAGATCCTTTGGGCCGCAGTCAATTAGCCGCTGCGAGGCTGGTCGCCGAGGGCGCGGCCGCGGTGGTCGTCGATTGTGAGATGTCTTACGTGCGTCTGGGGCTGGCCGAGCAGCTGGCCGCGTGGCTGGGGGCGCCGACGATTCGGCTGCAGCAGTTGCGCGCCGATTACCTGAGCCGCGCGGTGCGCCGCGTCGCCTGAGCCGGTGGAGTAAGCGCTGATGCCACAAGGCCGCCCAACCCGGATTCCCGACGACGGGCTGACCACCCGGGCCCGCCGCAACACGGCGGTGCTGGCCGTGCACACCGGCGCGGGCAAGGGCAAGTCGACCGCCGCGTTCGGGATGGCGCTGCGGGCGTGGAACGCCGGGCTGGACATCGCGGTGTTCCAGTTCGTCAAGAGCGCCAAGTGGAAGGTGGGCGAAGAGGCGGCATTTCGCCAGCTCGGGCGGTTGCACGACGACCACGGGACGGGCGGGCCGGTGCAATGGCACAAGATGGGCGCCGGTTGGTCCTGGGCGCGCAAGCCCGGCAGCGTCGCCGACCACGCCGCGGCGGCCGCCGACGGATGGGCCGAGATCGCCCGTCGGCTCGCCGCGCAGCAGCACGACTTCTATGTGCTCGACGAGTTCACCTATCCGCTCAACTGGGGGTGGGTCGACGTCGGCGAGGTGGTCGACACGCTGCTGGGCCGCCCCGGCCGCCAGCACGTGGTGATCACGGGCCGCGATGCCCCGCCGCGGCTGATTCAGGCGGCCGACCTGGTCACGGAGATGGCGAAGGTCAAGCACCCGATGGATGCCGGTCGTAAGGGGCAGAAGGGCATCGAGTGGTGAGCATCCCCGCAGTCGTCGTCGCCGCGCCTGCCTCGGGCAGCGGAAAGACAACGGTCGCAACGGGTTTGATCGGTGCACTGCGGCGGGCCGGCCATCGGGTCGCGGCCTTCAAGGTCGGCCCGGATTTCATCGACCCCGGCTATCACGCGCTGGCCTGCGGGCGGCCCGGGCGTAACCTCGACCCGGTCCTGGTGACAGAGCGCCTGATCGGCCCGCTCTACACCCACGGCGCCGCCGGCGCTGACATCGCCGTGGTGGAAGGCGTCATGGGTCTTTTCGACGGCCGCATCGGCGCCGATGCGGTCACCCCGGCGCCCGGCTCCACCGCGCACGTTGCCGCGCTGCTGGGCGCACCGGTGATTCTGGTGGTCGATGCGCGTGGCCAGAGCCATAGCATTGCCGCGTTGCTGCACGGCTTTTCGACGTTCGACGCCGCCACGCGCGTCGCCGGTGTCGTCCTCAACCGGGTCGGATCGGCCCGGCACCACGAGGTGCTGCGGCGGGCCTGCGACCACGCCGGTGTGCCGGTGCTGGGCGTCATCCCGCGCAGCAACGAAATCGAGCTGCCCACAAGACATCTCGGCCTGATCACCGCCGTCGAGTATGGCCGTCGGGCACAGTCTGCGGTCGAAGCGATGACGGCGCTGGTCACGCGTCACGTCGACGTCGCGGCTGTTGCGGCCGCCGCCGCGAGCCGGGTCAACGATCAGCCATGGGATCCCGCGGCCGCGATCGGTGACGGAAGGCGCCAACCTGTAATCGTCGCCCTGGCTGCGGGAAAGGCGTTCAACTTCTGCTACGCCGAGCACGCCGAACTGTTGCGCGCCGCCGGGGCCGAGGTCGTCGAATTCGATCCATGCACCGACTCGCTGCCCGACGGAAGCGCCGCGGTTGTGCTGCCCGGCGGCTTCCCGGAGCAATTCACCGGCGAGCTCTCGGCCAACACCGCCGCCCGACATCAGCTCCGCGCGCTGGCCGCCTCGGGCGCGCCGGTGCACGCCGAATGTGGTGGGTTGACCTACCTGCTCGCCGACCTCGACGGGCACCCGATGTGCGGTGTACTGGCCGGCTCGGCCCGGTTCACCGCCGAGCTGACGTTGGGGTACCGCGACGCGGTCGCGGTCGCCGATTCCACGCTGTATGACGCCGGAGAGCGGGTCGTCGGACACGAATTCCACCGCACTGCAATAACTTTCACCGAGAGCTTTCAGCCGGCGTGGGTCTATCGCGATGGCCGCGCAGACGCGGTGCGAGACGGCGCGGTGCATGCCGGTGTGCACGCGTCGTACCTGCACACCCACCCGGCGGCCACACCGGGCGCGGTGGCCCGCTTCGTCGCCCACGCCGCCCGCCACGGTTCTAAACTCGCCGGGTGACGACACCGGAGAACGCGTACCTGGTCGGGTTGCGCCTGGCCGGCAAGAAGGTCGTTGTCGTCGGCGGCGGCACGGTCGCCCAGCGCCGGCTGCCGCTGCTCATCGCCAGCGGCGCCAGCGTGCACGTCATCGCCCGCAGCGCGACCCGCGCTGTCGAGGCGATGAGCGGAATCACGTTGTCGCGGCGGGAGTACCGCGACGGCGACCTCGACGGAGCCTGGTATGCCATCGCGGCCACCGACGATCCGGCGGTGAACGCCGCGGTCGTGGCCGAGGCCGAGCGACGACGAATCTTTTGTGTGCGCGCTGACATTGCGGTCGAGGGCACCGCGGTCACTCCGGCGACATTCGACTACGCCGGCCTGTCGGTGGGGGTGCTGGCCGGAGGCGAGCATCGCCGCTCGGCGGCGATTCGCTCGGCGATCCGCGAGGCCCTGCAGCGGGGCATCATCACCGCGGCCACCGACGACGCCGTGCCCGGCGGTGTGGCGCTGGTTGGTGGCGGGCCCGGCGACCCCGAACTGATCACCGTGCGCGGCCGGCGCCTGCTCGCCAGCGCCGACGTCGTCGTCGCTGACCGGCTGGCACCGGCGGAACTGCTGGCCGAACTGCCGCCGCATGTCGAGGTGATCGACGCCGCCAAGATCCCCTACGGGCGGGCCATGGCCCAGGACGCCATCAACGCGGTGATGATCGAGCGGGCCAAGGCCGGCCAGTTCGTCGTCCGCCTCAAAGGCGGCGACCCGTTCGTCTTCGCCCGTGGCTACGAAGAACTCCTGGCGTGCACCGACGCGGGAATCCCGGTGACCGTGGTGCCCGGTGTGACCAGTGCCATCGCGGTGCCGGCGCTGGCCGGTGTGCCGGTCACCCACCGCGCTGTCTGCCACGAATTCGTGGTGGTCAGCGGCCATATTGCGCCGGGGCATCCCGAATCGTTAGTGAACTGGGACGCATTGGCCGCGCTGTCGGGCACGATCGTTTTGCTGATGGCGGTGGAGCGCATCGAGCAATTCAGCCAGGCGCTGCTCAAAGGCGGTCGACCAGCGCAGACGCCGGTGCTGGTGGTTCAGCACGGCACCACGGCCGCGCAGCGCACGTTGCGGGCCACCCTGGCCGATGCGCCGGAGAAGATTCGCGCCGAGGGCATCCGGCCTCCCGCGATCATCGTCATCGGCGCGGTGGCGGCGTTCGGCGCTTAAACAATTCTTAAGGTTACTGTAGGGTTGCCCCTTATGACGGCTCTCAACGATGCAGAGCGGGCAGTCCGGCACGCGGCCAGCAACCGCCCGAAACGGGTGGTGCCGACGCGCTCCGGACAGGCTGCTTTGGACCGGATGAGCAGGTATTCCCCGACATGGCTGCCATCATGGCGGTTCGTCGCCGCGGTGGTGGCGATCGGCGGCATGCAGCTGATGGCGACGATGGACGGCACCATCGCGATCGTCGCGCTTCCTAAGATTCAGAACGAGCTGAGCCTGTCCGACGCCGGGCGCAGCTGGGTGATCACCGCCTACGTGCTGACCTTCGGTGGGCTGATGCTGCTCGGCGGCCGTCTCGGTGACACCATCGGCCGCAAGCGCACCTTTATCGTCGGTATCGCGCTGTTCACGATCGCCTCCGCCCTGTGCGGTATCGCCTGGGACGAGGCCACGCTGGTCATCGCCCGGCTGTTGCAGGGCATCGGTGCGGCCATCGCCTCACCGACGGCTCTTGCGCTGATTGCCACCACGTTCCCGAAGGGGCCCGCGCGTAATGCCGCGACCGCGGTGTTCGGCGCGATGACCGGTGTTGGCTCCGTGATGGGCCTCGTGGTGGGCGGGGCGCTCACCGAGGTGTCGTGGCGGCTGGCGTTTTTGGTGAACGTGCCGATCGGGCTGGTGACGATCTACCTGGCCCGCACCACGCTGCGCGAAACGCACCGGGAACGGATGAAGCTCGACGCCACCGGGGCCGTCCTGGCCACGTTGGTCTGTACGGCAGCGGTGTTCGCGTTTTCGATGGGCCCGGAAAAGGGCTGGATCTCGGCCACGACGATCGGTTCGGGCGTGGTGGCGGCGGGGGCTTTCGTGGCGTTCGCCATCGTCGAACGCACCGCGGAGAACCCGATCGTGCCCTTCGACCTGTTCTTTGACCGCAACCGGCTGGCCACGTTCGCGGCCATATTCCTGGCCGGGGGCGTGCTGTTCACGCTCACCGTGCTGATCGGCCTGTACGTGCAGGACATCATGGGCTACAGCGCACTGCGCGCAGGTATCGGCTTCATCCCGTTCGCCATCGCGATGGGCATCGGGTTGGGGGCGTCGTCGCAGCTGGTGTCCTGGTTCCCGCCGCGCGTGGTGGTCATCGCCGGTGGTGTGCTGGTGCTGGGTGCAATGCTGTACGGCTCGACGCTCAACGGGAGCATGCCGTATTTCCCCAACCTGATCATGCCGATCGTGGTCGGCGGGATCGGTATCGGCATGATCATTGTCCCGCTGGCGCTGTCGGCGATCGCCGGCGTCGGATTCGATCGGATCGGACCCACGTCGGCGATCGTGTTGATGCTGCAGAACCTGGGCGGTCCGGTGGTGCTGGCCATCATCCAGGCCGTCATCACCTCGCGAACGCTCTACCTGGGCGGCACCAACGGCCCGGTGAAGTACATGAACTCAGCCCAGTTGCATGCGCTCGACCACGGCTACACTTACGGCCTGCTCTGGGTCGCCGGGGTGGCCATCATTGTGGGTGGCGCGGCGCTGCTGATCGGATACTCCGCTCAGCAGGTCGCGCATGCGCAGGAGGTCAAAGACGCGCTGGAGGCCGGCGAGCTGTAGGCCCGCTGCGCTTACCAAACACACGCCAGCGTCGCGGTTGGATCCCGAACCACGGTCGTGGCTTCTGTTTCGCGGGGCAGTCTAGGCTCGCTTGCTGTGATCACCCGGATGTCCGAGCTGTTTGTGCGCACGCTGCGCGAGGATCCCGCCGACGCCGAAGTGCCCAGCCATAAGCTGCTCATCCGCGCCGGCTATATCCGGCCGGTGGGGCCTGGCCTGTACAGCTGGCTGCCGCTGGGCCTACGGGTGCTGCGCAAGATCGAGCGTGTCGTCCGCGAAGAGATGAATGCGATTGGCGGGCAGGAGATTCTGTTCCCCGCACTGCTGCCGCGGGCCCCGTACGAGGCGACCAACCGGTGGACGGAATACGGCGACAGCGTGTTTCGGCTCAAGGATCGCCGCGGCAACGACTATCTGCTTGGCCCGACCCACGAAGAGCTGTTCACGTTGACGGTCAAAGGCGAGTACAGCTCGTACAAAGACTTTCCGCTTGTGCTCTACCAGATCCAGAACAAGTACCGCGACGAAACGCGTCCTCGGGCCGGCATTCTGCGTGTCCGTGAGTTTTTGATGAAAGACTCCTATTCCTTCGACCTCGACGACGCCGGGCTCAAAGCCGCCTATCACGCGCACCGTGAGGCCTACCAACGGATTTTCGACCGGCTGCAGGTCCGCTACGTGATTGTGTCCGCGGTGTCCGGCGCGATGGGCGGCAGCGCCTCAGAGGAGTTTCTGGCCGAAAGCCCGATCGGTGAGGACACGTTCGTGCGATGCCTGCAATCCGGTTACGCCGCCAACGTCGAAGCGGTCGTTACCGCTCGCCCGGAAGCGCTGCCCGTCGACGGATTGCCGGATCCGGTGGTTTACGACACCGGTGACACGCCAACCATTGCCACCCTGGTGGAATGGGCGAACCACGCCAACCTCGGCCGAAGCGTCAGCGCCGCCGACACGCTCAAGAACGTGATGCTCAAAGTGCGCCAACCAGGCGGTGATTGGGAGCTGTTGGGCATCGGGCTGCCGGGTGACCGCGAGGTCGACGAGCGGCGATTGGCCGCCGCGCTCGACCCGGCCGAATACCAACTGCTCGGCGACGACGACTTCGCCGAATACCCATTTCTGGTGAAGGGTTATATTGGGCCAAAAGCGTTGCAGAAGAACGGGATTCGTTATCTCGTCGATCCACGCGTCGTCGACGGTACCAGTTGGATCACCGGAGCCGATGAGCCCGGCAAGCATGTCGTCGGGCTGGTCGCCGGGCGGGACTTCACCGCCGACGGCACCATCGAGGCCGCCGAGGTGCGTGACGGCGATCCGTCCCCCGACGGCGCAGGCCCGCTGGTGTCTGCCCGCGGCATCGAGATCGGCCACATCTTTCAGCTCGGCCGCAAATACACCGACGCCTTCGCCGTCGACGTGCTCGGCGAGGATGGTAAACCGGTGCGCCTGACGATGGGGTCCTACGGCATCGGGATATCCCGGCTGGTGGCCGTCATCGCCGAGCAGCATCACGACCAGCTCGGCCTGCGCTGGCCACCCGCGGTGGCGCCGTTCGACGTGCACCTGGTGATCGCCAACAAGGACCGCGAGGCTCGCGCCGGAGCCAGCGCGCTGGCCGCCGACCTGGACCGCCTGGGTATCGAGGTGCTGCTCGACGACCGTCAGGCATCGCCCGGAGTCAAGTTCAAAGACGCCGAGTTGCTGGGCGTGCCGTGGATCGTCGTGGTAGGACGGGGCTGGGCCGACGGTGTGGTCGAGCTTCGGAACCGCTTCGACGGCCAGACCCGCGAGATGGCGGTCGGTGTCTCGCTGGCCACCGAGATCACCGCGGCGGTGTCGAGCTGACCGCGGCTATTCGCCGCCGCCCGGGAAGGCCTTGGTGATCGGCCAGGCACCCAGTTCCCGGTTCCACCGCGCAGCCCACACCGCGCTCTGCGTCAGCGCGGTCACGGCGAACGAGCGGTGATCGGCCGTCTTGGCCCGCTCGACCACCACCCGCCACGCGGCCGCCGCATCGTTTTCCATCCGTACCGCCAGGTGCGCCGCGTCGATGGCGTTGTTCACCGGGATGGGCAGCTGATAGCCGGCGGCGGCGACGGGCCCGGTGACCGACTGGGCTGCCAGCATCGCGATCACCGCGTCGCGACGCTTTCGATGCTGGCGGAGCGCGGCAGCGACCATCGCGTTGAGATCGGGTGTGGTGTGCGCCGACACGATGCCGTAGCCGTAGACGACGGCGTGCTCGGTGGCCAGCGCGTCGCACAGGGCGGCGTCTTCGGGGTCACGCGGGCGGCTGGACGCATCCGTGGCCTGGGTCGGCTCGGCCGAGGTCACCGCGTTGCCCCGTTCGGCGCCAGCGCGACCGTGTAGGCCGCCGTGCATGCCGCGGCGATGGAAGCCAGCAGCCCCGCTCGATAACCCGATGACGCGGTCGCCAGCCGGGTCGCCGAATCCGCCGAGGCCTGCAGCGAGTGGAGCACCTCGGCCAGCGGCGGCGGCGTCGCAGCCTGGCTGCGCGTCGGGCTGGGGGATGCGCTCGAGCTTGTCGGTGTCCGTCCGCTGACCCGCTCGATTTCGGATTCCAGCGCCGCCGCATGTCGGGCACGCTCCGCGGCGACCTGCGTCAACGCGGTCGCCATTTGCGGCGGCGCGCCGGTGGCGGCTGCGGTGGCGAGCTCGCTATCGTGCCGCGCCTGCCTCGACTGTGCTTCCAGCTCGTCGACCTGCCGGGGCGGTTGACCAGAGCCGCACCCCGGCACGACCGCTCCGAGCACAGCCAAAGCGGTGCCGCCGGCCAGGACACGCCTTCGGGTGACGACTGGTGCTGCGCTTGGCACAGCAACATCCTGCCATCGCGCAGCAGCGGCTTAGCAGCTGGACGAATAATGGGCGGGCAGCCGCGCTGGCCGCTGAGACGCATTTCCTGGCGTATCGTTGGTAGCTGATTCCCCTGGAACGCTGACTGATGCGCGCCGGAGGGTCGCCGGAGCCGTCCTGCCGGCGACACCCGGCGATGACCGGACAACTCAAGATGAGGAGCTCGCCGTGGCCACCGGGCTGCCTTCGCGTACTGAGGTGATCGAGCTACTCGATGGAGAGTTCGCGCGCGCCGGTTGCGAGATCGAAGATGTCGTCGTCGACACTCGGCGCCGTCCGCCCCGCATCACTGTCATCGCCGACGGCGACGAGCCGCTCGATTTGGACACGGTCACGGCGCTGTCGCAGGCCGCGTCGAGGTTGCTTGATGGGGTCGACACCATCCGGGGCCACTACGTGCTGGAGGTCAGTTCGCCCGGGGTGGACCGGCCGCTGACCAGCGCGAAACACTTCCGTCGGGCCCGTGGCCGCAAACTTCACGTGACGTTGACCGACGGATCGCAGCTGGTCGGCCGGGCCGGCGAGACGCGCGGCGACACGATCGTGCTCGTAGTCCGCGACGACCGCGGCCGCGATTGGACGGTGCGCGAAGTGGCGCTGGATGACATCGCGAAAGCCGTTGTGCAGGTCGAGTTTTCGCCACCCGCTCCACGGGAGTTGGAGTTGGCGACCGCGAGTGGGGGGCGTGGCAACGGAGGCTGCAACATGAACCGCGCCGGCGACCATGCACAGCGTGGCGGTGAGGAGGAGCGGCGCTGATGAACATCGACATGGCCGCGCTGCACGCGATCGAAGCGGACAAAGGGATTTCGGTGGATGTCGTGGTCGAGACCATCAAATCCGCGCTGCTGACCGCCTACCGGCACACCGAAGGGCACCAGCCCGACGCGCGTATCGACATCGACCGCAAGACCGGTGCGGTACGGGTGATCGCCCGCGAAACCGATGACGACGGCAACGTCATCAGCGAATGGGACGACACCCCCGAGGGTTTCGGCCGGATCGCGGCCACCACCGCGCGCCAGGTGATCCTGCAGCGGTTGCGCGACGCCGAGAACGAGCGCAATTACGGCGAGTTCTCCACCCGGGAGGGCGAGATCGTCGCCGGAGTGATTCAGCGTGACAGCCGTGCCAACGCCCGCGGCCTGGTCGTGGTGCGGCTGGGCAGCGAGACGAAGGGCTCCGAGGGCGTGATCCCGGCCGCCGAGCAGGTCCCCGGCGAGGTGTACGAGCACGGCGACCGGCTGCGCTGCTACGTGGTCGGCGTCACCCGCGGTATCCGCGAGCCGCTGATCACGTTGTCGCGCACCCACCCCAACTTGGTGCGCAAGCTGTTTGCGCTGGAAGTTCCCGAGATCGCCGACGGGTCGGTGGAGATCGTCGCCGTGGCCCGGGAAGCCGGTCACCGCTCGAAAATCGCAGTGAAATCCAATGTTGCCGGCCTCAACGCCAAGGGTGCCTGCATCGGCCCGATGGGCCAGCGGGTGCGCAACGTGATGAGCGAGCTTTCCGGGGAAAAGATCGACATCATCGACTACGACGAGGATCCGGCACGTTTCGTCGCCAACGCGTTGTCGCCGGCGAAGGTGGTCTCGGTGACGGTTATCGACCAGGCGGCGCGGGCCGCCCGGGTGGTGGTGCCCGACTTCCAGTTGTCGCTGGCCATCGGCAAGGAGGGGCAGAACGCCCGGCTGGCGGCGCGGCTCACCGGCTGGCGCATCGATATCCGGGGTGATACGCCGACACATCCGGCGGCTCAACCCGAGCACGGCGCCAGCCACGGGATGGCCCACGACCGCTAGCCCGGGCACCGGCATGATCGATCTGCGTTCGCTGGCACGGTTGGGCGGCGCCCAGTCTCGGTCGATTAGCCCGGAGAACTTCGACGGGGGCAAGGGCGGCGGCGGCCGCGCCGTCGACGGCACCGGCGCGGCCGCCGCGGCCGACCTGGGGCGGGGCTGGAAGATCTCGCCGAGCGTCCACATTGACGGGCACACCACATTTGAGCTGGCCGCCATCGAGGGACCGGCGCTGATCACGCACATCTGGCTGACCACGGACCACAGCAACTGGCGCAGTATTATTTTGCGCTGCTATTGGGACGGCGCCGATGAGCCCGCGGTCGAGGTGCCGCTTGGCGATTTCTTCGGCCAGGGCTGGTGTGAGTTCGCCCAGCTGTCCTCGGTGCCGGTCGCGGTCAACCCGCACGGCGGCTTCAACAGCTATTGGCCGATGCCCGCGCCGCGGCACGCCCGTTTGACACTGGAGAACCGCGCGCCGCACACCGCCACCGTCTATTACCAGATCAGCTACGAGATCGACGTGGACTTCGAAACCGACATGGCCGGCGCCGGCTATCTGCACAGCCAGTTCCGCCGCAGCAACCCGCTGCCCGCCGGCAGCGTGCATCCGATCCTCGACCGCGTGCACGGCGCGGGCAAGTATGTGGGCACCTACCTGGCCTGGGGCGTGAATCGCCCCGGCTGGTGGGGTGAGGGCGAAGTTAAGTTCTACCTCGACGGCGACGAGGAGTTTCCCACGATCTGCGGCACCGGCACCGAGGACTACTTCGGCGGCGCCTGGAATTTCGACGTGCCAGGCCAGGGCTACACCGGTTACTCGACGCCGTTTCTCGGCCTGCATCAGATCATCCGCCCGGACGGGCTCTACCGCAGCCAGCAACGGTTCGGCATGTACCGCTGGCACCTGCTGGACCCCGTCCACTTCCATGCTGAGCTGCGGGTGGACATCCAAGCGCTCGGGTGGACGTCGCGGGGTCGCTACCAGCCGCTGCACGACGACATCGCCTCCACCGCGGTGTTCTACCTGGACCGTCCCGCTACCACGCGCCCGTCGCTGCCCGACGCCGACGAGCTTGACGTGGGCTAGCTCGCCCGGGTGGTTCTGACCAACGGTTCGATCACGGTAGACTGAGCCGTGATCCAGCGCGAGACTTCGGCGACTGATGCACGCAGGCATCGGCGCACCGATGGGCCGGTGCGAACGTGTGTCGGCTGCCGAAAGCGAGAGTTGGCCGTCGAACTGCTTCGCGTGGTCGCTGTGTCGACCGGGAACGGCGAATATGCCGTGATCGTTGACCCAGCGGGTAGCCTTCCGGGGCGGGGTGCATGGCTGCATCCCGATCCGCGATGCGCGCGGGAAGCGATCCGGCGGCGAGCTTTCGCCCGAGCGCTGCGCATCGCCGGTTCACCGGACACGTCCGCGGTGGTCGAGCACTTGGAACTTCTAAGGACGCTCGACCCACCCGGCAACAGAACAGGTAGCAAAGAACATGAGCACACCGTGAAGTCCCGATGACCATGCGTCATAGCTAAACCCGAGGCGCGGCCCACCACCGCTGTCGCCTCATGGACAGGAGAAGTAGTGGCAGGCAAGGCCCGCGTACACGAGTTGGCCAAGGAACTCGGTGTTACCAGTAAGGAAGTTCTCGCCCGGCTCAGCGAACAGGGCGAATTCGTCAAATCGGCGTCGTCGACGGTAGAGGCGCCGGTCGCGCGTCGGCTGCGTGAATCGTTCGGTGGGGGGAAGGCCGCTGCCGACAAGGCAGCGGATAAGGCCGCCGGCAACGGCGAAGCGGCTGCCGGGGCCGCCAAGGTCGCCGGTGACGGTGGCGTGGCGACCGCACCGCCGAAAACCGCCGGCCGCAAGCCGGCCGAGCCGGCCGCGGCCGAACCGCCCGCGGCGGCGTCCGCGGCTCCTCCCACCGAGTCCCCCGGCGCGACACGCCCGCCGACTCCCGGGCCGCGCCCAGGCCCGGGGCCCAAGCCGGGAATCCGCACGCCGCGCGTCGGCAACAACCCGTTCTCGACCGCACAACCGGTCGAGCGGCCCATTCCGCGGCCGCAGGTTCCCCGTCCCGGCGTTGGCCGGCCCGGGGCACCGCGTCCCGGTGTGTCACCGGGCAGCATGCCGCCACGACCGGGCGGGCCCGCCGCCGGGCAAGGCCGCCCACCCCGTCCGGGTGTGCCGCGGCCCGCTGCGGGTGGCCGGCCGGGAATCCCGACCGGCGGTCGTGTCGGCGGCGGCGGCCCGTACCGCGGGGGTGGGGTCGGTGCCCCGCCCGCCGGGGGTTTTCGCGGCCGTCCCGGGGCCGGTGGGCGTCCCGGGCAACGTGGCGGCGCTGCCGGCGCGTTCGGCCGTCCCGGTGGCGCGCCCAAGCGCGGCCGCAAGAGCAAGCGGCAGAAACGCCAGGAATACGACTCGATGCAGGCCCCGGTGGTCGGCGGCATTCGGCTGCCGCACGGCAACGGTGAGACGATCCGGCTGGCCCGCGGTGCGTCGCTGTCGGATTTCGCCGAGAAGATCGACGCCAACCCGGCCGCGCTGGTGCAGGCGCTGTTCAACCTCGGGGAGATGGTCACCGCCACCCAGTCGGTCGGCGACGAGACGCTCGAGCTGCTCGGCAGCGAAATGAACTACAACGTCCAAGTCGTCAGCCCGGAGGACGAAGACCGTGAGCTGCTGGAGTCCTTCGACCTGACCTACGGCGAGGACCAGGGCACCGAAGAGGATCTGCAGGTGCGTCCGCCGGTCGTGACCGTCATGGGTCACGTCGACCACGGGAAAACCCGGTTGCTGGACACCATCCGCAAGACCAACGTCCGCGAGGCCGAGGCCGGCGGCATCACCCAGCACATCGGCGCCTACCAGGTGTCGGTCGAGCATGACGGCGTCGAGCGGCCGATCACGTTCATCGACACCCCCGGCCACGAGGCGTTTACCGCGATGCGCGCCCGCGGCGCCAAGGCCACCGACATCGCGATCCTGGTGGTGGCCGCCGACGACGGTGTCATGCCGCAGACGGTGGAGGCCATCAACCACGCGCAGGCCGCCGAGGTGCCGATTGTCGTGGCGGTCAACAAGATCGACAAGGAGGGTGCCGACCCGGCCAAGATCCGCGGGCAGCTCACCGAATATGGTTTGGTGCCCGAGGAATTCGGCGGCGACACGATGTTCGTCGATATCTCCGCCAAACAGGGCACCAACATCGAAGCGCTGCTGGAGGCGGTGCTGCTGACCGCCGACGCCGCGCTGGACCTGCGCGCCAACCCCGACATGGAAGCCCAGGGTGTGGTGATCGAGGCGCAACTGGACCGCGGCCGCGGGCCGGTGGCCACCGTGCTGGTGCAGCGCGGCACCCTGCACGTCGGCGACTCGGTGGTCGCCGGCGACGCTTACGGGCGGGTGCGCCGCATGGTCGACGAGCACGGCGACGACGTCGAGGCGGCGCTGCCGTCGCGGCCGGTGCAGGTCATCGGGTTCACGTCGGTGCCCGGCGCCGGGGACAACTTCCTGGTCGTCGACGAGGACCGCATCGCCCGCCAGATCGCCGACCGGCGCAGCGCCCGCAAACGCAACGCGCTGGCGGCTCGCGCCCGCAAGCGGATCAGCCTGGAGGACCTGGATTCGGCGCTGAAGGAAACCAGTCAGCTGAACCTGATCCTCAAGGGCGACAACGCCGGTACGGTCGAGGCTCTGGAGGAGGCCCTGATGGGCATCCGGGTCGACGACGAGGTGGCGCTGCGGGTCATCGACCGTGGTGTCGGTGCGATCACCGAGACCAACGTCAACCTGGCCTCGGCCTCGGATGCCATCATCATCGGCTTCAACGTGCGCGCCGAGGGCAAAGCCACCGAGCTGGCCAACCGCGAGGGCGTGGAGATCCGCTACTACTCGGTGATCTACCAGGCCATCGACGACATCGAGAAGGCGCTGCGCGGGCTGCTCAAGCCGGTGTACGAGGAAGTGCAGCTGGGCCGCGCCGAGGTGCGGGCACTGTTCCGCAGCTCGAAGGTCGGCCTGATCGCGGGTTGCCTGGTCACCTCCGGTTCGGTGCGGCGCAACGCCAAGGCCCGGCTGCTGCGCGACAACATCGTGGTCGCCGAGAACCTGACCGTCCAGTCGCTGCGTCGGGAAAAGGACGACGTCACCGAGGTCCGTGACGGTTACGAATGCGGTCTGACGCTGGGCTACGCCGACATCAAGGAAGGCGACGTCATCGAGACCTACGAGCTGGTCCAAAAGGAACGCGCCTGATGGCCGATCCGGCCCGGGCGCGCCGGCTGGCCAAGCGGATCGTCGCGATCGTCGCCTCGGCGATCGAACACGAGATCAAGGATCCGCGGCTGGCCGGGGTGACCATCGTCGACGCCAAGGTGACCGGCGACTTGCATGACGCGACGGTGTATTACACGGTGATGGGTCGCACTTTGGACGAGCAACCGGATTACGCCGGCGCGGCGGCGGCCCTCGAACGAGTCAAGGGAGTGCTGCGCACCAAGGTCGGGGCCGGCACCGGTGTGCGGTTCACCCCCACCTTGACGTTCGTCCGGGACACCGCATCCGACACCGCGCAGCGGATGGAGGAGCTGTTGGCCCGGGCCCGCGCAGCCGACGCCGATCTGGCTCGCGTGCGATCAGGCGCCAAGCCGGCGGGGGAGCCCGATCCGTACCGGACGAACCCGGATGCTAAGGATGTCGGTGACGACGACCGATCCGACGACTGACCTCGTCTCCGACGCCAGGCGCGTGGACGCCGCCGGCGCCGCGCGGTTGCTGTCCGATGCGGCCGCGATTGGCGTCATCTGCCATGTCTTTCCCGACGCCGACACCATCGGCGCCGGGCTGGCACTGGCCTTGGTGCTCGACCGGTGCGGCAAGCAGGTCCAGGTGAGCTTCGCCGCACCGGCTGCGCTGCCGGATTCCCTGCGGTCGCTGCCCGGCGGCCAGCTGTTGGTTGAGCCGGGCCGCATGCGCCGCAACGTTGACGTCGCCGTCACCGTGGACATTCCGAGCGTCAACCGGCTCGGCGGCCTCGGCGATCTGGCCACAGCCGGGCGCCAGCTGCTGGTCATCGACCATCACGCGTCGAACCAGCTGTTCGGGACCGCGAATTTCGTTGACCCGTCGGCGGATTCCACCACGATGCTAATCGCCGAGCTGCTCGATGCGTGGGGTGAGCCGATCGACGTCGACGTGGCGCACTGCCTGTACGCGGGGCTGATCACCGATACCGGGTCGTTTCGCTGGGCCAGTGCCCGCGCTCATCGGTTGGCGGCCCGGCTGGTCGAGCTCGGCGTGGACAACGCCGCAGTCAGCCGGATGCTGCTGGACAGCCATCCGTTCACCTGGCTGCGGATGCTCTCACGGGTGCTGGGCTCGGCGCAGCTGTTGCCCGACGCGGTGGGCGGTCGCGGACTGGTCTATGCGGTTGTGGAGCACAAACAGTGGATCAACGCCCGGCCGGAAGAAGTTGAAAGCATCGTCGACATCGTGCGCACCACGCAAGAAGCTGAAGTCGCGGCCGTGCTGAAAGAGGTTGAGCCGCAGCAGTGGTCGGTGTCCATGCGGGCGAAAGCGACCGTCGATCTGGCGGCGGTCGCGTCGACGTTCGGCGGAGGCGGACACACGCTGGCGGCCGGGTATTCGACTGCCGGCTCGATGGCCGATGTTGTCGCGTCGCTGCGCGCCGCGCTCGGCTGACCAGCACGCACCCGCCGGTGGCCGGCAAATCGCCGGCTTGGCCCTGCCGGCGTTGGGTGTGCTCGCCGCCGAGCCGCTCTACCTGTTGTTCGACACCGCGGTCGTCGGCCGGCTGGGCGCTTTGAGCCTGGCCGGATTGGCGATCGGTGGGCTGATCCTTGGGCTGGTTGGTTCGGACCTGACGTTCTTGTCATATGGCACGACGGCGCGTTCGGCGCGCTACTTCGGCGCCAGGGACCACGCCGCGGCGGTGGCCGAAGGTGTTCAGGCGACGTGGTTGGCGCTGGCCCTGGGCGCGGTGATCGTCCTGGTGGTCGAGGTGGTCGCCGTCCCGCTGGTCTCGGTTATCGGCTCGCGCGCCGACATCGCGACGGCAGCGTTGCCGTGGCTGCGCATCGCGATCCTGGGTGCACCGGCGATGCTGGTTTCGTTGGCGGGCAACGGTTGGCTGCGTGGGGTGCAGGATACTGTGCGCCCGTTGCGCTACGTGGTTGCGGGTTTCGGCCTTTCGGCGCTGTTGTGTCCGTTGTTGGTATACGGCTGGCTGGGCCTGCCCCGGTTGGAGCTGGCCGGTTCGGCGGTGGCCAACCTCGTCGGCCAGTGGTTGGCCGCGCTGCTGTTCGGCCGCGCTCTGCTGGCACAAAGGGTGCCGCTGCGCCTGGATCTCAGCGTGCTGCGGGCCCAGCTGGTGATGGGCCGCGACCTGATGGTGCGAACGCTGGCCTTCCAGGCGTGCTTCGTGTCCGCCGCGGCGGTAGCGGCCCGGTTCGGTGCCGCCGCCTTAGGGGCGCATCAGGTCGTGCTGCAGTTATGGGAATTCCTTGCGCTGGTTCTCGATTCGCTAGCTATCGCGGCGCAAGCACTGGTCGGGGCCGCGCTTGGGGCGAGCCAGATCACGCACGCGAAATCGGTAGCGCGCCGGGTGACCATGTTATCGGCGATCGCGGCCGCCGCGTTGGCCGCGCCGTTGGCCTTCGGTGCCTCGGCCCTGCCACGGCTTTTCACCGGCGACGCATCGGTGCTGGCCGCCATCGGCGTGCCATGGTGGTTTCTGGTGGCCCAATTACCGGTTGCCGGAATCGTTTTCGGCCTCGACGGGGTGCTGCTGGGCGCCGGCGACGCGCCATTCATGCGTACCGCAACCCTGGTCAGCGCGCTGGCGGGCTTTTTGCCGTTGATCTGGCTGTCGCTGGTGTTCGGCTGGGGGTTGGCGGGAATTTGGTCGGGGCTAACGACCTTCAGGGTGCTGCGACTGGCCTTCGTCGGGGCTCGCGCTGTTTCCGGTCGCTGGGCGGTGACCGGTACGACCTGAGCGGCCGGCGGTTGGCCACTCCGCTGGACCGGTCAGCGCCGGGCCTGGATGGTTCGCAGGATCCGGGCCGAAAGTTGGCGGTCGGTCAGCAGTTGGTCGATCAGCGCGGACAGGACTTCTTGTCCGGTGACGCGAGCCAGGCCGAGGCGGTCGGCTGCCTCTCGCTGCCAGATGTCGAGGCCTCGGTGCTGGGCGGCCGTGAGGTCGACGGTGCGTCGGGTCCGTCGTGTCCGCGATTGTCGGATGGCGGTGAGCCGTTCGGTGACCTCGGCCCCGTCCAAGGAGGCGGGCGGGGCGCCGGCCGCCGCGTGGGCGCGGAACCGTTCGGCGCCGGCGTCGAAGCGGTCGGCGGCAGGGCTCATAGGGGCGGAACCTTCCGTTTCCGTTGGCACAGACTGGGCTAAATCAGCATATCAACGGTGGTGCATTTCAGTGCTTCCGACCGGCATCGCACTGACTCCCCATTGCATCGAAATCACATTCAGCATGCAGATAATTTGATATTCAGCGACGCGCAGAGGTAAATGCTGCCAAAATACTGTGACGCATCGTCGAGCGATGACACAGCACGGGAATATCCATCGAGTACTGATTTCCTTAGACGCGGATATTAGCCCCGGAGTATTCACTGTGACATGCGGCTATGTACTTACGGAGGTACTGATACCCAGTAGCTACTGAGGTCCACACTACTTCTGCGACGACATGCAGAAGTATATGAAAACAGCTTCTTTCGCGCCCATGCCGGGGCCGCGTAGGAATACCTGTAATGGCGATGGTGAGATTGGTCAAAGCCCTTTGACAATTGCGTGGCTTTGGGTATCCAATTACATTGGGTATCAATTCAAGCCGGGGAAATCGAGACGAAGGAGGTTTTGTCATGTCGCTTTTGTCGGACGCGGCGCGTCGCTCGGCGATTGGTGCGGTGGGGGTCGGCCTTGTCAGCGGCGCCATGGTGTTTGGCGCCATCCCCGCGGCACACGCCGTCCCGGCGCCCACGTCGGCGGGGCCCGCCATGACCGCCGTCACGAATGTCGCGGCCACGGGCTACGGCTCACCCCTGCCGCAGCACTGGTGGCATCACCGCGGCTGGTGGCACCGCTGGTGGTGGTGGTGAGGTAGCGGC
>Ga0070737_10001827_pt1 | contig 28285 bp, 30 predicted proteins | sample Coa_R1_10_FD_66438 | JGI IMG/M metagenome (GOLD analysis project Ga0070737, IMG submission 66438) | Surface soil microbial communities from Centralia Pennsylvania, which are recovering from an underground coalmine fire - Coalmine... | ecosystem: Environmental > Terrestrial > Soil > Unclassified... | reverse complement strand
GGGCTGATTCCCCTGAAGACGGATCTTGAACGGTACAACCTACCGGAGGACTGCGACTGCAAGAGCGCCCTCGGATGTCCAAAGTGCAGAGTCCTGCTTGTTCTTGACGCTGAAGCGACGGACAAGGTGAAGAACGTAACTTCGGCCGACCTTGTTTCCGAGGACCCAGAGACAAAGGCAATCTCGGACACGATTCCAATCGTGAAACTTGCTCCTGGGCAGAAGGTGAAACTGGAGGCATACGCTAGGCTCGGCAAGGGGAGCGAACACGCAAAGTGGCAGGCAACCGCGGCCAGCGTCCTGATTGAAACGGGCAAACCGGACGAGTTTGAGTTATACATAGAATCTGTGGGGTCAATCCCGGCTGGGGAGATTTTCACGAGGTCGATAGAAAAGTTGCAAAAGAGCCTGGAGGAGTTTGCATCACAGATCTCGGTCGCTCAGCCGATTGCCCAGTAGGAAGAATTGAGGTAAACGAAAGTTCTTTTTCTTTTTTCTCATGATGGGAAAAGATGATTTTGTAACAAGATGATACAGAATTCCAGTCGAATAAAGCTCGGAGAGGCACTCGAAAAACACTCCAAGAGCTCAAAGCAGGCATTGTGGAAGACTCTTTCTGAAGGCGTTCTTGCGAGCAGAAAGAACAGGAGGCAGGTTAACCTCTCCTCAATTTCAAAGAACTCGAAGGACGGTTCGAAGGTGGTGATCGCTGGAAAGGTTTTGGGATCCGGCTCGATTGATCACAAGGTTACCGTCGCTGCTCTCTCCTTCTCGAACGGAGCCAAGTCGAAGATACTCGCGGCGGGTGGTCAATGCATCTTACTCTCAGATTTCATGCAGTCGACAAAGAGCGTGGAGGGTGTGTTGATCCTTGGCTGAGAGCGGAAGGACACAGCCGGCGGCACAGCCAAAAACATACTACGTGGACGCGGAGGGCAAGATCGCGGGAAGATTGTGCTCGCACGTTGCAAAACTCCTGCTCGAGGGAAATCGCGTCATAGTTGTGAATGCGGAATCTACTCTCTTTTCGGGGTCTCGAAGAAACATAATGACAGAGTGGGCCGCGAGGCTGAACCTGGGTAGCGTCGTGCACCCAAAGCACGGTCCCTTTCATCCGCGAACCCCGGACGGGATATTGTCGAGAATGGTAAGGGGAATGCTTCCAAGGCGCAAGCCGAGCGGAGCGGCTGCTCTGAAGCGTCTCCGGGTCTACGTCGGAGTCCCCGAAGAATACTCCAAGGTTTCATTCACCGACTTTGAGGATTCCAAGGCGACCAAACCGATCGCTTTCTATTTCCCTCTGGGAGAGATCGCAGCGAAGATCGGATGGAAGGGTGGCAAGTGAACAGTTAATCCATGGTCAACAGAAAGACAAAGCTATACTCGGGCGCGAGAAAGGAGGCAAGGGCCTCCGCCGCAATAATGCCCGGCACCGGGAAGATCAGGATAAATAACATCCCGGTCGAAATACTCACACCGACCGTCGCGAGGCGCCGTGTTCTCACCCCGCTCGTGCTTTCAGGAGAACTCAGGGACAAGGTGGATATCGACGTGAGGGTCTCGGGCGGTGGATTCATGGGTCAGGCGGAAGCGGCCGCTATGGCGATCTCCAGAGCCCTGGTTGATTGGACGAGGGGGCAGGAATTGCGCAAGAGGATCGCGGAATATGACGTGCACCTGCTATCCGGCGACGCTCGGAGGTCGGAAACGAAAAAGTTCGGTGGACCGGGAGCGCGTCGACGAAAGCAGAAATCGTACAGGTAAAGTGAGTGATTACAAGAGAAAATGATCGTACCAGTCAGATGCTTCACCTGCGGCAAGTTGGTCGCCGACAAACACGGCGAGTTTGTCCAGAGAGTAAAGTCCGGGGAGGATCCGAAGAAGGTCTTGGATTCGCTGGGGATGAAACGCTACTGCTGTCGAAGGATGCTCATATCCAGCATGGACGTGATCGACCAGCTGATGCCCTACAACGAGGCGCAGTGGAAGCGACATTCGGAATATTCGGTAGATCGAATTTAGGAAGCTTTCCCGATAATTCGGGATTCTCGGTGAAAGCCTAAAAAGCAAGTCATCTCCCCCCTAGAGATGATTGTTGCTACTACTGCTGCTGAAAGAAGAAGCAAAATGACATCGCACTACAAAGAATCCCTAAAGATCACAGAAGTAAAGAGCCGCATGGGCGCCTTCTGCGTCATCGAGATGAGTGGGTTCAAGTTCGTCACGCCTTGCGACACTCGTGTCAGGATACTGCAATCGCTTTCGGAATCGGACAAAACGGCGGACGATCTTTCAAGGCAGGTAGGTGCCTCATACTCCACCATAATGGACCACATGGATCTCCTGGAGCGCGTCGGCATGGTGCAGGCGTACCTGAAGAAGGGAGAGTCCGAAGGGGGCAGGCGGAAGATCTGCTTTCGCTTGGCCTCCAATCCGCGCAAGTGAAGATTGGGACAAGGCACGCAATTTCGGGACAGAACCCTTATATAATTTTGAGCGGAATAGATCAATTTATGCCAACAGTAGTAGGAACTGATTCAAACTGGAAGCAAGAAGTGGAGCAGGCGGAGGTTCCTGTCGTTGTCGACTTTTGGGCTCCTTGGTGCGGGCCGTGCAGGATGGTTTCACCGGTGATCGAAAAACTATCTGAAAAATACAACGGCAAGTTGAAAGTAGTAAAAGTGAACGTTGATGATAATCAGGAGCTCGCGATGAAGTACGGCATCATGAGCATACCGACCATCATGCTGTTCAAGGGAGGTAAGGCTCTCGATCAGACGATCGGCGCAGCCCCGTCCGAGCACTACGAACGGATGCTAGAGAAGAATCACGTACTCGCTTAGGCTGAGAGAGATTATCAAAAACTGAAGAAAATGAACCCCGTAGACAGAAAATTAACGGATTACGAAAAGTCTCAACAGGAAGAGACGCGAAGAAGAGTGGAGCGCGCGCAGGACTTTGGCGAGCTCTTCGAGCTAGTGAAAAGAATAGTCGAACAGGAGATTGGACAGCACAGGGCAGGGTTGACCCTTTTCCTGTCGGACATGCCAAACAACGTCGGCGCGTACCATCCCGTCGCATCAAACTCGATCGTGGTGAATCGGGCCCTCGTCGCGCAGATGAGGAAACTAGCAAAGGATCCGCGAGAGATCAATTCGTTCGTGTTCATGATCTTGATGCACGAATACCTACACAGTCTAGGGTACCTCGACGAAGGTGAGGTGAGAAAGATCGCACAGAACATCTGCGCCGGCGCTCTCGGAAGCGATCACATGACGGTGAAGCTCGCAAGCGCAAATTGGATCGAGATGTACCCCGAGCTCGCGGCAAATTCTCCCACGCGATTTTCAAAAGGTTTTGAGATCGTGAGAGACTTTGACTCTTCGAGCATGTCCTACATCGGTTAGGACCTAGGATCCTCTCCTGTATTCTGCTGAGACGGTAACCATTTTATAAGCAAAAAACAAACTCGTTTGTTGTTTCAATTTGGCAGTAAGCAACGACGAGATTGAGGAGGAAGGCTCGGCCGAGGCGACGATCGCTCCCGGCCTCTCGGAGAGAGCCCTTCTTTCCACGGGCATTAGAATCGGGACGCTTGTAAAGACAAAGAGCATGGCTCCGTTTGTCAGCAGGACCCAAGCAAACGGGCTTCATGTCCTCGACGTGACTAAAACAATAAGCAGGATCGATACGGCCGCAAAGTTCATCGCGAGAGCAGACATCAGCAGGGTGGTGGTTTACTCGGCGCGCGAATACGCGAAAACTCCGATCGAAAAGTTCGCCGAGGCAACCGGCGCGAAGGCTCAGACGGGTCGGTTCATGCCTGGCACGTTCACGAACCCGCTCTTCCGAAATCACATTGACCCAGAAATTGTCATCGTGGCCGATCCGGCGGTCGACTATCAGGCGCTGGATGAGGCATCAAAGCTGGGCATCCCGGTCGTGGCGATCTGCGATACCGATAACGTGACCGCCAACGTGGATATAGTCATCCCCGCGAACAACAGGGGGAGGAGCGCGCTCGCCGCCGTGTTCTGGTTACTTGCGAGATACGTCCTTCTCCACGCAGGCGCAATAACCTCCGATCAACAGATGAAGTTCACCGTGGAGGACTTTGAGACGAAACTCGTCGAAGAGGAAGAAGGAGAATCAGGCTACGATAGTGCTTAAAGCGTAAACCAAATCCTAGATCGTCCGGAACTCTTTGAGCCTCCTTCATGGCACGAGAACTCCAGCAGTAGCTGGCAGCTTTTACCCAGCGGAGCGAGACCGCTTATTTGAGGAGATTCACAGGTGCTTCACCCACTCGCTTGGACCCGGGTTCTTTCCAAGCGCGGCAAGGGTGGGGGGAATCGACGAGGAAGCGCAAAAGGTTTCAACCCATTCCACCCGCTGCCTCATAGTCCCGCACGCGGGTTACATGTACTCCGGCCCCGTCGCCGCGCATTCTTATCTTCAGGTGAGCAACTTTATTGCGAGCTCGCCCAGCGAGGAGTTTGTCGCGATCGTGCTCGGACCCAATCACTACGGTCTGGGGAGCGGGGTCGCGCTGTCCAGGAACGAGGCCTGGGAAACGCCACTCGGAACGGTACAAGTCTCGAGGGAGATCTCAAAGCAGATGCTGGATTCATCGAGCATCGTCGATATTGACGATCTGGCTCATTTGAGGGAGCACTCGATAGAGGTGCAGATTCCGTTCCTCCAAGCTTTAGCAACGCAGCAGAAAAGAACCTTCAAACTGCTGCCGATCTGTCTGATGCTCCAAGACAGGGAAACCGCTCAACAAGTTTCCGAGTCGATCCTGTCCATATTGAGGAAGAAGGATGGACCAAGTTGCTTGGTCCTCGGCTCAAGTGACCTAACCCACTACGAAGCTCAGAGGAACGCGAACACAAAGGACAGGAAGTTACTCAGCGCGGTCGAGAAACTGGACGTGCTCGAGTTCTACAAAGTCCTAGAAAGAGAGAACGTAACAGCCTGCGGTTACGGCGCGATTGCCTCGGTGATGTACATTGCAATAGGATTGGGTATGAAGAAGGGAAGTGTGCTGAAGTATGCGACGAGCGGCGACGTCACCGGTGACGAATCCTCCGTTGTCGGTTACTCGGCGGTTGAGTTTCATTGAAGGTTGACGAGCATAGAACGAGCGTCTCGGCGAGCGCTCCGGGGAAGGTTATCATCTGCGGGGAACACTACGTCGTGCACGGCTCGCACGCTGTTGCGGCCGCAATCAACAAACGAGCCAAGGTAAAGGTATCTACAGCCGATGGCAGGAGCTCAACCATCTCCTCAAGAGGCGTGAACGTTTCTCTTGATTCTCCCGACAGGTCGTTTTACTCGATCAAGTCGATAGCAAAAAAGATCTTCTCCGAGCACGGCAAGCCGCGCGCGGGAGTCAAGATAGCAATCGATTCCGACATCCCAGCGGGCTCCGGACTGGGGTCATCCGCCGCTGTATCTGTTGCCACGGCAGCTGCCCTAATTGGTTTCGTGGGAGCGAGGGTAGAGCCAGCAAAGATCGTGGAAGCCGCGACATGCGGAGAGAAGGAGGTTCACGGCAATCCCTCTGGGATTGATATCCAAGCAAGCCTCAACGGGGGGATGATACTTTTCAACAAGAACTCCGGGGCAAAGCCCGTCCCGCTGGATCGCTCGTTGCAATTTCTGGTCGTCTACTCAGGCAGACAGAGGAAAACATCTGAACTCGTCGATAAGGTGAGGCGCATGCGCGACCGATATCCAAGGTTCTTTGAGCGATTGACGGAAGCGTCTTCGTTCTTGAGCCTCGAGGTGGTCGAGGCGGTCTCGAGCGGCGATCTTCCCTACCTTGGAGCCATCATGAACATGATGCAATCCTCCCTCTCCTGGATCGGGGTGTCAAACCGCATGCTCGATAATCTGATCGAAGATGTGCTTTCCGAAGATGTGTACGGTGCAAAGATTACAGGCGCTGGAGGCGGGGGCAGCATAATAGCGCTACCCAAGCCGGAGAAGGGAAGCGCCGTGTTGAAGCGGATCGCCCTGAGGAACAAAGTTTCATTCCTCTGCACCATCCCGCAACGAGGTCTACGCATGGAGGAAGCCTAGCAAATCATGGAGTGCAAAGTCGCGATCGTAAAATTGGGCGGAAGTCTGGTCACCATTAAGGCTAAGCCATTGACCCCAAACATGAGAGCAATCACGAATCTGGCTTCCTGCCTAAGCGCCCTTCGGCTCAGGAAGGATGAACGACTTTTCCTGATTCACGGTGGGGGTTCGTACGGACATTACTACGCAAAAAAGTTCGGCCTCTCCACTCGTTTCACAAAATCAAGGCCTGAAGCAATCGCGAAGATTTGCAATGCCATGCTCGAGCTTCACTCGCAAATACTGGACGCCTTCACTTCGAACGGATTTTATTGCAGATCCATAGATTCCGCCGAGCTCCTGTCTTCGGGGAACTCGACGCTCTCGGGTGTTTCGAAGAGGAAGGTCGAGGACTATCTAGCGTGTGGGCTGACACCTCTCTCCTACGGAAACGTCTTTGTTTCCGGACAGGGCGCTCGAATAATCTCCGGAGACGAAGTGTGCCTTGCTCTTGCAAGATCACTCAGTGTAAGCAGGGTGATCTTCGCGATGGACGTTGACGGAGTTTACAGTAATCCTTCACTGGAGGGAGATGTCATACCAATCCTCAACAGCGTTGCAGATGTACACTCAAGAGTGAGAAGATGGGATGTAACCGGAGGTCTTGGAGCAAAGCTGAAGCTCGGCTTTGAAATCTCAAGGCTCGGCGTCGATGTTTGCTTTCTGAACGGGCTGTTCCCTGATAGGATAAGGAAAGCAATCAGCGGGGGTGAGAATTTCAGGGGTTCAATGATTCGAGCTTCCAGCGGTACATTAAAAGAGTAAAACAACTCAAATCTCGAAATGCACTTCTCATGCCCAGGTGGAGGCGATCCCAAGCTATAATTGTCAAATGACTTGGAGGAGGACGAGGAAAAGGTCAAGGCCCTTCTCTCCACCAACAAGAAGGAGATCGACAATCTGATTCTAAATTTTCTCCCGCAAACCCACAGGGCTCCGGAGATCTCAAAGCTATACGAAATGATGCGGGACTATCCGAGCAGGGGAGGCAAGGGATTGAGGGGAACGCTCTGCATCCTGTGGTGCGAGATGTTCGGCGGCAGAATGGACACCGCCTTGATCACGGCCGCCAGCCTGGAACTATTCCAGAACTGGATCCTCATACACGACGACATTGAGGATGGATCGGACATGAGGCGCGGGGCGCCGGCGCTTCACAAAAAGCACGGTGTGGAAATCTCGATCAACGTAGGCGACGCACTCCACGGAAAGATGTGGGAACTGCTCATCAAGAACGGGGACCTCATCGGGCCTGAAACAGCGATCAAGATACTCTCGGAATTCAGCAACATGCTGAACGAAACCACGGAGGGGCAGCAGATGGAGCTCAGCTGGACGGTCAACAACAACTGGGACATTCGAGAAGAGGACTACTTTCTCATGGTCACGAAAAAGTCAGCGTGGTACACTTGCATCTCCCCCGCGAGGATGGGCGTGATACTCGCGTCGGCCGAGCGCTCGCCTGTCATCCCGAGAGACGTCGTGGGCTGGGAGAAGGACGTTTTGGATCGCTTGATCTCGATTGGACTCGACCTCGGAATCTCCTTTCAGATTATCGATGACGTGCTCAACCTGACCGCGGATGAGTCAAAGTACGGCAAGGAAATACTGGGCGACATTTACGAGGGCAAGCGGACGCTGATGCTCATACATCTGCTGGAGCATGCCGATCAAACGAGCAGATCAAAGATAGTAAATTTTCTCTCAAAGAAAAGAGATGAAAAGAATGATGAAGGAGTGCAGTTCGTGTTCGAGAAGATGAAGGAGCACGGTTCAATCGAATACGCGAGGGAGTTTGCGAGAAAGCACTCGGAACGCGCGCTCAAGCAATTTGACAAGCTCTGCGCCGACTACAAGATCAAGGAGAGCGAAGCTAGGGTGACCACAAGATCTTTGCTGAAGTACATGACGACGAGAGACTACTGAGTTTGTAACCATAACTTCTCAAGGGTGGATTTCAAGTGGCGTCGCTTTCAGACGAAGAGATAAGGAATCTCGCGAGAAAATACGCGCTCCTCAACGCGATCTCTCACGGAGGGAGAGCGGACCCGGGTTCGGTGATGGGGAGGGTCCTTGCGGAATACCAGGACTTGAGGAGGGATGCGCGGAGAGTTAGGTCGATCGTTTCAGAGAAGGTGGACGAGGTAAATTCGATTGCCGGGCAAGACGAGCAATCGCATGTGCTTTCTCGAGAGTTTCCAAACGCGCTCGAACAGGACACGGCACGGAAGAAACAGGTTTCGAGGATTGACGCCGAAAAGTCGCCATCTCTTCCGGATCTTCCAGGTGCGCTCGAGGGTTCTGTAATCACGAGGTTTCCACCGGAGCCGAACGGTTTCATGCACATCGGGCACGCAAAGGCGGCGCTCATCGGTTTTGAGTACGCGAAGAAGTATTCCGGCAGATTCATCGTCAGGTTCGACGATACGAACCCCGCCGCGGAGAGTAGGGAGTACTACGAAGCGTTCCTGGATTCGCTAGCTTGGCTTGAGATCAGGCCCGATTTTGTAAAGAACGCTTCCGATGACATGGAGCGTTTCTATGAACTTGCGGCCAAAATGATGAGTAGCGAAAGGGCGTATGTTTGTACGTGTTCTCAGGAGAGAATGAAGGAAAACCGACAGCTAATGAAGGCCTGCGAACACAGGTCTCAAACGCCCGAGCAGAACCTCTCGCTATGGAGGATGATGCTCGACGGAAGGCTCGAGAAGAACAGTGCCACGCTCAGGTTTGCGGGCGATATGCAGAGTCTCAACACGACGATGAGAGACCCCGTGCTCTTTCGAATCGTAGAGGAGCGCCACCCGCTCAAAGACAAAAAGTACCGCGTCTGGCCCACGTATGATTTTGACGGACCGGTCGAGGATAGCCTCGATGGCGTGACGCACGCCATGCGAAGCAAGGAATACGAACTCCGAGATGAGATATACGATGCCATCCTGAAGTCACTCAACCTCAGGATCCCGAGGATAATCGAGTTCTCCCGCCTCTCTCTACAGAATACGACGGTGTCGAAGCGGAGCCTCCGTAAATTGATCGAGAGCGGGGAGGTCGAGGGGTGGGACGATCCGCGGCTTCCCACAATCTCCGGGTTGAGGAGGAGGGGCTTTCTCCCAAGGGCGATCAGGGAGTTTATCCTCAGCATGGGGGTGAGCAAGGTAGAGTCCGAACCCACTTGGGACCTCTTGGAGAGCATAAACAGGAAGCTTTTGGACCCGGTTGCAAGGCGCTACTTTTTTGTGAGTGATCCGGTGAAACTCGTGGTGGAGAACGCTCCAAAGCTAACCGTTAACCTACGGAACCACCCTGAGAAGGATCTGGGTCAAAGGGTGGTCAAGACAGATGGCAAATTCTTCATATCGGGAGACGATGCCGGGAGGCTAAAGGTCGGATCAGTGGTCAGACTGATCGAAGCATACAACGTAAGAATATCTTGCATCGACAAAGATTTGATCATGGGCACTTACGAGCGCGAGGAGAGGCTGGAGGGGACGCCAAAGATTCAATGGGTCACTGAGACGGAGCAAACGAAGATGCAAGTAACTGTTACTGGCCCCTTGCTCATCGATGAAAGATACAATCCGCACAGCCTGAAGGTTGTGGAAGGAGTCGCCGAGGCATCCGTTGGGTCTCTCCCAATGGGAGAGATCATCCAATTCGTCAGGTTCGGTTTTTGTAGGATCGACCAACCAGGAAGAGCCATCCTGGCACACAAGTAATTGGAATAAGAATCCAATCGCCACTTTGGGTATCTCCTTTTTGGGCGCGAGGATGATCGCCACTTGTTATCGCGCAGAAAAAGTGAAATTTCAGTTTAAGAGCAGCTCAACTGTTTCACACCTAATGCGAGAACTTCATTGGCCTTTATTTTAGAAAATAGTGATCGAAGTGAAAAGAAGAAGAAGGCAAGTAATCTCCTATCTGCTTGCGGCGGGAGGTCTTGATTTTGCCTGGGGTGCCTTCTGGACAGTCGCAGTCTATTCAATTTCTCGCTTGTCCGGTCCAGCCCTTTCCTTCTGGGTCGGAGTCATCACGACCTTGGGATGGCTCACCGTGATACTAGCGAGTTTTTTTCATCCCCTTATTATTCAAGAAAATGGCGGCAAGAGTTTTCAGACTCGCTGAAACTATGGAACTTGCGTTTCTGCCACTCTTCATGGTAGCGGTTTGGGAGAAATCGATTCTTGCGTTTTGCATTATACTGGTTATCGACGGAGTCGTAAACGAGGTTGGGAAATCTGCTCTGCCGCCGATATTGAAAACTCTAGCTGGTGATGATTCGAAACGACTGCCCAGTTTTTCTAGGACAAATTACCTCGTCAGCAGGTTTCTTGGGACTCTCGGTGGAGGGTTATCATACGTCATAGTTGGCGCGTGGAGCTTCCCAATTTTGTCCGCCTTCGTCGCTGTTTCTGTTGTTGCCTCGCTGTCGCTTCCCTCCGATGTGAGCGCGGTATCTGGCGAACAGTTCACAAAGTCTCTCAAAAGTGCATGGGCTTCATTCCGCAACGGAAGACTGATGCGGTACGCAGTTGTATTTGGAATTGACAATTTCTTGGGTGCCGTTGCAAGCATCCTGCTCGTCACATTGGTCCTAAATGTCCTACATATCAACTCGTTCCTGTATGGAATAATGTTTGCAACAATGTTTGCGACCAGCTCCTTCGGAACTTTATTGATGGTCAAGTTGAACGCTGACAAGAGGAAGATGGTCGTGGCAACATTGGCCCTCCCAGCATTGGTGATGCTGGGTCTTGGTTTTGCCCAGTCCTTTCTATTGGTCTACGCCCTGGGGGCCACAGTGGGTTTGGTCGGGGCTGTTGGAAGGACAATACTAATTCAAGTATTGTATGAAGACAGTTCGGCCGGCAGCATCGCACTTTCAAATCAGATCTTCCAAGTGTCCACCGCACTTGCGAACATTATAGGGGCCTTCTCGGGCGGAATACTGGGTATACTGATGTCGCCACGGCTTGGATTGGTATTCCTTGCACCCGCTTACTCCGCAAACGCATTGCTGTCTTATTTCACACTTAAAGACGAGCGCAAACAACAACAAGAACAATTGATTTAGGTTCTATCCGAGAACGTTTTGCGACCAATAGCAATACTATAGGACGCTCTCTCAATCGAATCATCGATATCCAAGAGCTTGTTCACTTCACTTTCGAAGAATCGTGCTTGTTACGCAAGTTCGTCGGAATTTAAGGGCTTCGCTTTTTTTATTCTTTTAGAATTTTATTTTTTTATTTATTTGTTTAATTGGTTAATTTTTCTAATCGATTGAACAATTAATTAATTTAGGCGATGTTGAAAATCCTGGATCCTTCCGCTAGATCTCGTCGCGCGGAAGAAAGAATTTCCGCGGGAGAAAAAACAACGACGACTGCGACCACGACCACGAATCGCATTGTGCTCGACCAGCCGGGTACGGATCACCCTCAGTCAGCTAAAAGGAGCTTGGAATCACAAAGAACTTGGCTTTCGGACGATGCATTCTCGACGAGTGTCGAGAAGACTATTGTCGTACCCTCCTAGGGAGGGGGAGGGATACTAACAGACGCCTACGCGGTTTTGAGGAGGGGGAGAATCCGATTCGTGTGCTATGGTAGGGAGACTTGCAGAATTGCAGAGATCTCTTTGAAGATTCCGCCCCACAATAGTTGACACTCCATGGTTGATTTCAAACACTTTGAAAAGGCAGAAGTGCGCATCATCTTCGAGAGCGTCCGCCTAAAGCACAAACGAGTACTCAAGCGGATCCTGATTCTCAAAGATACAATTTATAAAAGGGGAAAAAGATGCAATCTTTCTGGGCGAGTTGAAAGGTATAAAAGATGAACCCAAACCAAGTGTTCCCTCTCGAAGTAATTAATCCATTGAGAGAGCGTGTATTTTGATATGCCGAGACCGTATTTCGTAAAGTTTGAGACGCCGAAGGAGATTTCGGAGGCAGCCTTTGAGGCGCTCCGCCAGGCAAAGCAATCCGGTAAAGTAAGAAAGGGGACGAACGAGACCACAAAAGCGATCGAGCGGGGAGTCGCAAAGCTCGTGATAATCGCCGAGGATGTCCAGCCGCCGGAGGTAGTTGCTCACCTCCCGATCATCTGTGAGGAGAGAAACATCCCGTACGTCTTTGTCCCAACGAAATCGGGCATGGGTCCTGCTTTGGGGATAGACGTCGGATCTGCCTCCGCGTGCATAGTCGAAGCGGGAGAGGGTCAGCCGCTGGTCGATCAGGTGGTTTCGGCTGTTGCAAAACTCAAAGCACCAGCTCCCGCTGCGTAGGGATTTTCCAATTTCCACTTTGGACAGAAAGGACGCGGTGCATAGACGATGAGCAGCACAAGATCAGAGGAGAGGGTCACTTCAGCCGAAGTAATCCAGGTCGTCGGGCGTACCGGCGTCGCTGGAGAGATCACTCAGGTGAGAGTAAAACTCCTCGAAGGAAGGGACCGCGGACGAATCCTCACCAGGAACGTGAAGGGGCCAGTGAGGATGGGGGACGTATTGATGCTTCGCGAGACCGAGCGGGAAGCAAGGAAAATCAAATAGTAATAGCTAAAACAAGAGTGATAACTTGAAAATTGTCGTATACTCCCAAGAAATGCTCCTTCTGTGGCCGCTCGATCCCCCTTGGGAACGGGCTCATGTTCGTCAGGAATGACGGCGCGACCTTCTGGTACTGCTCCACAAAGTGCAAAAAGAACTCGATTGAGCTCAAGAGAGATCCAAGGAAACTAAAGTGGGCGAGAGCTCAACAAGCAGCAAAACCGATTGCGAAGAAAGTTTAGCGGTGAATCACCTCCGTGGCCTCAGAGCGCACCCTGATCATGCTCAAGCCGGACGCCGTTGCGCGTGGGATCATCGGAGAAATCATAGCGAGGTTTGAGAAGAAGGGGTTCAAGATCTTGGCTCTCAGGATGATGCGCTTTGATAGGCGGATCGCGAACGACTTTTACTCGCCGCACGTTGGGAAGCCTTTCTTCCCCGAACTCGAAAAGTTCATCACCTCTGGTCCTTTGATCGCCGCGATTCTTGAGGGAAGCAACGCGGTGGACGTGGTTAGAAGGATGATCGGGTCCACGAAGAGCTTCGAAGCGTCGAGCGGCACGATCAGGGGGGACTATGGTCTTGGGATCACCGACAACGTGATCCACGCCTCGGACTCTGCTGAGAGTTTCTCAAGAGAGTCGAAGATTCTCTTCCCCGAAGTATAGCCTGGCGAAGGGGTTACATTTTTTTCCCGGCAAGTGGAATGGTACAAGAACCTCCTCGGTGGCTCGCTCCTTGCCGGCGAGCCGTCGCGAGGGATGTGTTTTCCTCAGTTTGAAGCGAGAGGCGTAATCAAGTAAGGATTGGCTCAAGCATCCGATCAGATCAGACAGCCGGTTGTCGTTGTACTCGGACACGTTGACTCGGGCAAGACCTCTCTGTTGGATCGGATAAGAGGGACGGGCGTTCAAGCAAGAGAGGTCGGCGGGATAACGCAGCACATCGGGGCGAGCTTCTTTCCCGCGGACACGCTGAGGGAGATTTGCGGCCCGCTGCTCAAGTCGATCGGTGGCGGGGACGTGAAGGTGCCCGGGCTCTTGGTGATCGACACCCCGGGCCACGAGATATTCACGAATCTTAGGAGTCGCGGGGGATCGGCGGCTGACATTTCAATCCTCGTCGTTGACGTTCAGAAGGGTCTCGAGCAGCAAACCTACGAGAGCCTCGAGATACTGAAGCAGAGGAAGGTTCCTTTCGTGGTTGCTCTGAACAAGGTGGACACCGTTGCGGGCTGGAGGAAGGGGTTGACCCCGTTCATCACCCAGTCGATCAAGAATCAACAAAAGAGCGTCATAGATATCCTGGATGAGAAGATATACACTGTCGTGGGCTCGCTCTCAAGGGCGGGGTTCAACTCCGAGGCGCTATACAGGGTCAAGGACTTTAGAAGAGAGGTTGCGATAGTACCCGTCAGCGCGAGGACTGGGGAAGGAATACCGGAGCTGATCGCGGTGCTGGTGGGTCTGACGCAGGTCTACCTGCAAAAGAGGCTCACAATCTCTTCCACGAGTTCGGCGCGCGGCATCGTCCTGGAAGTAAAGCAGGAACCAGGGCTCGGAGAAACCGCGAACATCATACTACTTGACGGCGAGCTAAAGACGGGGGATCACGTCGTACTTGCAAAGAAGGAGGGAGCGATCTCCACGAGGATCAAGGCGATCTTCCTCCCGAAACCACTCGATGAGATGCGGGACCCGCGCGACAAGTTTGTTAGCGTGAACTCGATCAGCGCCGCCGCGGGTGTGAAGATAGTCACCCCTGACCTCGAGGGGGTGCTCGCCGGCTCACCGATTCTTGCCTCCGACGAAACAAGGATCGACCAGATCAAAGCCCAGGTCGAGTCTGAGGTCAAGCAGGTGATGATCGAGTCAGACGTCAACGGTGTGATACTCAAGACGGACGCTCTCGGTTCACTCGAAGCTCTTGTGGAGATGCTCAAGGCAAGACAGATCCCGATCAAGAGAGCCGACATCGGCCCGGTGACTCGAAGGGACGTGGTCGAGGCCTCAGCGGTGAGGAAGAACGACAGATACAGGGGGGTCATCCTCGCGTTCAGCGTGAAGGTCCTCCCCGACGCCGAGGTCGAAGCACGCGACAGCTCCGTTCAGGTCTTCAGCGAGCAGATCATCTACTCGCTCATAGACAACTACCTGGAATGGATGAACAGGGAGAAGGATTTAGAGCAAAAGAACGAGCTCCAGTCCCTGACCCCGCTGGGAAAGTTCCAGTTCCTCAAGGGCTTTGCTTTCAGGCGCAACGACCCGGCCGTGTTCGGGATAGAGGTTCTCGCGGGGCGGCTGAGGCAAAAATCCGCCGTGATGAATTCTGAGGGCAAGTCGGTTGGGACGATCCACCAGCTCCAGGAGGAGGGCAAGACAATCGCGGAGGCCCAAAGGGGTAAACAGGCGGCCGTGTCCATGAACGGTCCAACCATCGGTAGACAGATCAGCGAGGGCGACGTCCTCTACACTCTACCGCAGGACTCTGAGATCAAGATCCTGAACCACAGGTTCTTGGAGGTTCTCTCGGACGATGACAGGCAGCTCCTCAGGGAGATAGTCGAGACCAGGAGAAAGACGACACCGTTGTATGGGTACTGATAGCGAAACAAAACAACGCTTATTAGCGCGGCGGGAAAAGATGCTCGATTGCTTCGAGATTAGAAAAGAACAATGGCATCATTCAAGGTTGTAGTTGCAGATCCGAAGACGCGCAAATCCCAGGCCGTCGAGTTGAAAGATCAACAGGCGCAGCCCCTCCTCGGCCTAAAGGTGGGCGAAGAGGTTGATGGGACGCTCCTCGGCCTTCAGGGCAAGGTAAAGATCACGGGCGGCTCGGACAAGGCGGGGTTCCCGATGCGATCTGACCTTTCGGGCGGGGTGAAAAAGTATGTCCTGTTGACGGAGGGAATCGGATTTCGGAAGGGGGCGAGCGGCGGCCAGAAAAAGAGAAAGCTAGTCAGAGGCAACACAGTGACCGAAGAGATCTATCAGATAAACTGCGTTCTAGTCTAGTCTGAAAGCAAGCACTTAAATTCAAAGCAAGCCAATTTCTTGCATTACAAGTCCATCATCATGTCTGAAACAGTCCTTGAGAGCAGGCATTCCCGCTCCCCGGCTCCAACGCCGAGAAAGATCCCTCAACAGCCCTCAGTGAACATCGGAACTTCCGGGCACGTCGACCACGGTAAGACCACTCTTGTGCAAGCGATAACCGGAGTGTGGACGAGCGCTCACAGCGAAGAACTCCGGCGGGGTATTACGATCAAAGTGGGATACGCCGACGCCGCGTTTTACAGATGCGGCGGTTGCCCTTCTCCGGAGTGTTTTAGGACGGAACCCGACTGCGCCGGCTGCGGCGGGGAACCGACGCTTGAGCGCGTTGTCAGTTTTGTTGATTGCCCGGGACACGAGAGCCTCATGGCGAACATGCTTTCCGGCGCAGCAGTCATGGACGGAGCAATCCTCGTGATCGCCGCAAATGAGAAGGTTCCTCAACCCCAGACCAGGGAGCACCTCCTGGCGCTGCAGATGTTGGGGATGAAGCACATCGTGATAGTGCAAAACAAGGTCGATCTGGTCTCGGACAAGGAGGCTCACGATAACTACAGAGCGATCAAGGGGTTCGTCGCGGGGAGCGTCGCCGCGGAGGCGCCGATCATCCCCGTCTCGGCCCAGCACAGGCTGAACATCGACGCTCTCATCGAGGCCATGGAGGAGAACATCCCCACCCCGAAGAGGGATGAGAACGCGCCCCCGCTCATGGACGTGCTAAGGTCTTTTGACGTGAACCATCCAGGCATGGATCCAGCAAGACTCAACGGAGGGGTGCTCGGAGGAACGCTGCTCCAAGGTAGGCTCGAGGTGGGCGATGAGATCGAGCTCCGGCCTGGGATAATCGAGGAAGGACAGCAGAAAGCTGAACCAATCATAACAAAGGTCACCTCTCTAATGTCCTCGGCGGGTAGAACCAATACCGTGCTCCCGGGTGGATTGATAGCAATCGGGACGGAACTGGATCCATTCTTCACGAGAAGCGATCTTCTCGTTGGATCCGTCCTCGGACGCCCTAACGAACTGCCGCCGGTTTACGAGGCTCTCTCGATGGAGGTAAAGCTCTTCGACACGGCTGTGGGGACGCAGGAGCTCGTCAAGGTGGACAAGATCAAGATGGGTGAGATACTGAGGCTCAACATCGGGACGGGGGTCACTGTGGGAGTGGTCTCGTCTTCGAGGGACACGATCGCCGATTGCAAACTTCGCAAACCGGTCTGCGCTCCGAAGGGGAGCAGGATAGCGATAAGCAGGAGGATCGGAGATCGCTGGAGACTAATCGGCGCGGGAACTCTGCGCTGAGGAGCACGCGATCTGTATCCCTTCGAATCCTGCGAGGGCGCGATAGGAATTTCACGCTATTATTACAATTCCAAGAATTGCGCAAATGCCACGTACAATCATCCTTGACACCGATTTCATCATCAAGATTACGAACGATCCTCTTCCCAGGTTTGACTATCACAAACTAGCTTTGGAGTTCACTCTTTCCACCACGCCCTCGGTCGTTTCCGAGCTCGAGGGCCTTTCAAGGGAGAAGAATTCAAGTGCTGGGAGGAGAGCCAGAAACGCTCTACGGCTCCTGCAAGAGCCAAGTGGTTCACAAGGGAGGATAACCATACTCAAAACGGATTCTCGTTCAAAGAACAAAAGGGAGGCGGATGAAGACTTGCTGGAACTGGCTAGGAAGAATCCCGAAGAGTACTTGATCGCGACGATGGATCACTCTTTGCTCTCGAGGCTTGAGGTTGAGGGTCTGCGATACCTGACGTTGAGAAATGACGGGCCACTTTTCTCGAGGAGCGCCGGAGATCGAGTGTAGCAACGTATTTAACGGATCAAAATCGAATAGTTTTGGAAGGGTTCGCACTTTCGAAGTGTTTCAAATTTCTGAACTCGAAGACGTCATCCGAGTGCCACCGGCGAAGTTCGGTGCCAAACTGGATGAAGTTGCCCGTGACATTTTGAAGGGAAAGTATGAGAGCACGATCAACCCCGACCTCGGCTACATCATATTGATCACGAACATCGCCGTAGATCCGACGGGCAAGATCATCCCAGGCGACGGGGCAACATTCCACAAGGTCAACTTTGACGTGATGACGTTCTTCCCCAAGGTTCAGGAGATCGTGGAGGGGGAGATTGTCGAAATCACCGATTTCGGGGCCTTCGTTAGGATCGGCCCAACTGACGCTCTTCTCCACCTCTCTCAGATCACTGATGATTACCTCACGAGCGATGTAAAGCAGGGGATAATTCTGGCCAGCCAGACAAAGCGCACGCTCCGTGTTGGCAGCAAGGTCAGGGTGAGGATAACCGCGGTCAGCCTCCCGAGGGGCGCAGCGCTGGGGAAGATCGGAGTAACGTGCAGACAGCCTTTCCTCGGGGCGTTCGAGTGGATCGAGGAGGATGTTGCAAAAGCTGCCAAGGGTGGAGGAGTTGCTGGAAAGAAGGGCGGCGCCCAGCAGGATTCGAGTCAGAAGGACCATCCGGAGAAGGGGCCAGGGAAGAGCGGACAGCACCCGCAGCAGCAAGACAAAAAGCAGGGCAAATCCAAGTAATCCATTGGAATATGGTGATATTGCTCTAAAAATTGCCCAAAGAATTTGCTTGCCGCAAGTGTCAGACGCTGACGACGGGGAAGATCTGCCAGAACTGCCACAGCACGGAGCTCACTCCGGACTGGTCGGGTCTGATCGTTGTCGTGAATCCGGAAAAGTCCACCGTCTCGAAGACGCTGAACATCACAAAGCCCGGGAGATACGCTCTCAAAGTCAGCTAAAGTGAGATCACACCTCTCCCGCCTCCTTTCCCTCGTAATTTGGGGGAAAAGGACAGCGCGAGAGCGCCGCAACGATGGAGCATCGTCGTCCGAGTGGGTCTGTTGGTTAGTTGTCTCAAAATTTTTACAAGATTCCCGAATCGATGAGGCCAGCCCTAAAGAAGCCGCTTGGCGAGCTCGTCAAGGAGGAATCGCTCTCTAGATCCCTCCTGCTCGCCAAAGTTTTCTCAAAGAAGGCGGCGGAAGATGACGTGATCGTTGCCTCAATCGGAGACAGGACCACCGAGCGCCTCGAAGAGTACGGTTTCACTCCAAATCTGGAGATAATCGACTCGGTCGAACGTAGGACGCCGAGGTCGTTGCTTCCCTGGCGGGGAAGCGAGGTCTCGATCCTTTACGCTAACAATCCAGCGGGCGGAATCTCAGCAGAATCTCTTGAAACTCTAAAGAAATGCTCTATGATATTCACCAAGGACCCGCGTGCAAAGCTGAGGGTGGTCGTTAGTGGTGAAGAAGACCTTCTCACTCTTCCTGTAATTGCTTTCATGCCCGGGAGGGTGATAGCGATGTACGGTCAGCCAGGGGAGGGAATGGTTATCGCAGATTCTTTGACCTCCAGAGAGGCTTGCACTTCGTATCTCAAGGAGATTGGGATCGTCAATCTCTGAGAGTATCGTTCAACCGTATTTTGTCTTCACAATGATTTTTTAACTCCAAAATGGATGGAAGGGGTTGACGCGCTGCCGGTTTCCCCAATCAACATTGAGGACGCGGTCAAGCAAGATGCAGAGTGATACAACCTAGTGGCCGACATCAAGGAGGAGGAGGAAGCAAGTGCTTCCTCGGCAAAGACCCCCTCCATGGACTTTATCGGTACCACGAGGTCATTGCTTCAGCAGAACTGGACGATGGTCAAGTTCGCGGCGGTCGGAGCAAGCGGGGTCGCGGTCAATCTCGGCGTTCTCTATCTCTTGACGACAGCCTTCGGGAACGGTCTGATCATCTTCTTCAACGCTCTTGCCGTGGAGTTGAGCATCCTCAACAACTTTGTCTGGAACGATAGGTTCACATTCAATTCGAGTTCATCCTCCGGCAGAATAATTCGACTGGTAAAGTACAACCTGCTGAGCCTCGTAAGTTTCTCCGTCAACGAGGTGATTTTCTCCACGCTTTACTCGGTGGGTCTCCAGAAGTATTTGGCGTCCCTGATCGCAATCGGGGTCTCGTTTCTCGTGAATTACTTCGGGAGCTCGAGGTGGGCCTGGAGGAGCAGTTGGCTATCGAGTAAGGAGCGGTTGATTGCGAAACCCCCCCCGGCGCAATCCGATGCCAAATGATTAAATATCGTCGCAAGGGAGTTTCTATACTTCCACGGTGGAAATTGTACTCCCTTGTCTACGCTCGATGTAACCTCCGATTCCGAAAACAAACTCCTCTCGAGGAGAGAGGTTTCGGTCACGTTCGTTGGTGGTAGTGGGCTGATCACTCGCCAGTCCGCGGCCGAGGCGATCTCCCAGAAACTGGGAGTGAAGAAGGAGAACGTCCAGGTAATATCTCTCGCCGGCAAGTTTGGAAACCGGGACCTCCTGGGCAGGGCGTACGTCTTTTCCAACGAAAAGGACGCCAAGACCCAACTGAGGCCGTTCATGTTGATCAGACAGTTACCGAAGGACGAGCGAAAGAAGGCGAGGGAGGAACTCAAGAAATCCAAGGCACCCGCACCCGCCCCCGGAGCAGCCGCTCCCGAACCCGCCAAAAAGTGATTGAAGAAAAAAGTAGCTCTTTGAAAATTAGATTTGGTGAGCAAATTGTCAGAAACGCAACAGCAACAGTCAGCACCGGCCGCTGCGAAACCGGCCGAAGCAAAGACCCAACAGCGCAAACCTCGTGCCGAGAGTCCCGTCTACAAGTTCTTTGAAGTAAAGGGGGACAAGGTCAACCGGCTACGGAAGGAGTGCCCGAGATGCGGCCGTGGAGTTTTCCTCGGCGAACACAAAGACAGGCTAGCCTGCGGAAAGTGCGGTTACACGAGCTTCAAGAAGGCAACCAGGTAGAGCGCCCCCTCAGGCTGCGCGAAGATCCCTCAGAACTGCGGACAAGACGTTCGGCGCGATGAACGCTTGGAAGGGCGCCCTGTATCGGAGCGCCGACGCCTTCACGATCGAGTCGGGCTTTTCGGACTTTTGTTTGTAGCCTTCAAGGAATGCTCCGACGATCTTTCTCGTTCGATCCTCCCTCGTCGTGAACCGAACTGAGTAGTAGATGAACTCCGCCAGATCCCAGGCGATGTCTCCGCCCGGATGCGATTGCTCAAGGTCAGCAAGGTAAATCTCGGAATCGGAATCGCAGAGGATGGCGTTGCTCGGTTTAGAATCGCCCATGCAGTACCCATTGTTGTGAAGTATCGCTAGCGTGTTCCCGAACTTTTCAAATGGCGCGAGGTTGGAAGATTCCTCGCTCAGGTACTCGCTCTGAATCTTTGAGAGATCCTTGCCCACTACGAACCGCGTTACGAGCATCCTCTGGGATAGGAACACCGCCAGCACCTCCGGCGTATGGAGCCCGAACTTTCTAAAGTGTCGGATCCCTCGGTACTCACGGAACAGCCGCGTCAGGGGATTCGTTGCAAAGTCGGCGTTGCGCAGCGACCAAAGGTTCAGGATTCCCCACTTCATCCCCTTGACGTCCCGAAAGCGCTTTACAGCGAAGGAGATCTTCTTCGAACCGTCATCGAGACTGTAGAAGCTCGAGGTTGTGTAGATCTCTCCCATGGGCTTTTGGTTTATCCTCACGTTGCGCTGGTCCACGCCCAGGTACTCAAGGAGGTCATTGATCCAATCCTCCGATTCCGCGAACAATTTCCCCTCGGAAATCGAGAGGCGCGATTTTGGATATCGTATCACGTCCGGGAGTTTGGAGTGGGAGCGCGAACGAGATAACTTGGAGACGACCTCCTTCCCGACGACTATGGGGCCGACGCGTCCGGCGTATCCGTGCACCGCGTACTGGCGTATGCTCTTCGTTGTGAATGATGCCGCAGAGAGGAGCCTTGCGAAGATTCCGCCCCTGAACTTTTGCTGTCTTATCCTGATCAAGTCACCTGAAATGGTGATCAGCCCCTGAGCCTCCAGTTCAGCGGCGGCTCGTCGGAATCCTAGGAGCGAGCTCTCAAGGTTTCCGTCCATCCGCTCCTCACCGTAGGTCTTTGAATAACTGTAAACGACCGGGGGATATATCGCGGCCCTCTTTTTCAGCTTCTCAAACAGAAAGTAAGCTAGTTCGAAATCCAACTCGGATGCAAACTCTTCGTGCTCCACGTACGCATCGATCAGTCCCTCCAAGATCACACGCTTTTTGTACTCCAACTCGTTCTCGGAAAAGAAATCACCTCCAACAATCGATTCAAAGGGGTTGAGCAGCCTCCCCGCAACGAACTCGCCGTAGGTCGACTCACCACAGTCACGTTCGATGAACCGGGGGTCGACGACAAGCGCCGAGCAATCAACCTCACCCTTGAGGTAGTAGTACCTGATCCTCTGCCTGAAGGGCCTCAGAGCGATCAGAACGTCATAGTCGCTGTCCTTCCTCGCGTACCCAGCGACTTGGGATCCGTAGACGCAGATTCCGCTGACCTGCTTTCCATCCACCACTCGCTGCAAGGTTGAGGAGACCTTGCTCTTCTCCTCCTCCCTGAGATGGCGCATACGACACCCCCCAACCGATCAACCGATTGCATTAAGCTTTGCTAAGAAGCATTCCAACGCCTTTAGGCATCGGGGGTCTACAATTTGGAAACGAGTTCCTTCAGCTTTGGATCAAACTTCGTGCGCATGATCGCTTCTATCGAGAAGTTGGCCTGGTTTGCCCCCACTGGAATCTTTGCGACTGGAAGATCTTGTTCCATCCATTTCTTTCTGAATTTTTCATTGAGCTTTTCATCCGAGAAACCGCTCTTTTCCTTTCTCTTCAAGGATGCGACCAGTTTCTTGTCCGAGTAAACCTTTGAAGGGTCGATCGCCCTCGCGGCGTCCGCATACTTTTCCTCAAAGATAGAGGAAGAGGTTATCTCCGTGACGAGGTCCATTCGGGTGAATCGTCTGATCAGCTCGACGTAGTGGAGCATCTCGTGCGCGAGCACAAGTTTCAGGAAGGATTTTGTTCCGTAAAGTACCAGAGGGGCGGACAGTTCGACAACGATTGCAACCATCCCGTTGGATTCGACCGGTCGAGTCCTCGCGTAGAGGACTCCGAGCCCGCCGATGTTATCCTGAGATTCCACGATGGTGAGGACCGGTTCTACAAAGTACGGTGGGTATGAGAGACCCGAGGCCCTTTCGGCGACCCTGATCCCCTCTTCAACGTTCTTCATCTTTGCTCCTATGCTCTTCTTGAGCTTCTGTGGAAGGAGATTCGTCGATGCGACGCGGAATAATGGATCCACTTTTTCTGATTGTCGCCGCCTCTAGGTTTCCAGACACTTGAACATTGAGCGCGTGTTGTCGTGCCTTTTTGGCCGGCAGGGACTAGAAAAATCATTCCCAAGAGCAACAATTCTCCCGCAGCCGGTTCCTGTTCTGAATGCCCATTTTTTGGAGGGTTGATGAAGCGCCGTGGGGGTTTGTAACTTCACGCAAAATATTTATCAGGTGCTATTGCAAGTCAATCCAACCGCAACTTTCAACCAATTAAGAGAGAAAAGAACAAGAGTGTGATTTGGAAGGAAATATGTCAGCAACAGCTATTCCAGCTACCACTGCAAACGGTCAGCCGGTTCTAATTCTAAAGGAGGGTTCATCTCAGGTAAAGGGCAACGAGGCCCAGCGAAATAATATCTTCGCAGCAAAGCTCATCGCGGAGATTGTGAAATCATCGCTGGGGCCGAGGGGGATGGACAAGATGCTCGTCGATTCCCTCGGGGATGTCACAATCACAAACGACGGAGCGACGATCCTCAAGGAGATAGATGTCCAGCATCCAGCTGCAAAGATGCTCGTTGAGATTAGTAAAACTACGGACAACGAAGTGGGAGACGGCACAACATCGGCTGTCGTGCTCGCGGGCGCCCTCCTCGCCAATGCGGAGGAGCTCGTCAACAAAGACGTTCACCCGACGATCATAGTGGACGGTTACAGAAAGGCGGCAGACAAGGCTCTCGAAGTCCTCGAGGAAATATCGGTCAAGGTAAAGCCAGGCGATAAGGAAGCATTGTCGCACGTTGCTCAGACAAGCATGCAGACCAAACTCGTCGCGGACAACAGCGCTGATCTTGCAACGCTCGTTGTGGACGCACTCTTGCAGGTCGCCGACAAAACGGACGCGGGCAGCTACAAGGTCGACTTGGACAACGTGAAGGTGGAAAAGAAGCCTGGAGGATCCACGAGCGATACGAAGCTCATCAAGGGAATAGTGCTCGACAAGGAGATTGTCCACGCTGGGATGCCAAGGAGGGTTGAGAACGCAAAGATAGCATTGCTCAACTCCGCTCTTGAAATTGAAAAGACAGAGTTCTCCGCGGAAATCAGGATCAACGATCCGACTCAAATGAAAAAGTTCTTGGACGAAGAAAACTCGATGCTTGATGCGATGGTGCAAAAGGTGAGTTCCGTCGGCGCGAACGTGTTGATCTGCCAGAAGGGGATAGATGACGTGGCGCAGCACTACCTGGCAAAGAAGGGAATACTCGCCGTCAGAAGGGCAAAAGAGTCCGACATGACCAAACTCGCAAAGGCTACGGGCGGGCGGGTGGTCACAAATATCGACGACCTGACGGAGAAGGATCTCGGTTCCGCTCAGCTCGTAGAGGAGCGCAAGGTCGAGACCGACAAGTGGGTCTTTATCGAGGGGTGCAAGAATCCAAAGGCCGTGACCATACTTGTGAGAGGAGGCTCTCAGAGGGTCGTGGACGAAGCCGAGCGAAGCATGCACGATGCCCTGATGGTCGTGAAGGACGTCTTGGAGAAGCCGGCGATTGTGGCTGGCGGAGGAGCACCGGAGGCGGAGATCGCGTCCAAGCTCAGAGACTATGCGAACAGGCTCTCGGGCAGAGAGCAGCTCGCGGTGCAAAAGTTCGCCGACTCGCTGGAATCGATCCCGTTGACTCTTGCCGAGAACGCGGGGATGGACCCAATCGACACTCAGGTTGAGCTAAGGGCAAAGCACGGCCAGGGGAAGAAGTGGTTCGGCATCAACGTCAGGACGGGCAAGGTCTCGGACATGATGGGTGATGACGTGGTAGAACCTTCAGCGGTCAAGGAGCAGATCATCCGCTCGGCGACCGAGGCGGCTTCCATGATCTTGAGGATCGATGATGTCATCGCCTCAAGCAAGATGAAAGCACCACCAATGCCACCAGGCGGGGGTGGAGGAGGAATGGGCGGCATGGGTGGTATGGGCGGCGGAGAATTCTAGGAAGAGAGGTCCTATCCTAGATTCCTCCTTTTCCTTTTAAAATTGCATCCCCGCCATCCTTATTTTTCTTATATGAAAACCGCAAAACCACGAAACAAACTGTTAGTATCCCTCCCCCTCTATAGGGGGGTACGAAGGCACGATTCTCGACAGTTGTCGAGAACGCAGTATAAACAGGCTCCGGTTCATTGCTTTTGAAGCTCCTTTTGGCTGACAGAAGCCGACCTGTACTCGGTCAAGCTTTCAGGAGGGAAAAACGAGCTCTCGTAATCCCGTCCGGGATCAGGCAAACGGATGAGATTTTCGAGTACACAAGTCAAGATACTTTGAATTTCAAAATTACTTTACGGAATCTACCTGATCCAAGCAATCAAGTGCTCGTTCAAGCTCATAGTCAGACTATTCCGATCAATTCTGCTAGTTGCTTTCTAGCAGCTGAAGAGAGCGCCTGAGCCGCCTGTTCGGGAGGCACCGGGTTGATGAAGACTCCGCTTCCCTGCTCCAATCCTGCCCACTTGACAACCTGAGGATAGATCTCGATATGCCAGTGAATTTGCTTTGTTGTCTTCTTTTCCGATGAAATGTGAAAAGCGATGTTGAACGCTGGATCATTCAGGACAGTGTCAAGAGCGCCCAGCGTTGAACGCAGCATCGTTGCGAGATCCTGAATTTCCTTTTGAGAAACTTTGAGAAAAGAGGATTCGTGCCTCTTTGGGAAGATCCAGAATTCGTAGGCATGCGTCGGAGCCCACGGCGCAAACGCGATAAAGTTCTCCGTGGATAGGATCTGTCGAGGCCCGGTGCTTTCGATGCTAACTACTTTGCACATCGGGCACATCCCGAGCTCCGTCATTGAGCTGTGCATAGCCTCTGCTTCTTCCTCTATCGCGGGAGGAAGCTTTGTCAGAGTCACCGTTTGAAGGTGGGGATGCGAAAATGATGCCCCTGCGTCGGCGCCATTGTTCACAAAAACCGAGACATACCCCACGGTCTTTTTGGAGTAAAGCCACCTTATCCTGTCCTGAAGGGTCGCGAGAATGCTGATCCATTGCTCCATAGGGAGCGAGGAGAATTTGTCTTCGTGTCTCGGTGTGGCCACCATCACGTGATGGTAGCCGAACGCGGGTTCGCCCTGAAGCGGGATGTCGCTGTATTTGACTTCTGAATCCGGGGAAACCGCGGGATACTTGTTTGGAAAGTACCTGACCGACCAATCCTTCACCCTGTCGGTCTCAGAATCTGCAAGCTTCAGAAGGGAGTTCTCCTTGGTTACGAGAACGAGTTCAGCTGGAGGGGTCATTTCTTCGTTCCCGGGGCAGAACGGGCACTCCTTCGACGAGCTCCTCTGATTGGATGCTTCCAAAGTCCGGTCCTTGAACTCAAAGGGCCGCTTGGTCCTCTCTGGGGAAATTATCACGAGCTTTCTGGAGAAGTAGTCTTTGCGAAGTTCGGGCATTTGGTTGTTCGCCGTCTTGAAGGTTTTCTTTACCCTTGCGTCACGGTACTAGTCGTCGTCTTCTTCTTGTTGCAGTCCGCTGTAAAGTTACAAGTGATTATTAGAATTGTCGTTTGAGCTCTTGTCTCTGCTCAGTAGATCTTCGTAGAGCTTCAATGTTCGATCCGCCACAGACTCCCAGGTGAAGCTGTCCAGGACTAGCCTTCGGCCGTTTGCTCCGATCCTTCTAGCCCTTTCGGGGTCTTCGAGGGCGCTCGTGACCCCCCAGGCGATGTCCATCGGCTCATACGGGTTGATGTGGAATCCCGTCTGGGACTCTCCGTTTGGAATCACAAACTCTTTCATCCCGGATACTCCCCTTGCTCCGACGACGACGGGCTTTGCCATGCTCATTGCCTCCAACGCTACTATCCCAAATGGCTCGTACAAGCTCGGGAACACGCAAAGATCCGAAGCGGCGTAATGAGCAATGCGCTCGTCCTCCGGGATCCATTCGAATCTCAACTTTACGCAATCCTCGAGCTTTAGAGTTCGAACGAGCTCCTCTATGCTGTATTGCATGTCCGAGGTTCCAACAATGACGAGCTTCGCGTTCGGGATCCTTTTGCGTACCACGGACATTGACTGGACGAGTCTATCGACACCCTTGACGGCGACGATCCTTCCTACGAAGAGTATCATCAAGTCGCTCGGTTTTAGGCCGTAGCTGGACCTGATTTGGTCCACCTTGGATTGTGGTATCGAAGCCGGATCGTACTTCTTCTCATCAACGCCATTATAGAGCACGTTGATTTTCCCCGCCGAGAACCCGAGGGACAGGAGCTCGTCCCTCATGGCGTACGATACAGTTATCACGTGGTCCGCTTTCTGCCCGCCCGTGAATTCTAGATCTCTGACCGTCTTTGAGCCCTCGCCGAGGCTCCTCCCCTTCTCCGTCGAGTGAAGGTGGAAAATCAACGGCCTCTCCATCTCCCTCCGAGCGATCATTCCCCCGATTATTGACAACCAATCGTGCGCGACGATTGCATCAAAGTTTCTGTGTTCCTTTTTGACAAGGTCGTTGACGAGCTTGTTCGCGCACAGGATGTTGCTCATCGTTAAATCGGCAAAGAAACGGATTCCCCTACCCCACTTTCGGACGTCTTCCGCGATCACCGTGGGAACGACATCCACCGAATCGAGAATGTTCGGCCTGTAGACGTCAATGCCGGACTGGACCTCGTGCTCCTCCAGTTTACCGTCATTCAATGTGAAAACGCTAACATCGGTCCCCATCTTCACGAACCTCGGGGCGATTTCCGAAATGTACGTGCCCAGGCCGCCGACGATCCTCGGCGGGAATTCCCAGACGAAAACAGCTAGCCTCATTTCTTGATTACTCGTGCGCTCCGCAACGTTGGTCTCACTACCGATCCGGATTGGAGATTAATAGAGGTTAATGCCACGCTTGCTGAAAAAAAGAAGAGAGGGGGCCGGAAAAAAAGATGCGAAGTGCAATCCAAGGGCTCGGTTGTTTCCTCCGCTGCCGTCTTACATTTAGCCATCTTCTTATTAGTTCGAATTAAGATCCGTACACTCCGCTTTCAATGACTTACATTTCGCTGATGCTCGAGGTACATCAGCCGATGAGACTGAACCGCGCGTTTCCATACGAGCGGCTCAAGAGGATCGCCGATGGAGCTTCCATCACCGACAGATATTTTGACAAGAAGCTCAACGAGGAGGTTTTTCGCAAGGTCGCGAAGAAATGCTATTTTCCGACGTTTTCAACTGTACTTGATCTCATCAACGAAACGAAGGATTCTGAAAAGCCCTTCAGAGTTTCTTTTGGGATGAGCGGCCCCTTCCTTGAGCAAGCGATTCGATATGAGCCACAGCTCGTGGAGAAACTGAAGACCCTCGTTG
>Ga0070737_10001826_pt1 | contig 28302 bp, 23 predicted proteins | sample Coa_R1_10_FD_66438 | JGI IMG/M metagenome (GOLD analysis project Ga0070737, IMG submission 66438) | Surface soil microbial communities from Centralia Pennsylvania, which are recovering from an underground coalmine fire - Coalmine... | ecosystem: Environmental > Terrestrial > Soil > Unclassified... | reverse complement strand
CACGGGACCAATCCCGCCACCGTGACCATGGCCGGCTACGAGGTGGTCAAGGTCGGCACCGACGCCAACGGCAACGTCGACCTCGACGATCTGCGGGCCAAGGCCGACGAGGACGTGGCCTGCCTGATGCTGACCAACCCCTCGACGGTCGGCCTGTTCGAGGAGGGGATAGAGGAGATCGCCAGGATCGTCCACGGCGTCGGGGCGACCCTGTACTACGACGGCGCCAACCTCAACGCGATCATGGGCATCTGCAGGCCGGGCGACATGGGGTTCGACATCGTGCACTTCAACCTGCACAAGTCCTTCACCCAGCCGCACGGGGGAGGGGGACCGGGCGCCGGGCCGATCGCCGTCGCCGACCACATCGAGCCCTACCTTCCGCGCCCCCAGGTGGTGCGCGTGACCGTGCCGTGCGCCGGCGAGGGGTCGCCCGCCAACGGGCACGGCACGACCGGCCGCGCTCCGGGTGCCGACGGGCTCGGCGCGGCCGGAGGGCAGCGCGCGTCCGGCGACGGCCAGGGGGCGGTCGAGCTGTTCGACCTCGACTACGACCGGCCCAAGTCGATCGGGCGGCTGCGGGGCTTCCAGGGCAACTACGGGGTGTTCGTGCGCGCGTGGGCCTACATCCGCTCGCTCGGCGCCGACGGACTGCGCGATGTCGCCGAGACGGCGGTGCTCAACGCCAACTACCTGCTCGCCAGGCTTGGCGCCGAGGGCGTGCTCGAGTACCTGCCGGCCGCCTACGACCGCGTCTGCATGCACGAGCTCGTGCTCTCAGGCGAGCCGATGAAGCGCCAGCTTCAGATCCGCACGCTGGACCTGGCCAAGCGCCTGCTGGACTTCGGCGTGCACCCGCCGACCGTCTACTTCCCGCTGATCGTCGAGGAGGCGCTGCTGATCGAGCCGACCGAGACCGAGACGCGCGAGACGCTCGACCGCTTCGCCCAGATCGTGGCCGAGATCCTGCGGGAGGCGGCGCGCGACCCGCAGATCGCACGCTCGGCGCCGCACGACACTCCCGTCAGGCGCCTGGACGAGGCGGGCGCCGCCAGGCACCCGGTTCTGCGCCAGCCGCTGTGACGGGTTCTCCCCGGCGTCAGGCGTCCCGGCGCACGAGCCCGAGCGCCGCCAGCGCCACAGCCACGGCCGCATAGCCGCAGAACAGCGCAAACCCGGTCCAGATCGCCAGGTGGTTTGAGCTGTCGAAGCTGTGTGTGGCGACCGTGGTGCCCGCGTTCAGCGGCAGGTAGGGCGAGATCGCATTGTCGACGCTTGAGGGCAGGATCGCGCTGATTCCCGGCAGCACGAACAAAAGCGCTACGAACACGGCTATCCCCCCGGCGCTGCTGCGCACGATCGCGCCCAGCCCGATGCACAGAAGCCCCAGCGCGGTCTGGTAGAGCGCGGCGCCGATGACGGTGCGAAGCGCCCCAGGGTCGCCGAGCGCGTGCTGGAGGTGATGCTGGGAGACGATCGCCTGCACGGCGAAGAAGGACACCAGTGTGGAGGCCAGCATCAGCACGAAGGTGACCCCGGCGAACACGATCAGCTTGGCCCACAGCACCGGCAGTCGCGTCGGCACCGCCATCAGCGTCGAGCGGATCATCCCGGTCGAGTATTCGCCGGAGATCGTCAGCACACCGAGCACCCCGATCGCCAGCTGCGCCAGGTTCCAGCCCCCAACCGCGGTGTTGACCGAGTCATAGGTGACGCGCTCGTGCAGGCTCAGGTGCGAGAAGCGCGACATCTGAACCGCCGCCACCAGCGGCCCGAGCCCGGCCATAGCGACCACGGACACCAGCAGCGTCCAGCGTGTCGAGCGCAGCGACCAGAGCTTCGTCCACTCCGAGCGCACGACTCCGCCGAGCGTGACCGCCCGGACGTGCACCGCCCGATCGCCCGTCGCCGGGCGCGCGGCGTCCGCGACGCTCATCGAGCCCTCCTCTCCCAAGCAGGTCCCGCGGCGGTCGCGTCTGTGGCGGCGATCCCGTCTGTGGCGGCGGCCCGGCCTTCGGCCGCGGCTGCGCGTGCGCCTCCGTGCCCGGCGAGTGCCGCCGCTCCGTCCGCGGCAACCGTCCCCGGCATGGCCCCGGGCGGCTGCGCGAACAGCTCGGCCTGGAACTCGACCTCGCCGCCCGTCAGGCGCATGAACGCCTGCTCGAGCGATGCGCGCTGCGCGATCAGCTCGTGCAGCACGATCCCGTGGCGGGCCGCCGCCTCTCCCACCAGGGCGCTGGTCAGGCCATGGATCTCCAGCACGCCGGGCTCCGGGCTTGAGATGGCGCCGGCGTCCGCGGCCAGGACCTCGCGCAGCCGCTCGGCCTGGGGCGAGCGCGCGATGACCGCCGCGTCGCGAGAGGCGTCGGCGACCAGGTCGGCGACGGTCGTGTCGGCGATCAGCCGTCCGCGCCCGATGATCACCAGGTGGTCGGCGGTCTGCGCCATCTCGGCCATCAGGTGCGAGGAGAGGAACACCGTCCTGCCCTCCGCGGCCAGCCGGCGAAGCAGCGTGCGGATCCACAGGATCCCCTCGGGGTCAAGGCCATTGGCGGGCTCGTCGAGGATCAGCGTCGACGGGTCGCCCAGCAGCGCCGCCGCCACGCCCAGTCGCTGGCCCATTCCCAACGAGAAGCCGCCCACGCGGCGGCCGGCGACCTCCGACAGGCCGACGAGCTCGATCACCTCGCGCACGCGCCGCCGACCGATCCCGTGCGTCTGGGCCATCGCGAGCAGGTGGTTGTACGCCGAACGGCCGGTGTGCACCGCGCGCGCCTCAAGCAGCGCGCCCACCTCGGACAGGGGCGCGGGCAGCTCCCGGTAGGCGCGGCCGCCGATCGTGGCGCGACCCCGGTCCGGGCGGTCCAAGCCCAGGATCAGTCGCATCGTGGTCGACTTGCCCGCGCCGTTGGGGCCCAAGAACCCGGTCACGATGCCCGGCCTGACCGTGAAGCTGAGGTCCTGCACCGCGACCTTGTCGCCGTAGCGCTTGGTCAGGTGCTCAACCTCGATCATCCGGGCCATTGTCGGCGCTCGGTGGTCCTTTGGCAATCGGCCGCTGGGATGAGCGGCGAGCCCGGCCTCCCCCCGCAGTGGGAGGCGGGCGCAGCTGCCTTCGCGGCGCAGGTCCCCGGACGGCGGCCGGTGGCCGCAGTCGCGCGGCCGCAAGTCGTGGCAGCTGCGGCGAGGGCGCCCGTGGGTCTTGCTCATGACCGTCGCCCTAACGTTGGTCGCGCGCGCGGCCGATCACTGACGCGGCATGAACCGTCATCCGCGCGCGCTCGAGCACCCCGCATGAACGATCCGCGCCGACTCGAGCGTCCGCGCGTGCGCGGGCGCCACCGGGCACGCGCGCTCGGCGCCCTGCGCCAGGAGGAGCGCCACCTCGCCGGGCGCGTCGGCGCGGTGCTGTGGGTGATCGCGTCGCTGAGCGTGATCGCGATGGCGCTCGCGCTGCCGGGGCGCGGCGAGCATCGCACCGCGACCCTGCTGCTCGGCGCGGCCGGTTTCCTGTGGGGGACGCTGTCGGGGCTTGCGCTCGACTACCGGCGCCTGCCGGTCTGGACGATCCACGCCTCCGCGCTGGCGGCGACCGCGGCGACCGCGGTCGCGATGGGGCTGACCGGGGGCGCGGCCTCGCCGGCCTGGGCCTGCCTGTTCTACGTCGTGATCTTCGCCGCCTACTTCTTCACCCCCGCGGCGGCGGCGTTCTACCTCGTGGCCTGCGTCGCAGTCGAATCGGTGGCGGTCGCGACGGCCGGGGAGCTGGACGGCGCGGCCGCGCTCGCCCGGCTGGCGGTCGCGGTCCCCGCGTTCGTCGTGCTCGGCGGCGCGATCGTGCTCGGAAAGCGCTTCACCTGGGGCCTTCGGTTGCGCTCGCAGTCGCTTGCGGCCGAGCAGGGCGCGCTTCGCCGGATCGCCACGGCGGTCGTGGACGGGGTTGCCGCCGAGCGCTTCTACGAGCTGGTGGCCCTGGAGGTCGCAGGCGTGCTGGGGGCCTCCGGCGCGGGCATCCTGCGCCGGGAGGCGGACGGCCAGCTGACGCTCGTGGGTATCTGGGCGCGCGACGCGCGGCGGATGGTGCCCGTGGGCTCGCGCTTTGCGGTCCAGGCCGGCACCGCGCTCGAGCGCGCCCTGGCGGGCGGGCCGGGCGCTCTGGTGGCCGATCATGCCCCGGACACCGTCCTGGGGGCGCTCGGCTACCGGTCAGCCGCGATGGCGCCGCTGCTGGTGGGGGGCCGGACCTGGGGGCTTCTGGCCGCCGTCGAGGAGGGCGCCGGCGCGCTGACCGAGGCCGACGAGCGGCGCCTTTCGCGACTTGCCCAGCTTATCGCCGCCGGGGTGGCCAGCATCGAGCAGCGCGCGGAGCTCGCCCGCCAGGCGGCCACCGACGCGCTCACCGGCCTGTGGAACCGCCGCGTGCTGCACGAGCGGCTGGCGGCCGACCTCGCGCGGGCGCGACGCACCGGCGCGCCCGTGGCGGTGGCGATCGTCGACGTCGACCGCTTCAAGCGCGTCAACGACCACAGCGGCCACGAGGCCGGCGACCGGGTCCTGGTCGCGGTCGCCCGTGCGCTTGCCACCGTCGCGCGCGCTCAGGACACGGTCGCGCGCGTGGGCGGGGATGAGTTCGCCTGGATCCTGCCGGACACGAGCGCGCCGCAGGCGCAGGCGGCCGTCCGGCGTGCCAGGGACGAGATCGAGCGCGCGATCGGCCCCGGCGCGGGGGTGACCGTGTCGGTCGGCGTGGCCGACTCGCGCCCCTCGGCGGACCCCGCCCAGCTGCTGCGCGCCGCCGACCGAGCGCTCTACGCGGCCAAGCGGAGCGGCCGCGACCGCGTCTGCGTTCAGGCGGCCCCGGGCCTCGCCTAGGCCGGCAGCGGATCGGCGGCGACGGCGCCCGCCGTGGGCTGCGGCCTGCTGGTGTCCTGGGCACTGGCCTGCTGGTGCCGTGGGCAGTGGCCTGCTGGTGCCGTGGGCAGTGGCCTGCTGGTGCCGTGGGCAGTGGCCTGCTGGTGCCGTGGGGCTGCGAGCCGGTTGATGCTGTGGGCGGTGGCCCGGCTGACGCCGGGGCCCGGCCGCTCGAGCGGCGCTCCCGGCCGCGCAGCGGCGCCTCCCGCGGCGTCGTAGGCTGCAGGCGATGAGGTTCGTGGTGCTCGGCGCTGGCGCGATCGGCGGGACCGTGGGCGCGCGGCTGCACGAGCGCGGCCACGACGTCTGGCTGATCGCGCGCGGCGCGCACCTGCAGGCGCTGCAGCGCGACGGGCTTGAGCTGCGCGAGCCCGGACGGCGCGCGGTGCTGCGAATCCCCGCGCTGGGCGCGCCCGGCGAGCTGCGCTGGCGCGGGGACGAGATCGTGCTGGTGGCGACCAAGAGCCAGGACACGGGGCCCGCGCTGGCGGCGCTGCGCAGCGCCGCGCCGCCATCGGTCGCGGTCGTCTGCCTGCAGAACGGAGTGGAGAACGAGCGAGTCGCGCTGCGGCTGTTTGAGCGGGTGTACGCGGCGGCGGTGATGCTCCCGGCCGCGCACCTGAAGCCGGGCGTGGTGCTCTGCTACGGCACGGCTCTGACCGGGATGATCGACCTCGGCCGCTACCCGGGGTCCGTCGACGCGCTCTGCGGCCGGCTGTGCGAGGCGCTTTGCTCGTGCGGCATCCAGGCTCGCGCCGTGGCTGACATCCAGCGTGCCAAGCACGCAAAGCTGGTGGCCAACCTGGCGAACGTGGTGGAGGCCCTGTGCGCTCCGGGAGCGGATCGCGACCTGCTGGCCGAGCGCACGCGCGCGGAGGGGCGCTCGGTCCTGCGGGCCGCCGGGATCCCGTGCGAGGACCCCGAGGTCTCGGACCTGCGCGGGCGCATGAAGCGGATCGGAGTCGGTGAGATCGACGGCGCCCCGAGGCCGGGCTCGTCCACCTGGCAGAGCCTCGCGCGGCGCTCAGGCGCGCTGGAGACCGACCACCTCAACGGCGAGATCGTCCTGCGCGCCCGCCTGGCGGGCGTCCCCGCCCCGCTCAACGAGCTGCTCTGCCGCCTGGCGGCACGGGCCGTGGCGCAGGGGCTCGGTCCCGGGGCGCTGGCCGCCGGCGAGATCCTCGCCGACGGAGCGCTGGAGGCTGCGTGACCGGCTGCGAGGACCCCGTGAACGGCTGCGAGGACCCCGTGACCGGCTGCAAGGACCCGGTGATCGCCGCGCAGGCTGAGGAGATAGCCGCCGACGCAGTCTCCCAGCTGCGGCGGCTGGTGGACATCTCAAGCCCCTCGGGGGACGTGGCCGCCGCCGAGCGGGCGCTCGAGGTCTGCGCCTCGCTTCTGCCGGCCGGAGCCCGGATCAGCCGCCCGGAGTGCTCGACGCCCGGGTGCGCTGCGGACCTGCTGGCCACCGTCGCGGGCGCCGGCCGCGGGCGGATCCTGCTGCTGGGCCACGTGGACACGGTCGTCTCCCACGACGCGCACCGCCCCCTGTCGCGCGAGGGGGAGCGGCTGTACGGCTCGGGGGCGGTGGACATGAAGGGCGGCGACGTGCTCGCGCTCGGCGTGGCGAGGCAGCTGGCGCGTGACCCGGCGGCGTTCGCGGAGCTGGGGGTGCTGATCGTCTGCGACGAGGAGTGGCGCACCCGGCCGTTCGTCCACGCGGGGCCTGACGGGCCGTTCGCCGGCTACGACGCGTGCCTGTGCTTCGAGGGCGGCCAGCTCGGGCCCTCCGGCGGCGAGGGGGTTGTCGTGCGCCGCAAGGCGGCCGGCACGATGCGCGTGACCGCCACCGGCCGCGCATCGCACTCCGGCAGCGCCCCGGACGAGGGCGCAAACGCGCTGCTGGCCCTGGCGCGCACCGCCTCGCAGCTGGCCCGGCTGCACGATCCCTCCGGCCCCGAGCAGCTGACCGTGGTGCCGACCGTGCTGCGCGCCGGCGAGGCGCTCAACGTGGTGCCGGCGGCCGGCGAGCTGACGCTTGACCTGCGCGCCCGGGGGCTGCCCGCCTTCCAGGCGGTCGTCGGCGCCGTGGCCGAGCGCATCGACGGCGTCGAGCTTCAGGCGCGGCTGGAGCGCGGCTGGCCGGGGATGGACTCGACCGCCGCCACGGCGGCGCTGATCGAGCGAGCCGCCCGGCGGCTGGGGCGCGCGATCGAGCCCGTCCACCGTGGGGGCGCCAGCGACGCAAGCCACTTCGCCGCCACGATCCCGTGCACGATCGACGGCCTGGGACCCAGGGGCGCCGGCGCGCACACCCCGCAGGAGTTCGTGCTCGAGCCGTCGCTGCGCGAGCGAGCCGAGGTCGCCCTGGCGCTCGCCCACGAGGCGCTGGCGGCGGTGTGCGATCCTTGCCGGTGATGGCAGATCGCCGCGCAGCTGCGCCGCACGGCGCCGCGGGCCGCCGGGCGCGGCGGCCGGCGAGCGGGCTGGCGCTGCTCGGCGCGATCGTCGCGGTGATGTGGCTGCTGGAGGCGGTCAACTCGCTCGACCACCGGGCGCTGGACGCCGATGGCGCGATCTACCCGCGTGACACCGGGCGGCTGTGGGCGATCCTCACCTCGCCGTTTTTGCACGTCAGCTTCCAGCACCTGATCGACAACACGATCCCGCTGCTGTTCATGGGCGTGATCGTCGCGCTGCGGGGCGCCGCGCGGCTGGCGGCCGTGACGCTGATCGTGATCGTCGTCGCCGGGCTGGGCACCTGGCTGATCGCCCCAGCCCACACCGCGACCGTCGGCGCGAGCGGGCTGGTGTTCGGCTACGCCACCTACCTGCTGGTGCGCGGCGTCTTTGACCGCAGCGCGCTCGAGGTGGTCGTGGGGGCGCTGGTGGGCGCCGTCTGGGGAGCCGCGCTGCTGGCCAGCATCGTGCCGCACACGGGCGTCTCCTGGCAGGACCACGTCTCGGGCGCGCTCGGCGGGGTGCTGGCCGCCTGGGCGCTGGCCGGGCGCGACCGGCGCCGGCGGCGGGTGGCCGCCGGCGGGGGCTCCCAAGACGGGATCCCCGACGCGCACCGGCCGCTTCACGAGGCGCTTGACCGCGTGCTGTAGCGCCGCCCAGCTAGCCTGCCGCGCGTGCGCATCTTCTCCGGCATCCAGCCGACCGGCCGAAAGCACCTGGGCAACTACGTGGGGGCGATCACCCAGTACGTCGCCGGGCAGGATCGCGGCGAGGCGATCTACTGCGTCGTCGACCTGCACGCGATCACGGTCGCCCATGACCCGGCCGGCCTTCGCACCGCGGTCTACGACACCGCCGCGCTGCTCTTGGCGGCCGGGCTGGATCCACGGCGCTGCATCTTCTTTCGCCAGTCCGACGTGCCCGAGCATCCGGAGCTCTGCTGGCTTCTGTCCAGCGTGACCTCCTTCGGGGACCTGAACCGCATGCACCAGTTCAAGGAGAAGTCCGCCGCGCAGCGCGAGCTGGTCAGCGCCGGGCTGTTCACCTACCCGGTGCTGATGGCGGCCGACGTGCTCGCCCACCGAGCCGACGAGGTGCCCGTCGGCGACGACCAGCGCCAGCACGTGGAGCTGATGCGCGACATCGCCCAGCGGTTCAATGCGCGCTTCGGCGAGGTGCTGGTGGTGCCCGAGGTGCGCATCCCGCAGGTCGGCGCGCGGATCATGGACCTGCAGTCCCCGCAGCGCAAGATGTCCACGACCGCCGAGAGCCCCCAGGGGGTCATCTACCTGACCGAGGAGCCCGATGAGATCCAGCGCAAGGTGCGCGCCGCGGTCACCGACTCCGGCCGCGAGGTGCGCCGCGCCCCGGACAAGCCGGGGGTCTCGAACCTGATCGAGATCCTGGCGGCGGTCCGCGGCACCGAGCCCGAGCAGATCGAGCGCGAGTTCGACGGCGCCGGCTACGGCGCCTTCAAGCAGGCGGTCGCCGACGCCCTGGTGGAGCACCTGGCGCCGCTGCGCGAGCGTTACGGCGCCCTGCGCGCCGACGAGGCGGCGCTCGAGCGAACGCTCGCCCTGGGCGCCGAGCGGGCCCGCGAGAGCGCCGCGCGGACGCTGGCCGACGTGCGCGAGGCGATCGGAGTCGGACCGGTCCGACCCCGCGGGTAAGGTCTGCGGTCAGATGACCGCAGCCCGCTCGCCGGCGCCGTGACGCTCGCCTACCTGGAGCTGGACCTCGACGTGTTCAGCGGGCCGTTTGACCTGCTGCTGACGCTCATCCTGCGTGAGGAGGTCGACCTGCTGGAGATCGACCTGGCGCAGGTGGTGGTGGCCTACATCGACCATCTGCAGGGGCGCGGCGAGCTGGACCTGGAGGCCGCGACCGAGTTCCTGGTGCTGATCGCCGCGCTGCTTGAGCTCAAGTCGCGCCTTCTGCTGGGGTCAGAGCAGCCGCAGGAGCTTGAGCTCGAGCCCGAGCAGGCGGCCGACGAGCTGCTGTTGCGGCTGCTTGACTGCCACCGCTTCAGGGGCGCCGGCGCGCACCTCGCCCGGCGACTGGAGCGGGAGGGAGCACACCGCTTCCGCCAGGCACCGTTGCCGGCTACGCTGCGCCGCGCGCCGCTGTCGCAGGCCACGGCCGCGTATCGGCCGGCCGCGCTGTCGCGCGCGATCGCGGGGCTCTTGCGCGAGCCGCCGACGATCGACGTGCGCCACGTGACGATCGCCCGCGTCAGCGTCGCCGAGCGCCTGGCGCACCTGCGCCGGCTCCTGGCCCGCGGACGGTTCACCTTCTCCGAGGCGGTCGCGCGCGCCGACCGCGTCACGGTCGCTGTCACCCTCTACGCGCTGCTTGAGCTCCACAAGCAGGGCGAGGCGACCTGGGTGCAGGAGGAGCCGTTCGCCGAGATCCACGTGCACGCGCTCGCCGGGGCCCCGGCCGCGGCGGGCGAGACGGTGAGGAGCGCCGCGTGAGCGCCGAGCTTGAGACGATCCTGGAGGGGCTGCTGTTCCTCAGCGCCGACCCCGTCGGCGCCGCGGCGCTTGCCGACGCCTGCGAGGCCTCCCAGGAGGAGGTCCTGGCGGCGCTCGAGCGCCTGCGCGAGCGCTGCGAGTCCGAGCGGCGCGGGGTGATCGTGCGTGAGCTGGCGGGCGGCTTTGCGCTGTGCACCCGCGCGGAGGTCGAGCCTGCGGCTCGGCGGCTGCTCGCGCGCCCGCGCACGCCGCCGCTCACCGGCGCCCAGGCGGAGACGCTCGCGATCGTCGCCTACCTGCAGCCGGTCTCGCGGCCGGAGATCGCCCGCATCCGCGGCGTCAGCGCCGAGTCGGCGACCCAGACGCTGCTCGAGCGCGGGCTGGTGGAGGAGGCGGGCCGCTCGCAGTTCGGCGCGGTGCTCTACCGCACCTCGGAGCTGTTCTTGCGGCTGTTCGGGCTGCGCGACCTGGGCGAGCTGCCGCCGATCGAGGGCTTTGACGCCACGCCCGAGCTCGAGCGGGAGCTGCGCGAGCGGCTGCTGCGAGCCGGCGAGGCGCGCGCCGGGGTGGCCGCGGTCGTCTCCTCCTGATCGGCGTCGCGTGCCGCCAGCTGCCCGCAGGCGGCCGCGATCTCGCGCCCGCGCGTGACCCGCACGGTGGCGGTCAGCCCCAGGCGCGACAGCTCGCCTGCGAACGCGGCGATCGCGCGCGGCCCGGAGGCCCGGTAGGGGGAGCCGGTGGGGTTGTACGGGATCAGGTTTACCTTGAACACGCGCGGGTCAAGCAGCTCGGCCAGCTGCCGGGCCTGGCCGACCGAGTCGTTGACGCCCGCGAGCATCACGTACTCGACGAGCACCATCCGCCGCTTGCGCTCGTAGTGCTCGCGGCAGGCCGCGAGCACGTCGGCGATCGGGTAGCGGTCGTTGACCGGCATCAGCTGGGAGCGCAGCGCGTCCTCGGGGGCGTGCAGCGAAAGCGCCAGGCGCAGTGGCGGGCGCTCGCGCGCCAGGCGCTGGATGCCCGGCACCCAGCCGACCGTGGAGACGGCGGTGCGCCGCGGGGCGACGCCCAGCGATGGCAGGCGCGCGCAGGCTCCCAGCACCGCGTCGAGGTTCATCAGCGGCTCGCCCATCCCCATGAACACGACGTGGTCGATCGGGCCGAGCCGGCGGAAGTGAAGCGCCTGGTCGAGGATCTCCGAGGCGGTCAGGTTGCGCCCGAAGCGCATCGCGCCGGTGGCGCAGAAGCTGCAGGTCAGCGGGCAGCCCGACTGGGAGGAGAGGCACAGCGACCGGCGCCCGTCGTCAAAGCGCATCATCACCGCCTCCACGGGCCGCCCGTCGGCGGTCATCAGCAGCGCCTTGATGGTGCCGTCGGTGGCGGCCAGCTCGCGCCGCAGGGTCAGCGTCGAGTACGGGACGGCGCGCTCGAGCGCGGCGCGCAGCGCCAGCGGCAGGTCGGTCATCTCCGAGAAGCCCGCGGCGCCGGCCGCGCTCCAGCGCCACACCTGGCGCGCCCGGTAGGGGGGCTCGCCCAGCGACTGCAGCGTGCGCTCCAAAAGCTCCAGGTCCACGGCCTCTATGGTGACAGCGCGATGCGCCTGGCCAAGCTGCTCGCACTCGCCGGTGTCGCCTCCCGCCGGGCGTCCGAGCGGCTCGTGCGCGAGGGCCGCGTGGCGGTCGACGGGCGCACGGTCACAGACCCGGCGCTGGACGTGGAGGAGTTCGCGCGCGTGTCGGTCAACGGCGCGCCGCTGCGGGAGCCGGGACCGCGGGTCGTCTACGCGCTCAACAAGCCGCCGGGCGTGGTCTCGACGGCGCGCGACCCGCAGCGACGCACGACCGTCGTCTCGCTGGTCGACTCGCCGCTGCGGCTTTACCCGGTGGGGCGCCTGGACGTCGACGTGACGGGCCTGATCCTGCTGACCAACGACGGCGAGCTCGCGCACTCGCTCACCCACCCCAGGTTCCGCGTGCCGCGCACCTACCGCGCCGTGGTGGGCGGCGGCCCGGTCTCGGAGGCGGCGCTGCGGGCGCTGCGCGCCGGCGTGGAGCTGGACGACGGACGCACCGCGCCCGCCCGCGCGCGGCGGCTGGCCGACGACACGATCCAGCTGACGATCCACGAGGGTCGAAAGCGGCAGGTCAAGCGCATGTGCGCCGCGGTCGGCCATCCGGTCAGGCGGCTTGAGCGGGTCGCGTTCGGGCCGCTGGCGCTGGGCGGCCTGGCGCCCGGTCAGAGCCGCAGGCTGAGCGAGGCGGAGGTGGCGGCGCTGCGGGCGCTGGCCGCGGCCGCTGCGCCCGCGCCGGCCGGGGCCGCTGCGCCCGCGCCGGCCACGGCCGCCGCGCCAGCGTCGGCCACGGCCGCTGCGCCCGAGCCGGCCGCGCGGCGGGCGACCGGCTCGGTGCCGCGCTCGTAGATCAGCACGTCGTGGCGCAGCCGCGTGGTGCGCAGCGCGGCCGCGACGCGCGCCCGCGTCAGGCGCCGCGGGCGCGAGGAACGCAGCGTCAGGATCGTGAACTGAAGCACGCGCCGGCGCGCGACGGCGTGAAAGCCCGCGATCGGGTAGCTGCGCTGCATCTGCGAGGGGATCAGGTTGCACGCGGCTCCCCACCAGCACAGCGGCTGCTGGGGCGAGCTGATCGAGATCACGTCGATCTCGGAGACCCGCTCGGGCGCCCTGAACTGCGCCAGATGCGGCAGGTACAGCGACAGCGGCAGCAGGTAGGCGTAGTGCTGGATCAGGATCGCGCGGCCGCCGGCCGGCGGCGGGCCCAGCGCCCGCGCCACGTAGCGCCAGTCCGGGCGCTGGAGGTTGCGATCCAGGCCGATCGCGACCGTCGCGAAGATCCCGATCGCGCACAGCGCGGCGGCCGTGGCCGCCCCCAGCACCCCGGCGCGCTCGCACGCAAGCCCCCCGGTCACCGCCAGCGCCGCCGGGAGCCACAGCGCGAGGATGTTGCGCGTGATCAGGTCGTCGAACCCGATCGCGACCAAAAGCAGCGCAAGCGCAAAGCCGCCGAGCGCAAGCGCGCCCGCGATCGCCGCCCTTCGGCGCTCGAACGGCTCAGCGCGCACCGCCAAAAGGCCCAGCGCGACGATCGCCAGCGCAAACGCCGCGTACTTGAACTGCGTGCGGTCCGGCAGGCCGGTGCCGATCAGAAACTGGGGGATGATCTGGCGAAGGCGCGGGCCGAACGGGGCCGAGGCGATCCAGCTGTCGTTGCCGGTCGAGTTCTGGGAGATCGCAAGCGGCAACAGCGCCGCGCCGGCGGCGGCGACCACGGCGAAGGAGACGACCACCGCGCGGCGGCGCCGGTGCTCGACCAGCAGCCAAAGCGCCTCGGGCACGACCGCCACCAGCGAGTAATAGTGGGTGGCGAACGCCAGCACGCTGGCGATCGCCCACGCCGCCAGGCGCCCCGGCGTCGGCTTCGCCCGCGCGCGCGCCCAGGCCAGCAGCGACAGCCCGCACAGCGCCACCATCAGCGAGTACGCCCGCGCCTCCTGCGAGTACCAGATCAACAGCGGGTTGCAGGCGCACAGCGCGGCCGCGGTGAGCCCCGCGCGCCGGGCCCAGATCACGTCCGCTCGGCCTCTGGCGCGCTGCCCGTAGAGCTCGGCCGCGGCCGCGTAGGCGATCGGCACCAACAGCGTCCCGGCGAGCGCCGACAGCGAGCGCACGCCCGCCTCCCCGAACCCGAACACCCGCGCCCAGACCCACGCGATGCAGTAGTAAAGCGGCGGGGTGGACTCGGTCTGAGGCAGCAGGCCGAGCATCTTGCCCGGCGACAGGTGGATCAAGAGCACCGTGTTGCCCTCGTCGAACCAGAAGCCCTGGTGGCCGATGCGCCAGAAGCGCAGCGCCGCGCCCAGCGCGGTGAGCGAGCACAGCGCGAGCACGGTGGACTGGCCCGCGCGGGTGCGGCCGCGGGTCAGACCCAGGCCGGGAGCCGCTGCAAAGCCGGCGCTCACGATCGCCCTCACCCTAACCGACCTCACCGCGCGCGGGCCTCACCGCGCTGAGGTCGCCGGGCGCCCGCGGAGACGCTTAACAGGATCGCAACCGGCGTGGCGGGGGCGTCCGCACGCGCCACGTCACTATCTTGCGCACATGCGCGACGATCAGCCGAGCTCCGAAGCGGTCGTCACGCTGAGCCCCGGGTCGCTTCTGGACGCTCCGGCCGCGCTCCCACCGGCGCCGGGGCACCCGAGGCCCCCGAGCGCGCCGCGACCGCGCGTGCGGGCGCGGCCGCCGCTTGACCGCGCGGGCGTGCGGCGCACGGCGCAGGCGCTGCGCGGCGCGCGCGCCGGCCGCTGGGCGCTGGGCTTCATCCTGCTTGCCACGGCGGCGATCGTGGCCCGTGCTGCGGGCGGCGCATCGATCCTCGTGCCGCGCGCGGCGCAGGCTTTCGCGGCATGGGAGGCCGGGCCGCTTCATCTGATCGGCCTGGATGCACCTTCGGGCCAAACCCTGGGCGCGGCCTTCAGCGGCCTCTTGGCGGCGATGCTCGCCGCCTACGCCATCGTGCTGGCGGCGATCCGCACGCTGCCGGCGCGCGTCCTGGTCGCCGCGGTCGTCGTGGTGCACCTGATCGTGCTGCTCAGCCCGCCGATGCAGCTGACCGACGTGTTCAACTACCTCGGCTACGCGCGGCTTGGGGCGCTGCACGATCTCAACCCCTACCGGCATGTGATCGCCCAGGAGCTGTTTGACCCCGTCTCCACGTTCGCGACCTGGGACAACCTCCGCAGCCCCTACGGCTGGCTGTTCACGGCGCTCACCTACCCGCTCGCGTTCGTCTCGCTGCCGATCGCCTACTGGATCATCAAGATCGCGACCGTCGCCGTGGCGCTGTGCTTCGTCGCGCTCGTCGGCGACTGCGCGCGCCGTCTGGGACGCGACTGGCGCCACGCGGTGGCGTTCGTCGCGCTGAACCCGATCTACATCGTCTACGCGCTCGGCGGCTTTCACAACGACTTCCTGATGCTCACGCCGATGCTCGGCTCCATCTGGCTGATGCTGGCCGGGCGCGACCGCCTGTCAGGCGCGGTGCTGATGCTCGGCGTGGCGATCAAGTTCACCGCCGTGCTGCTGGCGCCGTTTCTGCTCTTGGCGATGCGCGATCGGCGCCGGCAGGTCCGCTGGACGACGGGCGCCGCGGCTGCCGCCGCTGCGCTGGGCGCGCTCAGCCTGGCGCTGTTCGGCCCTGCGCTGCCCAACCTCGCCCAGCAGAGCGCCGTGCTGACCGGCACGAGCATCCCGAACCTGTTTGGGCTGGCGGCTGGGATCGGCGGCGCCACCCCGCTGCTGCTCAAGCTGGCCGAGCTGGGTGTGGTGGCCGTCGTCGCCCACCAGCTTCTGCGCGGCCGCGACTGGCTGACGGGCGCAGGGTGGGCGACGCTCGCGCTGATCGCAAGCCTCGGTTGGCTGATGCCCTGGTATGTGGTGTGGCTGCTGCCGCTGGCCGCCCTGGCCGGCGGCCGGCGGCTGCGGCGCGTGGCGCTGGCGCTGACGGTGTTCCTGGTGCTGGCGTTCGTGCCCCAGACCGGCTACTGGATGTCAGAGCACGGCATCCAGCTGCTGAACACGGCCGCCGGACGGCGCGCGCTGTCACTTCAGGATAAGCTCGCCGGGTGAGTGCGCCCGGGGGCGGCGCGGCGCTCTGCTTAGCTTCGCCGCCGTGAGCGTCCAGTCCCCGCCCGCCGTCCGCGCGCCCGGCCGCGCGATCGCTGCTCGCGCGTCCCGCCGCCGGATGGCGCGCGCGCCGGGGGCGTCCGGGGCGCGGCGCTGGCCGGACTCCGCGGAGCTGGCGCTGCTGGGCGCGCTGGCGGCGATCTCGATGTGGATCGTCGCGGTGGACCTGGCCCACGCGGCCGCCCGCGGCCTGGTGTGGACCGGGACCGATGGGTTCTTCATCGTCGATCAGATGCAGTACCTGGCGTGGATCCAGGGGGCCGCGCACCACCTCCTGTCGTCCAACCTGTTCGTGCTGCGGCCCACCCCGTCGGACTACCTGCAGCCGGCGATCGAGCTCTCGGCCGCGTTGACCGCGCTGGGCATGGCGCCGTGGCTGTCGCTTTTGCTGTGGAAGCCGGTGGCGGTCGTGGCGATCTTCGCGGCCTCGCGCGCGGTCGTCCACCGCACCCTCAGCGCCCGCGCAGACCGCCGCGCCGCGCTGGCGCTCGCGCTCGCGTTCGGCTCCTTCAGCGTGGTCTACGGGTCGTTCGGGATCGTCGGCGACATGATGCCCACCTGGCTGTCGTGGGGCTACCCGTTCGCCCTGCTGGCGGTCGCCGCGCTGGCCTGGGGGCTGGTGCGCTACGAGCGGGCGCGCGCCCGCCGCGGCTGGGAGTGGGGGGCTGGGGCGCTGGGCGCGCTGGCGAGCGCGCTTCACCCCTGGCAGGGGGAGACGATGGTGCTGATCATCCTCGCCGCCGAGCTGTGGCGCTGGCGCGACTGGCGGGCGCTGGCGCCCGCGCACAGGCGCCGTGCGCTTGCGCTGCCGGCGACGACGCTCGTGCTCACGGGGGCGCCGCTGCTGTACTACCTGCTGCTCGGGCGCCTGGACGCCTCGTGGGCGCTGGCGCGCGACGCGTCCAAGCACGGCTTCTCGCTGGGGTCGATCGCGCTCGCCGCCGCGCCGCTGGCGATCCCCGCGCTGCTGGGCTACCGGGGACGGCCACGCGGCTTTCTGGAGCTGATGCTGCGCCTGTGGGCTCCGGTGGCGCTCGTGATCTGGCTGTTCTCAGCCTCGGGGCTGAGCGCCACGCCCCTGCACGCCTTCAACGGGATCACGCTGCCGCTGTCGGTGCTGGCCGTCGGCGGGGTGCGCCGCTCGCGCCTGGCATCGCTTCCGCGCGCCAGGGCGCTCGGTGCCCTGGCGCTGGCGCTGGGCACGATCCCCGCAAACGCCTGGGCGATCGCGACCGCCGGGCAGTTCGTCGACCCCGCCGCCGGCAACGCCAACTTCATCCGCCCCCAGGAGAGCGCCGCACTGGCCTTCCTTGCGCGCGCCCCGGCGGCCGGCGGGGTGCTGACGCAGTTCTACCTGGGCGAGGCGGTGCCCGCCCGCACCGGCCGCCACACCTGGGTCGGCGACTGCCTGTGGTCGCAGCCCGGCTGCATGCCCCGGTCGATCGCGGCCGACGCCCTGTTTGAGGGCGCGGACCGCCCCGCCGCGGCGCGGGCGTTCGTGCGCGCCTCCGGCGCGCGCTTTCTGCTGTCCAGCTGCAGCCCCCAGGACGTGCCGCTTGCATCGATGCTGGGCTCGATGGTCGTGTCCGTGCGCCGCTTCGGCTGCGCCACCGTCTACGAGGTGGCTCGTTGACCGGCCGCCCGACGGCGCGCACGCCCGCGGGCGACCGCCCCCGCACGGGGCTCTGACAGAATCCAGTCGCAATGCGTCTGTTCGCGCTTCGAGGCGCAACCAGCGTCGAGGCCAACGAGGCGGGCGCGATCCTCGACGGCACCAGCGTGCTCATGCGCGAGCTGATGGAGCGCAACGCCCTCGCGCCCGAGGCGATGGTCAGCTGCATCTTCACGCTCACCGACGACCTGGACGCCGAGTTCCCGGCGGTCGCCGCGCGCGCGCTCGGGCTCGACCGCGTGCCGCTGCTGTGCGCGCGCGAGGTCCCGGTCCCCGGCGCGCTGCCGCGCGTGATCCGGGTGCTGCTGCACTACTACGCGCCGGAGGGCCACCGGCCCCAGCACGTGTACCTCGGGGCCGCGCGCGCGTTGCGCTCCGACCTGGAGGCCGCCCAGTGAGGCCCGCGGGACGCCGGCGTTGCGCTCCGACCTGGAGGCCGCCCGGCGAGGCCCGCGGGACGCCGGCGTTGCGCTCCGACCTGGAGGCCGCCCGGCGAGGCCCGCGGGACGCCGGCGTTGCGCTCCGACCTGGAGGCCGCCCAGTGAGGCCCGCGGGACGCCGGGGTTCGCCCGGCGAGCCCGCGCTGCGCCCGGGCGCCCGGCGAGCCCACATCGGGGGCGGGCGGTGAGGCGGCCGTGACGCTCGAGTTCGCCCAGCGGCTCTCGCGGATCCCGTCCTACCCGGTGGCCGACGGCTACGACCTCGGCGAGCGCGTGGCGATGCTCGCCTCCAACGAGTGCTTTCGGCCCCCGCTGCGCGCCGTCGTGGAGGCGGCGGCGCGCGCGATCGAGGGCGCCAACCGGTATCCGGACCCCTCCTACGCGCCGCTGCGCAGGGCCCTGGCCGAGCGCTACGACCTGGAGCCCGAGCGCATCGCGCTGGGCAACGGGTCCTGCGACATCCTGCTGGCCGCGGGCGAGGCGCTGCTTGAGCCGGGCGCCGAGCTGATCCATGCCTGGCCGTCGTTCAGCGTCTACCCGCACCTGGCGGCCGCCTCCGGCGCGCGCGCGATCCGGGTGGCGCTCGACGAGGACGCGCGCCACGACCTGGACGCGATCGCGGCCGAGATCACGGCCGCCACCAGGCTGGTGCTCATCTGCAACCCCAACAACCCCACCTCGACCGCGCTTTGCCTCAACGAGATCGAGTCGTTCATGGAGCGCGTGCCCGGCCACGTGTGCGTGATCCTCGACGAGGCCTACGTGGAGTTCTCGCTGACGGTCGGCGACGTGCTGGCGTCGCGGGCGCTGATCGAGCGCTGGCCCAACCTGGTGCTGCTGCGCACCTTCTCCAAGGCGTACGCGCTCGCGGGGCTGCGCGTCGGCTACGCGCTGTGCGGCTCGCGGGCCTTCTGCTCGGCCGTCGACCGCCTGCGCCAGCCGTTCTGCCTCAACGCGGCCGCCCAGGCGGCCGCCGTCGAGGCGCTGCGCCACCAGGATGAGGTGGAGCGGCGGGTGGCGGAGGCGGTGGCGGGGAGGGAGCGGCTGACGGACGGGCTCGCGGCGCTTGGGCTTTGGACCGCGGAGTCTGACGCCAACTTCGTCTGGACGCACCTGCCCGAGCGGGTCGTCGAGGCCGACGTGACCGCCGCTCTCGCCGCGCGCGGGGTGCTGGTGAGGGCGGGCGCCTCGCTGGGGCGCGAGCGGTCGCTGCGGGTGACGGTCGGGACCGACGAGGAGAACGGCCGGTTTCTGGGCGCACTGGGAGAGATCCTCGGAGCAGCCCCATGAGCCGGCGGTGGCTCTCACCGGCTCGCTGAGCCCCACAGCCCGTCCGGGCACGGCGCCGCGCCGCCGGTCGGCGGGCTCGCGACGACGTGTCGCGGCCTGGGTCGCGGCGGCCGCGGCGGTGCTCGGCGCCGCGGTGGCGGTCGTGCTGGCGACCGGCATGCGGCCCGACTACGACGCGTTCGGATGGCTTGTGTGGGGCAGGCAGGTGCTGCACTGGAACCTGAACACCGACGGCGCGCCGTCCTGGAAGCCGCTGACGTTCATCTTCACGCTCCCCTACGCGCTAGCCGGCCAAACGCAGATGCTGCTGTGGATGGTGACCGCGGTGGCGGCCGCGCTCGGCGGCTGCGTGTTCGCCGCCCGCATCGCCCACCGGCTCTGCGGCCCGCAGCCGCGGCGCCGGTGGGCGGCGCCGCTGGCGGGCGCGTTCGCGGCCGCCGGCGTGCTGGGCCTAGCCACCTACTCGAGGCTGATCCTGATCGCCAACTCCGATCCGATGGTCGTCACGCTGCTGCTGGCGGCGATCGACGCCCACCTGTGCGCGCGGCGGCGGCTCGCGTTCTGGCTTTTGCTGCTCGCGTCGCTGGGACGGCCCGAGAGCTGGCCGTTCGCCGCCGGGTACGCGCTGTGGCTGTGGCTCGTCGACCGGCGCACCGCGCCGGTCTCGCTGGCGGGGCTTTTGCTGATCCCCGCCGCCTGGTTTGTGATCCCTGCCCTGACCTCGCGCAGCTGGTTCATCGCCGGGGACCTGGCGCTTCACCAGAAGACCGTGATCCACGGCTCAAAGCTCGCTGGCGTGATCCTGAGGCTGCGCAGCCTGGACGGGCTGCCGATGCAGCTGGCGGCGCTCGGGTCGATCGCGATCGCGCTGTGGCGCCGGGACCGCGCGACGCTGACGCTCGCCGGCTGCGCAGCGCTGTGGGTCGCGATCGAGGTCGGCTTTGCGCTGCACGGCTGGTCGGCGGTCAACCGCTACCTGATCGAGCCCGCGGCGGTGCTGGTCGTGGTCGCCGCCGTCGGCGTCGGCCGCGCCCTCTCCGCGCAGCGCCCGGCAGCGCTCGCATACGCCGGCCCACTCGCGGTCGCGGCGCTCGTGGCGGCGCTCGTGCCCTCCGCACGCGAGCGCGCGCGCCAGGCGCGCATCGACTACGACAACGCGCGCGCGCACGCCGTCCAGGTCAGGCGGCTTCAGGCGGTCGTGCGCCGGATCGGCGGCCCGGGCGCGATCCGCGCCTGCGGCCAGCCGACCACGCTCCTTGGATTCCAGAGCGCGCTCGCCTGGGTGGTGGGGATCAACGTCGGCAACGTGGGCTTCAGGCCGGGGCGCGCGATCGCCCGCGGCGAGCCGATCGTGCTGCTCAAGCCCCACGATCTCGGATGGCAGGTCAGGGTCTACAACATGCCGCGCTCGCGCGCCGCCCGCTGCGACCGTCTGCGGACCGACTCGGCGATGGGCTGACTCGCGGCCTGCCCGAGCCTGTGCTAAAACCGCCGTCGAGATGAGCGCTGCGCCGCGCGGCAACCTCCTGCTCGCCAGGTGGCGATGGCAGGCCACGGGGTCATCCGTCGCGCCCCTGTGCGCGCCGCGTCGCGCCGCCATCGGTCGCCGCCGGGCGCTCGTCGGCGCCGGCCGTCGATTTACCTAGGCGCCCGGCCCTCACGGCTCCGTCGCGCGCGGAGCGGCCCGGCGGCCGGGCGCCCAACCGGTTGGACGGCGCCAGCCGCGCCGCCGCGTCACGCGCGCCGGCGGCCTTTCCCTACATTGTCCAGGCGAAGCGAAAGGAAGCACCAGATGACCCCAGGCGACGATCGACCGATCAGGCGGCGATGATGGCGGCCGGCGCGACTCGCGCGGTCGGGCGCGCCGCGTCCGCGGCGCCTGCGTCCGAGCGCGGGGGCTCCGGCGCGCGCGCGACCTCCGCGGCGCCTGCGTCCGAGCGCGGGGGCTCCGGCGCGCGCGCGACCTCAGGCCATCCCGGGCTGGCCCGCAGCGGGGCGGTCCGCGACCAGCGGATCGAGCGCGTCGAGGCGCTGGTGGCGCCCGCCGACCTGCTCGACGAGCTTCCGCTGCAGGAGGACCATGTGGGCGTGGTGCTGGGCGGTCGCGAGCAGGTGCGCGCGGTGCTCGACGGCGCCGATGACCGGCTGCTGGTGGTGGTGGGGCCGTGCAGCGTCCACGACGTGGACGCGACGCTTGAGTACGCCAGCCGCCTTGCGCGGCTGAAGGAGCGGCTGCGCGAGGACCTGTGCCTGGCGATGCGCGTCTACTTCGAGAAGCCGCGCACGACCGTCGGCTGGAAGGGCCTGATCAACGACCCGCACCTGGACGGATCCGGGGATGTCAACACCGGCCTGCGGATGGCTCGCCGCCTGCTGCTTGACGTGCTCGGCCTCGGGCTCCCGGTCGGCTGCGAGTTCCTTGATCCGATCACCCCGCAGTACATCTCCGACGCCGTCTGCTGGGGTGCGATCGGCGCGCGCACGGTGGAGAGCCAGATCCACCGGCAGCTCGGCTCCGGGCTGTCGATGCCGGTCGGCTTCAAGAACCGCACCGACGGCAACGTCCAGGTGGCGGTCGACGCGGTGCGCGCCGCCGCCGTCCCGCACGCGTTCGCCGGGATCGACGTCGCCGGCACCCCGGCGATCCTCTACACCAGCGGCAACCGCGACTGCCACGTGATACTGCGCGGCGGACGGGGGGCTCCCAACCACCACCCGCCCGACGTCGCCTCAGCGCTCGAGCTGCTGTCGGCCGCCGGGCTGCCGCGGCGGCTGATGATCGACCTCTCGCACGACAACAGCGGCAAGGATCCCGCCCGCCAGCCGGCGGTAGCGGAGGCCGTCGCGGCTCAGATCGCCGGCGGTGCGCGCGAGCTGGTGGGGGTGATGGTCGAGAGCTTCCTGGTGCCCGGCCGCCAGGAGCTGGGCGACGGCCGGCTCGTGTACGGCCAGTCGATCACCGACGGCTGCCTGGGCTGGGAGCAGACGGTGGACGTGCTGGCGCAGCTGGCCGCGGCGGTCCGGGCGCGACGCGCCGGGACGGCCGGCGCCGGCGCGCGCCCCAGCTCCGGGCGGGCGGACGGCGGCTGACGGGCCGCGGATGCGGATTGCGGTCGTCGGCGTGGGGCTGATCGGCGGCTCGGTGGCGCTCGCCGCTCGGCGCCGCGCCGGCGCGCAGGTGGTCGGCTACGACCCCTCGTCGGAGGCGATCGAGCGCGCGCTGGAGCTCGGCGCGCTCGACGCCGGGGCCAAGACGCTCGCCGGCGCCCTGGCGGGCGCGCAGGCCGCGTTCGTGGCCGCCCCCGTGTCGGCGCTGCCGCGGCTGGTGGGGGAGGCGCTCGCGTGCGCGGGGCCGGAATGCGTGGTCACCGACGTGGGCTCCACCAAGCGCGCGGTGGTCGCCGCGCACGAGGACCCCAGGTTCGTCGGCGGGCACCCGCTCGCGGGCGCCGAGGCCGCCGGGGTCAAGCACGCGCGAGCCGACCTGTTCGACGGCGCGACCTGGTATCTGACCCCGCGCGCGCACACCTCCGGCGTGCTCTACGACCGCCTGTTCCGGCTGCTGAGCTCGCTCGGCGCGCGGCCGACCGCGATCGACGCCGAGACCCACGACCGGATCCTCGCGGCGGTCTCGCACCTGCCGCACGTGCTGGCCAACGTGCTCGTCGCCCAGGCGGCCGAGACGCTGGCGCGCGACGACGCCCGCCTGCCGGCCACCGGGCCAAGCTTCAGGGACGCGACCCGCGTCGCGGGCTCCCCCAGCTCGATCTGGACCGACATCTACCTCTCAAACGCCGACGCGCTCATCGACCAGATCGACGGCGTGCTCGCCCGCCTGGCGGCCGTGCGCGCCGCGCTCGAGCGCGCCGACGCCGCGGCGGTGCGCGAATGGAACGATGCCGCGGCGGCCGACCGCCGCGCCCTGCTGGAGGCCCAGCTGGCGGGCGGCACGCTGCACGAGCTGCGCGTCTCGGTCCCCAACCGCCCGGGGGTGGTCGCGCAGATCGCGCTGGAGCTCGGCCGAAACGGCGTCGACATCGCCGACATGGCCCTTCACCCGGCGCCCGACATGACCGCCGGCGTGGTGGCGCTGTGGGTGGCGGGCGATCAGCCGGCGGCGCGCGCGGCCTCGCTGGTGTCGGCGCTGGGCTTCCCGGTGGCGCGGGTGTGAGCGCCCTCGCGCGCGTGTTGCCCGGGCCAGCGCCGCGGCGCTGGCGGGTCGCGGTCCCCGGCTCAAAGAGCCTTACCAACCGGGCGCTGCTGCTCGCCGCGCTCGCCCGCGGAGGCTCGCGCCTGCGGGGCGCCCTGCGCGCCGACGACACCGAGGCGATGGCCGCCGCCGTGCGCGCGCTGGGCGCCGGCGTGCGCGACGACGGCCGGGGCGGCTGGCTGGTGGAGGGGATCGGCGGCCCGCCCGCCGGCGGCGGGCGGCTATGGTGCGGGATGGCAGGCACCGCGGGCCGCTTCCTGCTGCCCGCGGTCGCGGCCGGCAGCGGCCGCTGGCTGCTGGACGCCCACCCGCAGCTTCGCCGCCGCCCGCTCGGGCCGCTGCTTGAGGCGCTGCGCGCGCAGGGGGCCACGATCGCCGGCGAGTCGTTTCCGCTCGAGGTCAGCGCGGCCGGCCTGAGCGGCGGGTGCGTCGACGTCGACTCCTCGCTCTCAAGCCAGTTTCTCTCCGGGCTGCTGATGGCCGCCCCGCACGCCCGGCAGGAGACCGTGCTGAGCTTCCGGGCGCTGGTCAGCCGCCCGTACCTGGAGCTGACCGAGCGGATGATGGCCGCGTTCGGGGTGGAGGTGGCGCGCGGGGAGCGCGAGCTGCGCGTGGTCCCCGGCCGCTACCGGGCGGCGGATGTGACGATCGAGCCCGATCTGTCGACCGCCTCCTACTTCCTCGCGGCCGCCGCGCTCTCCGGCACCGAGGTGACCCTCGAGGGGATCGACCTGGACGCGACCGCGCAGGGCGACGCCAGGCTCGTCGCCCACCTGGCCGCGATGGGCGCCACCGTGACCGGGCGCTCGCCGCTGACGCTGGCGGGGCCGCCGCGCCTGCACGGCGTGCACGTCGACATGGGCGACAGCAGCGACGTGTTCATGACGCTCGCGTGCGTCGCGCCGTTCGCCGACGCGCCCACCACGATCGAGGGGATCGCCCACGCCCGCGTCAAGGAGTCCGACCGGCTGGCGGCCACCGCGGAGAACCTGCGCCGGCTCGGCGTGTCGGTCCAGGAGGGCCCGGACCACGTGACGGTCAGGCCCGGCAACGTTCGCCCGGCGCGGCTGGCCACCCACGACGATCATCGGATCGCGATGGCCTTCGCGCTCGTCGGCACGCGGGTCGCGGTGGAGCTTGAGGACCCCGACGTGGTCGCCAAGACCTGCCCCGGCTTCTGGGAGCTCTGGCGCGCAACCGGCGCCCGCGTGGAGCTGAGCGGGTGATCGTCGCGATCGACGGCCCCGCCGGAGCGGGCAAGTCGTCGGTCGCCCGGGAGGTCGCGCGCCGGCTCGGCTACGACTACCTGGACTCCGGGGCGATGTACCGTGCCGTGGCGCTGGGCGCGCTCGAGCGCGGGGTCGACGCCGCGCAGGTGGCGCGCCGCGCGCGGATCGAGCTCGGCGGCGAGCTGGGCGAGCGCGTGCTGCTCGATGGGCGCGACGTGACGAGCAGCATCCGCGAGGAGCCGGTGTCGCAGGCCGCCTCGGTGGTGGCCGCCGACCCGGAGGTGCGCGAGGCCGTCGTCGCCCAGCAGCGGCGGCTGCTTGAGAGCGGCGACTGGGTGGCCGAGGGCCGCGACATCGGGACCGTGGTCGCCCCCCACGCGGAGGTCAAGGTGTTCTTGTGCGCCTCCGCGACCGAGCGCGCTCGCCGCCGCGCCCGCCAGCTCGGTGCCGAGCCCGCTGCGGTGCTCGCGCAGCAGGCGCTCCGCGACGAGCGCGACGCGCAGCGCGAGCACTCGCCGCTGCGCCCGGCCGCCGACGCGGTCGTCGTCGACAGCACCGACCTGACGTTCGAGCAGACGGTCGCGCGCGTCGAGGCGCTCGCGCGCGACCGGATGCGCTGCGGCGCCGCGCGGGGCGGCGGCCGGCGCCCCGGCCGCTAGGCTCGACCGGCGATGAAGGTCGCCCTGCTCGGCTACCCCAACGTCGGCAAGTCCTCGCTCGCCAACCGGCTCGCCGGCACGCGCGAGGCGCTCGTGCACGAGCGGGCCGGCGTCACGCGTGACCGCAAGGAGCTGCGCTGCGACTGGAACGGTCGCTCGCTGACTCTGATCGACACGGGAGGGATCGACCTGGAGGACCGCGGCTCGCTCGCCGTCCAGGTGCGAGAGCAGGCGCGCGCCGCGCTCTCGGAGTGCGACGTCGCGGTCCTGGTCGTCGACGCGCGCGCCGGCCTTCGCCCCGGCGACGCCGAGCTCGCCGGGCTGCTGCGCGGCGCCCCCGTGCCGGTGCTGGTGGCGGCCAACAAGATCGACGTGGCCGGCGACCTGCCGGCGGCCGCCGAGTTTCACGCGCTCGGCCTCGGGGAGCCGGTCCCCGTCTCCGCCGCGCAGGGGCTCGGGACCGGCGATCTGCTTGACCGGATCGTCGCCCTGGCCGCCGACGCCGCAACAGAGCCCGAGGCGCAGGACCCGATCCGCCTGGCGCTGATCGGGCGCCCCAACGTCGGCAAGTCCTCGCTGCTCAACCGCCTGGCGGGCACCGAGCGGGTGATCGTCTCCCCGCAGGCGGGCACGACCCGCGACGCGATCGACCTGGCGCTGTCCTACGGCGGCCGCGACCTGGTGCTCGTCGACACCGCCGGGATACGCCGCGCCGCCCGGGTGGGGGAGTCCCTGGAGTACTACGCCGCGCTTCGCTCCCGCCGCGCCGCCGAGCGCGCGGACGTGGCGCTCGTGGTCTGCGACGCCGCCGACGGCGTCACGGCCCAGGATCTTCGCGTCGCCGAGCTGGCGATGCGAAGCGGCTGCGCCACCGCGCTCGTGCTCAACAAGTGGGACCTCGACCACGGCCTGGACCTCGAGCACGAGCGCGCCCGCGCGCACGCCAAGCTGCGGCTGCGCCCACGGCTTTTGACCGCCAGCGCGGTGACCGGGCGGGGCGTGGAGCGGCTGCTGGTCGAGGCGATCGCGCTCGCCGACCGCAGCCGCTCGCGGATCCCGACCGCGCAGCTCAACCGCTTTCTGGCGGAGGTGACCGCCGCGCGCCAGCCGCCGGTGGGCGCCGGCGGGCGCGGAGGCCGGTCCGGCCACCGGTTGCGTCTGCTGTACATGACCCAGACCGCCGAGCGTCCGCCCCGCTTCTCGATCCAGGTCAACTCGCGCGCCCGGGTCACGCGCGACTACGCGTACTTCATCGAGAACCGGCTGCGCGAGCGCTACCGGCTGCAGGGCGTGCCGGCGATCATCGACTTCGTCGCGCGCAACGAGCGCCGGCCCGAGAGCGCGCCGCGGCGATCACCGCCTGGGCCGAACGCGTCGGCCACTCGGCCCATGGGTCACAGCTAGCGCGTCGCCCACCAGGCCGTTGCCGCGATCAGTCAGGTCCCAAACAGCCTGAATGCTGTGCCGGTCGGGCGACACCTCCAGGTCGAACTTGATCAGGTCACCGCGGTACTCGGCACGCGCGACCTCGAACGGCGCGGTCCGCGCGCCGTGGTGCGTGCGCCGGAACTCGGTGCACAGCACGAGAAAGACCGCTGACCGGTGTGCGATCCCGAAGCGATCGGCCTCGAACTGCCCGCACTGACTGGTCTCGATCGACAGTTCGGAGTGAGCCAGTTGCACAGCGTCTGCTGGGAGCGTCAGCTCCTGGGGCAGGTCGCGTCCGGTGACCGCCACCTCGCGGAGCCACCCGACGTCGCGCTCGCGAAAGAACGAGTAGGTGATCGCCAGGGGCAGCGCCTTCAGCGAGAGCACGGTGGTCATCCTAAGCACCGCCTGGTCGGCCGAGCAGCCGAGCTTTGCTCGGATCGACTCCGCGGCGTCTGCTGTGCGCATATCCAGGACCTTGATCGACACGCCAGATGGTCGCGGCGTAGCCAAAAGGCGCGACAAGCCGCCCGCGCGCGCGTCGAGCTTGGTTCTCGCGACGAACGTCCCCTTCCCCTTGAGACGCACGATCTGTCGATCGTCCTCCAGGATCGCCAGTGCCTGGCGCACCACGACCCTGCTCACGCCGAGGGCCGAGGCCAGCTCGGGCTCAGAGGGGATCGCATCGCCCGGTCGCCAGAGTCCTGACTCGATTCTCTCCTTCAGGACCTCCTGGAGCTGGTAGTACAGCGGCACGAAGCTGTTTCGATCAAGCAGGCTCGCGTCAAGGCCTGCCTGCAGGGGTTTTGTTGGCGCGGCCATGTCTGCATCCTAGAACAACTCGGGAGCCGTGCAGGCAACAGGTCGGCTCGACGGAGGCTCGAGCTTGGAAGCGATGATCCCGCTCTTTCCTGGACGGCGGCAAGCAAAGCCGGAAAATCGCTTGACAGCGGGAGGAGCGATGGGTTATCTACCTGTTAGCCTGTCCGAACAACCGTAGAGGAGAGATCACAATGCGAGCGAACGTCCGCTCGGACCAGGGCGCGTCCGGCATGCGGCCAGCGCGCGAACCGTGCGTGGCACTGTGGGAAGGGTCGATGCGATGACCGGGGCATCGCAGATGGAGGAACGCCACGGTCGCACCGGGCTGCGGCGCAACACGGCAGGCTTCTATCGCATCACGGCGCAGGGCCTGCTCTCGAACGGGCCCCTCGCGTCGTCGCTTTTGATCATTCCGACGGTCGCGCTCTATGCCGGCGGGGCAACGCCGCTTGCGTACCTGATCGGCATGTTCGTCGTGTGGTTCTGGATCAACACGCCGTTTCAGTTCGCCAAACGGTATGCAAGCGCGGGCGGCGTCGCCTACTACTCGACACGCGGTCTGGGCTCGACGTGGGGCTATGTGGCCGGGCTGTCGTACGTGCTCTATTACACCTTCTTTCTGGCGGCGATCGCGGCGTTCATCGGCGGGCCGCTGCTTCAGGTGACGTTTGGTGTGTTCGGCGTCGCGCTGCCGACCTGGACGTGGATCCCGCTGGCGCTTGCGGCGCTTGCGCCGATCCTCGCGCTCGTCATCTACGGGTTGAAACCGTCGCTGACCTACGGGATCGTGACGGTTGGGCTCGAGCTCGTCATCCTGCTGGTGACGTCGATCGTGATCATCGTCAAAAGCGGTGGCGCGAACACGGGTGCGGTGTACACGGGCTCGCTGATCCCGTCCACAAAGGGGATCGCAATCGGCTTCCTGGTGGCTGCGTTCGGCATGTCTGGGTCGACGGCGACGGCCTACCTGGGCGAAGAGGCGCACATGCCGTTTGACACGATCCGCCGA
>Ga0070737_10001825_pt1 | contig 28324 bp, 26 predicted proteins | sample Coa_R1_10_FD_66438 | JGI IMG/M metagenome (GOLD analysis project Ga0070737, IMG submission 66438) | Surface soil microbial communities from Centralia Pennsylvania, which are recovering from an underground coalmine fire - Coalmine... | ecosystem: Environmental > Terrestrial > Soil > Unclassified... | reverse complement strand
CACCTCTGAGCGCCTGATCCTCAGCCCCGACAACGAGCTCGTCCGCCAGCTCCGGCGCCTTGCCCGTCGCCGAGGCGGGGAGGTCGTGCTGCTGGAGGGACCGAGGGTGGTGCGGGAGGCGGTCAGCTGTGGGGTGCCGCTGGAGATGCTCGTGCTCCGTGAGGACGTGGAGTTCGAGGCGCCCGCGAGGCGGGTGGTGAGGCTCGGCCCCCGAGCCTTCCAGGCCGTGGGGCAGACCGTGACCCCACAGGGGGTGCTGGCGTTGGCGCCCCGGCCCCGAAGGTCGATGGCGGAGGCGGCGGCCGCGGCCGCGGCCGCCGGCTGGCCCCTGGTCGTGCTGGATGGGGTGCAGGATCCAGGCAACGTGGGGGCGATCTGCCGGACCGTCGCGGCGGCGGGGGCCCCTGCGGTGGCCATCCTGGAGGGCGGCGCGGATCCCTTCGGACCCAAGGCGGTTCGCGCCTCGGCCGGCAACGTGTTCAGGCTGGCCGTCGCCCGAGGTCGCTGGGAGGACCTGGCCGGCATGGAGGGCTACGGGGCGACCGCCACGGGAGGCATCCGCTGGGACCGGGCTGACCTGCGCGGCGCCGCCCTGATCGCCTTCGGGAACGAGGCGCGTGGGCTGCGTCGGGCCGACCTGCGACCCCTCACCATCCCCATGGCCCCTGGAGTAGAGTCCCTGAACGTCGCCGCGGCGGTGGCCGTGGTGCTATTCGAGATCTGCCGGAGAAAGGTGGCGGCATGAGCAGGGTCGAGGAGATCCAGAGGCAGACGCGGGCGCTCGCGGAGCGGGCGCTGGAGGTGGTCGCCGTCGCTGCCGACGAGGAGACCCTCGGGCAGCTTCGGGCAGAGCTCCTGGGCGCGAGGAGCGAGCTGATGCGGCTCCCGAAGACCTTCGCCAGCCTGGCGCCCGAGGAGCGGCCGGCCGCTGGCCAGGCCTTCAACCAGGCCCGCTCCTCGATCGAGGCCGCGCTGGCGCGGCGGGCCGAGGAGCTCCGTCAGGCCAGGCTCGCCCAGCTCGGCGAGCGCGAGGCCATCGATGTGACCTTCCCGGGCCGACCGCCGGCGGTGGGGCGTCTCCACGTGCTGACCAGGGTCCAACGGGAGGTCGAGACCATCATGGAGCGCATGGGCTATCACGTCGAGGATGGCCCCGAGGTCGAGACCGACTGGTACAACTTCGAGGCGCTCAACCTCCCCCGGGGCCACGCCGTGCGCGACATGCAGGACACCTTCTTTTTCACCGAGACCGAGGACCTGCTGCTGCGCACCCACACCTCGCCCATGCAGATCCGCTCCATGGAGCGGCTCCAGCAGCCTCCGATCTTCGTCATCGTGCCCGGCCGGACCTATCGACGTGACGCCACCGATGCCAGCCACCTGGCCCAGTTCATGCAGATGGAGGCGCTGGCGATCGACGAGGGGTTGACGGTTGGCGACCTCAAGGGCACGATCCTGTACTTCGCGCAGTCGCTCTGGGGGCCGGAGCGTCGGGTCCGCATCCGGCCCAGCTTCTTCCCCTACACGGAACCAAGCTTCGAGTTCGACCTCTCCTGTGGCGTCTGCGGGGGCGCCGGTTGCCGCGCCTGCGGCGGCGACGGCTGGCTGGAGGTGGGGGGGTGCGGGATGGTCCACCCCAACGTCCTCCGCAACGGCGGCATCGACCCCGACCGCTACACCGGATTTGCCTGGGGCTTCGGGATCGAGCGCATCGCCATGCTTCGCCACGACGTCGACGACCTCCGGTTGTTCTACGAGAACGACCTTCGCTTCTTGGAGCAGCTCTGACCGATGATCGCCCGGATCGCATCGAACCGTCCCCGACCCTCGCCGACCGTCCCCCGGGGCCGGCCGGAGGCCGTCTGATGCGGGTCTCCTTCGAGTGGCTGTGCGACCTCGCCGACGTCCACGACCTGACCCCGGACCAGGTGGCGGAGGTCCTCACCCTGGTCGGCTTCAGCGTGGAGGAGGTGCGGCCCGTCGACCTCTCGGGGATCCTGGTCGGGCGGGTGCTCGAGCAGGAGCCGCATCCCTCCTCACGAACCCCGCTGTGGATCCACCGCGTCGATCTCGGTGACCACACCCGCACCATCATCGCCGGGGTCGCCAACGCCACCCCCGGCAGCCTGGTGCCGGTGGCCCTGCCCGGGACCCGGGTGCCGAACGGGACGATGGTGCGCGACGCCAAGATCGCCGGGGTGCCTGCCCAGGGGATGCTCTGCGCCGAGGATGAGCTGCTCGTCAGCGACGACCACAGCGCGATCATGATCCTCGACGAAGGACGCCCGGGGCAGCGGCTGGAGGAGCTCCTGCCCAGCGATGCCTGGCTCGAGGTCGAGGTGACGCCCAACCGGCCCGACTGCCTCGGCCACCTCGGCCTGGCGAGGGAGCTGGCGGCGGCGCTTGGGCGTGAGCTGGACCGTCCCTTCATGCCCCCGTTCACCGGGGGGGTGGAGCCGCCCGGGACCGAGCTGGTCGCGGTCACGATCGAGGCGCCCGACCTCTGCCGGCGCTACATCGGGGCTCCCATCAGCGGGGTGCGGGTGGGTCCCTCACCTCGCTGGCTCCGACGTCGTCTCTACGCCGCCGGCGTGCGCCCCATCAACAATGTGGTCGACGTCACCAACTACGTCGCCCTCGAGTACGGCCAGCCCCTCCATGCCTTCGACCTGGCCAAGCTCGCCGGGAGGCGGATCGTCGTGCGCCGTGCCCGCTCGGGGGAGACGCTGCGCTGCCTGGACGGGGAGACACGGCGCCTGGGGCCGGACATGCTCGTGATCGCCGACGCCGAGCGGGCGGTCGCCGTTGCCGGGGTGATCGGCGGCGAGGAGAGCGGGGTGAGCGAGCACACCACCGACATCCTCCTCGAGGCGGCCAACTTCGATGGGGTCAGCGTCCGCGCCACCAGCCGGGCCTTGCGACTCCGGACCGAGGCCTCAAGCCGCTTCGAGAAGGGGCTCTCGCCAGAGCTGGCCCTGGCCGGGGCGCGGCGGGCTGCGTCGCTGCTGGCCCAGGTGGCGGGCGGGCGGGTCCACGTCAATTGGGTCGACGCCTACCCGCGGCCGCAGGATCCGGTGCGGGTGCGCGTCCACCCCGAGCAGGTGGACGCGCTCTTGGGTCTCCACGTGCCGCTGCAGGAGATGGAGGAGATCCTCCGGCGGCTCGCCTTCCAGGTCAGGGTGGGGGAGGACGGGTGGTGGGATGTGCTCCCGCCGGTCTTCCGCCTTGACGTGAGCATCCCGGTCGACGTGGTCGAGGAGGTCGGTCGCGTCTACGGCTACGACCGCGTGCCGCCCACGCTGCCGGGGGCGCGACGGGCGAGCTGGCTCCCGGCCACCCCCAGCCGCGACCGTCGGCTGGATCCGCTCCGCCATGCCCTGGCGGGGGCGGGCTATACCGAGGTGGTCACCCCGGCCATGGTGTCGGGTGGCCTGCTCGAGCGCCTGGGCCTGGCCGAGCGCGCCATGCGCGTCATCAACCCGGTCTCGGAGGAGCAGGACACGATGCGGACCGCGATCGTCCCCTCGCTGCTCCAGGTGGCGGCCCTGAACCGCAACCGGGGGCGAGCCTCGGTCGCGGTCTTCGAGGTGGCACGTGCCTACCTCGCCCTCCCCGGTCCCCCCCGGCAGCCCGAGGAGCCGCTGCGGCTGGCCGTGCTGCGTACCGGGCTGTCGGGCCCGGAGGCGAGTCGGGAGGCCTTCTTGGAGCTGAAGGGGGCCCTGGAGTGGGCGCTGAGCGCGATCGGGCCGGTGCCGGTCGAGTACGAACGTGCCCACGCCCCCACCTACCATCCCGGTCGCTGCGCTCGCGTCCGGGTCTGTGGCCATGCCCTGGGGGTGATCGGCGAGCTTCACCCGGAGGCGCTGACCTGCTTCGACCTGGAGGGGCGTGCGGTTGCCCTCGAGGTCGACCTGGAGCCGATCCTGGCCATGGATCTGCGCCGGCGGGCGCGTCCGCTGCCCCGCTTCCCTGCCGTCGAGCGAGACCTGGCGGTGGTGGTGGAGGAGCCGGTGGAGGCGGCCACGCTGGAGGCCACCATCCGTGCGGCGGGCGGCGAGCTGCTGGAGTCGGCCCGTGCCTACGACGAGTATCGGGGGGCCCAGGTCCCCGAGGGCAGGAAGAGCGTGACGTTCGCGATGGTCTTCCGCAGCCGGGAGCGGACGCTGACCGACGCTGAGGTGAACGCGCTGGTGGGGCGAATCCGGTCGGCGCTGCAGCGCGAGCACCAGGCCAGCTTCCGAGCCTGAGCCGGGCTCCCGTCGACGGGGTGGCCTCGTCGTCGCCACCCTCCGTCCCCCGGGGGAGCGGAGGGCTCCGGGGAGGTAAGCTCTAGAGCCGCATGTCGAGACCCTTGTGGGAGTGGCTGCGCGAGCGCGCGGTCGAGATCCACGTCGCCGATCAGCTGCGGCATCGGTTGGAGCGCGGGGAGAAGCTGCGCGTCAAGTTCGGCATGGACCCCACCGCCCCCGACCTCCACATCGGCCACCTGGTGCCGTTGGACGTGCTGCGCGCCTTCCAGGACGACGGCCACACGGCGGTCCTGGTGGTGGGCGACTTCACCGCCCTGATCGGCGACCCGAGCGGTCGCTCCGAGACCCGCCCCATGCTCTCCAAGGAGCAGGTGGAGGCCAACGCCCGCACCTACTTCGAGCAGGCCTACCGGGTCATGGACCCGGAGCGGACCGAGGTCCACGGCAACGCCGAGTGGCTGGCCGCCCTGGGCTCGGAGGGGGTGCTCAGGTTGCTGGCCCGCCGGACGCTCCAGTCGGTGCTGCAGCGAGAGGACTTCGCCACCCGCCTCCGCGAGGGACGGCCGATCGGCGCCCACGAGATCCTGTACCCCTTCACCCAGGCCTACGACTCGGTGGCGATCCGGGCCGACGTCGAGATCGGTGGGACCGACCAGCTCTTCAACCTGCTCTTCGGGAGGGAGATCCAGCAGTCGTACGGGCAACGTCCCCAGGACGTCGTCGTCTTCCCCCTCCTGGAGGGGACGGACGGGGTTCAGAAGATGAGCAAGTCCCTCGGCAACTACATCGGCCTCACCGACCCCCCTGACGAGATCTACGGGAAGACGATGTCGATCCCCGACCACCTGATCGAGAAGTACCTGCGGCTCACCTCCGGCCTGCCCCGGGATCAGGTCGACCGCATCCTGACCCAACCGCCGCGTGAGGCGAAGGCGGCCCTGGCGCGCCGGCTGGTCGAGAGGCTGCACGGCGCGGAGGCCGCGGCCCAGGCCGAGGAGCACTTCGATCGTCGCTTCCGACGTCGTGAGCTTCCGGAGCGGATGCCGGAGCATCGGCCCAGCGATCCCTCGGACCTCCTCGGCACCATCGTGGAGCTGGGTTGGCAGCGGAGCCGAAGCGCCGCCCGCCGGGCCTGGGAGCAGGATGGCGTCCGCGTCAACCGGCGAGCCGTCCCCCTCGACTACGTCCTGCAGGACGGCGACGTGCTCGAGGTCGGGAGGCGGAACGTGGTCCTCATCCGCTGCCCTTCCCCCCCGGTCATGCCTGGGGCAGCAGGATCAGGCCCGAGACGGCCATCAGCGCCAGGCCGACGATCATCTTGAACCCTCCGTCACGGACGAAGGCCAGGCCGAGGAGCAGGAGCGCTGCCGGCAGCCGGGCGACGATGGCGGGCCCGAGCGAGCTCACGGTGGTCGCGGTGACCGTGGGCGGGATGGCGGTCGCCAGCACCAAGAGGACCACGGCGATGATCTCCAGGGGCAACGAGCCCCGACTCTCCCTCGCCACCATGTAGCCGCCGATCAAGGGGAGGAGCGCCACCAGCCGCAGGAGGACCGAGCTGGGGTCGACCGTGGGCAGGCTGATGCTGACCAGGGTGACAGTCGCCGAGAAGATCGGTGTATCCATGCCTCTCCGTGCGTGGTCGGCGACGCCGTGGCACGACGTCGCCCTTCCTGATGGGCGGTCTGCGGCAAGGGTAGAGCCTCGGGGGGACTCCTGCCAACCGGTGGCGCCGGGCTGGGCGGGGATGGTGGTTGCCACGGCCGTCGACTGGGGCATAGTGTGGAGGCGACGTCCGCCCGCAGGTGAGTGCGAAGGCGGGGTACACTCCTGCAAAAGCATGTTCGACCTGGAGCTGGAAGCATAGATGTCGGGACATTCGAAGTGGGCCGGCATCAAGCACAAGAAGGCGGTGGTCGATGCTCGTCGGGGGCAGGCCTTCACCCGTGCCAGCCGGGAGATCACGGTGGCGGCCCGTGAGGGAGGAGGCGACCCCAGCGGCAACTTCCGCCTTCGGCTGGCCATCCAGAAGGCGCGCGAGATCAACATGCCCGCGGACCGCATCCAGGCGGCGATCGATCGTGGGACCGGCGCCGCCAAGGGCGAGGCCCTGGAGGAGCTGCGCTTCGAGGGCTATGGCCCGGCCGGGGTGGCGATCATGGTCGACGTCGTCACCGACAACCGCAACCGAACCGCGCCGGCCATCCGCCACATCTTCTCCCGGCACGGCGGCAACCTGGGCGAGGTGAACTCGGTGGCCTGGATGTTCGAGCGCAAAGGGGTGATCGAGGTCGCCGCGGGGGATCGGGACCCCGAGGAGGTCGGGCTCGCCGCGATCGAGGCGGGTGCCGAGGACGTCCAGGTAGAGGGCCGTAGCGTGGAGGTGACGACCGAGCCGTCCCGGTTCGAGGCGGTCCGCCGAGCCCTGGAGGAGCAGGGGTTCACCATCGAGAGCGCCGAGGTGACCATGCAGCCCAAGCAGACGGTCTCGGTGAGCGAGGACCGGGCGCCGGCGGTGCTCAGGTTGCTGGAGGCCTTGGAAGAAGAGGACGACGTCCAGCAGGTTTATGCCAACTTCGACATCCCGGCGGACGTCCTGGAGCGGATCTCGGCCTCGGTGTGAGGGATCGCCGTCCGGGCCAGCGATCGCATGGGGCGGTTGAGGCCCGAGGCGGGGCCGGTGGGCGCCTCGACCGGGCTCCGCTACCTGGGCATCGACCCGGGGCTGGCCGCGACCGGCTGGGCGCTGGTCGATGGCGGGGCCAGGGTGGTGGCGTGCGGGACCATCAGGACGGGTCCCGGGGCTGCCGGCCCGCGCCTGCTCCGGATCGTCGACGAGCTGCGCTCGGTGCTGGCCGCGAACCCGGTGGACGAGGCCGCCATGGAGGAACTGTTCGCCGGCCGCAACGCCAGCAGCGTGATCGGCGTCGCCCAGGCTCGGGGGGCCATCCTGGTGACGCTGGCCTCGGCGGGGATCGCGGTCCACGAGTACAAGCCGGCTCAGGTGAAGGCGGTGCTGACCGGCTATGGGATGGCGACCAAGGTCCAGATGGTGCGCATGCTGTCCCTGCAGGTGCCGGTGCCCTCGCGCCTGGACGACCACGCCGCCGACGCGGTGGCGGTCGCCATCTGCCACGCCCGTAGCCGCCGGCTGCACCAGCTCGTGGCCACGTGATCGGGTACCTGCGGGGCCGTGTCGCCCGCGCCGCCGAGGACCGGGTGGTGGTCGAGGTCGGGGGCGTCGGCTACGTGGTGAACGTCCCGATCACGCTCCGGGAGCGGGTGCGGGTCGATCAGGAGGTCGAGCTGCACGTCCACACCCACGTGCGCGAGGATCAGATCGCGCTCTACGGCTTCGCCAGCCTGGAGGAGCTGGAGCTGTTCGAGCTCCTCATCCAGGTGGACGGGGTTGGCCCTCGCGTGGGGCTGGGCATCCTGGGCGCGGCCAGCGTGGAGGTGCTGAAACGGGCCATCCTGGCCGAGGACGTGGCGCCGATCCGAAGGGCGCCCGGGGTGGGGCCGCGCACGGCCCAGAAGGTGATCATCGACCTGAAGCCGCGGCTCGAGTCGGAGCCCGCCCTCCCCGGCCCTCGCCCCGAGGGGGTGGCCGATGGCGAGGTCCCGCGTCAGGTGGAGGCGGCGCTGCGAGGGTTGGGCTTCTCCGCCCTCGAGGCCCGTCAGGGGATGGCGGCGGTGGATTGGGCCGCGCGCCCCTCGGCCGAGGTGGCGTTGGCGACGGCCCTGAGGGCGCTGGGGCGGTAGGCGGATGGGGAGAGGTGGCCTCCTGGACCCCGGGCCGGGGCCGGACGACGAGCAGTACGATCGCACCCTGCGGCCGCGAACCCTGAGCGAGTACATCGGTCAGTCGCAGGTGCGCGAGAACCTGAGCATCCTCCTCGAGGCCGCCCGGCGTCGCGGGGAGCCGGTCGAGCACGTGCTCCTCTGCGGCCCGCCGGGCCTCGGCAAGACCACCCTGGCGAACATCATCGCCTCGGAGCTGGGGGTCTCCATCAAGACCACCAGCGGTCCAGCCATCGACCACGCCGGGGCGCTGGCCTCGATCCTCACCAACCTGAGCGACCGTGACGTCCTCTTCATCGACGAGATCCATCGCCTCAACCGGATCGTCGAGGAGGCGCTCTATCCGGCCATGGAGGATTTCGTCTTCGACATCGTCCTCGGCAAGGGCGCGGGGGCGACGTCGGCCCGGCTGCCGCTTGCGCACTTCACCTGCGTCGGTGCCACCACCCGCCAGGGGCTGCTCAGCGCGCCCATGCGCGATCGGTTCGGCGCGGTCTACCGGCTCGACTTCTACAGCCAGGCCGAGCTGGAGCAGATCGTGGCCCGGTCGGCCCGCATCCTCGCCTTCGAGGTCGAGGAGGCCGCCTGCCGTGAGCTGGCCCGACGCTCGCGTGGCACCCCCCGTGTCGCCAACCGGCTGCTGCGGCGGGTGCGCGACTACGCCCAGGTGCGAGCCGATGGCCGGGGCAGCCTGGAGGTCACCAGGGCGGCGCTGGCCATGCTTGAGGTCGACGAGTTGGGCCTGGAGCCGCTCGACCGTCGGATCCTGGCCTCGATGATCGAGAAGTTCGCCGGGGGGCCGGTGGGGTTGGAGACCCTGGCCACGGCGGTGGCCGAGGACCCGGAGACGATCGAGGACGTCCACGAGCCCTACCTGATCCAGGCTGGACTGATCGCCCGCACCCCACGGGGTCGCGTGGCCACCGACCTCGCCTACCGGCACCTGGGGGTCGACCCTCCCTCCGCCCTCGCCGTGCAGCCGCCCCTGCTCTAGGGGCGAGATGATGGCTGCCCAGCTCACGGCAGACCTCGATAAACTCTCTTCGCCTTGCAACTGGTACTTGGATGGCCGGTCCGGCTCCTGGTGATCGCGCTGCTCGCGCTCTCCGTGTTCGTGGACGGTGCGGGATATTGGTACCGGATCATCAACCACTACCCGCTGACCGGGCCCGCTCCCCATCTGCCGCCGAGCTTCAACGGCTGGCAGCTCTACCTCCACAAGGGCCTGGACCTTTCGGGGGGCACCGACATGCAGCTCGAGCTCAGCAACTTCCCCCCCGGTCGCGACCGGGCCACGGTCCAGCAGGAGGCCATCGACGTGATCGAGAGGCGCATCAACGCGCTGGGGGTGAGCGAGCCGATCGTGACCGCAGCCGGCTCCAACCACGATCGCATCGAGGTCCAGCTGGCCAACGTCAGCGCGGCCCAGGCCCAGAAGGTGATCGGGACCACCGCCCAGCTGGTGACCACGACCTGGGTCCCCGACTCCTCGATCACCAACGGCCCCTACCCCGGCTACCGGCCCAAGATCACCAGCTTGCGCAGCTCGATGCTGACCGGGGCCAGCGCCTCCCTCGACCCCAACGGGGGCAACGACTGGGTGGTCAACTTCACCTACAACTCCCAGGGCGCCTCGATCTTCAGCCAGCTGAGCACCAACGCCTACAACGCCTGCCCGGACACCGACTGCCCCCAGCGGCACATCGCCCAGTGGCTGGACCTGACCCAATCCGACGTCGACAACTGGAACCAGTTGGCCGACCGCCTCTACCAGCCCTTCGACAAGGGCGGCAAGCTCCTCAGTGATCCGCAGATCCTGCAACCGATCACCGGCGGTCAGGGCTTCATCCAGGGCAACTTCACCCAGCAGGAGGCCCAGAGCCTGGCCACCTTGCTGAACTCGGGCTCGCTGCCCGTGTCGATCAAGGTGATCTCCTCGACCGACGTCGGCGCCAGCCTGGGGGCCGAGTCCGTGAAGCAGAGCCTGTCGGCGGGGCTGCTGGGCCTGATCGTGGTCATCATCTTCATGGTCGCCCTCTACCGTCTCCCGGGCTTGCTGGCCAGCCTGGCCCTGCTCTTCTACGCCGGGACCTTGATCTGCCTCTTCAAGGTGATCCCGGTCACGCTCACCCTGCCCGGCCTGGCTGGCTTCGTGCTCAGCGTGGGCATGGCGGTGGACGCCAACGTGCTCATCTTCGAGCGCTTCAAGGAGGAGCTCCGCGCCGGGAGGACGATCGGGGCGGCGGTGGAGACGGGGGTGCGACGGGCCTGGCCCGCCATCCGTGACTCCAACACCTCGACCTTGATCACGAGCCTGATCCTCTACTTTGCCGGGGCCCAGGAGGTGAAGGGCTTCGCCCTGACCCTGGCCTTGGGGGTGCTGGTCAGCCTCGTCTCCTCGATCATCGTGACCCACAACCTCCTCGCCATCGTGCTCAACTTCGGGTGGGCCCGAAGCGATGGGGCGCTGGGGGTGGTGCGCGGCTCAGCGCGCCTGGAGGCGCAGCATGGCCGAGCTTAGCCGTCCCGCCGAGCGAGCGCAGGTCGGGGAGGCGGGCGGCGAGCAGCGGGCGCTCGACCAGCAGGTGGCGGAGCGTCAGGTCCGGCGGCTCGACATCGTCGGTCACCGCAACGTCTTCTTCGCGATCTCCCTGATCGTGATCATCCCCGGCATCCTGTCCATGCTGACCCGGGGGTTCCTGCTGGGGATCGACTTCGCCGGCGGCAGCGAGTTCCAGCTTCGCTTCCAGGGCAAGCCCCCCGGCCTGCAGGCGGTGGAGGCTGCCGCTGACGCCCAGTATCCCCATGCCACCGTCCAGGAGACCGCACAGGGGACGTTCATCATCCGCACGCCGCCGCTCGACCCGGCCCACGAGACCGCGTTCGAGGACGCCCTCGAGCGGCAGGTCGGGGTCACGATCGATCGGGCGGCGAGCTCGGTCACCCAGGTGGGGCCGACGATCGCCCGGGAGATCGTGCAGGGGGCGGTGGTGGCCCTGGTGGTGGCCTCGATCTGCATCCTCTTCTACCTGGCCTTTCGCTTTCGCAAGGTCCAGGGAGGGTGGCGAGCCGGGTTCCAGTTCGGAGGGAGCGCGCTGCTGGCGCTCCTCCATGACGTCTTCCTGCTCACCGGGGTCTTCTCCATCCTGGGGCGGGTCCTCGACCTGCGCATCGGCGAGATCGACAGCCTCTTCCTCACCGCGGTGCTGACGGTGGTGGGCTTCTCGGTCCACGACACGATCGTGGTCTTCGACCGGATCCGCGAGAACATGATCATGGCCCATCGCCTGACCTTCGAGCAGGTCGTCAACCTGAGCATCATGCAGACCGCGGCCCGCTCGCTCATCACCAGCTTCACGGTGGTGATCGTGCTGCTCGCACTCCTGGTGTTCGGTGGCGATACCATCAGGGGGTTCGCCCTGGCGTTGCTGATCGGCATCGTGTCGGGGACCTACAGCTCGATCTTCAACGCCTCACCCTTGCTAGTCGTATGGCGGAGGCTGCAGCCGGTCAGGTAGGTCGATAGGGTTCTTGCAGGAGCATCGTCATGCCGACCTGGCCCCTCGAGGAGATCCAGCACCTGCTCGAACCGACCTTGGCTCACATGGGCTACTCGATCTATGCCCTCGAGCAGGCGGGTAGCGGGGGGCGGACGCTCCGCATCACCATCGACAAGCCGACGGGGTTCATCTCCCTGGACGACTGCGAGCGGGTGAGCGAGATCGCCGGGCCCCTTCTGGACCAGGCCGACCTCATCCCCGGCCCCTACACGCTCGAGGTCTCGTCGCCGGGCGCGGAGCGCCAGCTCCGCACCGCCTCCGACTACGAGCGCTTCCTCGGGCGCCGGGTCAACGTCCGCTACCGCTCGGGGAGCACCGAGATCGCCCTCGAGGGGATCTTGGCCGCGGTCGACGAGGCCGGGATCACGGTCGTGGGGCGAAGGAAGGAGCCGGTTCGGCTGGGCTGGTCGGAGATCATCGCCGGCCGCCTGGTCGCGAGCCTGTCGTCATGAGCGAGCCGGAGTCGCCGCTGGCCGCCCTGGAGCAGCTGAGCGCCGAGGTGGGCGTCTCCATGGACGACCTGCGCCGCACGGTCGAGCAGGCCCTGACGATGGCCTACAAGCGGGCCTTCGAGCCCCCAGGGGACGTGAGCGTGCGGCTGGTCCCAGAGACCGGTGAGATCGAGGTGGTGCTCCGGCGTCGCGAGCCCGACGGGAGCGTGTCCGAGCACCGGCTGCCGGTGGACGACTTCAAGCGCCTGGCCGCCCAGACCGCTCGCTCGGCGGTGATGCGTCACCTCCGCGACCTGGAGCGAGAGCGAGCGCTGAGCGAGCTGGCGCGCCGCCAGGGCGAGCTGGCGAGCGGGGTGGTGGACCGGGTCGACGAGGGGGGGACGGTCTACGTCGACCTGGGCAAGGTCGAGGGCTGGATGCCCCCCGAGGAGCAGATCCCGGGCGAGCGCCTGCGCCCCGGTCGGCCGGTGACGGTGGCCGTCCTGGAGCCGCAGGCCCGCCGCGGCCAGGTGCGGGTGTCGAGGTCGAGTCGGATCTTCGTGCTCCGGCTGCTCGATGCCGAGGTGCCGGAGATCGCAGCCGGGATCGTCCAGGTGCGCGGGATCGCGCGCGAGCCGGGGTTGCGCACCAAGGTCGCGGTCACCAGCCGGGAGCCGAGCGTCGACCCCGTGGGCGCCTGCGTGGGGCCGCGGGGGGTGCGCCACCGCTCCCTCCTGGCCGAGCTGGGAGGCGAGCACGTCGACATCGTCTCCTGGGATCCCGATCCGGGTCGGTTCGTGGCCCACGCCCTCGGTCCAGCCTCGGTCGTGGGCGTGACCATCGACCACGAGACCCGGACCGCCCACGTGCGCGTGCCACGGGACCAGCTCTCCCTCGCCATCGGCCGGGACGGGCAGAACGCTCGACTGGCCGCCAAGCTCACCGGCTGGCGGGTGGACATCAAGGCGGTCGAGGAGGATGGCGAGGGGACGGCATGAGCCGGTCCGCACCTGCGTCGGCTGCCGTGGGGAGGCTCCCAAGCGGGGGCTGGTCCGGCTGGTGCGCCGTCCCGATGGGGTGATCGAGCTGGACCCGACCCGACGAGCGCCGGGCCGGGGAGCCTACCTCCATCCCGACCTCGCCTGCGTGGAGATGGCGCGCCGGCGCCGGGCCTTGGAGCGCTCCTTGAGGGCCCATCCGGGCGAGGAGGTCTGGGAGCGCCTGAGGATGGCCCTCTCCGACCCCACCGTCGCCTCCCCGACGCAGGGGCGGCCCCGGCCCCAGCCGGGCTAGGGGATCGGCGCCGCCCCGCCGCCTTCCCGGCACCGGCGCCGACGAGGGCTCGATGCTCGCCGAGCCGTGCTCGGCGATTCAGATATCTTTGGGGGCGCGGCCGTGGACCATGATCGGCCGGCTGGCGAGCGAGGTCTCTCCTCTCGTAGCCTGGGGAGACGATCGGAAGGGGTGTGGGGGTCGCGAGGCTCGAGCCTCCTCGCGGGTTTGGTTTTCGGCTCGAGGGGTCATACTTAGTAATTCGGGTCATGAAAGCGCACGAGCTGGCACGCGAGCTCAACATCAGCCCTCGAGAGCTGGTGAACTACCTCCAGCAGAATCGCCTGACGCGGAATCCGGCTGGGCCGCTTCCACCGCAGGCGATCGAAGCCGCCCGCAACCAGTTCCGGCGCACCGCGCAGCCACGTCGGCTACCGGCCAACGGCGAGCGCAAGATCGCGCTGCCGTCCAGCATCTCGGTGAAGGACCTGGCCGAGCGGCTCAAGGTCAGTGCCGCCGAGGTGATCAAGAAGCTGGTGCAGAACGGCGTCATGGCCACCACCAACCAGATGATCGACTACTCCACGGCCGAGATCGTGGCCGACGACTTCGGCTACGTCGTCGAGCCGATGGGGACGGAGGAGGCCGGGACGGCCGAGGCCGGGACGGAAGGGGGGCAGGTCGTCGCCGCCTCGCGCGAGGAGCTGCTCTCCCTGGCCAATGAGGATCCCCGCAAGCTCAGGCCCCGCCCCCCGATCGTGACCGTGCTGGGGCACGTCGACCACGGCAAGACCTCGATCCTGGATGCCATCCGCCACACCCGGGTGGCGGCTGGTGAGGCGGGGGGGATCACGCAGCGGATCGGTGCGTACCGCGTCTCCACGCCCGAGGGCGACACGGTGGTCTTCATCGACACGCCGGGACACGAGGCCTTCACCGCCATGCGGGCGCGGGGGGCCTCGGTGACCGACGTGGCCGTCCTGGTGGTGGCGGCGGACGACGGGGTCATGCCCCAGACGATCGAGGCCATCCAGCACGCGCGGGCGGCAGAGGTCCCGATCGTCGTGGCCATCAACAAGATCGACCTAGAGGCGGCCAACGTCGATCGGGTGCATGCGGAGCTGGCCGAGCAGGGCATCATCAGCCGTCACCTGGGCGGTGAGTACGAGTGCGTGCACGTGTCGGCCAAGACGGGCGAGGGCCTCGACGCCCTCCTCACCACCATCGTCCTGGTGGCCGAGATCCTCGAGCTCAAGGCGAACCCTGATCGTCACGCCGTCGGCACGGTGGTGGACGCGAACCTGGAGCGGGGGCGTGGCCCGGTGGCGACGGTGCTGGTCCAAAACGGGACGCTGCGCGTCGGCGATCACTTCGTGTGCGGGCACATCTACGGTCGTGTGCGCGCCCTGACCGACGATCGTGGCCGCAGCGTCCAGGAGGCGGGCCCAGCCATGCCGGTGCTGGTCAGCGGCCTCAGCGAGGTGCCGGTGGCTGGGGACGTCTTCCAGGTGGTGGAGTCGGAGAAGGTAGCCCGCCAGATCGCCGTGACCAGGCAGCAGGAGCGGCGGGCCACGGAGCTGACCAGCGAGCGACCGGCGCGGACGACGTTGGAGGAGCTGGCCCGGCGGGCCCGGGAGGGCGAGTCCAAGGAGCTCAACCTGGTCGTCAAGGCGGACGCCCAGGGCACGCTGGAGGCGGTGCGGACGGCGTTGGCCAAGATCACCGACCCCGTGGTCGCGATCAAGGTCGTGGGCCAGGGCGTGGGCATGGTGAACGAGTCGGACGTGCTCCTGGCGAGCGTCTCCAGCGCCACCATCCTTGGGTTCAACGTCAAGGCGACCTCGGCGGCGGAGCGGATGGCGGAGCGGGAGAAGGTCGAGATCCGCACCTACGACATCATCTACAAGCTGACCGAGGACGTCGAGCGGGCGGCGAGGGGGCTCCGAGAGCCGGCCTACCGGGAGGTCTGGGAGGGCCGGGTCGAGGTCGTGGTCCCGATCCGTGTCCCACGCGTGGGCGTGGTCGCCGGCTGCCGGGTGCTGGAGGGAAAGGTGAGTCGCGGCGATCGGGTCAAGCTGATGCGGGGCCGCACCCAGATCTGGCAGGGCAACATCAGGTCGTTGAAGCACCTCAAGGACGACGTTCGCGAGATGGTGGCTGGGCAGGAGTGCGGGATCGGCCTGGAGAGCTTCGATGGTTTCCAGCCCGGCGACGTCATGGAGTGCTTCCGCCTCGAGCGCGAGGAGCCCTGAGCGGGCTGCGCCGAGCGTTCCCGGCGGTCCCCCTAGCCGCCTCCATTGAGCACAGAGGGAACGCGTCGAGATGGGTGACTGGAGGACCGGGGCGCAACCCCGGGAGGAGGTGGGCATCGGGCGATCGGAGCCGGAGCCGTGAGCGGTCATCGCACGGCCCAGGTCGGGGCGCAGATCCGGGAGGAGATCATGGGGATCATCCGCCGAGATCTGAAGGACCCCCGCATCGGCTTCGTCAGCATCACGCAGGTCAGGATGTCACCCGACCTCCGCTCCGCCCGGGTGCGGGTGAGCGTGCTGGGGGGCGAGAAGGAGCGGGCAGAGACGCTCGCTGGCCTGCGCAGCGCGGCGGGCCACATCCGGCGCGAGCTCGGCCGCCGCTTGGAGAACCTGAGGTTCGCGCCCGAGCTCCGCTTCGAGATCGATCCCTCGATCGAGTACTCGGTGCGGATCTCGCACCGCCTGCGTGAGCTGCTGCCCGGGAGCGAGACCGGGGCGCAGGAGCCGGGCGAGGATGAGCAGGGATAAGGAGAAAGGGTGATCAAGACCGAGCTTCGTCAGCAGGCCGAGCGGCTCAAGGACCTCTGCGAGCACCACGACGAGATCCTGATCCTCGGCCACAAGGACGCCGACGGAGACACCTTGGGCTGCAGCCTGGCCTTCGCTGAGGCTCTGGAGACGCTGGGCAAGACGGTCCACGTGGTGATCCCCCCCGCGTTGCCTCAGAAGTACGCCTGGATGCCGGGGTTCGATCGGATCCGGCTGGCGCCGCCGTCGGGGGCGTCGGTGCGCCTGGTCCTGTTCTTCGACGCCGGCAACATGGAGCGATCGGGGGACGCGATCGACCACGTCACCGAGCAGGCCACCATCGTCAACGTCGACCACCACGCCTCCAACTCCCGCTTCGGCGACGTCAACATCATCGACCCCGATGCCTCGGCGGTGGGCCAGATGTGCTTGGACATGCTGGAGCAGTTCGGCTGGCGCATCACCCCGACCATGGCCACCAACCTCTACACGGCCCTGCTCACCGACACCGGGGGGTTCCGCCATGAGAACACGACCGCCGGCGCGCTCCGCGACGCGGCTCGGCTGGCGACCCTGGGGGCGGACCCGAGCTACGTGGCGACCATGGTGTACAAGTCGCGCCCCTCGACCACGCTCAGGCTGCTCGGGCTGGTCCTGGCCGACGTCCAGGTCGAGATGGATGGTCGGCTGGCGTGGGCGCGGGTGACCAGGAAGATGCTGCACGAGGCGGGGGCGGTGATGGCCGAGTCCGAGGAGATCATCGACAACGTCAACTCCATCGCTGGCCTCGAGGTGGCGGTGGTCTTCAAGGAGATCAGCGCTCGGCTGACCAAGATCAGCGTGCGCAGCCGGGGGGCGGTCGACGCCGCCCGGCTCTGCGAGCGGTTCTCGGGAGGCGGGCACCTCCGGGCCGCCGGGGCGGAGATCGGGCAGCCGCTGGACCACGCCGTGCCGATGGTCCTGGCGGCGGTCCGCGAGGCCATCGAGGGGGGCGAGGAGGCGAGCCGGGGTCGGGGAGGGGAGCAGTGCGTGCAGGAGTGCTGAACGTCGACAAGCCGGCCGGGATGACTTCCTTCTCCGTCGTCCGCCGGCTTCGGAGCCTGACCCGGGCGCGGCGGGTGGGCCATGCCGGCACCCTGGACCCCCTCGCCACCGGGGTGCTGCCCATCCTCTTCGAGGCGGCCACGCGGCTCTCCGAGTACGCCCTGCGTCTGCCCAAGACCTATGAGGCGGAGGTGCACCTGGGGGCGTGCACGCCCACCGACGACGCCGAGTCGGAGCCGCAGCCGGTGGCGCCGACCGATCACCTCACGGCGGAGGCCGTGGCCGAGGCCCTGGGGCGGTTCGTGGGGCGCATCGAGCAACGCCCGCCGGCCTTCTCCGCGGTCAGGGTGGACGGTCAGCGTGCCTACGAGCGGGCTCGTCGTGGGGACCTGACCCGGCCCGCGCCGCGGCTGGTGGAGGTCCACTCCGCCGAGCTGCTCGGCTTCCGGCCCGGCGAGCGGGCCGTGGCCCGCATTCGGGTGCGCTGCAGCAGCGGCACCTACCTGCGCTCCCTGGCCCGGGACCTGGGCGAGGCGCTCGGCGTGGGCGGCTACCTGGGCCAGATGTCACGCACGGCGTATGGGGAGCTGCGGCTGGAGGACGCCCACCGTCTGGACGACCTCGCCGACGCGGAGGCGGTGGAGGCGGCTCTGCTCCCTCCCGAGGTGGTGCTGCCCCCCGAGATGGAGCGCATCCGCCTCACCGAGGAGCAGGAGGCGGCGGTTCGGCGGGGGCGGCCGGTGCGGGTGCTCCCCGAGCCTCGCTCCCGGCTCCTGCGCGCCCACGACGAGCGAGGTCGTCTGGTCGCGCTCGGCCACGTCGACCCGCTACGCCGGACGTTCGTCCCCGACAAGGTGCTGAGTTAGGCGAACGATCGCCCCATGGAGGCCAGCCGCCGACGCGCCGAGGGCCGAGGTGAGGGTGCACTTCGGGTTGCCTGAGGTCCGCCTGGCGCAGGTGGTGCTGGCCATCGGCAGCTTCGATGGCGTGCACCTGGGCCACCGGGCGGTGCTCCAGCGCGTGGTCGAGGTGGCTCGGGCCGGGGGGGCGACGGCGGCCTGGATCACCTTCGACCCCCATCCCCGCTGCGTGCTCGACCCCGCCAACTGCCCGGCCCAGATCACGACCCTCGAGGAACGGGTCTCGCTGGTCGGGCAGCTCGGCCTGGAGCACGGGATCGTGCTCCCCTTCGACCGCGCCCTCGCCGCCCTCAGCGCCGAGCGCTTCATGGCCCGCCTGCTCCAGGCCCTGGACCTGCGCTGCCTGGTCGCCGGCCACGACTTCGCCCTGGGCCGGGGACGTGAGGGCGACGTCGACTGGCTCTGTCGTCACGGATCGCGCCACGGCTATCGGGTCGAGGTGGTGCCACCGTTCCGGCTCGACGGCGAGGAGGTGCACAGCTCCGAGGTGCGCCGGCTCCTCACCTTGGGCGAGGTGGAGGGCGCCAACCGGCTGCTGGGACGTCAGTACGGCCTGGGCGGCCTGGTGGAGCCGGGCGATCAGATCGGGCGGACCATCGGCTGGCCGACGGTCAACCTGGCCGTGCCCCCCGGCAAGCTGGTGCCGGCCCGCGGGATCTACGCGGGGTGGGCCACTACCCCCTTCGGGGAACGTGGCGCGGCGATCAGCGTCGGCTACCGGCCCCAGTTCGCCAGGACCGATCTGCGCGTGGAGGCCTACCTGCTGGACTTCTCGGGCGACCTCTACCAGCAGCGGATCGAGCTACGGTTCGTGGCCCGGCTCCGCGACGAGGCCAAGTTCCCCAGCGTCGAGGCGATGAGCGCCCAGATCGCTCGGGATGTGGAGGCGACGCGCCGGATCTTGGGCCTTGCCCCGCCCTCGCGGTAGCGGCCCCCGGCGTCGTGCGGGTGCTGGTCATCGGAGGCGGGGTGGCGGGCTTCATGGCGGCGCTGGCCGCGGTCGAGCATGGCGCCCGCGCTCGCCTGATCAGCCGTGCCCCGGGGGCGACCGCGCTCTACGCGGGCGGGATGGAGATCACGGCTGAGATCCGGGAGGTGCGTGCCCTGGCCGCGGCCCAGCCCTACCACCCCCTGGCCCGGCTCGGCCTCAACGAGTTCGAGCTGGTGTCGTTGCTCGACGAGGTGTGCGCCCGCCTCAAGGGGGCGCTCGACCGGGTGGGCTTGCCCCTGATGGGAAGCTGGCGGCAGACGGGGTGGTTCGCCGACGTCCACGGTGGCGTGCGGCCTGCCCATCTGGTCCCCACGACGGTGTCCCCGGGCGAGCTGACCGCGCTCCAGGGGAGGCGGGTGGTGGTGGTCGGGATCAGCGCGGTGGGCGAGTACGATGCCCTCGAGGTGGCCTCGGCGCTCGAGGAGGTGGGCGTTCGGGCGGTGCCGGTGACGGTCGGCATGGACCTCCCCGCCGGCGCCTCCCTGACCGACCTGTTCGGCCGTCCCGCCCCGACCATCGAGGAGGTGGCGGACGCCATCGCCTTCCCGCCTGGCCTGGAGGACCTCCCCCCGAACGGCTTCGAGCTCCTTGCGGCGGTGCCGTCACCTCACGGCTGGCGGCTGCAGCGGGCGCTGGAGGCGGCCCTGGAGGCGGCCGGCGTCGGCTTCGCCCACGGCGAGGTGGATGGCGTCCGGACCCGCGGCCGGCGGGTGGAGGCCGTCCTCACCGCCAGCCACGAGCTGCAGGCGGATCGGTTCGTGCTGGCCACCGGTCGCTTCCTGGGCGGGGGGCTGGTCAAGGACCGGGAGATCCGAGAGCCGATCTTCGACCTGGGGGTGTTCTACGAGGGAAGGCGGGTGGACCAGGGATGGCCGCTCTGGCTGCAGCACTTGGAGTCCCAGTCGCCGGCCCCGGCCTTTCGGGCCGGGGTGCTGACCGACGAGCGCCTGCGCCCGCTGGACTGGGAGGGGAGGGTGGCGTATGAGAACCTCCATGCGGCGGGTTCGATCTTGGGCGGCTACGACTACGCCCGCGGCTTCGGGTTCGGCGTGCCGATCCTGACCGGGTGGCTTGCGGGCCGGTGGGCGGCGATCGGCTGATGCGCACGGAACGACGCTCGGTCCACGACCTCTGGCCGCTGGCGCTCATGCGCTGGCGCTCGGCCGGCGCTCCGCCGGCGGTGGAGGTGGCGCGTCCCGAGCGCTTCGAGGAGGTGGCCGAGCTCCTCCGCGAGGCGCGGCGCGCGGGCCGTCGGGTCCTGGCCATGGGCGGCGCCAGCGGGGTCTGCGGGGCCCTGGCGCCCGAGCCGGACGACCTGGTCCTCGACCTCTCCGCCCTCGACCGGATGGAGGTGGACGAGCACGACCTGGTGGTCCGGGCCCAGGCCGGGGTCAACGGCCTGCGCCTTGAGCGCTGGCTCAACCGCCAGGGGATGACCCTGGGCCACATCCCCGCCTCGCTCCCGGTGGCCAGCCTCGGCGGCCTGGTCTCGACGCGCTCGTCCGGCCAGGAGTCGTCGCGGTACGGCAGCATCGAGGACCTGGTCCTTGGGCTCACGGTCGCGTTGGCCGACGGCACCCTGGTCGAGGCCAGGGTGCAGCCCAGGACCGCCGTGGCCCCGCCCCTCCATCTGCTCTTCGTCGGTGCCGAGGGCTCCCTGGGGATCGTGCTGGAGGCCGTGCTACGCGTCCACCGGCTGCCTGAGGCCGTGCTCGGGCGGGGATGGCGGCTGGACACGCTGGAGGCCGGGCTGGAGGTCATGCGGGCCGCCATGCAGGGTGGGTTGCGACCCCTGGTGCTGCGCCTCTACGATCCCGAGGACGCCGCCCTCCAGGGCCTCGAGGGCTGGTCGTTGGTGGCGGCGGCGGCAGGGCCGACCGCCCTGGCCGAGGCTGAGGCCGCCCTCCTGGCCGGGCTGGCGGGGCGGGTGGGGGCTGAGGACCTGGGCGAGCGGCCCTGGCAGTCGTGGTTGGAGCATCGCTTCGATCTCTCGGCCGAGCGGCTGCGGGATCTCCTGGCGGTGCCGGGGTCGTTCCTGGACACGGTCGAGCTGGCCGCCACCTGGTCACGGCTCCCCGCCCTCTATCGCGAGGTCAAGGCCCACCTGGCCCGGGCCGGCGTCGTCCTCTGCCACTTCGCCCACGCCACCGGCCAGGGGTGCTGCGCCTACTTCACGATGGCCGGCTCGGCTCCCGACGAGGCGGCGGCGGAACGAGCCCATGGCGAGGCGTGGCGGGGCGCCATGGAGATCGCCCTGCGCCACGGGGCAACGATCAGCCACCATCATGGCGTGGGCCGTGCGCGGGCGCCCTGGGTGGCGGCGGAGATGGGCGGGTGGTGGGAGGTGTGGAGGCGGGTCCGCTCGGCGCTCGATCCCGGACGGGTGCTCAACCCCAACGGGGTCGGGGGAGACGGGCTGGGGTGAGGGACGTGCTGGTCGTCGTCAACCCGGCTGCCGCCGCCGGGCGAACGGGCCGGGCCTGGTCCCGGCTCTCGGCTCGGCTGCGAGCGGCCGGCCTGGAGTTCGACGTGGCCATGACCTCGTGGCCGGGGGAGGCGACCGAGCTCGCCCGCCGGGCGGTGCGGGCTGGCCGCCCGGTCGTCGTCGCGGTGGGCGGGGACGGGACCGTCAACGAGGTGGCCAACGGGTTCTTCGATGGCGAGGAGCCCATCCCCACCACCACCCGGCTCGGGGTCCTGCCGGCGGGGACGGGTGGGGACTTCCGACGCACCCTGGGGCTGCCCGGCCCGGAGGCGGCGGTGGCGGCCCTCTGCCGGGGGCGGAGCCGGCGTCTGGACGTCGGTCGGTTGCGGTGCACCGCGCCCGGGGGCTCGAGCATGCTCCGCCATTTCGTGAACGTCGCCGACGCGGGCATCGGAGGCGAGGTCGTGGCCCGTGTCAACCGTGGCCGGGGTGGGGGCGAGGCGAAGCGGCTGCTCTGGCGGCCGCTCGGCGGGGAGCTGACCTTCCTCCTCGCCTCCCTGCTGACCTTGGTCGTCTGGCGCAACCGGCCCATGCGGGTGGTGGTGGACGGGGAGGCGCGCGAGCTGGTCGCCCAGCAGGTCGTGGTCGCGAACGGACAGTACTTCGGCGGGGGGATGAGGGTCGCACCTCTGGCACGGCCCGACGATGGGCTCCTGGATGTCGTGATCGCCGGCGATCTGCGCTGGCGGGACAACCTGCGGGCCTTGACCAGGGTCCGGCGGGGCACGCATCTCGACCTGCCGGGGGGGAAGATCAGCTTCACCCGGGCCCGGCGGGTCGAGGTCAGCTCCCCTGAGCCCGTTCGCGTCGACGCCGACGGCGAGCAGCCGGGCTCGCTGCCGGCCGTCTTCGAGGTCGTTCCCGGAGCCCTGGAGGTGATATGTCCCTGACCCATGGAGTCGTCGCTGCCCCCCACTACCTGGCCGCCGAGGCCGGCGCCGAGGTGCTCCGCCAGGGCGGAAACGCGGTCGATGCCGCGGTGGCGGCGGACGCCGTCCTCTGCGTCGTCTACCCGCACATGACCTCGGTCGGAGGCGACCTGTTCGCCCTGGTCTGGCCCGCGGGGGCCGTCCGGCCGATCGGTCTGGCCGGAGCCGGCCGGTCCGGGTCGCTGGCCACGATCGACGCGGTTCGGAGCCACGGTCATCGGACCATGCCCGAGCGAGGCCCGCTCACCGTCACCGTGCCGGGTACGGTGGAGGCCTGGGGCCGTCTGGTGGAGCGCTTCGGCAGCCTCGGGATGGCCCCGCTGCTGGCGGCCGCCGTCCGTTGCGCCCGCCATGGCTTCACCGTCACCGCCAACCTGGCGACCTTCCTCAACGATCACGCCGGGTGGCTGATGGCGGACTCGGAGAGCGCCCGGCTGCTGCCGCCGCTGAAGGCCGGCATGCGGCTGCGCAACCCCGAGCTGGCGGACACGCTCGCCGCCATCGGCGAGGCCGGCTTCCATCGTTTCTACCGAGGCGACACCGCCCGGGCGATCGTGAGCACCTTGGAGCGACGAGGGGGGCTTCTGACCCTCGAGGACCTGGCCCAGCATCGCTCGCAGTGGGTGGAGCCGCTCGAGGTTCGGTACCGCGACCTGACCGTCTACGAGCTGCCGCCACCCACCCAGGGCCTGGTGGCGGCCGGCATCCTGAGGCGCCTCGAGCGAGTGGATCGGCCTCGCCTGGAGCCGGGGCTGGCTTTCGCCACCGAGCTGCGACGGGCTCGGGACGCCGTCTATCCGCTCCGGGATCGGTACCTCACCGACCCGGACTTCACCCCTGTCCCCTGGGAGCCGTTCCTCGACCCGAGCTGGCGAGAGACGGGGGCCACCCCGGCCATCCCCGAGGGGGACACCATCTACCTCTGCACCGCCGACGAGCACGGGAACGTCGTCTCGCTGATCCAGAGCGTCGCTGGCACCTTTGGCTCCGGCATCTTCGCCGAGGGCACCGGGGTGCTGCTCCAGAACCGGGGGATGTACTTCAGCCTCGATCCTCGGCACGTGAACCGTCTGGAGCCGCGCAAGCGGACCATGCACACCCTGATCCCGGCCATGGTGGGGCGCGAGGGCCGCTGCTGGGCGGCCTTCGGCTCGATGGGGGCCGATGGCCAGCCCCAGATCCAGGCGCAGCTCCTGGTCAACCTGGTCGACCGCGGGCTGGACCCGGCGACGGCGGTGGCGGCCCCTCGTCTCCGCGTGCCGCCGGGCGGGGACGGGCTTTGGATCGAGGCCGACTACCCCGAGGCGGGGAGGCTGGTCCGGTCGGTGGAGGGAGCGCAGCTGCTGCCGGCGCGGAGCTGGCAGATGGGGCACGCCCAGATCCTGGTGGTGGACGGCCAGCGGTCGTGGCGGGCGGGCGCCGACCCCAGGGCCGACGGCGCGGTGGTGGTGGTCTGACGCGACTCCTCGGGGCCGGCGACCCCTCGGGGCACAGCCGGTATAATTCCCTGCCGGTTTGGCAGTCGAGAGTGAGCTAAAGGCACAGCTGGCCGCGGAGTACGGCCACCACGGCACGGACACGGGCTCGCCCGAGGTCCAGGTTGCGATCTTCACGGAACGGATTCGTCGGCTCACCGAGCACCTCAAGACCCACAAGAAGGATCACCACTCGCGCCGGGGGCTGCTCCTCTTGGTCGGCAAGCGCCGCCGGCTGCTGGACTACCTGGCCCGCAACGATGTTGAGCGCTATCGAGCGCTCATCGCGAAGCTGGGCATCAGGCGGTGAAGATACGGGCGGGAGTGACCCGCCCGAATTTATTTCGGGAGGTCCAGGCCCCTAGCACCTGGCCTCGAGGCTGGATGGCTTCGAGTTCAGCTGCTAGGTCCCTGACCTCCCGACGGAGGTGTTGGAGCACGTGGCTGAAGTCACGAAGACGTACGAGGTCGCCGGTCAGGAATTCCATCTGACAACCGGCACGATGGCGGAGCAGGCCAACGGGGCCGTGCTCGCTCGGGTTGGCGAGACCGTGGTGCTCTGTACCGCGACCATGTCCCGGGATCCGCGGGAGGGCATCGACTTCCTGCCTTTGACCTGCGACTACGAGGAGAAACTCTACGCGGCCGGCAAGATCCCGGGCGCGTTCCTGCGGCGCGAGGGCCGCCCCAGCGAGCAGGCGATCCTCAACTCGCGGTTGATGGACCGACCCATCCGGCCGCTTTTCCCGGAGGGGTTCCACCACGACGTCCAGGTGGTCGCCACCGTGCTTTCGGTGGACCAGGTCATGGACCCGGCCGTCCTGTCCATCAACGGCGCCTCGGCCGCCCTGCACATCTCGGACGTGCCCTTCCAGGGCCCGATCGGGGCCGTCCGGATGGGCTACCTCGATGGCCAGCTGGTGGTCAACCCTCGTCTGACCGACCTGGAGCGCTCGGACCTGGACCTGGTGGTGGCGGGGACCCGGGACGCCATCATCATGGTCGAGGCGGGGGCCAAGGGGGTGACCGAGCAGGTCGTGGTCGACGCCCTGGAGATGGCGCACCGGGAGATCGTCCGCATCTGCGATGCGATCGATGAGCTGGCCGCCGCCTGCGGCAAGCCCAAGCTGCAGGTGACCCCGCCCCAGTACGACCCGGAGATGGTGGCGGCGGTGGAGGAGTACCTGGCGCCTCGGCTCGACGAGGCCGTCTACCACCCGGACAAGACCCAACGCGAGGACCGGGTGAGCAGCCTCAAGGAAGAGATGGTGGCCGTGCTCGGGGAACGGTGGCCGGAGGAGGTCGAGACCCTGGCCAAGCTCTTCGAGAAGAAGCTCAAGGACCGCGTGCGCCAGCGGGTGATCGAGGAGGGCGTACGCGTCGACGGCCGCGGCCTCAAGGACATCCGTCCCCTGGAGATCAAGGTCGGCCTGCTGCCCCGCACCCACGGCTCGGGCATGTTCCGGCGGGGGCAGACCCAGGCCCTCACCATCCTGACCTTGGGCACCGTGAGCGATGCTCAGCGTCTGGACGGGCTCGGGCTCGAAGAGTACAAGCGCTACATGCACCACTACAACATGCCGCCCTTCTCCACCGGGGAGGCCAAGCCCCTGCGCAGCCCGGGGCGGCGTGAGATCGGCCACGGGGCCCTGGCCGAGCGGGCGCTGCTGCCCGTGATCCCCTCGGAGGAGGAGTGGCCCTACACCATGCGCCTCGTCTCCGAGATCCTGTCTTCGAACGGCTCCACCTCCATGGCCTCGGTGTGCGGCTCGACGCTGGCCTTGATGGACGCCGGGGTGCCGATCAAGGAGCCGGTGGCCGGGATCGCCATGGGGCTGGTGACGCGCGAGGGCCGGTACGCCATCCTCACCGACATCCAGGGGGTCGAGGACGCGCTCGGGGACATGGATTTCAAGGTGGCCGGCACGGCGGGCGGCATCACCGCCCTGCAGATGGACATCAAGATCAAGGGCCTCTCCCGGGAGATGATGGCGGAGGCCCTGGAGCAGGCCCGCGTGGCGCGCCTGTTCATCCTCGAGAAGATGCGCGAGGTGATCCCGGAGCCGCGCAAGGAGATGAGCCGCTACGCTCCGCGGATCACGACCATCGAGATCAACCCCGACCGGATCCGTGACGTCATCGGCCCCGGCGGCAAGGTGATCCGCAAGATCGTCGAGGAGACCGGCGCCCAGATCGACGTCGAGGACGATGGCCGGATCTTCATCGCCTCCGCCGACCAGGAGAGCGCCAAGCGCGCGGTGGAGTGGATCCGGAGGCTGACCGACGAGGTTCAGCTGGGCAAAATCTATCGGGGCAAGGTGGTGCGCATCATGCCCTTCGGCGCCTTCGTGGAGGTGCTCCCCAACCAGGACGGCCTGGTGCACATCTCGCGGCTCACCGACCACCGCGTGGAGCGGGTCGAGGAGGTGGTCAACGTCGGCGACGAGATCGTGGTCAAGGCGATCGAGATCGACAGCCAGGGGCGACTCAACCTGAGCCGGCAGGCGGCCATCGAGGAGCTGATCGCCCAAGGCGAGCCGGTGGAGGAGCGCATCGACATGGAGGCGGTGGCCGCGGCGCTTGCCTCCTCGCCGCCGGCCCGAGAGGCGCGGGGGCGCAACGGGCGCGGACGTGGGCGCGAGCGGGAGCGGGGGCGCGAACGCGAGCGCGAGCACCAGGGGGAGCGCCGGCGCAGGGAGCGCTGAGCGGTCGCCGGCCGGGGCCCGTCGCACGCTCCCCCTGGCGGGCCTCCTCTGGCTATGCTGTGGCGCCGTGGGCCGACCGCGCATCGTGCTGTGCATCCCGACCCAGGACCCGGGCCGTTGGGTCGACGCCTTGGTCGCGGGCATCCGCCGGCAGACCCTGCGGCCGTGGCACCTCCTGATCGTCGACTCCTCGAGCGACGACAGAGCGGTGGAGCGATTCTCCGAGCTGGGCGCCGAGATCCGACGCATCTCCCCTGACCGATTCGACCACGGCGGGAGTCGCAACCTGGCCTTCGGGGTTGCGGGTGCCGACGCCTACCTCTTCTTGACCCACGACGCCATCCCCGCCCACCCCGAGGCCTTCGAGCGTCTGGCGGCGGCCCTCGAGGCGCCGGAGGTGGGCGTCGCCTACGGGCGCCAGCTCCCCCGCCCTGACGCCTCGCCGCTGGCCCGGGCCCATCGGGCCTTCAACTACCCGGAGCGCTCGGCCCGCTTTCGGCTGCAGGACGTGGCCAGCCAGGGCGTGCGGGCGGTGTTCTGCTCGAACTCGTTCGCGATCTACCGGCGCCAGGCGATCGAGGAGCTGGGGGGGTTCCCGTGCCCCATCGTCAGCAACGAGGACCGCTGGGCCGCCGCGCGCCTGCTCCAGCTGGGGTGGGAGCTGGCCTACGTAGCCGAGGCCCAGGTGGTCCATTCCCACGACCACTCACCATTGGCGCAGTTCCGCCGCTATTTCGACACCGGCGCCTTCGAGGTCGAGCATGCCTGGCTCCAGAGGCTGGCGGGAAGGCCGACGGGCGAGGGGATGGAGCTGGTGCGTCGCCAGGTCTCGGCGTTGCGCGAGGCTCGGGTGCGGCTTCCCCTCCTCCGGGTGGCGCTGCACGCCGGAGCCGCCTGGTTGGGCTACCGGGTCGGGCGGGCACACCGTTGGCTGCCGCCATCGCTCCGGCCCCACCTCGGTGCCAACCGCGTCTACTGGCGAGCTCGGCGTCGAGGTCGCACGGCCGCCCCGTTCCAGGACCTGGCGGGGAGCGGGGCGGCCGCCGGCGAGCGTCGCCGGTAAGGGGGCTCAGATCCCGATCGTCTCGGCCCAGATCCGGGCACGGGCCTCAGCCGGTAGCCGCTCCGCCGGGTAGACGGCCACCCGACATCCGAGCAGGCGCTCCAGGGCCATCCGGAATCGGCCCAGCGAGGTCTGACCGCCTTCGACCAGGAAGTCCATCCGGTCGAGGTCGGCCACGGCCGGCCACCATCGCATGGTGGCCACGCCGTGCCGGCCAGCCAACGCCTGGATGGCCCGGCGGCGTTGGGCCACCACCGCCGGCACGACGTGACCGCCCACCTCCCCGCGGGGGCGCGAGACCTGATCTCGGGCCGGTCGCCCGCGACGCCGAGCCCCCCGTGCGGCGCCGCCCGGGACGGAGGAGCCCCGACCTTGATCCGTCGCTCGCCTGAGCTGCATGGGGAGATGATAGCGAACCGATGTTCGATCCTCCAGGGGGTCGCTCCGACGGCCTCCCCCGCCGGCCGCCGCCCTCCGTCTCGGGATGGGGCCACCGAACCGTTGCCGCTGAGTAAGCGATAGTCTCATACGGCACCCCTCACGGGGTTGCCCTTGCGGGCTTCGCGCTTCCTTGCCGCGTGCCCGGGAAGCCCGGGTCTTACCGCGGCTCTGCGCTTC
>Ga0070737_10001824_pt1 | contig 28332 bp, 31 predicted proteins | sample Coa_R1_10_FD_66438 | JGI IMG/M metagenome (GOLD analysis project Ga0070737, IMG submission 66438) | Surface soil microbial communities from Centralia Pennsylvania, which are recovering from an underground coalmine fire - Coalmine... | ecosystem: Environmental > Terrestrial > Soil > Unclassified... | reverse complement strand
CTTGAAGTGCTTCTCCGGCTCGCGGATGCCGCCCTTGCGCAGAGTGAGGAGCTGTTCGCCCTCGGCCAGCGCTCGCACGGTGACGGCCCATTCTTTGAAAGCAATCGGCATAGGGAAGAAAGGGGACGACTTTGGGGGATGTGAACGCTCCGGAGCGGGGCCACTTCGCAGACGGCAACCGGAACGAACTGGATTCTACGTAAGTTGTTCGGGAATTCAAAACATCCCCGCAAATGAGCAGCTTTTGCGGGGAGCTTCGACTCCGAAGCTACGGGACTGTAAGGCGACGGCCGCCGCGCCCCCGCGTGTGCGACCGGGTCCGCTCAGGCGGCGAGCTCGAGGTCCTCGGTCTCGGCGAGGTGCTGGTGGGAGGGGCAGTACCCGTTGTGCGGGAGGGGCGCGCGCTGGCACGGGGTGCCCTTGCGGGTGCTCGCGCGGCAGCGCAGCGGGTTGCCGTTCACGTCGTAGCCTGTCGGCGGGACGCGCCGCAGGAACTCGTCGGCGAGCGCGAGGTAGCGCTCGACGACGTGGAGGACGCGCGACTGGGCGCCCATCGGGAAATATGCCCGGATGTCGTTGAACAGCGTCTTGGTCGGATGCGCGAAGTAGTGGCGGTCGGTCGCGAGGCGCTCGATCGCCGCCTCGCACGATCGGAGCACGCGCTCGTGGTTGGTGTGCGCGCACTCAGCGTGTGGATCCTCGAGGATCTCGTGCGCGATCTCCCGGTAGATCGCCCTGCTGAACACGTACATGGGTTCGCTCCGTGACGGTCGTGGCGTCGGGATCGACGCCAGTGCAGTGCGTACCCGGGAGTATCCGGCCGCGACGTGAAGCGTGGCGGCGGCGACGTATTAATTCAGCGTTAAGTCAGAAACCGGGCAGGCTTCCGCGCCGCCCGCCGGCTCTCCTCCGGCCGCCCGCCCGCAGGGGCGGATGCGGGTCTGAGCGCAGCCTACGCCGTCGCCCGCCCCCGCGCGTCGGTACGGTCTGGCGCGATGGCCCCGCCCCCGGTGCTCCTCTCCCATCCGTCCTCCCTGGAGCACGAGACCGGCGAGCACCCCGAGCAGCCCGCACGAATGGTCGCGATCGAGCGGGCGCTCACGGGCGTCGACTGGTGCGGCTACGAGCGCGCGCGATCGCCCGCCTGCGCACTTGAGGCGCTGCGGGCGGTCCACCCCGGCCGCTACGTCGACATGGTGCGCGAGCTCGCCGAGGCGGGCGGTGGCCACATCGACATCGACACCGTCGCCTCGGAGGGGTCCTGGACCGCGGCGCGCCACGCCGCCGGTGGCGCGGTCGAGCTGGCGCGACGGCTGCTCGACGGCGAGGCGCCGACTGGCTTCTCGATCCACCGGCCCCCTGGGCACCACGCCGAGCCGGCCCGGGCGATGGGGTTCTGCCTGTTCAACAACGTCGCGGTCGCCGCATGCTGGGCGCTGTCCGCGCGCGGCCTTGAGCGTGTGATGATCGTCGATTACGACGTGCACCATGGCAACGGCACGAACGCTGTGTTCCACGCCGACCCGCGCGTCCTGTTCGTCTCGATCCACCAGTCGCCGCTGTATCCCGGGACGGGTCCGCTCTCCGACGTGGGCTCGGGCGCCGGCGAGGGATTCTGCGTCAACCTGCCGGTGCCGCCGGGGTCGGGAGACGAGGTCTTCACCGGTCTCATCGACGGGATCGCGCTCCCGTTGGCGCGCGTGTTCGCCCCCCAGCTGTTGCTCGTCTCCGCCGGCTTCGACGCCCACCTCGCCGACCCGCTGGCGGAGTGCACGGTCACCGAGCGGGGCTTCGCGGCGATGACGGCGGCGCTCCGCGGCGTCGGCGACGAGCTGTCGGCTCCGGTGGGGGCAGTGCTGGAGGGCGGCTACTCGCTGCAGGCGCTGGGCGGCTGCGTGGTGGCGGCGATGCGGGCGCTCGCCTCGGGGCCCGAAGCCGGAGGAGCGGGGCCCGCCGCCGGTGAGACCGGCGATCGCGCGCCGACCGAGGCATCGGGCCCGGTGGCCCTGGCCGCGGGCCGCCCGGGGGCGCGGCCGGTCGACCCGGAGCCGCTCGTCGCGCGGGCGCGGATGCACCTCGCGCGCTGGTGGCCGGCGCTCGCCTGAGCGGCGCCCCCGACCGGCGCGGGTCTCACCGTCGTTCGCCCGCCGACGCGGCTCTCACAGGCGCCCGACGAAGCGGCGCTCAGCGCGACCGGCGCTCCAGCGCGGCGCGCCAGGCCTCGATCACGCGCTCTGCGCAGGCGACCGTCCCGTATGGCTCCGCGCGGGCGCGTCCCCCGGTGAGCCGGGCGGGAGCGGCCACCAGCGCGGCCCGCCAGCGCTCAAGCTCGAACGGCGCGCAGAGCGTGCCCGGCAGGCCGCGCAGGAGCTCGGGGGCGACGCCGACCGGCGTGGAGAGCACCGGCACCTCGCAGGCGAGCGCCTCGAGCCCCGCCAGCCCGAACGACTCCCGCTCGGAGGTGACGAGCACGGCGTCCGCGGCGTTGATCCAGAGCGGCATCTCGGCGGGCGGGGTCGTGCCGAGCGTGAGGAGCTCCGCGCCGACGGACTCGGCGAGCGCGCGGGCGCGGTCGGCGCGCTTCTCCGCGCGGGCGGGATCGGCTGGAAAGAGCAGTTGGAGCCTGTCCGCCGGCAGCCCGAGCGTGCGACGGGCCTGCTCGCGCGAGCCCGGGCGGAAGCGGTGCAGGTCGATGCCGGTGGGGAGGATCGCCGCCGCTCGGCCGCGGGTCGCCCAGCCGGGCAGGTGGGCGGCGAGCGGCTCCGACACAGTCGCGACGAGATCCTGCGACGGCAGCGCGGCGAGCGTGAGCGCGCGGGAGCGCGGATGGGCGAGGTCGGTGCCGTGGAGCGTCACCGCGCGCACTCGGGCCCGCACCGCGAGCGCGGGCCAGGCGGAGAGGCCGAAGTGGGCGTGCACGACGTCGAAGCGCCGCCCGCGGAAGCGGCGGCGCGCGGTGCCCGCCGCCCCGAGGTAGGCGCGCGGGTCTCCCGCGCCGCCGGCGAACGACAGCACCTCGATCTCGACCGCGCCGCTCGCCTCGAGCGCCAAGACCTGATCGGCGACGAACGAGCCGAGCGCCGGCCGAGATTCGCTCGGCCACATGTTGGTGACGATCAGCGCGCGGATCACGGGGCCATTGAACCGGTCCGGCGCCACGGGGCGCGGGCGACGCCGCCGGCTCTGCCACCATGGGCCGATGCGCCCAGAGCAACCGATCGCCGTGTTCGACTCCGGGGTCGGGGGTCTCACGGTGCTCCACGACCTGCTCGTCTCGCTCCCCGGCGAGGACTATGTCTATCTCGGGGACACGGCTCGCATGCCGTACGGCAGCCGCTCCCGCGAGGAGCTCGAGCGGTTCGCGGTGCAGATCGCCGAGCACCTGCTCGGGCTCGAGGCGAAGCTGCTCGTCGTCGCCTGCAACACGCTGAGCGCCGCCGCACTCGGAGCGCTCCAGGATCATCTCGACCGCGCCGGGCGCGACGTCGACGTGATCGGCGTGCTCGCGCCCGCCGCCCAGCAGGCGGTCGCGGCCACCCGGACCGGACGCATCGGCCTGCTCGCGACGCCCGCCACCGTCGGCAGCGGCGCCTACGAGCGCACGATCCGCGCCGCCGACCCCCACGTGCTCCTGCGGAGCGTCGCCTGTCCGGACCTCGCCACGGTGATCGAAGCCGGCTTCCCGTTCGACGAGGCGCTGATGGCGACCGTCCGGGAGCACTGCGCGCCGCTGCGCCACGCGGACGTCGACACAGTGATCCTCGGCTGCACGCACTATCCGCTGATCGCGCCGATGCTGCAGCGGATGCTCGGTCGTGGGGTGACGCTCATCACGTCGGGCTTCGCGGTGACCCGCTCGGTCGAGCGCGCGCTTGCCGCCCGCGGACTGCTCAACCCGCGGCGCGGAGAGGGCAGCTATCGCTTCCGCTGCACCGGAGCGGTGGCGTCGTTCGAGGCGCTCGGCAGTCGCTTTTTGCAGATGCCGCTCGGCGAGGTGGCGCACGTCGACCTCGCCCGGCCGCGTGAGACCGGGCGCGTCTCGGTCCGGGAGCTTGCCGCATGAGTCTGCGGACCGGCGCGACCGGACAGCCCGAGGCGGCCGGGCGCCGGGAGCGAAGCGGCGGCCGGGGGAGCGACGAGCTGCGCCCGACGACGATTCAGCCCGGCTTCGTCCCGACAGCGACCGGCTCCGTGCTCATCTCGGTCGGCGAGACCCGCGTGATCTGCACCGCCTCGGCGGAGAGCCGCGTGCCCCGCTGGATGGCGGGCGGCGGCCGCGGCTGGGTGACCGCGGAGTACGGCATGCTGCCCGCCTCGACCGGTGAGCGCAAGCCGCGCGATGTGAGCCGCGGACGGCCGGATGGGCGCTCGATCGAGATCCAGCGGCTGATCGGCCGCTCGCTGCGGGGCGTCGTCGACTTCCAAGCGCTCGGCGAGCGCACGATCACGATCGACTGCGACGTGCTCACCGCCGACGGCGGCACCCGCTGCGCCTCGATCACGGGCGCGATGGTCGCGCTCGAGCTCGCCTGTCGCCGGCTCGTCGCCGAGGGCGCGCTCGAGCGGTACCCGCTCACCGGGACCGTCGCCGCGGTCTCGACCGGGATCGTCGACGGGGTGCCGCTGCTCGACCTCGACTACGCCGAGGACTCGAGCGCCGAGGTCGACGCGAATGTCGTGATGACCGGGGAGGGGGGCCTCGTGGAGGTTCAGGCGACAGCGGAGCGCACGCCGCTCTCGCGCGCCCATCTCGACGACCTGCTCGGGCTTGCGGCCGCGGGGATCGCCTCGCTGCGGACGCTGCAGGCGCAGATCGTGCGGGACGCGCTCGGCGGGTGAGACGCTCGTCTGGGCCCATGCCGCCGTCGTTGCTGCTGTCGACCCGCAATCCGCACAAGCTGCGGGAGTTCGCGCGCCTGCTCGCGCCCGCCGGAATCGCAGTCGAGCCGCTGCCGGAGTCGGTCGAGCTCCCGCCGGAGGTCGGCGAGACGTTCGTCGACAACGCGCTGCCGAAGGCTCGGGCCGCGGCCACCGGAACCGGCCGCGTCGCGATCGCCGATGACTCGGGGATCGAGGCCGAGGCGCTCGGCGGCCGGCCGGGGGTGCGCTCCGCGCGCTACGCGGGCGAGCACGCGAGCGATGCGGAGAACCTCGCCAAGCTGCTTGCGGAGGCCCCTCCGGGAAGCGCCCTGCGCTACGTCTGTGCGCTCGCGTGGGTCGATCCCGCCAGCGGAGACGAGCACGTCGAGATCGGGGAGTGCCGTGGCACGCTTGCGGCCCGCGTGGCCGGAACGGGCGGCTTTGGATACGACCCGGCGTTCATCCCCGAGTCAGAGGGTCGCAGGGGCGGACTGGGCGGCGATCCGACGCCCGCCGTGCGCACGATGGCCGAGCTCTCGGACGAGGAGAAGGACGCGATCAGCCACCGGGGCAACGCCGTCCGAGCGCTCCTGCGCTGGCTCTCCACGCGGGAGGCATAGCTTCGGCGGCCCCGCCCCCGGGGAGCTCTCAGAACAGGTTGATGAACGCCGAGACGGCGACCGCGAGCGTCACGCCGGCATACCCGTAGTAGCCCTGGAGGAGCAGGATCGCGGCGGTCACCAGGCACACGATCACGGTGGCCAGCCAGGCGAGCCGTCCGAGGTCCATGATCGACATTCTGGCCGCCGCCGCCGACGTCCGACCGCGCGCCGCCCCGCGAATCCGGACGGAGATTCTCGCAATTTGCGGGAAAACGGTCGAAATCGATCGCGTTCGTCCGCGGGGTCTGGTGAGAATGGGGCCAGAGGGCGGTGCGACCGTTCACCAGCGTCCGCGCGCCCTGTTAGCTTCGACGATTCCAACCACCTCCCAAGGAGGAGCAAGTGACGAAGTCTGAATTCGTAGACCAGGTCGCCGACCGCGCAGGGCTGAGCAAGAAGGACGCCGGCGACGCCGTCGACGCGATGCTGGAGACGATCGAGGACGCGCTCAAGCGCGGCAGCGACGTGACGTTCTCGGGCTTTGGCAAGTTCAGCGTGTCCGAGCGCAGCGCTCGCGAGGGTCGCAATCCCGCGACCGGTGAGAAGATCCAGATCGCGGCCTCCCGCGTTCCGAAGTTCACGGCCGGCGCCGGGCTCAAGAAGGCCGTCAAGTAGCACCGCGGGGCGCACCGAGCGGAGCCGTTCGCCGCGAGCCGGTGAGCCCGGCGAAGGCTCCGCCGCTCCCGCTCGCCGATCGGGTCGCCGCACGGGTGGCCGAGCGGCGCTCGCAGATCGTCCTCGGCGTCGATCCGGATCCGGCCCGGCTGTGGCCCGGGGCCCACGAGGCCGACGGCGAGGACTCGGCGCCGGCCGATCCCCTCGCCCGCGCCGGGCGGGCGGTGGCGGCGCACTGTCGCCTGCTGCTCGACGCGGCGGCCGATGAGTGCCTCGCGGCGAAGTTCCAGGTCGCGTGCTTCGAACGGCTCGGGGCGCCGGGTTGGGCGGCGCTCGCGTTCGCCGTCGGGTACGCCCGCGAGCGCGGCCTGCTCGTCATCGCCGACGCCAAGCGCGGCGACATCGACGTCTCCGCGCGGGCTTACGGCCACGCATTCTTCGGCGGCTGCGAGAGCCCGTTCGGCGCCCTTCCCGGGCTCGGTGCGGATCTGCTCACGGCAAGCCCGCTGCTCGGGCGCGATTCGCTGCAGGCGCTGCTCGCCGAGGCGCGCGCCTCCGGGGGAGGGCTCTTCGTGCTCGTGCGGACCTCCAACCCGGGCGCGGCCGACGTGCAGGACCTCGCGCTGGCCGGTGGCGGCACGGTGAGCGATGCGCTCGCGTCGCTCGTCGACGAGCTCGGGCGGCCCGGGATCGGGCGGTGCGGGCTCTCCGACGTCGGCGCCGTGGTCGGCGCGACCGCGCCCGAGCACCTCGCGCGGCTGCGTGAGGAGATGCCGAGCGCCGTGCTGCTCCTGCCCGGCGTCGGCGCCCAGGGAGCAAGCGGCGAGGGGCTCGAGGCGGCGTTCGCGCCCGGCCCCGCGGGCGGGCTCGTCAGCGCCTCCCGCGCGATCGTGTATGCGGCCGACGCCCGCGGCGGCGGAGATCCCGCGCAGGCGGCCCGCGCCGAGGCGGCGCGGCTGCGCGAGCTCGTCTGGAACCTGTACGCCTAGTGTCCCGTTTGGCCAGTTCGTTTGCAGTCGAGGCACCCCCGGGGGCGCCTGGCGGCGTCCTCGGATCCTCGTGTGGCGCTGCCACACCACGGATCCTGCGTCCTGGCCAGGCATCCCCCAGTGGCACCTCTTGGTGCCAACGAACCAACCAAACGCGACACTGGCCCGCTCGACCGCAGTGGGACGGGTGTCCGACGGGGCCGCCGGTATGATCGCGCTCTCATGTCGCGTCTCGTCGCGCGCTTGATGGCGCCGCTCGCGATCGCCGTCGTGGCCGTCGGCATCTACCTGATCGTCCACGACAACCTGGCCACGCACCACCCCCGGCCGGCCCACGCGACCGGTCGTCCCCACCGGCATCGTCATGTCCATTCTCGCCACCACACGCGCGCCCGCCCGAGGTTCTACACCGTGAGGCCGGGCGACACCCTCAGCGCGATCGCGAGCCGTACCGGCGTGTCGATGGGCCGCCTGGAGAGGCTCAACCGGTCGCTGCATCCCCCGTTCAGCCTGCAGAGCGGCGAGCGGCTGAGGCTGCGGAGATGAGCCGGCGCCCATCAGACCGGCAGCGCCCGCACGCCCGCCGGAGGGCGGCGCTCGGTCGCCGACGGCCCGCGCCCGGGCGGCTCCTCGCGCTCGCCGCGGCGTGCGTGCTCGCGTCGCTCGGCGCGGCGGTCGGAGGGCCCGGGGCGGCGCGCGCGGCGGCGAGCGCCGGGCCGACCCCGCCGTCGCTGCAGCTGCGCGCCGGCGCCCTGTACGTGCCCGCCACCGGCCAGTTCCTGTATGCCGACCACGCGCGGGAGCGCCGCGCGATCGCGAGTACGACGAAGATGATGACGGCGCTCGTGACGCTGCAGCACGTGAAGGACCTGAACACGGTCTTCACGTATCCCGACTACCACCAGGCCGCGGACGACTCGCAGATCGGCCTGCGCCCCGGCGAGCGCATGACCGTCCGCGATCTGCTGATCGCGATGATGCTGCCGAGCGCGGACGACGCGGCGGAGGACCTCGCCTACAACGTCGGCCACCACTCCGTCGCCCGCTTCATCGGCTGGATGAACGCCGACGCTCGCGCGCTCGGGCTCACCGGCACCCACTACTCGACGCCGATCGGCCTCGACACCCCGGGGAACTACTCGACCGCCGCCGACCTCGTCCGTCTCGCCCAGTACGACCTCTCCCACCAGCCGTTCTTCGCCCGTGTCGTGCGCATGGCGCACGCGACGCTGCGGACCGGCCCGGCGCCGACGGTGACGAATCTCAACCTGCTCGTCGGCGAGTATCGCTGGGTGATCGGGGTCAAGACCGGGCACACGAACGACGCCGGCTACGTGCTTGTGGCGGCAGGCCAGCGGCACGGGCTGCGGCTCGTCGATGCGGTCCTCGGCACCCCGAGCGAGACCGCGCGGGACGCCGAGGCGCTCGCGCTGCTCGACTGGGGATACGCGAACTTCCGGATGTTCACGCCGCTGCACGCCCGGCAGGCGGTCGCCCGCCTGCCGGTGAAAGATCGCCCGGGCCTGCGGGTGCCCGTCCGCGCGACCCGCGGATTCCGACGTGTGCTCGCTCGCTCCAGCGCCGTGCGGACGGTGGTCGAGGTGCCCCGGCGGCTCGTCGGGCCGCTGCCCGCCGGCACCGTCGTCGGCCACGTGCTCGTGCGCGACGGGACGCGCACGCTCGCCCGGGTGCCGGTCGTGCTCGAGCGGCGGCTGAAGGCGGTGCCGCGTCTCGTGCTCATCGGCCGCTTCTTCCTGGGCCGGCCGTGGCTGATCGGGCTGATCGCGTTCGTCGCGCTCGGCGCCATCGCCGCGCTCTGGTGGCGCGCCCTCGGCGGCGGACGCGGTGGGCGCGGCCTTGGCCGTGGCAGGCGCCACGGCCGCGCACACGAGGAGCCGCTGCGCACCGAGTCGGGCTGGGAGGGAGCATGATCATCACCGTCACGCTCAACGCGGCGATCGACAAGACGCTCGAGGTCCCGAGCTTCACCCCGGGCCGCCGGCACCGGACAGTCGATCAGACGACGATGCCCGGGGGCAAGGGCGTGAACATCGCACGGGCGATCAAGCGGCTCGGCCAGCCGGTGATCGCCACGGGGTTCGCCGGCGGCGCGACCGGGAGCCGCATCATCGAGGCGCTCGACGGCGAGTCGGTCCTCAACGACTTCGTGCGGATCGAGGACGAGTCGCGCACGAACACGGCCGTGCTCGACCCGACGACGGGCGTGCACACCGAGATCAACGAGCGCGGGCCGGCGGTGTCCGCCGGCGAGCTCGAGCAGTTTCGCGAGAAGCTCGTCTACCTCGCCCAGGGTGCGTCGATCTGCGTGTTCGCCGGCTCGATCCCGCGGGGCGTCGCGCCCGACGTCTACCACACGCTGATCCGCGACGTCCATCGGCTCGGCGTGACGACGATGATCGACGCCGAGGGCGAGCCCCTGCGGCTCTCGATGCGCGCCGAGCCGGACCTCGTCTCGCCCAACGAGCTCGAGGCCGAGGAGCTCGTCGGCCACGAGTTCAACGACGCCGACGAGCGCGCCGGCGCGGTCGCCGAGATGGTGCGGCTCGGCGCGCGCGAGGCGGTGATGACGGTGCCCGACGGCTGCTTCGCGCGGATCGAGACGAGCGATGGCCCCGCCATCTACCGGGTGACGGTCGCCGAGCAGGAGGTGCGCTCGGCGGTCGGCTCCGGCGACGCGTTCCTCGCCGGCTACGTCGCGGCGCGCTACGGCGGCGGCTCGCCGGTCGAGTGCCTGCGTTTCGGAGTCGCCTGCGGCGCCGAGTCGACCCAGCATTTCGGCGCGGGCATCATCGATCCGGGACGCGTGGAGCGGCTGCTGACCGAGGTGGAATGCGAGCGGCTGCCCGAGCGCGCCGAGGTCGACTGACCGTTCGATCGGGGCGCGCACCGAGAGGGTGATCGGGGGCCGCACGCCGCAGGTTGTCAGGGGCCGGACCGGTGGTCGCGCGAGACGTTCATCACTAGGATGAGACCGTCGGCGTCCTGCGCCGAATTCCTCCCTGAATCGTCCGACCGGAGGGCTACTCTCAGCCAATGGAAATAGAGATCGGCCGCGGAAAGAAGGCCCGCCGGGCCTATGGATTCGACGACATCGCGATCGTGCCGTCGCGGCGCACACGTGACCCCGACGATGTCGACATCTCATGGACCCTCGGCCCCTACCGGTTCGATCTGCCGCTGCTCGCCGCCGCGCTCGACGGCGTCGTCTCGCCGGAGACCGCAGGGCTGCTGGGCAAGCTCGGGGGGCTGGCCGTGCTCAACCTCGAGGGCATCTGGTGCCGGTATGAGAACGCCGAGGAGATCATGGAGCGGATCGCGACGTTCTCGCCGGACATCGCCACCCGCGAGCTGCAGGACATCTACCGCGAGCCGGTCAAGCCCGAGCTGATCGCGCAGCGGATCAAGGAGATCAAGGCGCACGGTGTCGTCGCCGCGGCCTCGCTCACCCCCCAGAAGGTCCGCCGCTATTACGAGGTCGCGCTCGAGGCGGGGCTCGACATCCTCGTCATCCAGGGGACCGTCGTCTCCGCCGAGCACGTCTCGCGCGACGAGTCGCGCCCGCCGCTCAACCTCAAGGAGTTCATCCGCCAGGTCGAGGTCCCCGTCGTCGTCGGTGGCTGCGCGTCCTATCACACCGGACTGCACCTGATGCGCACGGGCGCCGCCGGCGTGCTCGTCGGCGTCGGCCCCGGGCAGATCTGCACGACGCGCGGGGTGCTCGGCATCGGCGTGCCGCAGGCGACGGCGATCGCGGACGTCGCGGCGGCGCGGCTGCAGCACCTGATGGAGACGGGCGAGACCGTCAAGGTGATCGCCGACGGCGGGATGAAGAACGGCGGCGACGTCGCCAAGGCGATCGCCTGCGGCGCCGACGCGGTGATGCTCGGATCCGCGCTCGCCCGCGCCTACGAGGCCCCGGGTCGCGGCTACAACTGGGGGATGGCGACGTTCCATCCGACGCTGCCGCGCGGCACCCGCGTCGCGACGAAGCAGAACGGCACCCTCGAGGAGATCGTGAAGGGCCCGGCACGGGAGAACGACGGCACGTTCAACCTGATGGGCGGTCTGCAGACCTCGATGGCGACGTGCGGCTATCGCGACATCGCCGAGTTCAACCGCGCCGAGCTGATGGTTGCTCCCGCGCTGCAGACCGAGGGCAAGTCGCTGCAGCGCGAGCAGGGCGTCGGCATGGGCGCCCGCGGCACGAGCGCCACCGTGGGAGTGACCGATTAGCACCGGCGGGCGCACCGCCGCCGGAGAGGATCGAGCCCCGGCGGCGGGCGCGGAGGCGCAGGCCGCGGCGATGGTGCTCGACGGCGCCCCCGCGGAGCCCGACTCGCGCGAGAGCCCAGGCGGCGGCGCGCCCGTCGGCACCGAGGAGGTGGTCGTCCTCGACTACGGCGGCCAGTACTCGCAGCTGATCGCCCGCCGGGTCCGCGAGTGCGGCGTCTTCTCCGAGCTCCTGCCCCATCACGTGGGAGCGGCCGAGGTCGCCCGGCGCCGTCCGCGGGGCGTGATCCTCTCCGGCGGCCCCGCCTCCGTGTACGCCGACGGCGCCCCGGCGCTCGACCGCGAGCTGCTCGAACTCGGCGTGCCGGTGCTCGGCATCTGCTACGGGATGCAGCTGCTCGCCCGCGCGCTCGGCGGGACGGTGGAGGGCGCCGAGGTCGGGGAGTTCGGCCGCTCGCGGCTCACCGTGCGCGCCACCGGCCGGTTGCTCGCGGGCACTCCGCCCGATCAGACGTGCTGGATGTCGCACCGGGACACGGTGTTCGCGGCGCCGCCCGGTTTCGCGCCGCTCGCCGCCTCGTCCGCGTCGCCGGTCGCGGCATTCGAGTCGGTGGAGCGCGGGATCTACGGCATCCAGTTCCATCCCGAGGTCGTCCACACCCCGTACGGCCAGCAGGTGCTGGAGAACTTCCTCGGCGACGTCTGCGGCTGCGCGCGCGATTGGTCGGCCGCCTCGGTGATCGAGGACCAGATCGCGCGCATCCGGGCGCAGGTGGGCGAGGGCCGCGCGATCTGCGGCCTGTCGGGCGGCGTGGACTCGAGCGTCGCCGCGCTCCTCGTCCACCGGGCGATCGGCGACCAGCTCACGTGCGTGTTCGTCGACCATGGGCTGATGCGCAAGAACGAGGGCGACCAGGTGGTGAGCGCGTTCCGCGACCATTTCAAGGTGCCGCTCGTTGCGGTCGACGCGAGCGACCGCTTCCTCGACGCGCTGCGCGGCGTCTCCGATCCCGAGACGAAGCGCAAGATCATCGGCGCCGAGTTCATCCGCGTCTTCGAGGAGGAGGCCGCGAAGCTCGAGGGGGCGCGCTACCTCGTCCAGGGGACGCTCTACTCAGACGTGATCGAGTCCGGCGGCGGCACCGGCGCGGCGACGATCAAGTCCCACCACAACGTCGGCGGACTTCCCGAGGACCTCCGGTTCGAGCTCGTCGAGCCGCTCCGCGCCCTGTTCAAGGACGAGGTGCGCGCGGTCGGCGCCGAGCTCGGGCTGCCCGAGCGCCTCGTCTGGCGCCAGCCGTTCCCCGGCCCCGGGCTCGCGATCCGGATCGTCGGCGGCGAGGTCACCCGCGAGCGGCTCGACGTGCTGCGCGACGCCGACTCGATCCTTCAGGAGGAGATCCGTCGCGCCGGCCTCTACCGGGAGCTCTGGCAGTCCTTCTGCGTCCTCCCTGACATCCGCACGGTCGGCGTCCAGGGCGACGAGCGCACGTACGGCTCGGTGATCGCGATCCGAGCGGTCACCTCCGACGACGCGATGACCGCCGACTGGGCGCGTCTGCCCTACGACCTGCTTGAGCAGATCTCGCTCAGGATGATCAACGAGATCCGCGCCGTCGGCCGGGTGGTGCTCGACATCACGTCCAAGCCCCCGGGAACCATCGAGTGGGAGTGAGGGGCAGGGCGAGGGGCGCCGCACGTTCCCCGAAAACGCTCCTCTGAGCTCTGACACGCCATCGAGCGCCGGTGCGTCCGCAATCGGGGAACAATCGACACCCCTCGCCCTGGCCGTCCGTGCGTCGTTCACGCGCGCCCGCCGCCGATACGTCAGCCCCCCGGCCCCGAATTCCGAGCGGTGTCTCCCGCGAGCACAGGGCCGACGAAGGGGCTGACCCAGAGCGGGAGGCGGTCGCGCTCGAACCAGGCGGCGGCCTCGATCTCCACCGGGTCGACACGGAGCGCGGGAGAGGAGACCCGCGCGAGGACGACGTGGATCTCGTCGCGCCGGCGGTAGGTGCGGCCGCGCAGCTCGCCGTGGCGCTCCCAGGCGGCGTCGCCGAGCCCGAGCTCCTCCTCCATCTCGCGCCGGGCGGTGAGGACCGGATCCTCGCCGCGCCGGCTGCGCCCGCCCGGGAGGTCCCAGACCCGCGAGCCGTACGTGTGGCGCACGAGCAGGACGCGGTCGCCGTCGACGATCAGGCACTTGACGCCCTCCGCGACCGGCTGCTGGAGCGCCCAGCGCAGCTGCAGCAGCCGGAACGCGATCCGGTAGCCGAGTCGCCGTAGCGGAACCGTCGATGGCATCGCCCAGGGAGCGTAGGCGGGCGGCTGCGGTCGTGCCGACGCCCGCCGCGCGCCGTTGCCGGCTCCGCGCCGCACTCGGAGCGGATCGCTGTTCGCATCGGACACCGATGCGCTCCAGGTGGTTGGGGTGGGATGGTGAGCGGGGACTCGGAGCGGATCGCTGTTCGCATCGGACACCGATGCGCTCCCAGTGGCCGCAGGCCGGGATGGGGTGGCCGCAGGCCGGGATGGGGACCGCGGTGGGGGGTGGGGTGGCCGCAGGCCGGGATGGGGTGCCCGGGTGCCGGCAGCGCGGGGCGAGCCTCTGGCGGATCCCGCGCGAGGGCGGCTATAGTCAGCGGCCGCCGGCGCGGAGATTCGCGCGGGCGAACACGTGCCATGAAGACCTACGTAGCCAAACCCTCAGACCGCGAGCGCAACTGGCTCGTCGTCGACGCAACCGGGCAGACGCTCGGACGGCTCGCCACCCAGATCGCCGATGCGCTGCGCGGCAAGCGCAAGCCGACGTACACGCCGCACATCGACACGGGCGACTTCGTGATCGTGGTGAACGCGGAGAAGATCGCGGTGACGGGCAAGAAGCTCACCGACAAGCGCTACTACCGCCACTCCGGCTACCCGGGCGGCCTTCGGTCCCGCACGCTGTCGGAGATGCTCGACCGCCGTCCCGAGGAGGTCATCCGCATCGCGGTCAAGGGGATGCTGCCCAAGAACCGCCTCGCGCGCAAGCAGCTCACCAAGCTCAAGATCTACGCGGGTCCGGACCATCCGCACGCCGCCCAGCAGCCGCAACCGATGGAGATTTCGCAGTGAGCGAGACGGAGCACCCCGACGGGCAGGAGCCCGACCTCACCCCGGAGCCGAGCGCCGCCGAGGAGGACGTCGAAGCCGGCGCCGAAGCATCGAGCGCCGATCCCGCGGGCTCATCCTCAGGCGACGACGCGCAGACGCCCGAGACGACACGGGCGGAGTCGTCGCCGGACGTTCCGGCGCCCGCCGAGGAGCCCGCCGCCGCCGAGGAGCCCGCCGCCGCCGAGGAGCCCGCCGCCGCCGAGGAGCCGGCCGCCGCCGAGGAGCCGGCCGCCGCCGAGGAGCCCGCCGCCGTTGAGGAGCCCGTCGCCGCCGAGGAGCCCGCCGCCGAGGAGGACGAGGAGGAGGTCGCTCCCCGGGTCCGTCCTGAGATCCCGGGCGCCGACCTCATTCCAGACATCGTCCAGGAGGGCGAGGAGTATCTCGACGCCGAGGCTCGCGCCGCCGCCGAGGCGGACGCCGAGGCGGCCGCCGCCCGCGGCGAGGACGAGGAGGACGAGGCCGAGACGCAGCCGATCGCCGACGCGGCGATCGACCTCGCGTCCGGCGCGCGCTACACCGCAACCGGAAAGCGCAAGACCGCGGTGGCGCGGGTGATCCTCAAGCCGGGCACCGGCAGCTACACGATCAACGGCAAGACGCTCGATCAGTTCTTCCCGCGTCCCACGCTGCAGCGGATCATCCGCCAGCCGCTCGAGGCCGTCGGCTACGAGGAGCGGATGGACGTCATCGCCCGGATGCACGGCGGTGGCGTCGCCGCGCAGGCCGGCGCCCTCCGTCACGGGATCTCGCGCGCGCTGCTGGAGGCCGACCCGAACCTCCGCGGCGAGCTCAAGCGCCGCGGGTTCCTCACGCGCGACCCGCGCGTGAAGGAGCGCAAGAAGGCCGGCCTCAAGAAGGCCCGGAAGCGCCCGCAGTTCTCCAAGCGCTAGCGCGCCTGCCGCCGCGACGATGGCGCGCCAGATGTTCGGCACCGACGGCGTGCGGGGTCGCGCCGGCGAGTTCCTCACCGCCGAGCTCGCGCTTGCGCTCGCCCGCACCGCGACCGCGAGGCTGCCGCGCACGCCCGACCAACGCCCGGGGGTGCTCGTCGTGCGCGACACGCGCGAGTCCGGCGAGATGCTCGAGGCCGCGATCGCGGCCGGCATCACCGCCGCGGGCGGCGACGCGCTGCTGGCGGGCGTGCTGCCGACGCCGGCCGCGCCGATGCTCGTGCGCCGCCACGGGCTGTCGATGGGAGTCGTCATCTCCGCCTCGCACAATCCGTACGAGGACAACGGGATCAAGCTGTTCGGCGCCGACGGCTTCAAGCTCGACGACGACACCGAGCACGCGATCGAGGACGAGCTCGCCGCCACGATGCGCGATGGCCATGGGGCGGGCGGGGGGGCGCGAGGACCCGAAGGGCCTTGCGAGATCGGGCGGGTCCACCACCTGCACGGCGCGCTCGAGGACTACCTGCGCGAGCTGCACACGCGATTCGAAGGGCTCGATCTCTCCGGCCGGCGGATCATGCTCGACACCGCCCACGGCGCCACGTACGAGGCCGCGCCGGAGATCTTCCGTCGTCTTGGCGCCGACGTCGAGGTGCTCGCCAACCGGCCCGACGGTCGCAACATCAACGACGGCTGCGGCTCCACCCACCTTGACACGCTGCGCACGGCGCTCGCCGCCAGCGACCGGGAGCTCGGCTTCGCGTTCGACGGCGACGGCGACCGAGTGCTCGCGGTCGACGGCGACGGACAGGTCGTCGACGGCGACGAGCTCGTGGCGCTCGCCGCGCTGCACCTCCACGGCCAGGGCCGCCTGCCGGGCGGCGGCGTCGCCGTCACCGTGATGACGAACTACGGCTTCCACACCGCGATGGCCGAGGCGGGGATCGAGGTCGCGATCACCGCCGTCGGCGACCGCTACGTGCTCGACGAGCTGCGCCGGCGAGGGTGGGCGCTCGGCGGCGAGCAATCCGGGCACATCCTCGAGCTCTCGTTCAGCCCCTCCGGCGACGGGATCGCGAGCGCGCTGCTCACGCTCGAGGCGCTCGCCGGCCGGGACCTGCGGGAGCGCGGCGCGATGAAGAAGCTTCCCCAGCGCCTCGTCAACCTGCGCGCGGACAGTCGCGAGGCGCTCACCGCCGCGATCGACGCGCCCACGCTCACCGAGGCGGTGCGCCGAGAGTCCGAGACGCTCGAGGGCCGCGGGCGCGTGCTCGTCCGCACCTCGGGCACCGAGCCGCTCATCCGCGTGATGGTCGAGGCGCCGAGCGAGCACGAGGCCGACGCGGTGTGCGCGCGCCTGTGCGATGCGGCGCGCGTGGCGCTTGCCGAGGCCGGCGCGACCGCACGGTAACCTGAGTCAGCCCTCTGCTCGCCGGTGGCGAGCCACTCACCCAGGAGGACAGCCATGTGCGGCATCGTCGGCTACGTCGGACCCCGAAAGGCCCGCCCCCTGTTGATGGAGGGGCTTGAGAAGCTCGAGTACCGGGGCTACGACAGCGCCGGCATCTCGGTGCTGGAGGGGAACCGGATCGACGCCGTGCGCGCGGTCGGCAACCTCGACGCGCTCCGGGTGGCGATCGCCGATCGGGAGAGCCGCCGGGCTGCCGCGGGAGCAGGCGCGACGGCGGTCGCGGTCGCCGAGCAGCCCGTCCAGACCGGCATCGGCCACACGCGCTGGGCGACCCACGGGCGGGTCACCGAGGAGAACGCCCACCCGCACTTCGACACGACCGACAGCATCCACATCGTCGTCAACGGGATCGTCGAGAACTACATCGCGCTCAAGGCACGGCTCCTCGAGACGACGCCCGCCCCGCATTTCACCTCGGAGACCGACGCCGAGGTGATCGCCCACCTCGTCGCCCACCACTACGAGGGCGACCTCGTTGCCGCGGTGCGCGCCGCCTACGCCGAGATGCGCGGCCACTACGCGTTCGTGGCGATGAGCGCGCACGACCCGGGCCTGCTCGTGTGCGTGCGCCGCGAGTGCCCGCTGATCATCGGGGTCGGCGACGGGGAGCGCTTCGTCGGCTCGGCGATCCCAGCCTTCCTGCGCGAGACGCGCCGCGTGCAGTACATCCGCGACGACGAGATCGTCGCCGTGCGCCCCGATGGCGCCGAGTTCTTCACCGCGGCCGGCGAGCCGGTCGAACGCGGGATCTCCGAGATCGAGTGGGACGCCGACACCGCCGAGAAGCAGGGCTATGAGACGTTCATGCTCAAGGAGATCCACGAGCAGGCCGACGCGGTCGCCGAGACGATCGGGGAGCGCGCGGCGCGTGGCTGGGGGATCGACCTCGGCATCGTGCCGGGCGATGCCGACGCGTCGGACGCGTCGGGCGCCCGCGCGATCGACGACGCGTTCCTGGCGAGCCTCAGGCGGGTCGTGGTCGTCGCCTGCGGGACCGCGTACCACGCCGGCCTGATCGGGCGCTACGCGATCGAGCATTGGGCGCGCGTGCCGGTCGAGGTCGAGGTCGCCTCCGAGTACCGCTACCGGGATCCGGTCGTCGGCCCCGACGACCTGGTGATCGGGATCTCCCAGTCGGGGGAGACGCTCGACACGCTCGTCGCGATGCAGACCGCGCGCGCCCGCGGCGCCCGCGTGCTCGCGCTCACGAACGTGATGGGCGCGCAGATCACGCGCGAGGCCGACGGCACGCTCTACACGCGCGCGGGCCTGGAGATCGGGGTGGCGGCGACGAAGACGTTCGTCGCCCAGATCACCGCGATGTACCTGATCGCGTTCCGGCTCGCCGAGGTGCGCGGCGTCATGGACCGCGCGCAACTCAAGCCGCCGATCTCCGACCTCAAGCGCCTGCCGCACATGATCAGCGAGTTCATGGAGCGCGACGCCTCGCCGATCGAGACGATCGCCACGTCCGTGCACCGCGCCGAGTTCTTCATGTACCTGGGCCGGCACATCGGGCTCCCGGTCGCGTTCGAGGGTGCGCTCAAGCTCAAGGAGATCTCCTACATCGCAACCGACGCGTACGCCGCCGGGGAGATGAAGCACGGACCGATCGCGCTGCTCGACCACGACACGCCGGTCGTCGTCGTCGCCACCGAGTCGCCGGTGCGGGAGAAGCTCGTCTCCAACATCCAGGAGGTGCGCGTGCGCGGCGCGCGGGTGATCGCAATCGCGACCGAGGGCGACGCCGAGATCGCCGAGCACGCCGACGAGGTGATCTGGGTCCCCCGCACCCACTGGATGCTCGCGCCGCTGCTCGCGGTCATCCCGCTGCAGCTGCTCGCCTACCACGTCGCGCGGCTGCGGGGCCTCAACGTCGATCAGCCGCGCAACCTGGCGAAGACCGTCACCGTCGAGTGACGGAGCCGGCGCCCGAGGACGCGACGCCCGCCGGAGCGGCACCCGGCGTCGGTCTCGACCTGCTGGAGATCGAGCGGCTCGAGCGGGCGCTCGCGCGCCGGCCGCGCCTCGCCGAGCGGCTCTTCACCGAGGACGAGCGCGCCTACGCCGCCGCCCGGGCCCGCCCTGGGCAGCACCTCGCGGCCCGCTTCTGCGCCAAGGAGGCGGTCGCCAAGGCGCTCGGCCTGGAGAGCCTCGCCTGGCGGGAGATCGAGGTCGTCTCGCCGCCGCGCGGGGGCGTGCCGGAGGTCGTCCTGCACGGCGAGACGGCGGCACGCGCGCGGGCGCTCGGCGTCGCCGCCGTCCGCGTGTCGCTCACCCACACCCGCGGTCAGGCGGGAGCAGTCGTGATAATCGAGCTGGGGACGACGTCCCCGACGCCGACATGATGGAGTACGCGCGATGACGCTCCTGCCCGCCTGGCTCACGCCGCTGCCCGACGCCTCCGAGCAGCGGGCGATCGACGCGTGGGCGATCGAGGAGCGCGGAATCCCGTCGCTTCAGTTGATGGAGAACGCCGGCGGCGCGCTCGCCGAGCTCATCGACGCCCGCGCCCCGACCGGACGGGTGGCGATCGTCTGCGGCAAGGGCAACAACGGCGGCGACGGGTTGGTGGCCGCCCGCTGGCTGCGGGGTCGCGGCCGCGACGTCGACGTGCTCATGCTCGCGCCCGGGGAGGAGCTCACCGGAGACGCGCGCGCGAACTACGAGCGGCTGACCGGCGAGGAGCCGCTGATGTTCATGAGCGAGATGCTCACGGGCGCGTCCGTGGTCGTCGACGCGATCTTCGGGACGGGATTCTCCGGAGAGCCGCGCGACCGGGCGGCCGACGCGATCGCCGCGATCAACCGAGCCGTCGAGGGTCCCGACGCGCCGCTCGTGATCGCCTGCGACGTGCCGAGCGGGGTCGACGGATCGACCGGCGAGGTCGCCTCAGCCGCGGTCCGCGCGGATCTCACGATCACGTTCGCGGCGGCCAAGCCCGGCCTCTGGATCTCGCCCGGCAAGACCCACGCCGGCGAGGTGACGGTCGCCGACATCGGGATCCCGAGCGGTGCGCCCGTCGAGCCGGAGATCGGGCTGATCGACCCGCAGGTCGTCGAGCGGATCCCTCGCCGCGCGCCCAACTCGACGAAGTTCGCCGCCGGGGCGGTGCTCGTGTGCGGCGGCTCGACCGGGCTCACCGGGGCTCCGAGCCTCGCCTGCGAGGCCGCTCAGCGCGCCGGTGCCGGCTACGTGACCGCGCTCGTGCCCGCCTCGCTCAACCTCGTGTTCGAGCAACGGCTGCTCGAGGCGATGTCGGTGCCGCTGCCCGACGGGGACGGGGCGCTCACGGTCAAGGCGCTCGAGACCGTGCTCAAGCGGACCGAGCGCGCGGACGCGCTCGTGCTCGGACCCGGCATCGGCCGGCACCCGGGCACCCAGAAGCTCGTGCGCCGTCTCGCGCGGCGGGCCGAGCTGCCGTTGCTGCTCGACGCCGACGGCCTGAATGCGATCGCGGGCCGGCTCGACACGATCGCCGAGCGTCCCGCGGCGACGATCCTCACGCCGCACGCCGGTGAGCTCGGGCGGCTGCTCGAGCGCCCGAGCGCGGAGATCGACGCCCACCGGCTCGCCGGCGCGCGGGAGGCGGCGGAGCTCTCGGGAGCGATCATCGTGCTCAAGGGCGACGACACGCTCGTCGCCGAGCCCGAGGGCCGCGTGGCGGTGAGCCGCGGCGGCGCGAGCGCGCTCGCCACCGCCGGCACCGGCGATGTGCTCTCGGGCGTGATCGGCGCGTATCTCGCCAAGGGGATGGACCCGTTCGCGGCGGCGTGTGCGGGCGTGCTCGTCCACGCGCGGGCGGGGGTGCTCGCCGCCGAGACGCTCGCGACCGAGGGCGTGATCGCACGCGACGTGATCGAGCTGCTGCCGCACGCGCGGGCGAGCGCGCTGCGCTCCTAGAGCCAGCTTTCAGGTGCTGCGCGCGGTGGCCCGGATCGACCTCGCGGCGAGCGAGCGCAACGCGGCGCGGCTGTGCGCGCTCGTCGGGGAGCGGACGGCGCTGTGCGCGGTCGTCAAGGCGCGGGCGTCGGGGCACGGCGCCGCGCAGGTCGCGCGGGCGGCGCTGGCGGGCGGCGCCGGTTCGCTGGCGGTGGCGACCGCGGAGGAGGCCGCCGAGCTGCGCGAGCAGGGGATCGGCGCGGAGGTCCCGGTGCTCGTGCTCGGGGCGCTCAGCGGCGAGGAGCTCCCGGTCGCGCTTGCGGCGGGCGGTGAGCTCGTCGCCTGGGACGAGCGGTTCGTGGTGGCGATCGCCCGGACCGCGGAACGCCTTGGCCTCCGAGAGCCGGTGCGGATCCACGTCAAGTACGACACCGGGCTCGGGCGGCTGGGCACGCGCGACCGCGCGCAGGCGCTCGCCGTCGCCGAGCGGGTCGCGGCCGCGGACGGTCTCGTGCTGCGCGGCGCGATGACCCACTGCGCGACCGCGGACGGCGATCTCGAGTTCCTCGAGGCGCAGCTGGCCGCGTTCGCTCCGTTCGTGGAGCGCATGCGGAGGATCGCTCCGGTGATCGCCCACGCGGCGAACAGCGCGGCGACGCTCAGGGCGCCGGCCAGCCACTTCGACATGGTGCGCTGCGGGATCGCGCTCCACGGCTGCGACCCGATGAACGAGGATCCCGACATCTGGGGTCTCGAGCCCGCGCTCGAGCTCCGCTCCTACGTCGCGGCGGTCAAGCCGCTCGCGTCCGGGGAGTCGGTCGGCTACGGGCGTCGCTTCGTCGCAGAGCGACCGACGCGCGTGGCGACGGTGCCGATCGGCTACGGGGACGGAGTGGCCCGCGCCCATGCGAACAACGGCGAGGTGCTGATCGCCGGCCGCCGCCATCCGATCATCGGGATGGTCTCGATGGACAACATCACGGTCGACCTCGGGCCGGACAGCCACGTGCGCGTGGGGGAGGAGGTCGTGCTCATCGGTCGCTCGGGCGCGGAGCGGATCACGGTCGAGGACGTGGCGCGCCGGATCGGCACGATCAACCACGAGGTGCTCTGCCGGCTCGCCGAGCGGGTCACGCGGCGCTGGCACCGCGACGGAGAGCCGGTCGAATGACCCCGTTCGCCGACCGGGGTGGGCGAGCGCGAGGCGTCGGGCATCGGGGGGCGGGCGGCGCCCTGGAGCCGCAGGCGGCGCTCGCGGCCGCCGCCGCGGAGGCGGGCGTCCAGGCGTGGCTCGTCGGCGGGGCGGTCCGCGACCGTCTCCTGGGACGCGCGACGATCGACCTCGACGCGATCGTCACCGGCGATCCCGCCACGCTCGCCCGCGCCGTCGGGCGGCGCGCGAACGGCCACGCCTTCGAGCTCTCCGAGGCCTTCGGCGGCTGGCGCGTGAGCGCGCGCGACCGGCGCTGGCAGCTCGACCTGCTCGGCCTCGCGGGCGCCCGGGTCGAGGAGGACCTCGCCCGCCGCGACCTCACGATCAACGCGATCGCGCAGCCGCTGCTCGCCGGCGGAGAGATCGGCGAGGCGGTCGATCCGTTCGGCGGGATCGCCGATCTGCGCGCCGGGCGGCTGCGGATGGTGTCCGAGCGCTCGTTCCGCGACGATCCGCTGCGCGTGCTGCGGCTGGCGCGCCTTGCCGCCCAGCTCGGCTTCGAGGCCGACCCCGCAACGCTCGCCCGGGCGCGGGACAGCGCCGGCGATCTGGCGACGGTCGCCGGCGAGCGAACGTTCGCTGAGCTCCGCGCCCTCGTGTGCGCGCCCCAGCCGCTCGCCGGCCTGCGGCTGATGGACAAGCTGGACGCGACCGCGGCGGTGCTGCCCGAGCTCACCTCGCTGCACGGCGTCGAGCAGAGCCGCTACCACCACCTCGACGTGAGCGACCACACCCGGGCGACGCTCGCCGAAACGATCGAGCTCGTCGACGACCCGGCGCGCCTCGGCCTTGACGCGCAGTCCACGGATCGGCTTGCCGCGGCGCTCGCGCGGCCGCTCGCCAACGAGCTCACCCGCGGGCAGGCGCTCCGCTTCGGCGCGCTCCTGCACGACGTCGCCAAGTCCCGCACGCGGGCGGTCAGCGAGGAGGGGCGGGTGAGCTTCTGGGGCCACGACGAGCTCGGGGCGGAGATGGCGCGGGAGATCCTCGGGCGGCTGCGGGCCTCCGAGCGGCTGCAGGCGTACGTGGCGGCGCTCACCCGCTCGCATCTGCGGCTCGGGTTCCTCGTGCACAGCGCGCCGCTCTCCCGCCGCGAGCTCTACGACTACCTGACCGCGTGCGCGCCGGTCGCGGTCGACGTCACCGTGCTGAGCGTCGCCGACCGCCTGGCGACGCGCGGCGACAACGCCGGTCCGGCGATCGAGGCGCACCTGCGACTCGCCGCCGAGGTGCTGCCGGCGGCGCTCGCGTTCGAGGCCGACCCGCCGCGTCCGCCGGTGCGCGGCGATGAGCTGGCGGCGGCGCTCGGGATCGCGCCCGGGCCACGTCTCGGGGAACTGCTGGCGCAGCTGCGGGCGGCCGCGTTCGCGGGCGACGTCTCGGACCGCGACGAGGCGGTCGCGCTCGCGCGGCGCCTGCTTGCCGAAGGCGACCGCTGAGCGATTTCATCCCATGGCCGGATGAACGCGCTCACGACACGCGCTCGAGGTGGGTGCCGGTAAGCTCCGCGCGATGGCCGACGCGGACCCCGACTGCATCTTCTGCAGGATCGTCGCCGGCGAGGTGCCCTCGCAGCGGGTCGACGAGGATGAGCGGACGGTCGCGTTCATGGACGTCAGCCCGGCGACCCGGGGACACATGCTCGTCGTGCCCCGGCGTCATGCGCAGGACCTGCTGACGGTCGACCCCGACGATCTCGCGGCCACGATCCGGACTGCGCAGCGGCTCGCCAAGCGCGCGGTGCCGGCGCTTGGGGCCGACGGGGTCAACCTGCTCAACTCGTGCGGCGCGGGGGCGTGGCAGACCGTCTTCCACCTGCACGTCCACGTGATCCCGCGCTACGAGGGCGACCCGCTGCGACTGCCGTGGGTGCCGACGCCCGGCGACGCGGACGAGATCGCGGCCACCGCCGAGCTGCTCCGCGGCTGAGGCGCCCCGGCCCGGATCACGGCGGCGCCTCGAGCCGCCGCCGCTGAGGGGCTGGGATCCGCCCCGAATCGCGGCCGGGCGCCGAGCCCCCGCCGTCTCAGGGGTCGGCAGGGGGTGCCCCCACCGGATTTTTCCCGCACACGGCCGCGGAATGCTACGTTTGCCACGAGGGGCGGGGCGGAGCGACCCCCGCCCGCTGATCGACAGGTGAGGGATGTGCGATGGCAACCGGAACGGTGAAGTGGTTCAGCGACGACAAGGGCTTCGGCTTCATCACGCCCGATGACGGTGGCCGCGACCTGTTCGTCCACTTCACGGGCATCGACGGCGACGGCTACCGCTCGCTGGCCGAGGGCGCGAAGGTCTCCTACGAGGAGGAGGAGGGCCCGAAGGGGCCGAAGGCGGTCCACGTCGCGAAGCTCTGAGCCGCCACGCGCACCGACGCGCGCGCAAGCTCTGAGCCGCCGCGCGCACCGACGCGCTCGTTCTGCAATCTCCCTGGCGGCGCAACCGCGGACGGTCTGGTCGTGTTGAATGGGGCAGATGACGACACGCCCCACGCTCCGCTATGCCCTGCTCGCTGCGATCTGCGCGGCGTTCGCCGTGCTGCTGCCCGCGACCGCGTCCGCGCAGACGGTCCAGCTGGGGCAGACCGCGACGCCGCTCAGCGCGCCCGCGTGTCCGAAGCACACCGCGCTCAAGAACTGCCGGATCGTGCTCACCCGCACGACCGCGTTGCAGGTGACGAGCGACGCGGTGATCAACCCGATGCGGGTCAACCAGCAGGGGTGGGTCGTGAGCTTCACGGTCGGTCTCTCGCGCCTCGTCCCCAAGCCCTCCGAGCGGGCCGCGATCATCAAGGGCCTCGATAGCCAGTACGGCGGCTCCCCGGAGCTCGCGATCAGCGTCCTGCAGCCGGAGCCCGGCAACGCCTACAAGCTCGTCGCCCAGAGCGCGACGTACACCCTCACCCCGTTTCTCGGCCAGCTCCTGCAGCAGCCGATGTCGCTGCCGCCGCGCTTCTCCAGCTTCACCGCCCTGCCCGTGTTCCGGGGCGACGTGATCGCGCTCACCGTGCCGACGTGGGCGCCGGTGCTCGCGCTCGACCTGCCGAACAGCCGGTTCTCCTACCGCCAGAGCCGGCGCGCCAACTGCAACAACCCCGCGGCGTCGCAGACCGCTCAGACACGCATCGGGTCCGCCGGGCGGTACGGCTGCTACTACGCGGGCACCCGCGTCGAGTACGGGGCCACCGAGATCGTCGACACGAAGGTCCCGCGCAAGTACGTCGGCCAGGCCGAGCGCCGCTGAGCGCGACCGCCGCCGGTCAGCAGGCGCCGGGGTTGTTCTTGCAGAACGTGCCGAGCCCGGCGCCGCCGGTCGTGCTCGCGCCGCCGCCACCGGAGCCGGCGCCGGCGCCCGCCCCGCCGCTCGTGCCGGTGCCGCCGGTGGCGGGGGTTGTCTGACCGCCGCCCGCCGAGGCGGGCGTCGTCGTCTGCGGCGTGGAGCTCGTGGGGCTCGCCGCGCCGACGGAGCCGGTCGTCGAGCCCGCCGAGCTGCTCGACGATGCGCTCGTCGATGAGCTCGAGGTGCTCGTGTCGCTCGTCGTCGTCCCGCCGCCGCCCGAGATGCCTGCCGGGACGGTGCCGGTGGGGACCGTGAACGGAGGCGCTCCGCTCGTGTTGCCCGTCGGCGTACCGCCGCCGCAGGCCGCGAGACCGGCGCTCAGCCCCACCGCGAGCAGCGGCGCGAGGACCGCGCGGCGCGCCTTCCGGGCGCGCCCGACCGCGTGCGAGGGCGCAGGGACGGCGCGGCGCGCCCGCCGCGCGCGCATCGGGTCGCGCGGAGCGTCACGCACGAGCCACAAGTCAGGCTTCGGGGGTCAGCGGCTCCATCCGCCGGCCGCAGTACGGGCAGTCGTTGAGATCCTTCTGGGACATCTGGTCGCACCAGTTGCAGAAGCGCAGGTTCTCGATCGACCATGGCAGCTCGGACGGCGTCGGCGCCAGCGGCAACAGCTGGGCGACGACCTCGAGCGGCTCGCCGGTCTCGCGGTCGAGGTAGGTCCGATCGGGGTCGGCCTCGACGATGACCTCGCGTCCCGTCGAGGGGGTTCGCATGCGGTACTTCTGACGAATCCTCATGGTAGGGCTGATCCTCACGGTGGGCCGCGGCGCGGCACTAGTGGTGGGCGTGGTGCTCCTCGGGGAGCTCGTCGATGTCGCGCCGCGTGTCGCGGATCCAGATGCCTGCGCAGATCACGAACAGCACGGCGCCGAAGATCGAGAACCACCACGAGAGCGTGAGGCCGATCACCATGCACGTGATGCCGATCGCGACCAGCAGCGGCAGCACGGTCGGCCCCGGGATGTGGATGTCCTCGCCCGCCGGCGGGACGTTCTCGTCGTACTCGGTCATGCGCTCAGGTAGATCGCGGCCGCGACGAACGAGATGCCGAACATGAAGAAGCAGATCGCGCCGGCGATGTAGGCGGCGCGCAGGTTCTTGCGGGCGAGCTTCCTATCCATTGATGATCAATCCTAATGCGTTTCAGGGACGGTTCCGGGTGGTCAGAGCTTGGCGTCGATCACCATCACGGCGAAGAGCGCCGCGAGATACAGCATCGAGCAGAGGTAGAGGCGCAGCGCCGAGCGCCGGTCGGCGCGCCGCAGCAGCAGCCAGGCGCCGGCGACGAACGCGAGGCCGAGCGGGATCGAACCGATCAGGTAGACGATCCCGAAGCCGCCGGCGCAGAACGGCAGCTGGGTGACGGCGTACAGCAGGCCGGAGTAGAGCAGGATCTGGCGGCGGGTCTCCCGCTCGCCGCGGACGACCGGGAGCATCGGCACGCCGACCTCGGCGTACTCGTCCTTCATGAGCAGGCTGAGCGCCCAGAAGTGGGGAGGGGTCCAGTAGAAGACGATCGCGAACAGGTAGACCGCCGTCCACGACAGCGAGCCGCGGGTCGCCGCCCAGGCGACGAGCGGCGGCATCGCGCCCGCCGCGCCGCCGATCACGATGTTCTGCACGGTGCGTCGCTTGAGCCAGATCGTGTAGACGCCGACGTAGCCGACGAAGCCCGCGAGCGCGAGTGACGCCGCGAGCAGGTTGATCGTCAGCGACATGAGCACGAACGAGAGCGCGGCGAGCGTCACGCCGAACGCGAGCGCCGCGCCGGGGCGGACCCGGCCCGAGGGGATCGGGCGGTCCGCGGTGCGCTTCATGCGGGCGTCGATGTCACGGTCCCAGTAGTGGTTGACCGCCCCGGCGCCGCCCGCCGACAGGTAGCCGCCCGCGCACGTGAGCGCGATCCGCGTCACCGACGGCGAACCCGCGATCTCCATCGTCGCCACCGTCGTGAACAGCAACAGCGACTGGACCTTGGGCTTGGTGAGGTCGACGTAGTCGGCAACGAGCTGACGGGAGCGAGAACGGGTCCGCGCTTCGGCAGACGCTGCCGTGACGGTCGAGGAGCTCACCGCGACCGGCCTAGCGTCCTGGGTAGAGGTGCTCGCCCTCGCGCAGGAACTGCTCGGTTCCGGCGCGACGCGGGGACTGCGCAGCGCCGGTGTTGCGCTCGATCTCCCGCCGGATGTCGATCATCGGCGTCAGCGAGCGCACCCGCGGGATCACGTCGAAGTTGTTCTGGGGCGGCGGCGAGGGCGTGAACCACTCGAGCGTGTTCGCCTTCCACGGGTCGGGGCCGCTGATCTGACCGGTGCGGTAGCTCACCGCCCAGTTGATGATGCTGATGATGATCCCGACGGCGAGGATGTAGGACCCGATCGACGAGATCAGGTTGTACGTCGACCAGCCGACACCCGGGGGATAGGTGTAGATCCGCCGCGGCATGCCCGACAGGCCGAGCGCGTGCTGGACGAAGAACGTCGCGTTGAAGCCCACGAACATGAACCAGAACGAGATCTTGCCCCAGCGCTCGTTGCAGAGCCGGCCCGTCATCTTCGGATACCAGTAATAGACACCCGCGAACACGGTGAACACGGCGCCGCCCATCAGCACGTAGTGGAAGTGAGCGACGACGAAGTAGGTGTCGTTGAGCTGCCAGTCGACCGGGAAGACCGCGAGGAAGATGCCGGTGATCCCCCCGATCAGGAAGATCGCGATGAAGCCGATGCAGTACCACATGGCGGTTGTCAGCACGAGCGAGCCCTGCCACATCGTCGCGATCCAGCCGAAGATCTTCACGCCGGTCGGGATCCCGATCAGGAACGAGCTGAGCATGAAGAAGCCGAGGACGACGATCGGGATCGGGGAGGCGAACATGTGGTGTGCCCACACGAGCGTCGCCAGGAACGCGATCACCGCCGTCGCCGCGGCGAACGCCTTGTAGCCGAAGATCGGCTTGCGGCTGAACACCGGGATGACCTCGGAGACGACCGCGAACCCGGGC
>Ga0070737_10001822_pt1 | contig 28354 bp, 24 predicted proteins | sample Coa_R1_10_FD_66438 | JGI IMG/M metagenome (GOLD analysis project Ga0070737, IMG submission 66438) | Surface soil microbial communities from Centralia Pennsylvania, which are recovering from an underground coalmine fire - Coalmine... | ecosystem: Environmental > Terrestrial > Soil > Unclassified... | reverse complement strand
GCTTGGGGTCGCCCGCGCCGGCGAGCGCCTCGGCCTCGCGGGCGAAGGCGAGGAGGCGACGGCGGTTCGGATGGTCGGGATCGTCTCCCTCCTCCGCGTCGGCACCGGGGACGACATCCATGCCCTCGGCGCTCTCGTCGTCGGTGTGGTCGAGGACGTCGCGGCGGCCGATCTCGTCTGCTTCCTCGGGCGTGACGGTGTCGCCGGGGCGGGCCCGGCTTCGCAGCGTGGCCGCGGCCGCGGCGGGGCTGGAGGCGAGCGCGCGCAGGAGGCCGAGCACCGCCCACCAGCGGACGCGCCGGCGGTGGGCGCCGCCGGCGGGGTCGGCGACCGTCTCGCGCGCGTAGGCGAGCACCTTCTCGAAGAGGGCGCGGTAGGCGGGAGTGAGCGTGTAGGTCTCCTCGCGGGTCTCGCGCTTGGGGAAGGGCGTGTTCGCGAGGTAGTGCTCGATGTCTCCGCGGCGGCGCTGCACCATGTGCTGCGCGAGGCGGCGGCGCTCGCGCGCCTTCTCGTCGCTCGAGAGGTCGTCGGGCAGGTCGCGGAAGGAGGGGTCGAGGAAGCCGACGAGGGCGCGGAAGGCGTCCTCCTTGCCCGAGTGCGGGGTGGCGGTGACGAGGAGAAGGTGGCGCTCGGGGTCGCGGGCGAGGCCCGAGACGAGCTGGTAGCGCTGGTGGCGCCCACCCCGGCGCGCGCTCGCGTCGGTGCAGGTGTGCGCCTCGTCCACGATCACGAGCTCCGGCGCGGCACGCAGGAAGTCGTCGCGGCGGCGGTCGGACTTGATGTAGTCCATCGAGACGACCGTGATCGGGTGGCGCTCGAAGAGGGAGACGCCGAGGGGGAGGTCGCGCTCGAGGCGGGCGGCCGTCCCCGGGAGGACGAGCTCGGCGTCGAGGTGGAACTTGTCGCCCATCTCCGCCTGCCACTGCTCGGCGAGGTGCGGCGGGCAGAGGACGGCGAGCCGCTCGACGTCACCCTGGTCGAGCAGCTCGCGCGCGACGAGCAGCGCCTCCACCGTCTTGCCGACACCGACGTCGTCGGCGATGAGCAAGCGGACGGGGTCGAGCTTGAGCGCCATCAGCAACGGGACGAGCTGGTAGGGGCGCGGCTCGACCGCGATCCGGCCGAAGGAGCGGAAGGGGCCGGCGCTCGAGCGGAAGGTAAGGCGCAGCGCGTCGCGGAGCAGGCGCGCCGAGCGAGCATCGCCCACATCCGCCGGGTCGGGGAGGTCGAAGGTCGCCGGGGCGACCGGCTCGAGAGCCGACAGGACCCCCGCGATCTCGTCGTCGGTGCCGCCGAGCGGGCGCAGCACGAGCAGCTCCTCGGTCGACTCGGGCAGGACGACCCACTCGCGGCCGCGCGCCTTGACGAGGGTGCCGGGGCCGTGGGTCATGCGGGCTCCCGCAGCCGGCCGAAGGTGCTCGGGTAGCGGGCGACGATCGCCTCCCAGTCCTCGTCGTGACGGAAGCGGACGACCGTGTAGCCCGCATCCTCGAGGCGGGCAGTCGCCTTCCCGTCCCGCTCGGAGACGTCGCGGTAGTCGTGCACGGGCCCGTCGAGGAAGACCGCGGTCTGGTGGGCCGCGTAGTAGAAGTCGGGCCTCGCGCGACACGTCCCGATCAGGTACTGGGCGTCGCTCGGAAGCTCGAGTCCGTGCTGGTCGAGGAAGCGGAGGAAGTCGCGCTCGAGCTCGGTGTCGCAGCGGCTGAGCATGCGCTCGAGGTGCTGCTCACGCGAGAGGTGGACCGGGGAGATCTCGACAGTCGCCGCCGCGAGGTCGAGCAGGCGATCCTTGATCAGCTTCCTGTCGAGCAGCCTGTGGTCGGCCTGGTTCTGGTAGCTGAGCAGGCAGTCGTAGCACGCTGCCTCACAGTCCTCCTTCGCACCAGGCGCGCGCCTCAGGTCCGCGCCGGTCAAGCGCTCGAAGTGACACAGGTCCAGCGCCGTGCGTGCTACCTCGGCGAACGCATCACGGTCAGTGACGAGCTGTCGCAGGACACCTGCGCCTCCCTCCGCCGATTCGTAGAAGAGGATGAGATGACGGAAGTCTCGACTCGGCAGGGGCTCGACCGCGAGCTCTGTCTCCTCGAGCTGGAAGACGGCCTGGATCCCCGCCTTCAGGGCTGCCGCGAGGGATGCGATCTCCTCGGTCGTCCATGGTCGAGGGACAGGCTGGAAGAGCAGCGCGTTGCGACGATCCTCCACGTACGGGATCACGCGTTGCCGTACTGCGCTCATCGGGTCGTCTCGATCCTCGACCTCGACTTGGTCGTTCCTCGCCCAGTAGCCGCGCTCGGTATCGAGGACGAAGCCGAGCTGATCGTGATTGGCGCGGCGGCTCCAACCGACGTTGATTCGCCACAAGGTCGCCGCACTTCCGTAGGCGAGCTTGGCGTACCCGGTACCGTCCTTGACGATCTGAGCGACGCGCTCACCGAGACCGTCGTGCCTGGTGAAGCGCACCCCGGCGAGGATCTCGAAGCCTTGCCGCACGCGCTCCTCCTCATCGGAGTTGATGCGGTCCCGTCGTTTCGTCGAGACGTTCTGGAGGCGAAGAAGACTCAGAATCGGCGGGTCGAGCGGCGCGTTACAGCGCTCGCACAGGTCAGGGCCAGGCTCCCGGCCTTCGATCGGGTGGAGGTAGCCGCAGGACGAGCAGCGCTTGACGGAAACGGTGGGCAGGCGGCTGTCGTCCAACCGCGCGGCGGGGAGGAGAACGCGGTTGATCACGTAGCGCGAGCCTTCGTGGTAGACGATGCTCCGCGGCCCGAACTCGGAGATGGCGAGGAAGCGCGGGCGCTGCACGAACTCGTCCCGTCCACGACGTCCGGGGATGAAGGCAGACAGGGGAAGGCGGGGGAAGTTGTAGCCGGGCAGGAAGCCCTCGCTCGCGAAGTAGCGGTAGCTGTAGAAGTCGGACTGGTAGCGGCTCTCGTCGCTCGCCTCGCCACGCAGGAGCGCAAGCTGGGTCTCGGCCTGGGCGCGCAGACGCTTCGCCGTCTCCTTCTCGTAGGCTGGGCGCGAGGCATCGAGGATGACCTTGTGCTGCGTCGCCTGGAGCTGCAGCGCAGCCCGGTAGAGCTCGCGCCAGCGATTAGCCGCCTCGTCGAAGGCGAGCGCTGCTCCGGCGAGGATGCCGTCCAGCCATCTCTCCGAGTACCACTCGGCGGCCTCGAGGCCCGGGATCGAGGCGACGAGGTGCTCGCAGCGCGGTCGCGCACGTGCGGCGACCGAGGGATTCGCAATCGCTGCGTGCAAGGAGTCTTTCAGAGCGAGGGTCGGCTCCTCCCCCGAGAGGTCGAGGACGTCGGCCAGCGACGTACCGAGCGACTGACCGGTCTCGGCCAGCCAGATCGCATGCAGATGGGACTTGACGAGGTCCTCGTTCGTGAGGTCGAGGCGCGGCGGGCGGACCTTGCCCGAGACCATCAGCGTCGGGCGGCGGAAGAAGTACTGGTCGTGGGAGTTGCCGGCGGCGCAGTAGTTGAAGACAAGCGCGGGTTGGCCGCTTCGGCCGGCCCGACCGCTCCGTTGGGCGTAGTTGGCCGGGGTCGGCGGGACATTGCGCATACCGACGACGTTGAGCTCGGCGATGTCGACGCCGAGCTCCATCGTCGGCGAGCAGAACAGGACGGGAAGCCGCGCTTCCCGGAATTCCTCCTCCCGCCTCTCGCGCTCCTCTGCCGGAACCTGCGCCGTGTGCTCGCGCGCGCGGATCCCCTGGCCGCCGGCGGCGACCTGGCGGTAGAAGTCGACGAAGAACGCGTTCGTGCGCCCTCCTTCATCGGGCAGGTTCGGAATGCGGATCGGGTCGTGGAACGCGCGCGTGCCGTCCCCAGCCTTCCAGCGCATCGCCGCGGCAGGAACCTGGTAGCCGGGAACCTGCCCCTCCTCGCTCGGCTGGTCAACGACCACCGTGAGTCCCGCGACCCTGAGCGCCTCGAGGAGATCGCGGATGACCGTGTCGGTCTCGTCCAGCGAGAGCTTCTGGCGGTGGGAGGGAAACGTGCTCGCACGCCGCAGAAACTGGCCGAAGCCGCCGCGCGCCGACACGAACACGTTGCCGCGATACTCCTGCGCTGCCCGGCGGCGCGGCCGCGGGTAGAGCACCGCCGCGTGCTCGAGCTCCTCGTTCTCGTCGATCGCCCAGGGGTCGCGCAGCCGCTGGCCGGCCCGCTGCCGGAGCCCCTCCTGCCAGGCTCGGTCGAGGTAGTCGACCTTGATGCAGAGCTCGCGTCGCATGTAGTCGAGAAGCGTCTTCGCGACATAGGCACGCTGCTCGGGACTGGCCGAGGCAAGCGCGGGATGACACGTCTGCCAGACGTCGTCGGCACGCGAGAGCTCCTCAAGGGAGACGTACTCGATCTCGAGCAGGCCGCACTGCTCCAGGTTCGGCGCCGTGATCCGCCAGCCGCGCTCGAGGTCGCGGTACAGCCGGTAGCCGAGAACGTCGCGCAGGGCTCTGTCGGTCTCCTCGCGGGCGGCGAACCGCACGCCGGGGTCGAGGGCGTAGAGCTCGAGCGGAAGATCGAGCGCGTTGAAGACCGCCATCGGCAACTCGTCGTGAGCGAGCCCGTGCGAAGCCTCTGCCGCTGCCCTGAAGAGCGCCGAGCGGAGCAGCCCGACTTCGACGAAGTCGTTGAAGTGGCCAGCCTGGAGCGAGGCGTCCTGCCGGTTGTCGGTGAAGCTGAGCAGCTTGCGCGCCTTCTCGGGAAGCGCATCGTCGACGCGCAGGCTGCGGATCGCCGCCAGGCTGAGAATCGTCGTCCCGCTCGACCGTCCGCCCGCACCGAGCGTCAGCAGCTTGCCGAAGTCGCGCGGACGCCGGCCTGCGTGCGCGACGCCGCAGCGAAGGCAGAACCGGAACGGCGCCGGGATGATGTGGCAGGCGAGGCCCTCGGACGCATCGCGGCCGTCCGGCCCGAGCAGCGCCGGCACGGGGAGGTACTGGCGGAACGAGGGTTTGATGCGCTCGCTGCCGTCGACGATCTCGATCCAGTCGTCCGGGACACGATCGAGCTGCTGGGCCGGGTCTTCCGGCCACGGCTGATCCCCGCTCGCGTAGACGAAGGCGGCTTCTGTGCCGTCGTCCGCGAAGACGTCGTTGAGCTGACGGGGAGCGAAGACGCGCCCGCCGGTACCCGGGTCCGTCTGCAGACGAACGGTGTAGTACTCCTGACCACACTCGTAGCAGAAGGCAAGCGGAAAGAGAAGCCGCTCCCGACTCCCGGGCACGTACTGCTGGAACACCGTCGTGACGTGCCGCTCGCCTTCGGGCTCGAGCGACGCGTAGACCGTCTCTCCGCGGCTGAAGAACTGGTGGACGCGGAAGGCAAACGTCGGGAAGCCGGTCTCGGGGTGCAGGATCCGGTAGCCGGCGAGAAGCGTCTCGCGGATCGCCTCCAGGCACCGCGGCTCCGGTAGGCCGGTGATCTGCGCGAGGCGTTCGGCGGCGCTGTCCGGGCCGGTCAGCGGCTTCGGCTCCGCCCGGACGAGACGACCATCGGCCGCCTCCTCGGCCAGCCCCAGCGTGGTCTCGAGCCAGCTCGCGAGCGGGTCAGCGATGAGAGCCTCGTAGTCCCCTGGAGGCTCGCTCGCCTCCTCGACCCGCGCACGAAGAGATGCCGCATCGTGCGAGGCTCTCGTCGCCCGGCGGAGGGTCTCGCCGATGACGTGCTCCGGTTGCACCTCGGCTCCGAAGAGCAACGAAGCAACGCGTGCCACCTCCTCGCGCTGCTCGACGAGCGTGCCCGGGCCGGCGAGGGTCGCCGAGGCACCGACGCACTGGAGAGCGGTCGCGTCCGTTGCCTCGCGAACGCGGCGGGCGAGGAGGGCGACATCGGCTCCCTGACGACCTCGATAGGTGTGCAGCTCGTCGAGGACGAGGAAGCGAAGCCCGTTGGCGGCCTGGACGAGCGTGCGCTCGAACGGCCGCGTCAGGATCAGCTCCAACATCGCGTAGTTGGTCAGGAGGATGTCGGGCGGCGAGGCGGCGATCGCGTCGCGCTCCTCGTCCTTCTCCTGGCCCGTGTAGCGCGCGAACGTGATGGGACCGCGTCCGTTCGGGTAGCCGATGCGGAGGAACTTCTCGAGCTCGCTGACCTGGCTGTTCGCCAGGGCGTTCATCGGGTACACGACGATCGCCTGAATCCCTTTGCCCGAGCCCCGGCGAAGCACGTGGTCGACGATCGGGATGATGTAGGTGAGGCTCTTGCCGGAGCCTGTCCCGGTCGTCAGGACGTAGTTCGCACCCGTGCGGGCGAGCTTGATCGCCTCTGCCTGATGGCGGTGGAGGCGGAGAGGCTTGCCGCGAGGGTCGTCGTGTGTCTTGTCGCGGCGGAAGATCCGCGCACACTCACCGTGCAGGATTCCGGCGTCGACCAGCTCGTCGACCGTCTCGCCCGGCTCGAAGGCCGGGTTGAGTTCGAGGATCGGGTCGGGCCAGAGACGACCCTCGTCGAGCTCGCGATCGACGAGCTCGCGAATACGCTCGTCGCGGATGACGACGAAGCTGCGCGTGTAGTCCGCGTAGTCCTTGACAAGCCGCTCGCGGAGATCGAAGACGTTCACGCCGCCGGAGGCTCCTCGACCAAGCCGAAGTTGTAGAGGCGCCAGTGCATGGCTTCCTCGCTGACGCCAAAGGAGGCCGCGCAGGCGGGGATCGAGCCAGCGAACGCCGCGCGGACAGCAGACTCAGGCATCAGGAGCTCGGCGGCGAAGACGTTCGCTTCCCGCTCCAGCGTCCGCGGCGCGTCGGGCGCGAGGTCGGCGGAGCGGCAGTAGACGGGCGCGACGTGGCCCTCGAGCACCTGGCAGACCCAGTGGCCGAGCTCGTGCGCGAGCGTGAAGCGGCGGCGCGCCGGCGGCTCGGTCGCGTTCACGACGACGCGGCGCTCGGCGGGGAGGAGCAGGCCCGAGCAGCCGAGCTCGCTCTCCTCCTCGACGAGGAGGCCGAGGTGGTCTTCGGCGAGCGCCTCGACCGGCACCGGCAGCTCGTCGCCGCCGAACAGCTCGCGGTAGCGGGCGCGGAGAGCGTGGGCGCGCGGGTCGGTGACGGGGCCTGCCATCGCGTCCTGTTTCTACTCCAACCTGAGCAGGGCTGAAAGAGACCTCTCAGAGGCCGCGCCTCGCGAGCCGCTCGACGGTCGCGAGGAGCCTGCGACCGGAGTTTCGAACCGCGACGACCAGGATCCCGACGAGCACCCCGGCGGCGAAGACGAGCCAGGGCCGATACGAGACCAGCAAGCCGACGAGCACCCCCGTGGCGAGCGAGTGTCCGTGATGCCACTTCATCACTCCTCCTTCTCGGTCGCGGCCCCTCCGAGGAAGAGCCGGTCGATCTCGTCTTCTTCGTCGTCAGGAACCGGGCTCGGCGGGACGGACGCCGCCGGCGCCGCGGCCGCCCGGAAGTACGCCGGCTCCGCGCGGAGCTCGGGCGGCCGCCAGCCGACGAGGTTCCGGACGCGGGCCCGGAAGAGCTCGCTCAGCGCCTCGATCAGGCGCCCGCTCAGCCGCTCCGGCTCGAGCAGGCCGCTCTCGAGCTCGTGGTAGCGACGCTTCAGCCTCGCCCGCCTTCCGGGGTCGAGCTGGAAGCGCTCGAGCAGGAAGTCCTCGACCGCCTCCCGCCTGATCCCCCGCCTCCGCCGCAGCTCGAGCAGCGGCGACTCGCCGCGCGCGAGCGCGTCGATGTAGGCCCGCGCCTCGTCCGGCGCCGGTGCCGGCAGCGGGCGGGAGAGGAAGAGCTCGAGCATCAGCGCGAGATCGTCCGCCTCCTCGCCGGCGCGCTCGAGGTAGTCGGCCGCGTCCGGCCAGTTGCCGGCGAGCCAGCGCGCCCGGAACTCCTGGAAGAGCGCCACCGCGTCCTCAGGCATCCCCGAGGCGCCTCCGGATCGTCCGCTTGGCGTTGTGCCACCGCTGGTCGACCGCGTTCCGCTCGATGCCGAGCCGGGTCGCGATCTCGTCGGGCGCGAGCCCCTCGAGCAACCGCAGCTCCACTACCTGCCGCTGGCCGGGCGGGAGGCCGGCCGCGAGCCGGCGGACGCGGTCCTCGTACTCGACCGCCTCGAACGGATCACCGGCCGCCGCCAGATCGGCGTCGAGCTCGGCGTCGTACCCACGCCCGGCGAGGTACTCCTTCACCTTCCACTCGCAGACCTTGAAGACGACGATGCCGAAGTCGACGGCGTAGGTCTTGCCGCGGGCAAGCTCCTCCGCCAGCCGGAGCATGACGTTGTGCGCGACCTCGGCGGCGGCGAACCGGTCGCTCCAGAGGCGCGCCTGGCAGCGGCCGAGAACGGTCGGGTACCAGCGAGCCAACAGATCCTTCTGCTCGTCGTCGAGCTCGTACCCATGCGCCATCGCCGGTCTCGTCAGCCGCACGCCGGCCGATTCTTACGCCTCCCGGGCGAAGATCGTCAGCGCGACCAGCTCGCCCTCCACCCGCAGCTCCGAGAACTCGCCGCCCTCGCGCCTCGCGGCGAAGTCGCCGAGCCGCGTCGCCCCGGGCTTCCCGCTGCCCCCGGCGTCGATCGCGTCCAGGCCGTACCCGCGCAGGAGCTTCGGATAGAGCCCGGCGAAGACGTCCGAGCGAGAGACGAAGTCGACGCACACGGGCTCGCCGGCGATCGCCACCGCAGCACCTGACTGACCCTCCTGCCGGGGCAGCGCCTCCACGTACTCCTCGAGCCGGCGCCCGTGCGCAACGTAGAGCTGCTCGGCCGCCTCAGTCGGCGAGCAGGTGCGCATCCGCGCCTGCTTGGCCGCGAGCTCGGACCAGGTCGCCCCCTGTCCGGATCGGCTCGCATGCCGAAGCCGCGGGTACGCCGTCCGGGGCGCCGCCTCGAACGGCGCCGCAAGCGGGCTCCAGCGGCCTCGCTCGACGCAGCGGACGCCGATCGTCTGCCTCGAGCGGGCGTCCACGATGGTGCTCCTCGCCACGATCCTGTTCTGCTTCGCGCCGACGAGCTCCTCCCCTTCGTAGAGGAGGACGAGCTCGCCGAGCGGGTTGTCGACGAGGAGCGTCTCGACCGCGCCCGCTTCGCTCACCTCGCGGACCGACAGGCCCCGGGCGAGCGCTTCGTCGAGACCGATGTACTCGAGAGCAGGCTCCTCCGACGGAAACAGCGGCAAGACGGTGAGCCCGGCGAACGTGCTCGCCTCGCCGAGCTCGAACGGCACATGAGTGGAAGAGATTTGTGTGCGCATACCCCCCTCTCGGACGATGCGCGACCGTCTCTTACGCCGTCCTCGATCCGGCGGCGCGTGCTGCGCCCCACCACGGCATCACACCTCGGCGACACTCTTCACTGCGACCCGAAAGCCAATGTCCCGCAACCTCAAGGCCGCGGAACGCAGATGTACGAGGCCAAAGAACGGGAGAGTCAGCGGTGTGTCGCGGCGACTTCGGGTGATCACGACGTAACCGACCTCGCATGTCCCAGGTTCGGGGCGGTCCGACGGCACGGCCTCGGCGAAGGACGTGTCGATGCCGACAACCACCCGACGCGCCTCGAAGCACCCGAGGGCAGCCTCGAGTGCCCATCAACCAGCGGAGCTCCACTGCCGATAGAGGCTCGTGTGAGCGGCACGGTGCGACGGCTGCGCTACCCGGCGACGTGCTCGAGCTGCGGCGCCGCGCTTGCGAGGGGAACCGAGGCAAGCTGGGACAGGGAAGCCAAGAAGGCGACCTGCACGAGCTGCCTCGCCGCCCGCGTGACCGCGCCCGATGTCGCAGACGGAGCCGTGAGCGCGACCGCCGAGAAAGCGGTTGCGGTCGCGATCGACCGCGGCCAGGCGGGGAGGTCGGCAGCGCGCGAGTGGCGGCGGCGGCGCGAGCGCCGCGAGCAGGCTGTTCGCTCCCGCTACGGCAGGCTCGGCGGTGTCGTCCTCGCCCTGTCAGACGACCCGCACTCCACCGCTTCGTGGGCCTACGGCGCCAGCGGCGAGCGGGCGCTCGGCAAGCTGCTCGATCCGCTGCGCGACGAAGGCATGGCGGTGCTGCACGACAGGCGCATTCCCGGTTCGAAGGCGAACATCGACCACCTGGTCGTCGCGCCCTGGGGCGTGTTCGTGATCGACGCCAAGAACTACAAGGGCCGGGTCGAGAAGCGTGACCGCGGCGGCTTGTTCTCGACCGACTACCGGCTGTATGTCGGCGGACGCGACAGGACAGCTCTCATCGCCGGGATGACGAAGCAGGTCGATGCCGTTCGCAAGGCGCGCGGCGACGAGTTCGCCAACGTGCAGATCTGCAAGGCGATCTGCTTCGTCGAGGCAGACTGGCCGTTGTTCGCACGCCCGATCGAGCTCGACCGCGTACATGTCTGCTGGCCGGGCGCGCTCGGCAAGCTGCTTCGTACGGAAGGCACGCTCTCGCAGGGCGAGATCGCGCAGATCGAACGCAGGCTGGCTCTCGCTGTGCCCGCGACCTGAGCGGATCTACAAGCGGGCGTCGAGCGACGCGCGCAACCCGCGCCTCGGCCCTCAGCGGTGGAGAGCCACGAAGATCCGCCACGGGGGGCGGCACCACGCTCCGAGCCTTCGCCCGACGGCCTGGGATTGCACCGACTCGCGCGCGGGTGCGAAGATCCGCGGTCGAGCTTCCAAACGAGAGGAGCGAGCGATGGCGATTGCGGTGCAGATGGACTTCACGGGAGCGACGCTCGAGCAGTACGACCAGGTGATCGAGAAGATGGGCCTGACCCCGCACGGCCCCGGGGCGCCGGGCGGGATCTCCCACTGGGTCGCCAAGACCGAGGACGGGATCCGCGTCGTCGACGTCTGGGAGACGAAGGAGCAGTTCGAGCGCTTCGCCCAGGACCAGATCGTCCCCTACGCGCGCGAGGCCGGCGTCCCGGGCGAGCCCAGGCTCGAGTTCTTCGAGGTGCACAACTACTTCACCCAGGGCAGATAGGCGGAGCCTGCCCGAGCGCGGGCGCCGGACGCCGTCGGCGGCGCCCGCGCGGTGAGGGGGAACAGGGCCGAGAGCGCGGCCGGGTGGACAGGCGCGCCGTTGCGGCCAGCCGCCCGCGCACGTTGCCGTCGACTCAGGAACGCGACCCGCGTCGCTGCCGATGCGCGCCGGCCCGGCGTCGAGCCGCGAGCGCGGCGCGCACGAGTGCGGTTGTCAGCTCGACCGCTTGGCCGTCGGAAAGACCGGCCCGGGCGAGCGTCTGCCAGGTGTGGAAGTCGAGCGCGAGCTCAAGGGCGGCCCCGAGCTCGCGTCGCCGTCCCCGGTCGACGTCGAAGCCGCGCACGAGCGCCTTCGTCGCGGCGGCGCGGTGCCTGAGGAAGCCCTCGCCGACCGGGAGCCCGAGCTCGCGGTCGCGGAGGACGTTCGCCATGAGCTGCTGGTTCCGCCGGTAGTAGCCGTAGCACTGCTCGAGCGCGCAGCGGAGGCGTTGCTCCGGGTCGTCGATCGAGCCCCATGCCTGTGGATCGGGAGGCGGGTTGCGGGCCCGGAAGTGGTTCCCGCAAGCCTCGAAGATCGCGTCCGGCTCGGGGAAGTGGCGATAGAAGGTCTTGCGCTCGATCCCGGCGCGCTCGGCGATCGCGCTGACCGTCGTCCGGGCGGGGCCGAGCGTCGTGTGGAGCTCGACCGCTGCCTCCACGATCCGGTCACGGGTCTCGCGGAGCCGCTCGGCGCGCTTCTTCAACTCGTATCTGCGCGTCATCCTTCGCAAGAGTACACACACCTGTAGCGCGATTTGACAAACCGGCGCGCCGTGTCTTACGATCGCTACACGTATGTGTGTCGTCAAAGGAGGATGAGGTGGCGGGGATCATGACGCTCGGCGAAGAGGGCGCGAGCGAGCAGCAGCAAGCGTTGATCGAGGAGAGCAAACGGGTCTACGGCGTCTTCAAGGGGGTGCTGGCGGTGCTCGCTCCGTGCCCGCCGGTCGCGCAGCTCGTCCGGCAGCTCAACGAGTACCTCGCCCTCCGCCCCGACTCGCCCCTGTCTCGTCGCCAGCGAGAGATGATCGGCGTCGTCGTCTTCGGCCTGCTCGGCGGCGGCTCGTGCCTCGGCATTCACACCGAGGCGCTGCGCCGGCTGACCGGCGACCAGCACCTCGATGCCCGGTTCGCCCACGAGTGGCAGACGTACGAGCTCGGCCCGAGGGCACGTGCCCTGCTCTCGTATGCCCGCAAGCTCACCCTGGAGGCGGGGATGGTCGAGGAGGCGGACGTCGACAGCTTGCGCCAGACCGGCTTCGACGAGCGGGCGATCTGGGAGGCGACCGCGCTCGTCGGCTTCTACAACATGATCGGCCGGCTCGAGCTCGCCGCCGGCCTCCAGCCTGAGCAGCTGCCCGCCTGGGCGCAGTTCCCGGAGGCGATCGACGACGGGCGCTCCGACTGAGTCCGGGCGAATCCGAGCGAGAGGAGCGTGACGCGATGGCGATACTGCAGGTGTTTCCACCCAACGCCGACAACGAGACGCTGCTCGGCGAGATCCCCGGGCTGAGGCAGACGCCGATCCCCGCGATCGGCTTCGACGGCCCCGAGGGCCACCTCGGCCCCGAGGCCACGGGAGCCTTCCTCGTCCTGCACATGACCATGGTCGAGGAGGAGCGCACGCAGCTCTTCTGGCGCCAGGTCGCGCTCACCTGCAAAGCCGCGAGCGAGTCGCCGGGCTTCATCCGGATGATCGCCTGCTTCGACGGCTGCGCGAGCTGGGCGTTCGGCTTCTGGCGCACGCTCGAGGACGCGCAGGCGTTCGCCCGCAGCCGTCCCCACCTGGAGGCGGTCGAGGACATGCGCCGCCACCGGTTCGAGTACACCCACTACGCCGGCCTCTGGCAGCCCGCGACCGTCCGGCCGCGCGAGGTCTACTGCGACCGCTGCGGGAGAGAGTCGCACATGCCGATCGATCGCTGTCCGGGCTGCGGCAACGAGCTCCTCGACGTGTTCGCGCAGCGTCGAGCGCCCCTCGAGCGAGCGCGGAGCGAGGGTCGGTCGTAGACCTCTCGCGGACGAGCGGAGGCAACCACGCGCCACCCGCGCGGCTCTATCCTCCGGCCGGGCCGTCTCCCAGCGGCGCGAGCGGGGCCGGGTGACGCTCGGGATCGCGGACGCCCGGGAGGACGAGAGGAAGTAGCAGCGTCGCGGACCCGCCGATGACGCCGGCGACGACGAGGGTCGTGCGGATGCCGAGGCCGTCCGCGGCAAGGCCGACCGCAAGGAACCAGAGCGGCATCAGGCTCGACCGGAACAGCCAATCCAGGCTGCTGACGCGCCCGAGCACCCTGCGCGGGACGAGCCGGTGCAGCATCGTTCCCCACGTTCCCTGCCCGAACGCGATCCCAACCCCGGCCACGAACCCGAACGCGACGAGCTGAGAGACGCTACCCGCCAGGCCGTAGCCGGCGATCATGAAGAGCGCGAGCGCCCAGCTTGCGTACATGACAAGCACGTAGCGCCGAGTCAGACCGATCTGCCCGTACGCGACTGCCGCGACGGTCGAGCCGACGGCGCTCGCGGCGTAGACCGCACCGAGCCCGCTCGCGGATGCGCGAAGGTCGGCCTTCACGAGGCCGGGAAGCAGGACGTAGCGCGCGGACGGGCCGACCGTCACAACCGCCGAGATCAGCAGGGTGGCCCACAGCCAGGGGCGAGCACGGACGAACGTGAACCCCTCGCGCAGCTCCCGGCGCGCCGATCGTCCCTCGACGGCGGCGAAGGGCCGCGGCGTCAAGGCGAGCGCGGTCGCGGTCGAGACGAGGAAGGTCGCCGCGTCGGCGGCGAAGGCGACGCCAACCCCGGCGGCGGCGATCAGGACGCCGGCCAGCGCCGGGCCGATGATGTTCGAGACCGGTCGCACGACCTGATCGAGCGAGTTCGCTTCGACGAGCAGCTCGGGTGGAACGATCTCCGGCACGATCGACCCGAACGCAGGGGCAAACAGCCCGTCCCCGACGTGAGCACACCGCCGCCGAGCAGCACCAGGGCCATTGGCGCCACGTACGCAGCCGCGATCCAGCCGAGGGTCGACGGTGAGTCCGAGAGCTCGTAGCTCTGCCAGCCGAGCGCGACCAGCAGGATCCCGTCTCCGACGAGCGAGACGCTCATCCCGGCCCAGAGCAGCGCGAAGTCGCGGATGCGCAGCGGCCGCAGCACTCGCGGCGATCGCACCTTCGCAGTATCCCCTCCGGGACGACGGGGCGGAGGGCGCCCACCACGACCCGCGCGCCGTGGCGGGGAAGGACGGGGTGCGCCCGCGCGCCCGCACGGACGCCCGACCCGGAGTGCGGCGGGTCAACCGCAGGTGGCGACGTAGGAGCCGTGCGGCGCCGAGCGGATCTGCAGCGACAGACCGCGCACCCACGCGATCGCGATCGTCCGCCGCCCGGGGCCAGCCGCCGGCGCCCTGGCGACGATCCGCGCTCCGTGGCCGACGCAGGCGACCAGCCCACCCGGGTGAAGCTGCCCCGCCGGGAACGTGCGCGTGTGTCCAAGGAGGACGACGGGAGGCGAAGCCGCGACCGGCGAGGCGACGAGCCTCGCAGCGACGAGCCCGGCGCACCCGACCGTGACGAGCCCGGCCACGATCCGCACGGCGGGAGCCTAACCCGGGTGGGCCGCCCTCGGCGGGAAGCCGGCCGACGACCGGGTGACGCACGCCTTGCTTCGCCGACCTCCGACACAGCGCCTCTCGGGGCTATCCCCTCTGCGCAAGCCGCGCGCTGAAGTCACGCTCAGGTCGGACGAGCGCAACGTCAGCTCCCGGATCGGAGCGCCGGTCGCCGCTCCACGCGTAGACTGGACCGATGGGCGACCCCCGCCTCGGGCGGATCGGCGAGCTGATCGACATCCTCGGCGAGAGCGGGCGGGGCGTGACGATCCGGCCCGTCGGCGAGGGGTCGCGGATGAGCGGGCTCGGGGCCGGGCACCGCTACGCCTTCACCGGCTGGGAGGTCGGGTGGATCACGGCCGTCGGCGGCGAGGAGCTCGCCGTCGGCCGGACGATCGCCGAGGCGGTCGACGCGGCGGTCGACGCGCTCCGGCGCGGCTGACGCGACCGCTCCTCGCGCCGCCCGCGGCGGGCGGGGCGTCCGCTACGGGGAGACGGCGGAGCGGGCCCGTGCGGGTGGCGGCTCGCCCCCGGCCGGTCGCTCCGGGCGGCGAGACCGTCCGCGCGGGGCCGGCGGCGCGGCGGCGACCCCGGCGCTCGCCGACCCCGTGCCCGCCTGCGTGCGCGCGAGCAGGACGGCGCCCGCCACCACGAGCACGAACGCCGCCACCCGCAGCCCGCCCGCGCCCTCGCCGAAGATCGCGACGCCCGCGGCGATCGGCAGGGAGTTCGTGAGCAGCGTCGCGAGCCCGATCGTCGTCAGCGCCTTGCCGCGCTGGAAGCCGAGCTGGAGAGACACGAACGCGAGCCCGTGGGCAGCGAGCAGCGCGGGCACGAAGAGGAGCCGCCCGCCGGCGGCCGCCTTCGTCGCCACGTCGCCGGCCGCGTACAGCACGCCGGCGCCGAGGCCGAGCGTGACGCCGGTGCCGAGGCCGGCGGCGACGCCGGCTGCGACGGCGGAGGCGGCGAGCCACAGGACGACCGCGAGGGACGAGCCGTGCGTCCCGCCGGTCGAGCCGCCGAGCGAGAGGCCGAGCAGCACGAGGCCGACGAGCGCGACGGCGACCCCCGCGCGCTCGGCCCGCGCGAGCCGGTCGGGCACGAGCAGGGCGAGGATCCCGATCCCGCCCGCCGAGGTCGCCTGCACGAGCGAGAGCGGCGCCAGGGCGAGCGCCGCCACGTACAGCACCCAGCCGCCGATCCCGACGAGGAAGCCGGCGAGCCAGCGGCGCTCGCGAACGAGCGCGCGCAGCGACCGCACCGGCCGGCGGAGCGAGAGCGGCGGCAGCGCGGAGGCGGCGCCGTGCTGGGCGACGTAGCCCCAGTTGAGCGCGAGCGCCGAGCCCAGCGCCAAGAGCAGGGCGAGCGCCAGCCTCATCGCTGGAAGGGCAGGTAGGCCTCGGCGGCGAGGGCGGCGAGCGAGACCCGCGGCAGGTCGAGGCGGCGCTCGTAGACGAGGAAGCGGCGCTCCCAGCGGGGGAAGAACTTCCGGTTGAACACGAGTAGGTTGTCGAGCTGGAAGCGCCCCTTCAGGCGGCGCAGCGCGCGCCGCTGCAGGAGCTGGATCCCGGTGAGGCGGGCGTCCGGGTCGAGCAGCGCCGCGAACGGGGAGAAGTTGAGCGAGACGCGCTCGTAGCCCTGCTCCCGCGCCCACGCGATCGTCTCGCAGATCAGCCACTCGTTGAAGCCGTTCGGGGTCGCCGTCCGCAGGCGGGGCATCGACGAGAGCGAGAGCGCCGAGATCGCCGGCGCGATCGCGAAGTGGAGGAAGCCCTCCGGGCGGCCGGCGCGGTCGAAGCCGACCACGAACACCGCGTCGCCGTCCCCGAGCGAGAAGAGCCGGTCGAGCGCCATCGCGAAGCCGCGCTCCGGCTGCGCCCCGCGCCAGTCCGCCGCGATCTCCTCGAGCTCGCGCCGCAGCGCCGGCCCGACCTCGCTCGGCCGCAGCACGCGGGCCCTGAACCCGGCCTTCTCGAGCCGGTGGACGGACTGGCGGACCTTCCTGATCGCGCGCCCCTCGAGCGAGAACGACGCCGTCTCCACCACCGCCTCGTCGCCGTGGTAGAGGGCCTGCAGCCCGTGGCTCCGGTACAGCTCGAGGTAGCGCTCGGAGGCGCCGAGGATCGCGACGCGCCAGTCGCGCTCGTGGGCGTAGGCGACGAACCGGGAGACGAGGGCGGGATACTCGTCCGGCGGCCCGATCGGGTCGCCCGAGACGATCGCGACGCCGCCGACGACGCGGTAGGCGAGGAAGGCCGTCTGGTCCTCGGTGAAGAAGTACGACTTGTCCCGGCGGAGCGAGAACGGCGCGAGCGTGTCCGCGCCCCACCGACGGACGAGCTCGTGCGCGAGCGCCCGCTCCCGCGAGGCCTGCTGCACGCGGTGACGCCACGGCGCGAGCCAGCCGCCGACGACCCACGCGGTCGCGCCGACGCCGATCAGCATCAGCGAGAGCGGGAACCAGTCGCCGAAGGCGCCGGTGAGGTGCGGCGACCCGCGCAGGTGCAGGCCGAGCAGGCCCTCCACCGTCTCGCGCACGGCGAATGCGAACGTGAACGGCTGGTCGGCGGCGAGCCGGTTCAGCCACACCGCGACGACGCCGTAGACCGCGATCGTCGCCGCCGCGAGCGCGGCGCGCCGCAGGAGCAGAAACCTGGTCTCGACGTCCCCCGGCATCAGGAAGTCGTGACGGCGCGCGACGAGCAGGATGAGCACGACCGCCGAGGCGAGCGTCCCGTAGTTCAGCCCGTGCAGCACGTGCAGCGCGGCCGAGAGCGAGGCGACGCCGACCGCCACCTCCCACGCCCGCCGCCGCCTGCGCGCGAGCCCGCGCGCCGAGAGGAGGAGCGCGAGGCCGGTGAACGCGCCCGCCGCGCGCGCGAGCGGCCCGACCGCGTCGGGGGTGATGTCGCGCAGGAGCCCGCCGGGCGACGCCCCCGGGAGCACCGCGTGCAGGAGCTGCAGGAGCCCGGCGGCGGCGACCGCGACCGCGACCACCGCCGGCGCTCGCCGGCCGCGGCGCTCGGGCCGGCCGATCGCCGCGACCGCCACGCCGACGATCGCCGCCGGCAGGTACACGACGCCGAGCCGGTCGGCCGCGTGCAGCGCGTCTCGCGCCGGGATCTGCCGCGTGATCGCGAGCGAGATCCCGGTACCGAGGTAGAGGACGAGGTCGGTCGCGATCCCGAACACGAGCGCGGCGGTGAGCCGCTCGACCCGGGCCCAGCGAGCGGCGAGGCCGAGCAGGACGCCGGCGACCGCCCAGACGGCGACGAACCAGAGGAGCGGCGCCGCCGCGTGCTTCGCGAGCTCGTCGAGCGGCAGCGCCTCGCCGACCCGCGGTCCCGGGACGCCGCGTGCCCGCACCGCGTACAGCCAGCCCGTGGTCGCGAGCGTGACCGCGAGCACGATCGGCGCCAGCGCGACCTTACGCAGCATGGCGAGCCCCGAGGTGCCTCGATGCGGCGAGGTACGCGAACGCGGCGTTCCCGCGCCACAGCGCCCAGTTGTGGCCGCCGCGCACGACGCGGAACCGGTGGGCGATCCCCGAGGCGGCGAGGAGCCGCACGAACCGCTCGTTCTGGGCGAGGAACCGGTCATTCGCGCCGCTGTAGAGCCAGAAGAAGGTGTGCGTGCGGCGAAGCGCCCCCGCCGCGGCGGCGATCGTCTTCAGGGGCGTGTTGCGCGTGAGCAGCGACGCCCGGCCGCCGAAGATCGAGGGCACGTTGTCGGCGGTCTCGTAGCCGGACCAGCTCTCCACGAGGCCGAACTCGCGCGGGTGGTGGATCGCGATGTTGATCGCGCCGTAGCCGCCCTCGGACAGCCCCGCGATCCCGCGCGCCCACGGCGCTCGGATCGTGCGGAAGCGCGCGTCGATCGCGCGGACGACGTCGCGGGCGAGGAACGTCTCCCAGCCCTCGTGCGGACGGACGCCGTTCGCCCACTCCTTGTCGGTGAACGTCCCGGTCGAGCCGAACGGCATCACGAGGATCATCGGCCGCGCGCGATGAAGCGCGACCAGCTCGTCCTCGACGACGCCGAGCCGGACCGTGAGCAGGAACGCGGCCGGCCGCCCCGGCTCGCCGTGCAGGAGGTAGAGGACCGGGTAGCGGCGGTGGGGGTGGGCCGCGTACCCCGGCGGGAGGTAGACGTCGACCGGCTGGGTGCGCCCGCCGAGCGCCGCGCTCGTGACGCCGATCTGCAGGGTCGTCCCCCGCACGTGGACGTACGCCGGGTCGCGCGGCGGCGCGAAGCCGCGGTAGAGCCAGTAGTTGTCGATGTAGCGGTAGAGGCCGACCGCGCCGACCGCGACGAAGGTCGCGAGCGCCGCGAGCCCGGCGGCCGTCCTCACCGTGGCGGACTGCCACGCGGTGCCGAGGGTGCCAGCGGTGCCCACGCGGTCTCTTCTAGCTCTTGCGCGATTCAGCGCGCGCGTCCGCGCGTTAACCGTCCCGCCGGCGCGCGTTAAGCCTCGTTTAAGCGGGACGGCGCCGCCTCGCGACCCGAGGCCGACCCGAGGCTACGGTGGGCGCCGTGCACCTCCTCGCAGCGCTCGCGGCTGCCTTCGTCCTCCCCGGCTTCAGCCCCGTCTCGACCGGGCCCGACGGCGGGCAGGTGCTGAGCGGCCGCTTCCCGGGGACCCTGCGCCCCGGGTACGTCTACTTGCCACCGGGGTTCGACCCGCGCCGCCGCTACCCGGTCCTCTACCTCCTGCACGGGCTCCCCGGGTCGCCGTCCGAGTACCTCGGCGGCACCCAGCTCGCGCCGTTCGCCGACCGCGGGATCGCGCGCGGCGCGCTACGGCCGTTCATCGCGGTCATGCCGGCGGCGGGGGCGTCGCACGCCTACGGCGGCGAGTGGGCGGGCCGGTGGGAGGACGCGATCGTCGACGACGTCGTCCCGTGGGTGGACGCGCACCTGCCGACCATCCGGGCGCCCGCCGGTCGCGTGATCGCCGGGCTCTCCGGCGGCGGCTTCGGCGCCGTCGACATCGCGCTTCGTCACCTCGGTCTCTTCGGCGCGGTCGAGTCGTGGAGCGGCTACTTCACGCCGCTGCCCGACCAGCCGTTCGTGCACGCCGACCGGGCGACGCTCGATGCGAACAACCCGACGCTGCTCGTGCCGAGGGAGGCGGCGGCGCTGCGCGCCGCCCGCGTCCGCTTCTTCGTCTCGACCGGGCCGTACCACAGCCACTGGATCCCGCGCGGGACCTCGCAGGCGTTTGCGCTCGAGCTGCGGCGCGCGGGCGTGCCGGTCACGCTGCGGGTGTTCCCGTCGAAGCACCGCGAGTGGCGCAACCAGCTCGACGCCGGCCTCGACTGGGCATTCGCACGCGCGTAGCGTTTTAGGGGGGGTCAGAGCTCTTAACAGTCGTGACGACTTCGTGACGGGCGCCCCTCTCGATTGCGGGAGGTTTCCCCGCCCCGGCGCTCGGGCCGCCCGGAGCGCGCCCCGGCGAGGGGTCAGACCCCGGCCGCGGTAGGCTCGCGGGCATGCCGAAGCCGCTCTGGGCGCCGTGGCGGCTCGAGTACGTCGAGCAGGCCGACGAGCGCGCGGGTTGCATCTTCTGCACGCCCGAGGACGACCTCCTGCTTCGCCGCGAGACGCTCGCGTTCGCGGTGCTCAACCGCTACCCGTACGCCTCTGGCCACCTGATGGTCGCACCCGTGCGCCACCTTGCCGACTTCGGCGCGCTCACCGACGCGGAGGCGACGGCGGTCCACCGGATCGCGGCGGAGGCGCTCCGCGCCCTCGACGCCGAGTACCGGCCGCAGGGCTACAACCTCGGCTGGAACCTCGGGCGTGCGGCCGGGGCGGGCATCGTCGACCACGTGCACCTCCACGTCGTCCCGCGCTGGGTCGGCGACACGAACTTCATGCCGGTGCTCGCCGACGTGAAGTCGATCCCCGAGGCGCTCGCGGAGACCGCACGGCGCCTCCGGGCTCGTCTCAGCGAGCGCCCGCGGCCTTGAGGGTGTCGCGCACGCGTGCCGGGGTCATCGGGACCTCGCGGATGCGCACACCGGTGGCATCGAAGAACGCGTTCGCGATCGCGGCGGCGACCGGGGTCGTCGACGGCTCTCCGGCGCCGAGCGGCACCTCGCCCGGACGCTGGACGATGACGTTGGTCACGAGCGGCGAGTCGCGGAAGCGCAGGATCGGGTAGGAGACCCAGTCGAGGCTCGTCACCCGGCTCTCGTTGAAGGTGACCTCCTCGCAGAGTGCGCGCGACACCCCCATCACCGACGCCCCGGTCATCTGGTTCTCCACCAGGTCCACGCCGACGACGAGGCCCGCGTCGAGCGCGTTGTAGAGGTGGGTGACGGTGATCTTCCCCGTCCGCTTGTCGACGGTGACGTCGGCGACCGTGGCGGCGTACGCCGCGCTGCCGTGCCGCCCGAAGGCGAACCCGCGGCCGGTCACGACGTCGCCCTTCTGCCTGCTCGAGTGGGCCACCTTCGGCTGCCAGCGTGCGGCGGCGACCGCCGCGTTCATCACCGCCAGCCAGCGCGGGTCGGCCACGTTCTGCCGGCGGAACGCGATCGGGTCGAGCCCGCACGCGTAGGCGAGCTCGTCGATCGCCTGCTCGGAGGCGAACGCCGTCTGGGGCCCGGAGGGATCCCGCAGCGGGCCGTTCTGGAAGTACCCCTGGAAGAGCGGGAGCGTCTTGCCCGTCGTCCGGACGCTGCCTGTGCCGGCATTGTTCGCGTACATCGACCCGGTGTTGGCGGGGTTCGGCGTCGTCGATCCCGGCATCGGGTAGATGCTCCCGTTCGGCTGCAGCACCGTCTGGCCGTACGTCAGCGTCCCGAGCAGCTCCTGCGTCATGTCGAGCGACGTGCTCGGCTGCGCCAGCACCGTGTAGTCGTAGGCGACGAGGTGGCCGTCCTGGTCGGCGCCGACCCGGAGATCCATGAGCTGCGCCGGCCCGTAGGCGTCCCAGCCGTGCTCGTCCCAGCGCATGAGCTGGACGCGGACCGGCGCGCCGACGAGCTTCGACATCAGCGCCGCCGCCTTGGCCGTGTCGACGTACCTGTTGCCGGGGCCGAACGAGCTCGAGCCCTCGTACCAGTAGGCGCGCACCTGGGCGCTGTCCGCGAATCCGAGCAGCTGCGCGATCGCGCCGGCCATGCCCGCGATCGCCTGCGTGTTCGTGAAGATCGTCGCCCGGTCGGCGCGCACGTCGGCGACGGAGCAGCACGGGCCGATCGGCATGTGCCCCTGGCCGTGGTACCGGTAGGTCTGCCGGACCACTCTCGCCGCCGAGGCGAGCGCGGCGTCGACGTCGCCGCTCGACTGCGTGACCCGCGCGGGAGCGAGACCGCCGCTGTCCTGCTTGCGCATGGCGGCCCAGAGGTTGCCGGTCGTCGGCAGGATCGGCGTGTCCTTCCAGGTCACCTTGAGCTGCGCCGCGGCCTGGATCGCGTCGTACTCCTGGGGTGCGACGACGCCGAGGAAGTCGCCGGCGCGCACGACCCGTACGCCGGGGATGTGCTGCACGGAGCGCTCGTCGACCGCGAGGATCGGCGCGCCCGACCCGTAGCCCGCCTGGCCGCGAGGGCGCACCACGCGTCCGTGCAGCATGCCCGGTACGCGGATGTTGTGGACGTACGTGTACGTGCCGACGACCTTCTCCGGGATCGTCTTGCGCGGGAAGCGGGTGCCGACGAGCGTGTAGTCGGCGACCGGCTTCGCGATCCCGCCACCGGGGTCGAGCTGCGGGACGCCGATCGTCGCGCCGAGAAGTCGTCCGCCGACGAGCTGGCCGTACGTGACCGTCTTGCTGCCGCCGGAGACGACCCCGTTGCGCACCGAGAGCGAGCCGGCGTCGACGCCGAGCTGCGCGGCGGCGAGCGCGAGGATCGCCTGGTAGGCGTACGCCGCCGCCGCTCGCACCATCGGGCCCGCGTTCTGGATCGCGGTCGAGCCGAGCGTCGCGCCGGAGTTGACCAGCCTGCTCGTGTCCCAGGTGCAGTGGCTCACCTGCGCGAGCGACAGGCCGAGCTCTTCGGCCATGATCGCGAGCAGGCCGGTGGCGGCGCCGTTCCCCGGGTCGACCTGGCTCGTCCTCAGCTCCGCCGTCGTGTTCGCGTGGATCGCGATCCACGCGTCGACCGACGCGGGCGAGGGCGGCGACGCCGCCGGCGCCGGCCGTGCCGCCCCGCCGGCGAGGCTGAAGCCGACGACGAGGCCGCCTCCGGCCTTCAGGAAGCGCGTCCGGCTGAGCTCGGTCTGCAGGAGGGCGTCCGGCAAGGAAGGCACGCGACGTCGGATCCGACGCGCCGCTAAGGGTACGAGAGCCCGGCGCAGGCCGCAAGCGTCACCAGGCGGTCCGCCGGCCCGGTGCCGCTTCGCCCGCCGCCGCTCCTCCTACACGGCCGCGGCGAGCCGGGCGATCCCCTCCTCGATCTCGTCGGGGGAGGCGGAGCCGTAGGCGAGCCGCAGGCAGCTCGCGGTCGCGGTGAAGGCGGTGCCCGCCACCGCGGTCACGCCGTGCGCGCGCGCGAGCACCTCGCGGGCGTCGGTCGGCGGCGGCAGCTCGAGCCACAGGAAGTACCCGCCCTCCGGTCGCGTCCAGCGCGCGCCGGCGAAGTGCTTCTCGAGCGCGGCCAGCATCGCGTCGCGGCGCAGCCGGAGCTGCTCGTTGACCCGGCGCAGGTTCGGCTCGAAGCGTCCGCGCCGGATGAACTCGTGCACGATCGCCTGGCTCAGGAGGGCCGGCGTGATGTACGTGTCGGTCGCCGCCGCGGCGACCCGCTCGGCGAGGCGCTCGCCGAGGATCAGGAACCCGACGCGCAGGCCGGGCGCGATCGTCGCCGAGAAGGAGGAGAGGTAGACCGACGTCTTGCGGCTGACGTCGAAGAGCGGAGGGACGGGCTCGCCCTCGAAGCGGAGGAGCCGGTACGGGTCGTCTTCGACGATCGCGAACCGGGCCTGACTCGCGAGCGCCACGAGCGTCCGGCGGCGCTCCGCCGTCATCGTCGTCCCGGTCGGGTTGTGGAACGTCGGGTTGACGTACAGGAGGACGGGCGGGCGCTGCCCGACGAGGGCGACCTCGGTGCTCACCGGGTCGAGCCCCTGCTCGTCGACCTGGGCGACGACGATCGCCGCGCCGGCGGCGAGCAGCACCTGGTAGGCGCGGTCGGAGGTCGGCGTCTCGCAGAGGACGGTCTGGCCGCTCGCGATCAGGCGGGCGAGCAGCTCGAGCCCGTGCAGCGCGCCGTTCGTCAGCACCACGCGGCCGGGGTGCACGCCGAACCACTCCCCGACGAGCTCCCGCAGCGGCGCGTAGCCCGCCCCGTCCCCGTAGGAGAGGAGGCTCCTGCCCTCCCGCCCGAGCACCGTCCGGGCGCAGTCGGCGAGCTCCTCGAGGGGCAGCAGCTCGGGCGCCGGGCCGCCGCGCGCGAACGAGATCGTCTCCATCGCCGCGCGTGAGCGTAGTGACTCGCCCCGCTTCGCGACAATGGAGGGCGATGGTGCGACTCTCGCTCGCCGTCCTCGCGGCCTCGGTGCTCGCCGCCACGGCGCTCGGCCGACCCTCCGGCACCGACACCGGCCTCTGCCCCTTCCCGCTCGAGGTGCAGGTCGTCACGAGCGGCATGCCGCACGCCAACACCGCGTTCCTCGACTTCGTGCTCCAGGGTCCGGTCCGGATCCTGCTCCGCAACGAGACGACGGGTCGCACGCGCGTCCTCGACTCGTCCGGGTCCTACTCCGTCGACTCGAAGACGGGCGACGTCGGCTTCCGCGGGCACGACCTCTGGTACTGGGCGCTCGGCCAGGTGCCGTTCCTCGTCACGGACGGCGCGGGCCGGTTCGTCGCGCCGCGGTTCACCCTCGCCCCCGGGTCGTCGCGGGCGCGCGTGCTCGACCCGTGCGCCCTCGTCGCCCCCGCCCCTCCCCCGCTCCGCCCGCGCGCCACCCCCGCCCCGTGGCCGCCGCCGGCGTACGCGCTCAGCCGGATCGCGGCCGCGCACCTGCTGCCGGTGCTCGGCGGGCTCGTCCGCCACGACCACGTCCACCTGGACGTGGTCGTCGACGGGCGCCGGGTCGTCGTGCCCGCCGGCATCGGACTCGCCGAGCCCGTCGACGACGGGCCGTGCCGGCCGGCGACGATCGGGGACTGCGGCGCAGGCGACTTCTACACCGCCCGCGTCGCCGTCTCGCCGCTCCACACCCACAGCGCGAGCGGGATCATCCACATCGAGTCCGACCGGCACGCCGTCTACACGCTCGGCCAGTTCTTCGACGAGTGGGGCGTGCGCCTGACCGGCCGGTGCCTGGGCGGCTACTGCGCCGGCGGCGGGAAGGAGCTGCGGGTGTACGTGAACGGCCGCCTCGCTGCCGGCGACCCGCGGGCGATCGTGCTCGGGAACCGGCAGGAGATCGCGGTCGTCTACGGCCGCCCGCCGTTCCGCTCGGTGCCGGCGACCTACACCGGCGGCTGGCCCGGCGCCGGCTGCGGCGGGCCCGGCGACCGGCTCAGGTGCTGAGCCTGACCGAGAGAGCCGCCTGCCCCGGGCGCGGCATGAAGAGCCAGGTGCCGGCCCGAAGCTCGAGGACGTACCGGCGGGTGCCCGTGAACGGCCTCGTCGTCACCACCGTCGGCGGGTACTTCCCGCGCCGGACGATGAAGCCGCTCGAACGGCTCTCGTCGGTGACGACGACCACGTACCGGCCCTGCTTGAGGGCCGTGACCGGCCGCCCGCGGTAGCGCAGCGAGAGCTTGCCCGACGCGCTCACGGTCGCCGTCAGCGTCCCGCGCGGGAGGAGGACGGTCGAGCCGACGAGGTCGGACGAGCTGATCGTGCCGTGGTTGCTCGCCGCGAGGCCGCCGGGGCCCGCCGTCGCCGGCGGCGTCCCCTGGACGTCCGCGGTGGTGACGAACGTGTGCACGACGCTCGGCGCGGCGTCGCTCACCCAGGTGTAGGTCGCGTTCGGCTGGAAGTACGCGTTGTAGGTGGCGGTGTTCACCTCGCCCTCGGTCATGTTGTCCGAGATCGCCTCGCCGGGACCCCGCAGGTTCCAGTGCGGGAGGACCGCGCAACCACCCGGGCCGTACATCTGGATCACGTAGTAGCCGGCGGGGATCACGGTCGGCGCCCCGCTCGTCGTCCCGACCGGGGTGCCGTTCGGGAGCGTGACCGTGATCGCCCCGGTCGCCGAGAAGGTCACGATCAGGGAGAGCGGCGCCGACTGCGCGGCGCCCGCGACCGCGAGCGCCGCGACCGCGGCGGCAGCGGCGGCGGCGAGGCGCCAGGAGCTCGGTCTCATCTCCGTCACGAGGGTACCTCCCAGCGGGGCCCCGGGGAGGGCCCGGCGGGCCCTCCCCGGATCGCCATCCGGCTCGGGGCTAGACCCCCGGCACGATCGGCTGGCCGGCGGCCGCCGCCTTCAGCGTCGCGCGCACCCGGGCGGGGGTGAACGGCGCCTCGTGGAGGCGGACGCCGGTCGCGTCGTGGAACGCGTTCGCGACCGCCCCGATGATCGGGCAGGTCGGCGGCTCGCCCGAGCCGAGGCACGGCTGATCCGTCCGCTGGACGATGATCGGCGTGAACTCGGGCGCGTCCTTGAAGCGGAGGATCGGGTACGTGACCCAGTCCACGCTCGTGACGTTGCTCTTGCTGAACCGCACCTCCTCGAAGAGGAGGCGGCTGACCCCCTGGACGGTCGAGCCGAGCATCTGGTTCTCGACCAGGTTCGGGTTCACCGTCAGCCCGGCGTCCTGCGCCGCCCAGACGTGCAGCACCCGGATCTTGCCGGTCTTCTTGTTCACCTCGATCTCGGCCACCGAGGCCGCGTACGCGCCGCCGTGGTGGCTGTTGGCGATCCCGCGGCCGCGGACGACGTCGCCCGACTGGAGCTGCGAGCCGGACACGCGCGGCTGCCAGTTCGCCGCCTGCGCCGCCGCCTGCAGCACCGTCGCCCAGCGCTGGCCGTCGAGGTCCGTGTTCAGGTTCTGGAGCCTGAACGCGAGCGAGTCCATGCCCGCCGCGACCGCCATCATGTCGATGATCTGGGCGTCGGCGAGCGTCGTCTGCTGCGCGCCGGGCGCGCGGAGCGGGCCGGAGTGGAAGATGCCGCCGGTCGACGGCACGGGCTTCGACGTCAGCCGGTACGCGCCGTTCTTCGACACCTTCATCCACGGCGAGGTGTTCTCCGTGTTCGCCGACGCGCCGGCGACGAACGTCGGGATCGCGTTCGCGGTCGGCGAGGGCGCGCCGTTCGCCGCCCCGAGCAGCTCGCGCGAGGTGTAGATCGACGTCCCGCCCTGCCAGTACTGCGTCCAGTCGTAGGCGACGATGTTGCCGTTCGCGTCGACCCCGGCGCGGACGTCGACGAGGCTCGCCGGCGCGTAGTGCGTCCAGCCCTGCTCGTCCCAGCGCATGAACTGCACGCGCACCGGCTTCCCGACCGCCTTCGACATGATCGCGGCGGCCTCGGCCGTGTCGAACATGACCGCGCCGTTCCCGAAGCTGCCCGAGCCCTCGTAGAAGAGGACGCGGATCTGCTGCGCCGGGAGCGGGGCGAGCACGTTCGTCAGGTCGTTGACGAGGTTCGGCGGGTTCTGCGTGTTGCTCCAGATCGTCGCGTGGTCCGGCTGGACGTCGGCGACCGCGCAGGCCGGCCCGATCGGCATGTGCCCCTGGTAGTGGTGGGCGAAGGTGCCCTGCACGACGTGCGCGGCCGACGCGAGCGCGGCGTCGACGTTGCCGACCTGGGCGGTGATCCGCGCCGGGATCTGGCCCTGCGCGTCGAGGTCGCGGTAGCGCTTCCAGAGCGCGCCGTCGCCCGCCAGGATCGGGTTGTTGTTCCAGACGACCTTGAGCTGCTGGGCGGCCTGGATCGCGTCGTACTCGTGCTTGGCGACGACGCCGAGGAAGTTCCCGACCTGGACGAGCTGCACGTTCGGGATGTGGCTGATCGAGCTCGCGTCCACGCTGACCGGGACGTTCGAGTTGTACGGGTACGGTCCCTGGCCGCGGGGCCGGACGACCCGGCCGTGCAGCATCCCGGGGACGCGGATGTTGTGCACGTAGGTGTACTGACCGGTCACCTTCGCCGGGATGTCGATGCGGAACACCTTGTCCCGCTGGGTGACCATGCTGTAGTTCGCGATCGGCTTCGCCGGCGCGACCCCCGGGTTCAGCGTCGCGGGCACGCCGAGCGAGGCGAGCGTCGCGTTGAACGTCCGCCCGTTCATCAGCTGCCCGTAGGTGATCTGCTTGCCGCCGCCCGAGATGACGCCCTTGCTCACCGTCAGGCTCGCGACCGGGACGCCGAGCTGCTGCGACGCCAGGTTCAGCATGTAGATGCGCGCGGCCGCGCCGACGGCGCGGATCATCGGCCCGGTGCCGGACATCGCGTTCGAGCCGCCCTCGCCGCCGGTGTTGACGGCCTGCCAGGTGTCGACGCGGGTGTTCAGCGCCCCGTGCTCGTTGTAGAGCGAGGGGCCGTACCGCATCAGGCTGACGTCGTGGTCGAGCTCCTCGGCGACGACCTCGAGGAACCCGGTGGTGATCCCGTTCCCGGTCTCGACCTTCGTCTGCTTGAGGACGATCGTGTTGTCCGGGTTGACCGTCAGCCACGAGTCGAGCTGCGTGGCGTCCGGCAGGTACCCGGCCGGGCCGACGGCCGCGGCGGCCTTGCCGCCGGCGACACCGGCGACCGAGAGCCCGGCGACGGCGGCGGCGCTTCCCTTGAGGAAGCTCTTGCGGGAGAGCTCGCGCTCGTGGATGAGTCCGGTCATCGCTACTTGCCTCCCTTCGCCATCACCGCGGCCGCCTG
>Ga0070737_10001820_pt1 | contig 28380 bp, 20 predicted proteins | sample Coa_R1_10_FD_66438 | JGI IMG/M metagenome (GOLD analysis project Ga0070737, IMG submission 66438) | Surface soil microbial communities from Centralia Pennsylvania, which are recovering from an underground coalmine fire - Coalmine... | ecosystem: Environmental > Terrestrial > Soil > Unclassified... | reverse complement strand
GAGGCCTCCAGCTTCGACTGGGCCGGTGGTGCCAGGACGTCGGTCGGTCACACCTCCCCGCCGATGTCGGTCGTCGGGTCCCCAGCTCCTGGCTCTCGCACCGTGCTCCTCGCCCGAGAGCTGCGCGGGACGGGCTCGCCACCGCCCGTCGCAAGCCCGGCGAGGGAGGCACGCGGGCGTTGCCGAGGGCACCGGTGGCATCCGAGCCGGCCCGGCGCTTGCGGTGCCGAGTCGGCTCGGCGTTGCCCGCTCGTGCTAGGCCGCGTGCACGTGGACGCGGACCCCGCGGAAGGTGTTCGTCCCGGCGCCCGCCACGACTGCCGGGTGCAGGTACCAGATGCCGTAGGCGTCGCCGACGATCGTGTTGTGGGCGATCCGGATCGCGAGCGGCGCGACGGTACCGACGAGCACGCCGGTCGTCGCGTGGTCGGTAGGCGTGAAGTCGGGGTCACCGAGGAGGTTGTTCACCCTGATCGTGTTGCCCTCGACGACGTTGCCGCTCAGGTACTGGCCGGGCGCGTGGAGGTGGACGGTCACCCCGGACAGGCCGCTGCCGATGATCGTGTTGCCCCGCACGACGTTGTCGTAGGAGGCGCCGCCGGGCAGCGCCGCGGCGAGCAGGATGCCGGCCCCCTGGCCCCTCGTGCCGTTGCCGATGAGCCGGTTGTCCTCGACGATGTTGTCGTAGACGCCACCGGCTGCGGGGTCGAGCTTCCCGCCGACGTACGCCTTGGCCGAGTGGCTCGGCAGCGTGATCCCGCAGTCGAGGACGTTGTCCTTGACGAGGTTGCCCTTGATGAGGTTGTGGTCGGCGGGGCCGAACTCGTCGGTCACGAGGATCCCGCCGGAGTTGTGCTCGACGGTGTTGCCCACGACGGTCGAGTCGGCGGCGACCATGAGGTGGATCCCCTCGCCGCAGTCGCCGGGCACCTTGCCCGTCGCGTTGCACTCGCGGTAGGCCGACGAGCTGATCGGCGCACCGGTCGGGTTGCCCCGGTCGTTGCCGACGACCACGTTGTCCCTCACGGTCACGTGGGTGACGGGCACGCCGGGCCGTCCGACGACGAGGATTCCCTCGCCGATCGCGCCCGTGACGGTGAAGCCCTCGACGGTCACCCCGGGCGTGGGAACGGTGATCCCGGTGTCGGCGCCCGCCGCGTCGATCCTGGCGTGCTCGCCCTCCAGGGTGATCGGCTTGATGACCGTTACCTGGCCGGCGTAGGTGCCGGGGCAGACGACCACCGTCGAGCCGGCGGGCGCCGCCCCGATCGCCGCCATGATCGAGGAGAACCGGGCCGTGGCGCACGACCTGCCTGGCTTCGTCGCCCGGCCGATCGGGGAGACGAAGATCCGCTCCCGCGGCGACGCCGAGGCAGCCTGCGCCCCACCGGCGCCCAGCGATGCGGCGAGCAGCAGCGCCGCGCCTGCGAGCACGCGCCGCGCCGTCGGCGGGAGCGGCGCAGCGTTCCACCGTTCCTGCACTGTTCGCACTGGAAGCATCCCTCCCCCTATCGCACGCACCAGATGGCCATGAAGACGCCTGGCGAGCGTACCTCCGTCGAGTCTTCGCAGACGCGCGGGCTAGCGCGGCCACGGGGCGCATCGCAGCTCGGCGCGCGTGTCGACCGCGCGGCGCCGAGCCCTCCGTCGCCGAGGATTCGCGCACGCCGCCCGGCTGCGGGGCTGGCGCCGTTCCGACGGCGCCGGACCTCGTCCGCGGCCACGCCGCCTCGATTCCGGCGTGCGCGGCCCGGTCTCCTGCGTCGTCACCAGCGGTGGCGCCCTCGGCCGTTCGCTAACGTCGAGCCACCGGGCGGCCAGCGCCGACCGGACCCGCGAAGGACGGTCGAGTGCCAGGCGAACGCGACGAGCCCCGGTCGTTTCGCCCGCTTCGCGAGCCGTCGGTAGGCTGGCCGCGGCGGGTGCTCCGCAGGCTCCGGCGGCGTGGTGCCCGCTCTCGCGCGGTGATGGAGGTGGTTGCGACGGCTCGGGACGACGCGCAAGCCCGGCACTACGACGTCGTGGTCGTCGGCGGCGGCCCGGGCGGCTACGCCGTCGCGCTCTACGGGGCCGCGGCCGGCCTGTCGGTCGCCGTCGTCGAGAAGGACAAGGTCGGCGGGACCTGCCTGCACCGCGGCTGCATCCCCGCCAAGGAGTTCCTCGAGACCGCCGCCGTCTACCGGACGGTGGCGGGATCGAAGGAGTACGGGGTCCAGGCTGGCCAGCCGGTCGTGGACTTCGCTGTGAGCCTCGACCGCAAGCGGCGCGTCGTCGAGCAGCTCTACCGGGGGCTGTCGGGGCTGCTGCGCAGCCGCAAGGTCGACGTCTACGAGGGCGTGGGGGTGCTGCACCCCGGGCGAAGCGTCGAGGTGCGCTCGGCGGACGGGACGGCGCGGCGCGTCACCGGCGACCACGTCGTGCTCGCCGCCGGCTCGACGCCGCGGTCGATCCCCGGCTTCGAGCCCGACGGGCGCGTCGTGCTCACCTCCGACGACGTGCTCGAGCTCTCGGCGATCCCTCGCTCGGCGGTCGTGATCGGCGGCGGGGCCATCGGCTGCGAGTTCGCCTCGATGCTCGGCGACCTCGGCTCGCAGGTCACGCTGCTCGAGGTCGCGCCGAGCCTGCTGCCGGGCTGCGACCGCGACGTCGCCGATGTCGTGGCGCGCGCCTTCGAGCGGCGGGGCATCGTCGTGCGCACCGGCGTCGAGGTCCTCGGGCACGAGCCCGGGGAGAAGGGCACGACGGTGCGCTTCGCGACCGGCGAGCGCGTCGACGCCGAGGCGGTCGTCGTCGCGGTGGGTCGCCGGCCGGCCTCCGAGGGTCTTCTCGGGCCGGAGACCGGCGTCGAGGTCGACGAGCGCGGCTTCGTCGTCGTGGACGAGTGGCTGCGCACCGGCGCCGACGGCGTCTTCGCCATCGGCGACCTCGTCGCCACGCCGCAGCTCGCGCACGTCGGGTTCGCCGAGGGGATCCTCGTCGTGAAGGAGATGCTGGCGGAGCCGGCCGTACCGGTGGACTACTCGAAGGTCCCCTGGTGCATCTACTGCCATCCCGAGGTCGCGTTCGTGGGGATGACCGAGGAGCACGCGGTGGCGGCGGGCCTCGACGTCGTCGTGAAGAGGGACCCCATCGCCGGCAACGGACGCGCCCGCATCCTCGGGGAGACCGAGGGGATGGTCAAGGTGATCGCCGAGCGCGGCCGCGACGGGCGCGCCGGGCGCCTCCTCGGCGTCCACATGGTCGGGCCGTGGGTCACCGAGCAGCTCGGCCAGGCCTACCTCTCGGTGAACTGGGAGGCGACGCCGGACGAGATCGCACAGTTCATCCAGCCGCACCCGACGCTGTCGGAGACCTTCGGCGAGACGGTGCTCGCGCTCACGGGAAGGGGGCTCCACGTTGGCTGACATCACAATGCCGCAGCTCGGCGAGACGGTGACCGAGGGGACGATCATCCGCTGGATGAAGAAGGTCGGCGACACCGTCGCCCTCGACGAGCCGCTCTTCGAGGTGTCGACCGACAAGGTCGACTCCGAGGTCCCCTCGCCGGCCGCGGGGGTGCTGACCGAGATCCTCGTGCAGGAGGGCGAGACCGTCGACGTCGGCGCCCGGCTGGCCGTGATCGCCGAGGGGGCGGCGGCGGCCGGCACCGCCGAGCCCGCCGCACCGGCCAGCGCGCCTCCGCCGCCGCCCCCTCCGCCGTCCTGGGCCCCGACGGCACCGGCGGCCACGCCCCCGCCGCCTCCGCCGCCGCCTCCCCCGCCGTCCTGGGCCCCGACGGCACCGGCGGCCACGCCCCCGCCGCCCCCGCCTCCTCCGCCGCCGCCCCCTCCGTCGCCGCAGGCCCCGGCGCCGGGCGTCGCGCTCGCCCCGGGCGGCGAGAACGGTGGCGGCAGTCGCGGCGCCCTGCTGTCCCCGGTGGTGCGGCGGCTCATCGCCGAGCACGACCTCGACCCGGCGGAGATCCCCGGCACGGGACTGGGAGGACGGATCACCCGGGAGGACGTCCTCGCCTACATCGACCGGCGGGCCGCGGCCGCAGCGCCGGTCGCCACCGAGGCCCGCCCGCCGGTGCCGAGCCCCGCGCCGGCTCCCGTTCGCGCCACGCCACCTCCCGTCGGGGCGCGCGACGAGGTCGTGCAGTTCTCCGCCATCCGGCGGGTCACCGCCGAGCACATGGTGCGCTCGAAGGCGACGGCGGCGCACACCCTCGTCGCGGTGGAGGTCGACTACGAGAACGTGGAGCGCGTGCGCAGGGCGCGCCGGGACGCCTTCAAGGCGGAGGAGGGGATCGGCCTCACCTACCTCCCCTTCGTCGCCCGCGCCGCGGTCGAGGTCCTGCGCAGCTACCACCACCTCAACTCGTCGGTGGGGGAGGACGCGCTCATCGTCCATCGCGACATCAACCTCGGCATCGCCGTGGACCTCGACAACGAGGGGCTCATCGTCCCGGTCGTGCACAACGCGGACGGTCAGTCGCTGCGGGGGCTCGCCCGCTCGATCGCCGACCTCGCCAGCCGGGCCCGAGCGCGCAAGCTCTCGGCGGACGACATCTCGGGCGGGACCTTCACGATCACGAACCCGGGGCCCTTCGGGACGCTCCTCACCTTCCCGATCATCGCCCAGCCGCAGGTCGCGATCCTCTCGACCGACGGCGTCCGCCGCCGGCCCGTCGTCGTCACCGCCTCGGACGGGACCGAGTCGATCGCCATCCACTCGGTCGGCACGCTCGGCCTCGCCTTCGACCACCGCGCCGTCGACGGCGCCTACGCGGCCCGCTACCTGCGCGACGTCGCCGCCGTGCTCGAGGGGCGCGACTGGTCGGCCGAGCTCTGACGGGCGTGGCCACGGCGCTGCGGGTTCGCGTCCTCGGGCGCGTCGAGTACCGGGAGGCGCTCGCCCTCCAGCACGCCCTCCACCGGCGTCGTGGGGAGGACTACCTCCTCCTGCTCGAGCACCCGCACGTCTACACCCTCGGCGTGCGAGCCCGGCGCGAGCACGTCCTCGTGCCGCCTGACGAGCTCGGGGGCGAGCTCGTCCGGGCGGATCGCGGCGGCGACGTCACCTACCACGGCCCGGGCCAGCTCGTCGGCTACCCGATCGTCGACGTGCCCCTCGGACCGGCTGCGGTGCCCTCCTTCGTCCACGGCGTCGAGCACCTCGTCATCGAGGCGCTGCGGCGCCTCGGGCTCGACGACGTGGGTCGCATCGAGGGCCTGCCCGGCGTGTGGGTCGCACCCGCCTCGCCCGCCGCCCGCAAGGTCTGCGCCGTGGGGGTGCGGGTGAGCCGCGGCCGCTCCATGCACGGCTTCGCGCTCAACGTCGATCCGGACCTGTCGATGTTCGAGCGCATCGTCCCGTGCGGGCTCGCGGGCCGGCCCGTCACCTCGCTCGCCGCCGAGGGCGTGCGAGCCTCGATGGCGGACGTCGTCGACGCCGTCGTCGAGGCGGCGGCGACGAGCCTGCCCGCCGCCAGCACCCCCCGGCGACAGGTCGAGCGCCAGGACTGCGCCCCGGCGCGCGCCGCCGAGCCCGAGGTGCACGCGACCGGGCCGGCGCGCCCGCTCGAGCGCCGGCTCGCTCGGGCGGGCGTCGACTCGCGTCGGGCGCTCCCGCTCGGCTCGCGCAAGCCCTCCTACCTGCGGGTCGAGGCACGGCTCGGCCCGGAGTACCTCGGGCTGCGCTCGACGCTGCGGGGGCTGAGCCTCACGACCGTGTGCGAGGAGGCGGGCTGCCCGAACATCTACGAGTGCTGGGCGGAGGGAACGGCGACGTTCATGATCAACGGGGAGCGCTGCACGCGCGCGTGCGGCTTCTGCCTCGTCGACACGCGCCGGCCCGGGCCGCTCGACCCCGAGGAGCCCGAGCACGTCGCCGCCGCGGTCGAGCGCCTGCGCCTCGCGCACGCCGTCGTCACCGCGGTCGCCCGCGACGACCTCGACGACGGCGGCGCCACGGCCTTCGCCGAGACGATCGCGGCGATCCGGCGGCGGTGCCCCTCGACGAGCGTCGAGGTGCTGATCCCCGACTGCAAGGGGAGGGAGGAGGCGCTGCGCACCATCTTCGACGCCGCGCCCGACGTGCTCAACCACAACCTCGAGACGGTCCTGCGCCTCCAGCGCGCCATCCGGCCTTCCGCCTCCTACGCGCGCTCGCTCGCGCTGCTGGCGCGGGCGAAGGCCGCCGGGCTCACGACGAAGTCGGGCCTCATCCTCGGCATGGGCGAGACCGACGCCGAGGTCCTCGGCGCCCTCGCGGACCTCGCGTCGGTCGGCGTGGACATCGTGACGCTCGGGCAGTACCTGCGGCCGAGCGCGGCGCACGTGCCCGTCGCCCGCTTCGTCCCGCCCGAGGGCTTCGAGGCGCTCGCCGCCGAGGCGCGGGCGATGGGCTTCCGCCACGTCGAGGCCTCCCCGCTCACCCGTTCGAGCTACCACGCGCGCCGGGCCGCCGCGGCGGTCGCCGCCGCTCAGCCGGCGGCGATCCGCCCCGCCTGAGCACCCCCGTCGCCATGGACGGTGCGCTCCCCGACCCCGCGCGTCTTCGGGCCCAGCGCCTCGCCGCCGTGCGCGACGCCATGGCCTCGGTCGGCGTCGACGCGCTGTGCTGTACGGGAGGAGCGGACCTCGCCTGGCTCACCGGCTACGAGGCGACCGCCCTCGAGCGACCGACCGTCCTCGTCGTCGAGCGCGACGGCGCGGCCACCCTCGTCGTCCCGGCGCTCGAGGCGCCGCGGGTCGGCGAGGACCCGCGCCTGTTTCGTCTGGCGCCCTGGCGCGACGGCGACGACCCGGTCACGCTCGTGGCGGACCTGCTTCGCGCGGCGGGCGACGTCGCCGTCTCGGACACTGCCCGGGCCGGCTTCCTCCTCGCTCTCGAGGCGGCCCTGCCCCAGGTCCGCTGGCGCGCGGCCTCGTCGATCACCGGGCCGCTGCGGGCCGTGAAGGACGCCCGTGAGCTCGCCGCGCTCGAGGCGGCCGGCGCGGCGGCCGACGAGGTCGCCAAGGCGCTGGTCGCGGGGGAGATCCCCCTCCTCGGGAGGACCGAGTCCGAGGTCGCGGCGGAGATCGGGCGGCGGCTCCTCGAGGTCGGCCACGCGGCGGTGAACTTCGCCATCGTCGGGAGCGGGCCGAACGCGGCGAGTCCGCACCACGAGCCCGGCCGCCGGCGCATCGGCCCGGGGGAGACCGTCGTCTGCGACTTCGGCGGCACCTTCCGCCTCGACGGCGACGTCGGCTACTGCTCCGACGTCACGCGCACCGTCGTCACCGGGGAGCCGACCGGTGAGCTGCGCGACCTGTACGACGCGGTGGCAGCCGCCCAGGCCGAGGCGCTGGCCGCCGTGCGACCGGGGGTGCCCTGCGAGGAGATCGACCGCGTCGGGCGGGCGCGCATCGCCCACGCCGGCTACGGTGACGCCTTCGTGCACCGGATCGGCCACGGCATCGGCATCGAGGCGCACGAGGACCCCTACCTCGTCGCGGGGAACCGCTCGCCGCTTCGCGCCGGCCACGCGTTCTCCGTCGAGCCCGGGATCTACCTCGCCGGCCGCCTCGGGGTGCGCATCGAGGACGTCGTCCTCGTCGCCGAGGACGGGGCACGCCTGTGCAGCTCGGCGGACCGCTCCCTTCGCGTCGTGGAGGCCTGAGGTCGTGGACCTCGGGCTGGCGGGACGGGTCGCGATCGTCGCTGCCTCGTCGCGTGGGCTCGGCCGGGCGGCCGCCGAGGCGCTGGCTGCCGAGGGGGCGCGCCTCGTCGTGAGCGGGCGGGACGAGGCGTCCCTCGCGACGGCGCGCGCCGAGCTCGAGGCGAGCGGGGCCGAGGTGGTGGCGCTCGCCGGCGACGTCGCCGCCCGGGGGACGCCCGAGCGCCTCGTCGAGGCAGCCCTCGAGTCCTACGGGCGTCTCGACGTCGTCGTGGCGAACGCCGGGGGCCCGCGCGCCGGGCACGCCCTCGAGGTGAGCGACGAGGAGCTCCTCGCCGCGTTCGAGGCCAACGCGCTGAGCGCCATCCGCCTCGTGCGCGCCGCGCTCCCGCACCTTCGCGCCCAGCGCTTCGGCCGGATCTGCTGCATCGCCTCCTACTCGGTCGTCCAGCCGATCCCGATGCTCGCCCTGTCCAACACGGCGCGCACCGCGCTGTGGGCCTACGTCAAGACGGCCGCGCACGACCTGCGCGGGAGCGGGGTGACGATCAACCTCGCCTGTCCGGGCGTGCACGCCACCGAGCGCATCGTCGAGCTCGGCCTCGCCGGCGACCAGGCCGGCTCGCCGGCCGACTTCGGCCAGGTCGTCGCCTTCCTCTGCTCGGTGCAGGCCAGCTTCGTCTCCGGCGCGGCCATCGTCGTCGACGGCGGCGAGTCGCTCGCCCTCTAGCCGAGGCCCGACCGTGGTCGGGGCGTGCCGGCACTAGCCTCCGAGCCGTGAGCCGCGCCCTGCGCCGTCCGGTCCCGGTCCCGCCGAGCCCGGTCCTCGTGATCGCGCTCGAGGGCTGGATCGACGCCGGCTTCGCCGCGGCGAGCGCCGTGGCGTCGCTCCTCGAGACCCTGGAGACGCAGCAGCTCGCCACGTTCGACTTCGCCGACCTCATCGACCAGCGGGCTCGTCGGCCCCGCCTTCGCATCGACGACGGGGTGCGCGGGCCGATCCGCTGGCCCGAGCCGGAGCTGCGCACCGGCAGCGACCGGCGAGGGGCCGGCCTGCTCCTCCTCGTCGGCCCGGAGCCCGACTTCCGGTGGCAGTCGTTCGCCGCCGAGGTCCGCGAGCTCGCGGTCGAGCTCGACGTCCGCCTCGTCGTCGGCCTCGGCGCCTTCCCGACGGCCGTGCCGCACACCCGGCCGATCCGGCTCACCTCGACGGCCTCGGACCCCACGCTCGCGGACCGGGTCGGCTTCATCGCCGGGTCGCTCGACGTGCCGGCAGGGATCGCGGACGTCATCGGCGAGGAGTGCACGCGCGCCGGGATCCCCTCGGTCGGCCTGTGGGCGCGCGTCCCGCACTACGTCGCCGGCATGCCGTACGCACCGGCGGCGCTCGCCCTCGTCGAGGGGCTCGCGGCGGTCGCCGGCCTCGACCTGCCGACGAGCAAGCTCGCCGAGGCCGCCGACGCAAGCCGCCGCCAGGTGGACGAGCTCATCGCCCAGTCCGAGGAGCACGCCGCGATGGTCCGCCAGCTCGAGGCGCAGCTCGACGCCGTCGAGGATCCCGGCCTCCACCTCGGGGGTCGCCTGCCCTCCGGCGACGAGATCGCCGCGGAGCTCGAGCGGTTCCTGCGCGGCGAGCGCTGAGGCCCGTGGCGCAGCGACCGGACGCGCCGGGCGCGGCCGCCATCTTCGACCTGGACGGACTGCTCGTCGACTCCGAGCCGTTCTGGCTGCGCGCCGAGCTCGAGGTCTTCGACCGGGCGGGGATCGACGTCCGCCCGCTCGTCGGCCGCGGGCACACCCTCGGGCTGCGCGTCGACGACGCCGTCGCCTTCTTCCGCTCCCGCCTCGGCTTCGCCGGTCCCTCCGACGCCGAGTTCGCCGCGCAGATCGTGGCGCGGGTCGTGGCGGCGATCGAGGAGGAGGGCGCGCTGCTGCCCGGTGCGCTCGACGCGCTCGACCTGCTCGAGTCCGCCGGGGTGCCGCTCGCCCTCGCCTCGGGCTCGGCTCCGCCGGTGATCGAGGCGGTCCTCGAGCGATTCTCGCTCGCCGGTCGCTTCGCCGCCGTGTGCTCCGCGGTCGACGAGGAGCACGGCAAGCCCCATCCCGCCGTCTTCCTGCGGGCGGCACGGCTGCTCGGGGTGGAGCCGACGCGCTGCGTCGTGCTCGAGGACGCCGTGAACGGCGTGGTGGCGGCGAAGGCGGCGCGCATGTCGGTGATCGCGGTGCCCGCCGAGCGCCATCGGGGCGATCGGCGCTACGCGCTCGCCGACCTCGTCCTCGACTCGCTCGAGCAGCTCGCCGATCCGGTTGCGCTCGCCCTCTTCGGGCTCGAGGGCGCGCCGGGCAGGGTGGCGCAGGCTAGCGCTCGCGGGTCGAGACGAGGTTGACGAGGCGCGGCGGCCGGGCGACGACGCGCGCTGGCTGACGGCCTCCGAGCGCCGCGACCACCCGCTGCGATCCGAGCGCCAGCGCGACCGCTGCCTGCTCGTCGATGGAGGCGTCGACCTCGAGACGATCGCGCACCTTGCCGTCCACCTGGACCACCATCGTGACGCGCTCGTCGCGCAGCAGCTCGGGGTCGGGGACGGGCCAGGGCTCGGCGTGGACGTGGCGGCCGGTGCGCCGCTCGTAGGCCTCCGCCGTGAGGTGGGGCGCCATCGGGGCGAGGAGCTTCAAGAGGGTGTCCACCGCCTCGCCGACGACTCCCTCGTCGGCGCCCTCCCGGCGGGCGCGGCCGATCGCGTTCGTCAGCTCCATGCACGTCGCCACGGCGGTGTTGAAGGCGTAGCGCTCGAGGTCCTCGGTGACCGAGGCGATGCTCCGGTGGACGAGGCGGCGCAGCGCCTCCCCGGCGGCCTTGCCGTCGTGGGCGGTCTGGGGGCCAGCGGTTCCGTGCTCGTCGTCCTCGCCGAGGGCGAGGCGCCACACCCGCCTCAGGTAGCGGGCGCAGCCGTCGATGATCTCGTCGGTCTGCTCGCCCCAGTCGATGTCCTCGACCGGCGGACCAGCGAAGAGGTGGAAGAGGCGTAGCGCGTCGGCGCCGACCCGCTCGAAGTACTCGTTCGGCGACACGACGTTGCCGCGCGACTTCGACATCGCCCGGCCGCCGAGGCGGATCATCCCCTGGCAGAACAGCTGGGCGAAGGGCTCGCGTATCTCGGCCGGGGCGAGGCCGAGGTCGGCGAGGGCGCGCGTGTAGAAGCGGGCGTAGAGCAGGTGCATGATGGCGTGGGTGATCCCGCCGATGTACTGGTCGACGGGCAGGAAGCGGCGGGCGGCCTCGACGTCGACCGGGACGTCCGTGCGCCAGGGCGCGCAGAAGCGTTCGAAGTACCACGACGAGTCGACGAAGGTGTCCATCGTGTCGGTCTCGCGCCGCGCCGGGCCGCCGCAGCGAGGGCAGGTCGCTCGGAGGAAGCGCTCGTGGTGGACGAGCGGCGACTCGCCGGTGGGCAGGAACTCGACGTCGAGCGGCAGCAGGACCGGGAGGTCCTCCTCGGGGACGGGGACGATCCCGTCGCGCTCGCAGTAGAGGACGGGGATGGGGCACCCCCAGTAGCGCTGGCGGGAGATGAGCCAGTCCCGCAGCCGGTACTGGACGGCGCGCTCGCCGACGCCCTCGGCCTCGAGCCAGGCGATGGCGCGCTCTTTCGCCTGGGCGACCGACAGGCCGTCGAGGAAGCCGCTGTTCACCTTGACGCCGTCGCCGGTCCACGCGCCGCCCTCGAAGCCCTCGGGTGGGGCGACCGTGCGCACGACGGGGAGCCCGTAGGCCATGGCGAACTCGAAGTCGCGCTGGTCCTCGGCGGGCACCGCCATGATCGCTCCGGTGCCGTAGCCGGCGAGGACGTAGTCGGCGACGTAGACCGGCACCTGCCGGCCGTTGAACGGGTTCGTGCAGTAGCTGCCGGTGAAGGCACCCCGCTTGTCGACCGGTCCCTCGGTCGACAGCCGGGCGATGTCGGACTCGGCGCGCGCGCGTGCGACGATCTCCTCGACGGCCTCGCGCTGGGCCGGGGTCGTGAGCCGGCCGACGAGCGGGTGCTCGGGCGCGAGGACGACGTAGGTCATGCCGAAGCCGGTGTCCGGTCGGGTGGTGAAGACCTCGACCGACAGGTCGGCCCCGACGACGGGCAGGCGGATGCGGGCCCCCTCGGAGCGACCGATCCAGTTGCGCTGCATCGTCTTCACGCGCTCTGGCCAGTCCAGGCCGTCGAGGGCGTCGAGGAGCTCGTCGGCGTAGCGCGTGATGGCGAGGAACCACTGCTCGAGCGAGCGGCGCTCGACGACGTCGCCGGAGCGCTCGCAGGTCCCGTCGGCGAGCACCTGCTCGTTCGCGAGCACCGTCTTGCAGCCGGGGCACCAGTTGACGGGGGCCTCCTTGCGGTAGGCGAGGCCGGCCTCGAGCATGCGCAGGAAGATCAGCTGGTTGAAGCGGATGTAGTCGGGGTCGTGGCTGCGGATCTCCCGCCGCCAGTCGTAGACGGCGCCGAGGCGCAGCACGCTCTGCTTCAGCTCGGCGATGCGCGCCTCGGTGTACTCGAGCGGGTGGCGCGCGCCGCCCTTGATCGCCGCGTTCTCCGCCGGCAGCCCGAAGGAGTCGAAGCCGAAGGGGGAGAGCACCCCGTAGCCGAGCATGGTCCGGTAGCGGACGAGGACGTCGCCGAGCGTGTAGTTGCGGATGTGGCCCTGGTGGGCGGGACCGCTCGGGTAGGGGTACATGCACAGCACGTAGTAGGGCTCGCGCGGGTCGTCGTCGTCGATCTCGTAGGTGCCCCACTCGGCCCAGCGCGCCTGCCAGCGCGGCTCCACCTTGGCGAAGTCGTAGGGCGTGGCCACGGCCACAGGTTAGTGAGCCACGCGCGAGCGCCCCAGCTCGGGCGGCCGAGCGAGGGACCGGAGGGTCGGTGGTAAGGTGGCCGGGTCTCCCGGGGGCGTAGCTCAGCTGGTAGAGCGCTTGACTGGCAGTCAAGAGGTTCGGGGGTTCGAGTCCCCTCGCCTCCACCGAAAATCGCAGGTCAGCGCCCTACAAGCCTCCGGTGACAAGCGATGACGGGGCCGGATGTCAGTGAAAAGTCACCGCTCAGCGGAGCAGGCTCGCGCTGAGCCGCTCGCCCGCCTCTTGGGCCATGTTCGGGAGCAGGTGGGCGTAGCCGGCGAGGGTGATGGTCGGGTTCGCGTGGCCAAGCATCTCGCTCACGATCTTCACTGGGACCCCGTTGGCGAGCATGAGGCTCGCGGCCGTGTGGCGTAGGTCGTGGAACCGCACGCGGGGGAGCCCCGCGGCCCGCACGAGCGCGTGGAAGCGCGACGACACCCAATCGGGGGAGAGCGGCTCGCGCAACGTGTCGCAGAAGCAGAAGACGTAATCGGTCGCTGCCCACGCTTCACCGGCGCGAAGGCGCTCCTCCAGCTGGCGCCAGCGATGCGTGCGAAGCATACCCACGAGCGCGTCGTCAAGCCCGAGTTCGACAGTTGCTGGACACACACGACGCCAACGAGGGCCTTGACCAGGAGCGACGCGAGGAGCCCGGCGGGCGTGTAGTGCCTAGGCCGAACGTGCAGTCCGTCGGCGGGGCCGCGGAGCGGTCTCGTGCTCGACGAGCAGTGGCGGCTCGCGCAGCTCGAGGGCACGTAGGATCTCGCGCTGGCGTGGGGTGGTCTCGGTGCGCTGGACGACGCGTCCGGCAGGTCTGGAGAACTCACCGAGGTGCATGCGCTCGAGCTCGCGCCGGACGTTGCGCCACGTATCACCGGTCGCCCGCTTGATCACGCGGACCAACATGAGCGCCAAGAAGCACACGGCCGTGGAGACGCCCTCGTCGAGCTCGGCGAACTGGACCCCGAGCTCGCGCTTCAATGGAGCCACGGCCATACGGCCGTGGAGACGTATCCGTTTCCTCGGCGCCGAGGAGCTACGGGACCAGCTTCAATGGAGCCACGGCCATACGGCCGTGGAGACACCCATTCGAGGTCGAGGCGCTCGAGCAGCGGCGCGCTTCAATGGAGCCACGGCCATACGGCCGTGGAGACGACCCCGAAGCCACCGGAGTACAGCGGCACGAGCTTGCTTCAATGGAGCCACGGCCATACGGCCGTGGAGACATCCAGTGCCACGTGGCCAGCGAGAACTGCCAGGCCCCGCCGCTTCAATGGAGCCACGGCCATACGGCCGTGGAGACGACGCCCAGGGCGAAGGGGTGAGCACGCATATGTTCTCCGCTTCAATGGAGCCACGGCCATACGGCCGTGGAGACGCACCGACGCCCGCGCGCTGAGCGCCGACACGGCCGGGCTTCAATGGAGCCACGGCCATACGGCCGTGGAGACATGATCCAACCCCACAGCGCGGGCCAGACAGCGTCCGCTTCAATGGAGCCACGGCCATACGGCCGTGGAGACCCGTCCCACTTTCCCGGCCAGATGAGGTCGGCGAGGCTTCAATGGAGCCACGGCCATACGGCCGTGGAGACAAGACCAGGACGCCGAGGACGAAGCCGGGGTGGTGCCAGCTTCAATGGAGCCACGGCCATACGGTCGTGGAGACGAGAGACACCCCATGCCAACGACCGCCACGATCAACTAGCTTCAATGGAGCCACGGCCATACGGCCGTGGAGACGCGACGATGGCCTCGGCCCGTCGGAGGATCTCGTGGCGGCTTCAATGGAGCCACGGCCATACGGCCGTGGAGACGAGGGTCGTCTTTCCCGCGCCGGTGGGGCCGTAAATGCTTCAATGGAGCCACGGCCATACGGCCGTGGAGACTTGCGGGATGCTGCCACTAACTGGGCACGATCAGTACTAGCTTCAATGGAGCCACGGCCATACGGCCGTGGAGACGGCCTGTCGCGAGCCAAAAGGAGATCGCGGAGCTGGCGCTTCAATGGAGCCACGGCCATACGGCCGTGGAGACATTATTCGGCCCAAAGCTGTTATACGGCGAGGAATGCTTCAATGGAGCCACGGCCATACGGCCGTGGAGACGGTGTCCCCTTCCTGGTAGTCTTTCAAGTGCCGACTTGCTTCAATGGAGCCACGGCCATACGGCCGTGGAGACCCGGTGCCGGTGCGGGCATTCGCCCGTGACGTTGTCGGGGCTTCAATGGAGCCACGGCCATACGGCCGTGGAGACTACATGGGGGAGGCGTCGTGACCGTTGACCATAAAGGCTTCAATGGAGCCACGGCCATACGGCCGTGGAGACTGCCACAAAGTCGTAGTCCGCTATCCACGATCCGCTAGCTTCAATGGAGCCACGGCCATACGGCCGTGGAGACACCGCGCCGGTGCGCAGGTCGACGCAGACGTAGGTGCTTCAATGGAGCCACGGCCATACGGCCGTGGAGACGGTTGCCTTCCAGCCAACCGCCGCAGTGAGGCGGGGGCTTCAATGGAGCCACGGCCATACGGCCGTGGAGACTCGGCAACCTCAGCCCACAACAAGCATTCAATCCGGGCTTCAATGGAGCCACGGCCATACGGCCGTGGAGACCCGATGAAGGTGGTGCAAGTGGTGGATGGTCCAGTAGTGCTTCAATGGAGCCACGGCCATACGGCCGTGGAGACTATATACTCGTCCACGTATGACCGGTATGCATCGTAAGGCTTCAATGGAGCCACGGCCATACGGCCGTGGAGACTGCGCTGCTCGCGCGGCAACGAATGCCGCAAAAACAAGAGGCTTCAATGGAGCCACGGCCATACGGCCGTGGAGACCCGGCGGAAGGCTGCGGCCTGCCGATGACCTTGCGGCGGCTTCAATGGAGCCACGGCCATACGGCCGTGGAGACGTGGGGAGCCGACGAAACACGCCTCCGGCGATGGCTAGAGCTTCAATGGAGCCACGGCCATACGGCCGTGGAGACGTCGCGATGCCCGCGTGGAGGCTTTGTATCCGCGACTCGCTTCAATGGAGCCACGGCCATACGGCCGTGGAGACGCCGTGTACCAGACGTGCACAGATTGCGGCATATTCGGGCTTCAATGGAGCCACGGCCATACGGCCGTGGAGACGCGGCATCGGGTCGGACGACATCGCATACGGATGAGGAGCTTCAATGGAGCCACGGCCATACGGCCGTGGAGACCGGCTCCTCGCCCTCATGCAGCGGTGGGAGGGCGGCTTCAATGGAGCCACGGCCATACGGCCGTGGAGACGGAGGATGCATGATGGCGACAACGACTGTGCAGCATTGCTTCAATGGAGCCACGGCCATACGGCCGTGGAGACTGTACGGCAGCCTAGTGGAGTGTCCTCGATGCGATCGGCTTCAATGGAGCCACGGCCATACGGCCGTGGAGACGTCGGAGAGCGCGTCGCGTCGTTTGTCGGCGGCGTCAGGCTTCAATGGAGCCACGGCCATACGGCCGTGGAGACACGTACCTAGCGAGCAGCCGCCGCTGGGACGGCTCGCTTCAATGGAGCCACGGCCATACGGCCGTGGAGACGCTGTGGCATTGGTCGCCAATACGGCATATAACGCGAGCTTCAATGGAGCCACGGCCATACGGCCGTGGAGACATCGCGAGTGGCAGGAGATGGCCTTCGAAGAGGCAGCGCTTCAATGGAGCCACGGCCATACGGCCGTGGAGACCACCTCGCGCTCACGCAGCCGTCGAGTGCGGATGTCGCGCTTCAATGGAGCCACGGCCATACGGCCGTGGAGACGATCCATCGGGCGGCGAGGTCGTCGTACTTCGGGCGGCTTCAATGGAGCCACGGCCATACGGCCGTGGAGACATTACACAAGACAAGGCGCTTGCAAAGGGCGATATCTGCTTCAATGGAGCCACGGCCATACGGCCGTGGAGACCCTCGTTCACTGCGTCGCGCATCGAGAAGTACTTCGCGCTTCAATGGAGCCACGGCCATACGGCCGTGGAGACACTCCAGCCGTAGACGACGAGCGAGTAGCCGGCAAAGCGCTTCAATGGAGCCACGGCCATACGGCCGTGGAGACTGCCGCACAATCTGGGCGTTCGACGCAGAATATGTGGGCTTCAATGGAGCCACGGCCATACGGCCGTGGAGACTTTGTTGACTGGCGGGCGGGTCAGCGGCGCGCCTTTCGCTTCAATGGAGCCACGGCCATACGGCCGTGGAGACTACGCGGTCGCCCACGCCGCCCCACGGAGTTTCGGCGCTTCAATGGAGCCACGGCCATACGGCCGTGGAGACTTCGGTAGCGGCCGGTAGTGATATCCGTATTGTGCCGCTTCAATGGAGCCACGGCCATACGGCCGTGGAGACTTCCGCTTCGGCAAGGCGCGCAACGTGAGGATGAGCGGGCTTCAATGGAGCCACGGCCATACGGCCGTGGAGACAATTGTCCGTCATTATGATGTTATAGGTGCCCATGAGGCTTCAATGGAGCCACGGCCATACGGCCGTGGAGACGCCGCCGGTCCGAAGTACACGGCCGGTGTCCAGGCTGTGCTTCAATGGAGCCACGGCCATACGGCCGTGGAGACCCGCAATACCGGTCGCAATTGCATAATATCTTGGCGAAGCTTCAATGGAGCCACGGCCATACGGCCGTGGAGACTCGCATCAAGAACGGCACGATGTCGCCCGACGAGGCGCGCTTCAATGGAGCCACGGCCATACGGCCGTGGAGACAGTTACTGCAACGCTCTATACACTGATAAAAACTCGGCTTCAATGGAGCCACGGCCATACGGCCGTGGAGACGGCGGAGCACGTTTGCCCTGGTCACCGCCCAACTATACCGCTCGCATGCGAGCGCCAACTCGTTGCGCGAACCAATTCCTGGCCAATGCCTACCGGTTCCGTCGCGCCAAGCCTCTGACCAGGTCGAACGCTGTGCGAGTAGCGCCCAGCTTCCGACGTAGGACCTCGGTGCTCGAATGTCCGAAATGTGCTCTTTATCTGCCAAGGAACGATATTCGTCGTTCAGACGATTACGGCTCGATGGATCTCGGGAGATAGCTGGCGTCCGAGCGATTTAAAGCGGCGCCTCGCGCTTCCGTACGAGGGACCGAGGTCGACAATGAGTACTGCATCATCGGTGAGCTTGACAACTCGGCGGAGTGCGGCTTCGAGAAGCATCCGCTCGACTGCAGACAGGTCGCAGAAAAAGACCGAATACTGCAGGGGTTCGCGGAAACCGAGCATCGTTTTGTGCGTGCGTCGTAACCTGTCTGAGTCGCGAACGTCGTAGCAGACGAGATACCCGTTGCGACTCATCGCGTCGTGAACGACCGATACTCGGGCACCTCACCCGCGATTGTTCGAGCCATCAGACGCGCCTGCATCTCAAGAAGCCGTCGGTAGCTGACTCGGTATCGGAACAGCGGGTGCCGGACCAATGTCTCCATGCGTGATTCGAACGCTCGAATAACGTCGCGGCGCGGCCCATCCCGGAGGTTACAGCCCGGCCCTCTGACGATGAACGCTGAGCGGTCCAAAACCCGATTGTTGAAGAGCGACAGGCATACGGAATCGGCGATGAGTGGCCGGAACTCCTCCATCAGGTCGAGCGCAAGCGATGGACGTGCCGTCCTGAGCCGGTGGTACACACCGCGGTAGGGATCGAGGCCTACGGCGATGAGGGCGCGCAGTACGTCCTTCATGAGGAGGGAGTACAGGAAGGACAATGTCGCGTTGACCGGGTCGGGGGGTGGCCGGCGATCACGGCCAGCAACGTCGAAACCCAGAGGGTCTCTCAGCATTCCGGCGAATCCTGCGAAGTATGCACGCGCCGCCATCCCTTCCAGCCCGAAGAGGCGATCCATTGACGCGGCCTCCTGCGCGAGGCGTGCGTAGCGCGCGATCTCAACGAGTATCCGCGCGATTTGCCCGGGGTGATTGCGCCTCAGGAGTGTGCGCTGATTGCGCAACTTGCCGACGACGATGGCGCGTGCGATTGGCAGCGCGCGCTCCTCGTCGTCTGCCACGCGGTACTGCTGCATTCGGAGTTCGACGTTCCGGCTCGGCACCCCGGTCGTCACCGCGGCGAGCCACCCTCCGTAGCTGTGGTGGAAGATAGGGATCTCGCGCTCGGCGAGGGCGCGCAGCGCCTGCGCGGATAGCTGGACGTTCCCGTAGAGCGACAGCTGCGAGATGTCGAGGAGCCGAACGGACACTTCTTCACCGTCTCGACGGCGGACGACGATCCGCTCCCCAGACTTTCCGACCGCCGCGCCCTGTTCAACCACGTAGACGGGCTGGGCATCGTCGCGAGCAGGGACGAGACGTCGGACTTCCCCGATCGGTGCTCCGCGTAGCAGCTGAACCTCGTCGGGCAGACAGATTCCGACGAGGGAGCAGCGCGGGCACTTCGGACTATCGATGAGCGGGGGCGGCGGGAGGGGCGCCGCGGCTACGCGCTCCAGCTCGCGGACCGCCTCTAACGTGCGCGCGATAAGGGCGTCGTCGAAGTGCACAATGAAACGTTGCTTGGTCTCTGCGTAGTACACGACGCCTTCGTCGCAGCGGTACCCGTTTTCGCGGAGAATCAACCCCTGGACACACAGTTGGACCCGTTCCGGGTCCCATGGCCCTGTCGGACCTGGCGCACCTTTCTTGTAATCCACCGGGCGCACCGCGCCATCGCTCCCCTCGAGGAGGTCCATCCGAGCGACGAGACGTGCCCGTGGGGCGGATAGGAGGACCGCGCGCGCGGCGACCTGGTCGTCGCGAGCCATCTCGTCGGGTGGCGGGAGACGACCCACCTCGGTGTCGACGCGTCGGTGGACGTGCTCCCCTTCGAGTGTGTCGACGCTCTCCGCCCACTCTCCTTGAACCCACTCAAGGTAGAACAGTCGCGGGCAGTAGACGAATTCGTTCACCATCCGCGCCGGGACCATCTCGGGTGGCTGTTCACTCGACGGCGTGGCGGAGTTGACGTCCTCTCCCGTCCCGGACGTGTTCATCGGCTCCACTGGATCCGAGTCAGGCGACCCGGCGAGCGGGCGCGAAGTTCACCTTGCGGTTCATTCCGTCGCCGACGGTGATTCTGTCGGCTCGGTACGCGACGGAGATCCCCCGAGCTGCCAACACGCTTGCATTCGGCCTCTCCTGGGCCAGCTCTCGCAGCTGCAGGATCGACCGGATTCCGTCGCGCTCGAGCGGGTTCCCCCAGATCGGCCACGTGAACGACCTCCCGGATTCGTCCCAACCCGTGGCGACGACGCGAGATCCGACCGCACTCATCGGAAAGAGCGCGAGCGCTCGGTACGCGAGGAGATTGGCCATCCACATCGTACGCGCCTTGTTGCCCGGGGCGGTCGGATCTCGGTCCATCAGTGCGTAGCGGCGGTCCTCTATTGGGTCCCACCGCATCGACAGGCCTTCGTCACGGTAGTCCCACGGTTCGAAGAGGACGCGCCGCACGCCATCGATGCCGACCTTGTCAACGAGGGCGCGCGCCGTGTCGAGAAAGTACTGATGTCCCGAACCAGTGATGAAGCAGAACGGAGTCGATGACACGACGTCATCCGCCGAGGACGACGCACGTCCGCCAGCGTCGGTGCCAAAGGCCGCGAGGAGGTCGAGTGCCTCCCGATCGCGCCAATGCGCCTGGCCTGCGAACGCCGAGGCGTGCTCCCGGTACTCCGAGACCGTGCAGTCGATCCTCCTACCGAGCGCAAGCTCCGGTCGGGGAACCGCTGCGGCAAGTGCCGCGAGCCAGGACCTGCGCGCTTCCTCGAAGGCGCGCTGGAGGGGTTCCTGCTCGCGCGCAAGTGCTTCCCGGCGCTCGGCTCCGCGGAGTCGGCGCCCCCTGATCTCCGCGAGCTTGTCGGCTGCCGCTCTCTTCGCGCGCTCCATTGTCTTCTCGGCCTGTCGACGTCGCTCCTCCGCCTCCGGGGCGACTGACCTCCCCGCGAGGCACGCGGCGACTGCGTGTGCCACTTCATCCTCCGTCGCGCCGCTCCGGATGAGAACCGGGACCCACCGACCGGAGAATCTCCAGGCGAGGGCCGCGCCCGCTTCGTCCGCCGATTCCCCGAGGACGACGACGACTCCGAGGGCCGCGAGGAATCCGAGCGGGTTTGCTCCGTCGATCCCTGGAAGCAACACCGAGTCGACCATTACTGACTACCCCCTGGTGCGAGGAAGCTGCTCGCGTACCAATCGGCGAGTCGTACCATCGCCTCGAGGAAGGCGAGCCCCCACCACCCGTAGCGACGATTGAGTCGCCAGAACGACTCGAGCAGGCCTGAGTCGATGCGGTGGGCGGTTGGCCCCCCGGACCGATCGGTCGCGCCGAGAACGAGCTCCACATCGCCGAGCGTGCCGGAGACGGCGGGTGGATCTGGATCGATGACGACCGGAGCAAAGGGGCGACCGTGTCCGTGGTGGCTCGCGACGAGGTGGGCGACGAGGTCGCTGTGCTCACCGACCCGACCGAGCTGGCCGAAGCGCCGCACGAGCTCATGTGAGAGCATCTCGTGGCGGAAGCCCTCTGGCAACCCGCTCGCGTCACGGATTGCGCGGCGGCGCGCCGGTGAGGACGGAACGCCCGCTGACTTTGCGAGCGGACCGTCCGCGAGAGCGAGGGCTACCTCGTCTCCCCGCCGGAGCATGAGCTGGAAGCGCGGGTCGAGCTTGCCGGCATCGTGCCAGAACGCCGCTTCGGCGACGGGCTCGCGCAGCCCGGCGGGGAGGCATCGCTCCCCGATCCGTTCGGCGGTACGCCGGACGAGACCGGAGTGCGCTTCGAGGGAGACCTCCCGGTCAGCCACCGACGCGAGGTCGTCATCGTCGGCGAACAGGTCCGGCTCCGCAGCGCGCGTTTGTCCTGTGCGCGCGACGAGGACGATTCCGCCCGCGGGATGCTCGATCAGCTGCCCCCATCGAGCGGCTTGCAGGAGACTGATCCACCAGCGGGGTGGCACAGACGGCTCGTCGTCATCGCGTCGGTCGGCGAGGAGGGCATTGATCGACGCGGTGATCGCCTCACGGTCCGGCTCGTCCGCCGCGGCGGAAGCAAGGAGATCCGCAATCCGAGGGTCGTGTCGCCAGGGAGCAAGGGCCTCCTCATTAATCCGAACGGCGGGGCCCTGACCTGACGCGGCCCGGGCCACCTCCCACACGTCGATGCCGTCGCTTCCGAGGGCGCGCTCGCGTGTTGCCTGACCGAGGGCCTCGATTCCGTAGGTAGCGGGAACAACGATCACGTCGCCGGGCGCGAGCGCCCCGGCCGATCGCGCGATGGACGACCGGTCGCGCCCGCGCCAGAGCAGGCAGGGCCGGATCGAACGGCCGAGTTCCGATCGCGTCTCCTCTTCGGGCGGACTATCGCCGCCCTCGACGTCGATCCCGTCCCGCTCGGCACGTCCGCGCGCAAGCCAGTCGCGCACCCGCCAGAGGGGGACTCGTAGGATCTCGCCGCTCACGGGCGGGCAGAGGGCAACCGACTCGACCCACCTGGTGGGATCGTCACCGAGGTCGCAGCGCCAGAGGACCGATACCTCCGGAATGCCGGTGCGGCCGTGGAGGAAGAGCGATACGTCGGGCTCCGGGTGCGGGCGCGGTGCGGTCTGGCACAGGAGGTCGAGGTGCGCGGGAAGCAGTACGGGCGCGTCCGGGCGCGGAGCCATGAGCGCGCCCAGGTCCTCGACGCCTGCGAGGGCAGCGTCGGCTGCTCCGATGCCGAGGTCGACGACGGGCCTCCCTACCGCGTCCTCGATCGCGTGGTCCTCGAGCCATCTCCATGTTTCGCCGAGCGCGGCGCCATAGATAGGATCGAGCGCCTTCCCCTCGAGATCGCTGTCGCGCACGAGGATCGAGGCCAGCGCGGGTTCGTCCGAGCCGAGCCGGGCGAGCCTCCCGAAGCGCTGGCGGAGCGCGTCAAGGCTCGCGCACTCGGTGACGAGAGCGTCGAAGCTAAAATCGGCTCCGACCTCGAGGCATTGGGTCGCGACGACGACGACCGGGCGCGGCGGATCCTCGGGTCCTGATGCCCGGAGGAACGAAGCCCACCGATCGATGAGAGCATCACGCTCGACAGGTCGGATCCTCCCGGTCATGAGCACGACGTCGGGACGGTCCGCCGCGAACGCGTCAGCGCACGCGGCCTCAAGGGCCTCAGCGGCAGCAGTTGCCGTCCGCACGCGATTCACCATCACCGCGACCCTGCGGCATCCGCGACGGAGGAGTTCGACGGTGCGCCCAACTGCAGCTGCGATGAGCGGGTCCTCGCCCTTGTCTTTTGGTCCGCGTCGGGATCGGACCTTGACCAGCTCGGCAAGTTTCGCCGTCGTGATTCGCCGCTCCAATGTCGGGTGGTCAACGGCGTCGGCACGCGCGGCGCCAGGGAAGACGTCCCCTTCCCTGAGCTGCGGTGGCGTCGCCGACATCACGGTGTACGCGAAAGGGGTGACGATCGGCTCTGCAGCCCAGGCGGGGCCTCGATAGCGGGCAATCGCCTCGAGCGTCTGCATGAACGGGAACGAGCAGTGAGCCTCGTCGAGGACGATGAGGCTGTCGTTCGCGGCGAGCCCGGCGAAGATGGGCGCAGACAGAAGTCCGTGGCTGTAGCTGCGAAAGAGTAGCTGAGAACCGATCTGGTCGACGGTCGAGGTGATGACCGCCGGCTGGCTCGGTATGCGCACCCACCCGTCGTCGTGCAGGACGCCGCCACGCAGACGACCGACCGCCAGCGGACGCTCTGTTCCCGAAAGCGACCGGAGCCGCTCCGCGACGACGCCGACCGGGCCATCGTTCGCCCGGCGTAGCGTATCGGCGAGCGCACGGGCCCGCTCGAAGGCTTCGTCGACGACGACCCGGCGGTCGACGACGAACCAGATCCGCCGAGGTGCGCGCCGCTCCTCGAGCGGTCGGTCTGCCTGGGCGGCCAACGCGTAGACCGCAATGTCGATGCATGCCGTCTTGCCCGATGCAGTCGGGAGGTCGATCGCGCGTGGCCAGTCGCCGTCGACCAGGCGCCTCGCGAGAAGTTCCTGCCAGGGAAACGGATCCCGAGCCCAGAGGGCCTCAAAATAGGTCGAGAAGTCGGGCATCGTGCTCATCTCGTTCCCCCACCCTGTCGTCCTCGCCTGTCCGATCGGCCCCAACTGGTCTTGGCACTCCGGGCTGACACCACGGCGAACTGGTCCTGACCCATCCGGCTGGAGTCTTCGACCTCCTGGCGACCGCACGACCCCGCTCGGCCATACTGGCGCGAGGACCTCGGCGCGCTGCGGAGGGCGGCCGCATCGGCGGTGCGTCGGCGGGAACCATTCGGGTCGCGCCCATCGCCTCCACCTGCTGTCTGGACCGTGGCGAGTCGCTCCTCGCCGCAGTCTCCCCAACACCAGCGGACCATGTACTGGTGGACGACCCCTCGGTCAGGGGATCGACACTGCCCGGTAATCAGGAACCGGCTGAGACCGGCTGGCTCGTGCGCAGTCCATCGCTCACTTCGCATCGGCGCGCTCGCGCCGTCCGGTTGCAGATCTTGTAGCGCCCTCGGGAAGTTCGCCCTCCTCACCGCTCCTCCATCGGGCGACACAGGCCGTACCCGCGATATCGGCCAGCACCGAGCATGACCGGCCCGCGCACGGGCTCCTCGAAGATGACGATCACGTGCGTATGTCGGCGCTCTGTACCGTCCTTGCGGGTGAGCCGTGGAAACGCGTGTGCAAACGGAACGCCGAGATGCGCGCTAGCCGGCGTCGTCACGACCTCCCGTGGGCGCGGTAGGCCGATCGCGGTGCAAGCGGCCGCGACCATTTCCGCCACCTGCTGGCGGTAGGAGAACGGGTCCCGGGCCTTCGGGTGGCGATCGAAAGCGACAGGGGTCACGCTCGACCAGTGGGTTGCGCCGTCGGGATAGGCGGTCCACGCGTTCGGCTGGAGGTTCCAGGCCGGTCGATCGGACATGTCCCGAGTGAGGCCCCATACTCCAAGGCGCCCGAGGCGCAGCTCCTCGACCTGGCCAAGGACGCGCAGGACTTCCCGTCGTTCGGTGCCGTCGAGACATGCCGGGAGGAACGCGCCCAGGCCGAGGAGATGACCATCCGCGTGGGCATGTCCAACGAACGCGAGGGGGACGAGCGCGAGGTGAGCTTCCTCAAGCGGCGCCCCAGTGGCCCCGTGGCCGCTCACGAGCGCGCGAACGCGCTCGGAAGCCCTTTCGCTTGCGGCGACGAGAGCCTCGCGCCACCGGCTCACGACCTGGAGAGCCGCCGGAAGGCCGAGAGCAGCGAGCGGCCCATGTCGCCACTCAAGTCCGAAGACGATCGGGTGCGGGCTGAAGTCGCCCCCGGGCACCTCCCGCGCCGGCATGGTGATCTCGGCTCGCGCGTACCCCTGGTAGCAGGACACCTGCGGCCGGTGCTGCGATGGCGGCAGGTTCCCGAACTCGTCGCGGAGGCGTTCGCGGGCGGAGCGGGCTCGAGAACGATCGACCACGTCTTCGGCAGCGAGGAGCAGCTCGCCGTAGGCATCGACCGCCGTGGCGTTGTACCGACGCTCAAGGTCCGCAAGTGTCCCGGATCCAACGACGCGAAGGTGGATCTCCGCACGCTCGTCGTCGGGGATCCAGTTCGGGAAGCCTACCTCGTCAGCCTCTGCCACCCACATGTGGACAAGCGACGTCGAGTGCCCGATCCGGCTGACCTTGGCGCAGAGTTTGGAGAGGTCACTTGCGATCGTCGCCGGAACCTCCGTGGCGGGCCAGATGAGGTAAGCGGTCTCGTCCTCAAGCCAGGCCCGTGCGAAGGTGCGAGGCTGGCGGTCTCGAGTCACCTGCGGTGCGGACTGGATTATCGCTGTCGGCGGCTTGGTGACCTCGCCCGCCTTGTCGTTCACCGGCACGAACTGTGTGACGGTCTTGCGTGGCATCGCCCCCCGAGCCGAGAGAGCCGGCGCAGGTAACGATTCGAGCCACCGCAGCGCGTCTCGTTCACCGACATGCTCACCGGTCTGGAAGTAGGCTGCGGCGAGCGCCATGAACACCCGCGCCGGATGGGGGGGCCATTCAGGCTGTCCGCGGCCATCGGGCTCGGTGGCGGCAACGAACCCGTTCAGATAGCGAATTCCGAGCGCGAGCACGTCACAATGCCTCGACCGATTCCCGCGCGGCCTCAAGCTGGCTTAAGCGGACGAGCTTCACGAGCTCGGCCGACGGCTTGAGCACGATCGGCTCGGTGTTCCACGGCAGGCCGACCGCGCGCGCGGCGGCGACAGCTTCGCCCAAGAGCGAGATCGCGCTCGTCGGGGACAGGGCGAAGGAGCGTGGTGTCTCGCCCGGCCGCTCGAGCAGTTCCCAGACCATCGCCCCCTCGGGCCACAGTACGCATCGCGACCGGAGGTCGACGCCGGCCTCGAAGGCGAGCGTCGCCGCGGCTAGTCCGAGCGCAGCGAGCACGGCGCGGGCGCGTGCGTCGATCGCGGCGTCGGTCCGGCCGTCAAGGGGGAACCGGAGGCGACGGAGGCAGATGAGCGACAGGGTTGTCGTCTGTTCGACCCACTCAACCGTGAGCCCGGAGTTCCGTACGTCGAACGGCACATTCGAGTGGTTGATCTCTGACGGGCGGACCGCTCCACTCTCCTTTGCGGCCGCGACCCGAAGGAGGGATCTATCCTCGCCGCGAACGACGCTGACTACCTTGCTGATCTCGAGCGGATCGCGCCGAAGGCCACGGGACCGGAACGTGTCCTCCCATACCGCGCCGACCCCCACCATTTCGGAGACGAGCGCCCGCTCGAACTTCGGCCCGAGACCGCCCTTCGGGCCCGTCGAGTCCCACATCCCGAACACGAGGGCCGTTGGGCACAGCTCGAACAGGGCCGTCGCGTTCGACACCCGCACCGAGTTGAGAGCCTTCCCTACTATGGAGTGCCGAAACCTCACGCCTGCGAGCTCGCTGTCGCGTAGAATCGCGTCGGCGAGCCGGTGTGGCACCTCAAGGCTTGTCAACCGCCCGACCGATTCGATGAGTCGGTCGCCCGCCCCGTCGCCGGCGGAATTGTCAACTGGGTCGTAGTCAGAGAAGTCGACGACCAGGAGTGGCAACGCGATCGCACCCGCGTCGCAGGCCTCTTGGAGTGCCAGCTCCATGCGGTTGGCTTGGCTCTGCACGCTGTCCATCAGGACGCAGTCCACCGGCTGGTCGCGCCCGGGAACGACGCGCTTCTCGAATGCGTAGTCGCCGCCGGCGAACGTGGGAGGGAACACCTTGTCCCCCGGACCCCCGGCAGGCTGGAGCCGACGGCGGCAGCGAAACGCGGCAGCGGATCCCTCGATCGCGGCGAACAGGTCATCGAACCTGAGAGCCTCCATGCCCTCCTCCCTTCTTGCACGCCCCGGTGGCGCCTGAGCGTTGGCGTACACGGCCTCGGACGCAGGCTCCGGCGTGATGCTACGCAGCCGCTGTATCAGCGTCGATGGCCGATCGCTCGCCGGATGGGACGTTCGGTTTCTGTGGTAGCTCTAGGAGCCAGCGGAGATGTTGAAGGAGCTGGCCGAGTGCGCCAGGGCCGCACCCCCTCTCACGCGTCACCGTAAGGCCGCGCTAACCATTGATGTCCGGTCGAAGACGGACAGAAAGCCCGACGTCGAACGTTGCCGGTCCAGTAAACACACACGGCAGCAGCGATGCCGTGGTCAAATACCGACCAGGGATCCACGACGCTGAGAGCGTTGGCACACGACTTGGTCTCGATGCGCGGTCTGAGCTGTCTTGCATGGATGGAATTACAGGCGTGTAATTGTAGGCCATCGCCCGCAAGGACAAGGCGAATTCGGTCTGTCCCGATTGCCGCTCACCCACAACGCCGTGACGCGCGTGGCCAGCCGTAGGCCGCGCTCGTCTACTCCTTCGGGCGCGAGGACCAGCCCACCCGCGAGGCTCTCGACGGCGCCGTGCGCTTGATCTCGCGCGTGGTGGAGCCCTCGGGGTTCTCGAGGTCCTGGCAAGGACCGAGCCCTAGTCCGTTGGCTTGCGCACGTTCGGTGCCGCGTCCGTGCTCGACCATCTCCGGAAACGGCATCGTACCGGCACGGCGGTCCAGTCTGTGGCCGGCGGGAGACGGCTCGTCGAAGCGATGGAATCGGTGCCGTCCTGCCTCGTGGCAAACCACTCGCCCGAGCCGTCCTCGAAGCTCTACGCGTTCGATTGCGCCAACAAGAGTGGTCGCAATCTCCGACATGGTCGACGTCGGCGAGGGCTCACAGGTCTCGTCCTGGGGCGGCCGGCACCACTACGAGCGGACCCGAGACCATGCCTCGACACGTGAGGTCCTGCGCGACCCTGGGCTCGGCGAGTTGCCGATGGTCCGTGGCCTCACGCTTCGGACGACGCAAGGCAACAAGGATCGCATCGGCACGACACTCGTTGGCGGTTCTTCTACCTGCAGGTTTCGCAGCAGGGTGATAGGACGGTCGGACATCACCGGCGGCGAGGCAGGTGCAGAGCAGCTGCCTCCTGCGCCAGCAGGTTCAGGTGGCCCGCCGATAGGCGCGTACGGCCAGAGGGACGAAGACCGCCGCGATCCCGGCCAGCCACACGGCGCTCTGCCAGGCGTGGAGCTCGAGGGGACCGCCGAGCGCGAGCGAGCGCATCTCGTCGATGACGATAGTGACCGGCTGGTTCTTCGCGAAGGCCTGCAGCCACCCCGGCATCGACGGGACGGGGACGAAGGCTGAGCTCACGAAGGTGAGCGGGAACAGCCACACGAGCCCGAAGGAGCCCACCGACTCCTCGTCCTTGATGGCGAGCCCCACGAAGGCGCTGATGGTGCAGATCACCGCGCCGAAGACGACC